>ERZ1673752.513-NODE-513-length-65721-cov-5.841592_pt1 | contig 65721 bp, 45 predicted proteins | sample MGYA00580195_ERZ1673752 | MGnify/ENA primary metagenome ERZ1673752 (study PRJEB41218, sample SAMN15661744) | gut metagenome | host: Homo sapiens | place: Canada: London | collected 2015-08-20/2019-03-30 | study: EMG produced TPA metagenomics assembly of...
GAGAAATCCGATAAATAACTGGATCCCGCATGTTCATATTGCCCGAAGTCATATCAATTTTGGCCCGGAGAGTATAGGCTCCATCAGGAAATTCACCAGCCCGCATCCGTTGAAACAAATCCCGGTTTTCTTCGATGGGACGGTCGCGGTAGGGACTATTTGTTCCAGGAGAGGTTAATGTTCCCCGGCTCTGTCGAATCTCATCGCCTGTCAGCTCACAGACGTAAGCCAGGCCCTTGTCAATCAACTCCAAGGCGCACTCGTACATCTTCTCAAAATAATCCGACGCATAGTAGAAATGATCGCCCCAATCAAAGCCCAGCCAGCGAATGTCTTCCTGGATGGCGTCGACATATTCTTCGTCTTCCTTGGCGGGGTTAGTGTCATCCATCCTCAGGTGGCAATCGCCTCCGTATTTCAAAGCCGTGCCAAAATCGATGCAAATTGCCTTGGCATGGCCAATATGGAGGTATCCATTGGGCTCAGGCGGGAAGCGGGTGACAATCTTTTGTCCTTCCACCCGGCCCCCTGGTGCCAGTTCTTCGTCCACGATGGCCCAAATAAAGTTGGATACTTCCGACGTTTCTTCTTCTCTCTCTGGGGTTTCCTTTTCTGGGGTCTCCTTAATATCGGCCATTATTTCTCCTCTCCTTCTTCGTTTTCTTTATTTATCTCCTGCAAATACTCCAGACTCGCCTGGAGGCGACGCATCGTTTCTTCTTTTCCTAGGATGGCGGCCAATTCTGGCGGTCCCCCCGGAGTGACTTTCTGGTTGGTAAGCCCCAAGCGCAGGGCTCCCATGACTTGGCCCATTTTCAGATTCCATTGGGCGGGTAAGGCCTGGAAGAGATCATTCAAGGTCTCATAACTATATGTGGGAAGGTCAGCTAAGAGGGGGAGGGTGGCGCTGATAACTTGCTGGGCCAGGGCCGGGGTCAGTTTTTGACGTTTATTCGTATATAGGCTGGGATCAAAGGGGGCCAAACCTTGGACAAATTCAAATTTTTCTGGAATTTCCGCTAAGGTTGCGATTCGGGTCTGGAGGACTGTCAGGGCCGTCTCATAATCAGCGATCTTATCACCAAAGGCTTTTTCTAAGGCCGGGCGGGCCAGGTCAGCGAAGACGTCAGGGCTCAATTTCTTGAGGTATTCACCGTTGTACCAGGCAAGTTTTGTGTAATTAAAGACGGCTGGGGAATTGTTGATCCGGTGGACATCAAAGACCTTTTTCAGCTCTTCTAAGGAGAAGATTTCTTCATTGGTGCCCGGTGACCAGCCCAGGAAGGCCAGGTAGTTGACAATGGCCTCCGGGAGGTAGCCCTCAGCGATGAGATCTGCCAGGGAGGTAGACCCATGACGTTTGCTGAGTTTTTTTCCATCTTCTCCTAGGATCAAGGGCAGGTGGACAAAGGCAGGAACCTCCCAGCCAAAGGCCTCATAGAGTAAAATGTATTTTGGGGTGGAGGAGAGGTATTCCGTTCCTCGCACCACATGGGTGATTCCCATTTCATGGTCATCTACGACATTAGCAAAGTTGTAGGTAGGGAAGCCATCGCTTTTGATGAGGATCTGATCCTCGAGCTCTTCATTGGCCACAGAAATGGGGCCGAAGACTAGGTCGTCGTAGGAGGTGGTCCCTTCCTTGGGCATCTTCTGCCGGATGACCCATGGGGTCCCCGCAGCAATTTTTTCTTGAGCTTCTTCAAAGGAAAGGTCTCGACAAGCGCATTGGTGGAGGGCATGGGCGGACGTACTAGCTTCATCTTTCGTTCCGTCGGAGTCCTCAACTAGCTCTTGCATTGCCCCATCTACTTCGCTCGCTTCCTCAGTCCGAGGGCAGAAGCAGTAATAGGCCTTGCCTTTTTTAACGAGCTCTTGGGCCCAGGGCAGATAGTGGTCAAGTCTTTGACTTTGCACATAGGGACCACAGGGACCTCCCAGGTCCGGTCCTTCATCATGGGCTAGGCCGCAGATCGCCAAGCTCTGATAGATAAGATCAGTAGCCCCTTCTACCAGGCGATTCTGGTCGGTATCCTCAATCCTTAGGATAAAGTGTCCTTGAGAAGAGCCCTGGCTGGCCAGCTCGCTTTGACTGCCTTGGCCAGTTTGAGCATCCTGGCCTGTTAAACAGGCTTTGTCTGCTGAACTGTCCTGGCCTGCCTGCACGGGGTTGAAACCTTGAATTTCCCGTGCTAACTTTTCACTTTTTGCTAGCAGGTAGGCATAGAGGGCCGTTCTTAAGTTGCCAATATGCATAAAGCCGGTAGGGCTAGGGGCAAAGCGGGTGCGGACGACGGGAATATTGGTTGCATGTGGGGCTTGGCTAGATGCCTCAGACATAGAATATCTACCTCTCCTTCTTTTTTGTTTTAAGATGGGGCTCAGGCTGGGTCAGGGGGCGGGTCGCTGGAAAGCCTAGAGTTCGCCATCTGACGGGCCAAAGTGCCCTTGACGTTTGGTCAGTATGATACAATTTACCAGGGGAATATGCAAGAAAACCGGCCCCTAAGGGGCCGGTTTGTCAATAGCATTCGTTCCAGGGAGCTAGGCAGAAGGCTTACTCCTTATAGATGAAATTTAATATAAGAAGCTAAGCTTTGGCCTGGCTCCGAATTCACATCTAGAGTTCATTTTTGCTCTAGATGGGAATATTTGCTTATTCTACGTCAGAATACTGCTGGGTTGGGGTAAGGGTCTCGTACTCCTTCTTGGCTTGGACGACCAAGGGTGAGAGCCAGAGGATACCGATGGCGTTGGGTAAGACCATGAGACCGTTGAAGAAGTCGGAGAGAGACCAGACCAGTTCAACCTTCAAGGTAGCTCCAACGATAATGCAGGCAACCACAATGAGACGATAGGCCCAAAGGGCAGCTGCTTGGCCTTTAAATAGATACTTGATATTTGATTCGCCGAAATAGTACCAGCCAATGACGGTGGTGAAGGAGAAGAAGAGAAGAGCTACGCTCAAGAAGATTTCTCCGAAGTTTCCAAAGGCCAAGTGGAAGGATTTTGCGGTCAATTCAACGGAGGTTAGGTCCGGATATTGAGTCGGGGCACCAGTTAAGAGAATGGTAAGGGCGGTAGCAGTGCAGACCAAGAGGGTATCGACTACAACACCTGCCATAGCGGCGTAACCCTGTTGGACGGGGTGGTCAACGGCAGCAACGGCGTGAGCGTGAGGGGTAGAACCCATACCAGCTTCATTGGAGAAGAGGCCGCGGGCAATACCATAACGCATAGCAGCTTTCATAGCAGAACCTGCGACACCACCTACCACAGCCTTAGTGGTGAAAGCAGACTTGAAGATCATGGCCAAGGTGGGGCCGATCTGGCTGGCATTGAGGCAGAGGATGATGACGGAAGCAATGAGATAAAGGACGGCCATAAAGGGCACGACCATCTCGGCAAATCTAGAAATTCTCTTAATTCCACCAATAAAGATTAAGGCTGCTAAAATGGCAATAACAATACCGGTGACCAATGGGGGAACGTTGAAGGTCTTCATGGCCAAGCCGATGGAGTTGGATTGGACCATGTTGCCGCAGAAGCCGAGGGCGATAATGATCAAAATAGAGAAGAGTACAGCTAAGGTGCGGCCAAGCGCCTTGTTGGGTAAACCTTGGGAGAGATAGTAGGAAGGGCCGCCATAGGTCGTGCCGTCCGTATCTTTTTGCTTGAATTTTTGGGCTAACACAGCTTCAGCAAAGATGGTAGACATGCCTAAAATGCCAGAGATCCACATCCAGAAGATAGCACCCGGTCCGCCGGAAACGAGAGCGGTTGCAACACCACCGATATTGCCGGTCCCGATCTGGGCGGCAACTGCCGTGGCCAAGGCTTGGAAGCTGCTGATCCCTTGCTTGCCAGATTTCTTATCCTTTTTCTTAAAGATGCCGCCAAAGGCATGCTTAAAGCTGACTGTTAACCTCGTAAACTGAGGAACGCCCAGTCGGATGGTAAAATAGAGCCCCGTAAAAATAAGGACCCAGATCAATACGACATTCCATACAAAATCGGATGACGTATCGATGACTTTTAATAGAGTATCCATAAGAACCTCCTAAAACATATAGATGCATTAAGAATAAGAGAAGATGGGTTTTTTTTCAAGTACCTAGGCCAGGTCTCTTAGTATCTAAACATAAAGTTACTATGAAAATTGTGCTTGTTTTTGGGTAAGGCCAGTGGTATGCTCCAGGTTTTCCCCCTTCTGTATCCTGGGAAGTTGAAAATTTTGGCCTCCCAGCCTACAATGGAAACACATAATGTTGGATGTTGGGAGTGGAGTAAGGCTGGGATGATGGAGTCTAGAATGCGGGCCAAGGCTCGTCGACAATGGATGCAGGTTTTTGTCTTGTGGTTTCTCGTGCTGGCCATAGGGCCGACTTTGGTAGCCTGTTCACGAGATGGGGCTGCTGTGCAGGAGCGTCCTGCCCGTTATGGACCTAATGCCCGGCAATTTGCCATTAATCTAGCGGAGAAGTTTCCCTTTCGCAGTCCTGGCAGTCAAGGGGAAAAAGAGGCGGCTAACTACGTAAAAGAAGCCTTCGAAAAAATGGATTATGAGGTCCGTATCCAACCTTTTACATACGATGAGGCGGGGGCCAGCCACCGCTCGCAAAATTTGGTCGTCTTTGTTCCGGGGACGGGGTTCAAAAAGCAGATCAATGACGAGCAGAAGGAGGCTGATCTGAAAACGGCTCCCAGCGCCAAAGCAAAGTCGCCACGGCCTAGCGCTGACAAGGGAATAGACCATGAAAAGAATTTCTCTGCCCAACTCCAGTACCGATCGGACTTAGATCCTAATAACTCCTTTATAGTGGTGGGGGCCCATTATGATACCCCCATTTCTAAGGAAGAGGCCCAAAAAAGAACGAAAAAGGATGCAGATCTCTTGGATTATCGTAAGTATAATGGAATTCATAATAACGCTGCTGCGGTAGGGGTCCTCTACCAACTCCTGGACCTCTATACCCGGTCCAAGCCAGCTTATGATACTTATATCGTTGCCTTTGGGGCAGGTACGGCAGATTGTGCCGGGGCAGAGGCCTTTATCCAGAGCATGGGCAATGAGATCGACGCTTGCGTTGGCATGTATAACTTGGCTTGTATCTATGCTGGTAACAAGGTCTACGCCCATGCGGGGGTGAACTCCATAGAGGATGCCCATGATAAGAACTATATGTTGCGTCGGAAGCTCTATGAGGTTACCGATGTCTATTATGACAACCTCCTCTTGACGAATAACGATTTTGCGATTTACACCAACCAGTCTGTCTATTCCCTCCCCAACCCCCAGCGGGAACAGGATCCGCCCGTTCCCTTCCGAGAGTGGACGACCCATCTCAGTGACCATAGGCCCTTTGATCGTCGGGGAATCCCTGTGGTCTTTTTTGAGTCCTATGAGTATAACGTTGACAAATACACCGAACTTGTAAGAGAGAGCACGGACCCGGTCTTTGCCAGTTATGGAGGGAATATTTCGGGCAATCCGATCGATTCTACAAGCTTTCTTTTGAGTCATTTTCAGTCTGTAGATGAAGAGGAAAGACAGGAGGGACAGGAGGCCAAGGAGAGTCGGGCCGAGGCTCGGGAAACTCGTCCCAGTGGCCCGCTGACCCCGGAAGCCAGTCTGGCGGCGGAGCGTTTGAAGGAAGACAAAAGGATTGATCTCCTTGAAAGAAGGATCAACAACCTAGCCTTCGTGATTTTTGAAGCTTTGAAAAAACCGCCGATTGGCTATGACCTGCGTCGCTAGTGCGAAGTTACAGAGAAAGAAATTTTCCAAGCCCGGGATCGGCAACGATCGGAAAATAGATGGCTCGGAGGCGATAGAACGAAAGCGCACGGGATAGAACAAAGACACACGGGATAGAACAAAGACACACGGAATCTCTTGATGAAAGGAGCATAGTATGGCTTATTTTTGGCTAGTCCTGATGATTGGGTGGACGATCTTGGAGATGGCTACCGTCAATTTGGTCTCGATATGGTTTGCTGGCGGAAGCCTAGTTGCCCTAGTCTTGGCCGCATTGAATTGTCCTTGGGCTTGGCAGCTGGGTGCCTTTTTGGTCACTTCTACCTTGGGTGTCCTCCTCTATTTGTTCTGGATTCGTCCCAATCTGAAAAGGCAGACTAAGGGCTATATTTCCATGAATGCTGACCGGATCATTGGCCACGTGGGGGTCGTTACGGTCCCCTTAAATCCCCTTATGGGAGAGGGGAGGGTCTTGGTGGATGGCCAGGACTGGCGGGCTGAAACGACGGAAGGCAAGCCCTTAGAAAAAGACACGCCCATTCGTGTCCTTGAGATTCGAGGAACCAAGTTGATGGTGCAAGCGCAGGATGCGCCTGCAGTAGAAAAAATTTGATGAAGGAGTATTTGCATGAAAAACATAATTTATCCTTACCTAGCTCCCCTAGTCCCCTTGCTTGTGGCATTTCCCCACCTGGGTCTGTTACCTATATTGATTGTCTTCATCCTGGGGGTGGTGGTTTCCAACATCTCGGTGGTTCAGCAGTCGAATGCCTATATTATCGAACGTTTGGGGAATTATTCGGCAACCTGGATGGCTGGTGTCCACGTCAAAGTGCCCTTTTTGGATAAGGTGATCAATAAGATTAGCCTCAAGGAACAGGTGGCGGACTTCCAACCCCAGGCGGTGATCACGAAGGATAACGTCACGATGAAGATTGATACCGTAGTCTTTTTCCAAGTGGTGGATCCAAGGCTATATACCTACGGGATTGTAAATCCAATTACGGCCATTGAAAATCTGTCCGCCACGACCCTCCGGAATATCATCGGCGACCTTGAACTCGATGAAACTCTGACATCTCGAGATATCATCAATACAAAGATGCGGCAGATCCTCGATGTGGCGACCGATCCTTGGGGGATCAAGGTCAATCGGGTGGAATTGAAAAATATCATTCCTCCTAAAGAAATTCAAAATGCCATGGAACGCCAGATGAAAGCTGAACGGGAACGGAGAGAAAATATTCTACGGGCCGAAGGTGAAAAAGAGTCAGCCATCCGAGTAGCCGAAGGTGAAAAAGCTGCGGCCATTTTACGGGCAGAAGCCAAAAAAGAGGCGGCCATCCGGGAGGCCCAAGGTCAGGCAGCGGCTATCTTGGCCATCCAAGAGGCGACGGCCAAGGGTTTGCAGATGATCAAAGATATTCAGCCGGACCAGGGTCTTTTGGCCCTAGAAGCCTTGCGGACAATGACCAAGGTGGCCAATGGCCGGGCAACAAAGATCATTATCCCATCGGAGATTCAGGGTCTGGCTGGTCTGGCCGTGTCGATTAAGGAGGCCATGGGTGACCTTACTCCCAACCAAGCTGGTGATGATGCCCAGGAGGGAGTGGATGAGGCAAATCCATATCCTGCTTCGCAGATGTCTGGCGACAAACTTAATGCTATGCTCGATTCCTTTACCGATGTTTCCATGTCTAAACCAGCTGACCTAGGGATGACGGGGCCCACCAATATTGGAACTTCGGACCCAGCTTCTGAATGGCACTTTCCCCAGGGCCTAGACCAGAACTAGGAAGGAGAGCGGGATGCTCTTAGGCTTTTCTCTCCACAATTTCACCTGCTTTCGCAACTTCCATATTGGGCTGACAGCGAAAGAACTTTTGGAGACGTTGTCCCCTCGCAAGCCAGAAGACCCTGCGGTGGGTGAGGTTTCCCATCAAAATTTGCCGCACTTGCCCGGGGCAGCAGACTTGGCGCACTTGCCAGACCTGGCCAATGTGGCCCCCCTCCGCAATTTGACCGTCCTCATTGGAAAGAATGGCTCCGGGAAGACCATGCTTTTCAAAGCTCTCCACCTTATCTCGGATATCTTGACCCAGGGGATTGCCCAGGCGACTAGCGAGCATTTTGAAGCTGGCTTTACGGAGATAGCGGGTAATTCCGGGTCTTTTGCGGCAGAGTTAATTTTTTACTGGGAGAAGGAATATTCAATCTATTATCTTCGCTTCATCCAAGATGCCCTGGGGAGGCCCCATCTGGATCAGGAGCGCCTCCAGGTGATTCGAAAGCGGAAGGGGGCCTGGAAGGTGAAAGAGCTCTTGGCTTTTGATGGAATTAAAGGCCGCTACCTGGATGAAAAAAACAAGCAATACCAGGAAATCGATTTACAAGATCGTAAATATACAGCTCTATCCATCCTAGGGCGGATGCGGGGCCTGGGTGCTATATCCCGCCTCTATTTAGAGATGAGCGACTGGTATATCCCCGAGCTAGATCCTGAATTTACAAGATCGACCAAGCGGGACTATGCTTCTTTGGGTCAGGGAATATTTGTTTCAGAAGGGGGGCACAAACACCTCAAAGTTGATTGTTCCAATGCGGCCAATGTTATCCTCTATTATCGTACTAAGAAAAAAGAAAATTTTGATCATTTCCTAGAGCGGGTTGGCAAGGTGATGATGGAGTTTACGAGGGGAACTGGCAAAAGGCTCCTCGCAGAGGGTAAGGTTGCTGAGATTTCGAGCTTTTTGAACCGCCTGGCCACTGGAAAACGCAAACTTTTTTACCTCCTCTTGATGCTGGAGGATAGCCGCCACCTAGTCTGCCTGGAAGAGCCAGATGCCTCCCTTCATTACTCCTATATAGGGGAGGCGGCCCTGGCCTTTCGAGAGTATGTCATGGATCATCCGGACCGTCAAATCTTTTTGACAACACAAAATAATTACATGTTGGATGCCTTTGCTCCTGAAGAAGTATGGATCTTACGGGAAAATGCCTGGGCCCAGGCAGGAGCTACGAGCCTTTCTGAAAAACGCCTTGTGGTGAATATGTGTCAAGAGGGCATTGGCTTAGGAACACAATGGTATAATGGGTATTTTGAAGAGTAGGGGTATGCCAACAGTTTACAGGATTTCCGATCTCCCGAAAGACTTGCGGATTCGTCACCAAGCCATTATTGAACTTCTGAGTGAAGATATCAGCAGTGTCCCTGTCATGGCTGCCGTTTTGACCCAAGTCCTAGAAAAGTATGGGTACCGGCGTCTGATCGATGATTCTGATGAAAATACGAGGGATAGGGAAGAAAAGGTCCCTGAGCCCCGTCAAGGAGCTAGGTATGCCCCCTCCGATCGCAAGGCTAGCTTTATGCTGCCTAGGTGCTGGGAAGAGTCGACAGAGGAGAGGCTCTTGAATCCGCTAGATTCGTTAGATCCGGTAGATTCGTTAGATCAGTTGAATCCGTTAGATCAGTTAGATCATTTGGAGCATTTGGGAAAAGAGGGAATCCTGCCAGATCTGATTGAATGCCATATCAGACCTCATAAGGGAAAGGGGCACTTGCCGGACGACCTCCAGAGTCCCCCCAACCCTAAATCTGCAGCCATTTTGGAGATCCTGCCTGCAAAATTACGGGCCTATTCTCGGACTTACAAGGAGGATGAGCTCCTGGTGGTCGTGGTCTGCGACAGTGATCTGGAAAAGCCAGAAGCTCTGAAGCGGGCTTTAGAAATCTGCCTAGAGAGTGAGCTGAAGAATGTCTCTAGCATTGGGATTTCGACAGAGGAGATGGAGGCTTGGATTTTGGGTGATCGCAAGGCCCTTTTGGCTGCTTACCCTGATATGGACCAGGAGGCCTATGCCCAGTATCGGCAAGATAGTATTTGTGGGACTTGGGAGCACTTGGCCCGCTTTATTATGAAGGAACGGGCTGAGACTCTGATGGGGATGCCCTACCCGGTAATTGGCCTCTATAAATCCCGTTGGGCAGAGAAGGTAGCCCCCTTCATGAGAAATGATCAAAATGCCTCCCCCAGTTTTCAGGCCTTTGTGCTTTCCATGGAAGAAGGTTTGGAGCAGCTGGCCTATAATTTGGCGCAGAAGCGGCTGTCCCCAACCGAGCAGGCGCAGCCCCAGCTAAGTGAAAAACAGCCAGCCAAGGCGTAGCTGATCCAGCCCCAACTGACAGAACCATGACTTTTTTAGACGAGTTTGCCGCAACCCAAGCTTCGCTTTTTACCAATCCTTTTGCCCGGGCCCTCCCCCAGGCCCTCTACGTCCATGTCCCCTTTTGCCACGGAACCTGTGCTTATTGCGACTTTTATCATGTATCACCCAAGAAAGACCGCCTCTATGACGACTTCATCCCTCGTTATCTCCAGGGGATTGACCTGGAACTTGAGCGGACCCAAGAAATTCTAGGTCGTCTCTGGCCCCAGGCTCAATCCCAGGCTCTGCCCGAGCCTCAGTCCCAGGCTCAGCCCCTGGTTAAATCCCAGGATCAGCCCCTGACGACCCTCTATCTAGGGGGCGGGACCCCGTCCCTCTTGCGTCCTGAGGACTTGACTCAGCTGCTGGCTGCTGTCCAAGGGGTCTTTTCCCTGGCTCCTTCTTGCGAAATCACCATGGAGGCCAATCCAGAATCTCTGGATGCTCAGCCCGACTTAGCAGCTACGATGGCTGACCTGGGCGTCAACCGGGTCTCTTTGGGTCTTCAAAGCGAGGATGACGCTATGTTGCGCTTGCTCCACCGCCGCCACGACTGTCCCATGTTTGAAGAAGCTCTACAAATACTCCAGCACGCCGGTTTTTCTAATATCTCCATTGATTTAATCTATGGCCTCCCCGACCAGACCCTGGCTAGCTGGGAGCGGACCTTGGCCTATGCTTCATCACTCCCGATCACCCATATTTCTCTTTATTCTCTGGTCCTTGCCGAGGATACCCTCCTGGGGACCTGGCTTAAGGACCCTGACAAGGCCGATCGTTTTCCGGATTACGAAACCAATCGAGCTATGTTAGACCTGGCCCATGAGCGTTTATCTGAGGCTGGCTTTACTTTTTATGAGATTTCTTCGGCGGCTAAGGATCCGGCTTATTTTTCCCGGCATAACCAGGTGTACTGGCGGGCGGACCCCTATTTTGCCCTGGGTCCAGGAGCTTCCGCCTACTGGGGAGGGATGCGGATGAGGAATCCCTCCCATTTCGAACGTTGGTACCAAAGCCTAGCCGCCGGGGCTTGGCCCGCCCAGGTGGAGGAGACCATCGACCTTGAGGGGGCAAAAAAGGAGTTTATGCTCCTAGGCCTCCGCCTTACAGAAGGCGTTTCTGCTTGCCGCTATCGTACCCTCTTTGGGTCCGACATGGAAAAAGATTTTGGCCCCGCTCTCCAAGAGCTCCGCACCAAGGGATATCTGACCAGGGAGGAGGCAAGGGGCCGGGGAGAGGTCGTCGATCGCTTCACTCCAGAGGGCAGGGGAGAGGCGCTTTCTGAAGGAGAGGTCGTCTATCGGCCCACCCCAGAGAGCCGGAAGGACCCCTATGAGCTCTTTATGCCCTTTGTTTAGGGCGACGGGTGTCCGGTAGGCTGGCGACTGGCGGCCGGTGGGCTGGCGACAGGCCTCCGGTGGGCTGGCGACAGGCGCCCCAGGAGGCGGATTCTTGAGAAATTTTCCCCCAAGGCCTACAATAAGCCGGATGTCCCGGAGCTGAAAGAAAGAGGGGGCGGGAGTATTTGCTAGAGATTATAGCGAAAGCTCTTGCCGTCGCCTTTGGATCCGGATGAAATGATTGCGAGGACCCTGGTGAAGGGACCGATGGAATAGAGAGGAATTTGTATGCGTTTATCCACCAGTTTTTTTTATACTTTGCGGGAAGATGCCGCCGATGAGGAGTCCAAGAGTGGCAATCTCCTAGTGCGGGCAGGGATGATCAAAAAATTGTCCGCTGGCGTCTATATTATGCTCCCCCTGGGCCTCAAGGCCTTTAATAAGATTGTGGGGATCATCCGGGAAGAGATGGAGGCCATCGACTCCCAAGAGCTGGTGATGCCGGCTCTGATTCCGGAAGAAGTCTATGTCGATTCGGGGCGGCGGGAAGGCTTCGGAGACAGTATGTTTGCCCTGCAAGATCGGAACAGCAGAAAATTTGTTCTGGGGCCGACCCATGAGGAGCTCTTTGCGATGGTGGCCAAGATGCACGTCCATTCTTATAAGGATATGCCGGTTAGCCTCTATCAATTCCAGACTAAGTATCGGGACGAGGCCCGGCCCCGCTTTGGCCTCATCCGGGTCAAGGAATTCGTCATGAAGGACGCCTATACCTTTGACCGGGACCTGGAAGGCCTGGATGTGGCCTATCATAAGATGTTTGAGGCCTATAAAAAAGCCTTTGATCGGATGGGGATCGACTATGCCATTGTCAAGGCCGATACCGGGGTCATGGGCGGCCTTCTCAGCGAGGAATTCCAAGCCATTTCTCCCATCGGGGAAGATACCGTCGTCCTTGACCGGGCCAACAACTATGCGGTCAATGCGGAAATTGCTCCCTGCCAACCTAGCCAGGAAAAAGACGGGTCCGAGCCCTTGCCCTATGAAAAGGTTGAAACGCCCGAAGTTCGCACCATCGAAGAAGTCACGGCCTTCTTGAAGGTCCCTGCGACCAAGCTGGTGAAGACCCTGATCTACAAGATCCTGCCGACGCCCACAGAGGCCGAGGAAGGAAAGAAAGAATATTTTGTGGCCATCTGTATCCGGGGCGACCACGAGGCCAGTGAGAATAAGCTAGCGAAGCTCCTTGGGGTCATGGAGGACAACCTGGTCCTGGCTGAGCCCGAAGAGATCGAGCGGGAAACTGGCTGTCCCAAGGGCTTTGCGGGTCCTGTGGGCCTAAATCCGGCCATCAAGGTCTACGTGGACCTTACCGTGGCTAATATGGCGAATTTCGTGGTCGGGGCCAATGAAGCCCAGCACCACCTCATCAACGTCAATCTCCGAGACTTTACCTGCGAAAAAGTGGCTGACCTCCGTAAGATCCAAGAGGGCGATTTGAGCGAAAAGGGCGGTCCTGTGACCTTCACCCAGGGTATTGAAATCGGCAATACCTTCAAACTTGGCACCAAATACTCCGAGGCCATGAATCTTTATTTCATCGACGAGAATAATGAGCAAAAGCCCGTGGTCATGGGAAGCTACGGAATCGGTCCTGCCCGCTGCCTAGCCGCCATCGCAGAACAGTATTATGACGGAAAACGGATGATTTGGCCGAAATCTGTCACCCCCTGCGAAGTCTACATCGTGGTCATCAACAGCAAGGACGAGGCCCAAGCCCAGGCTGGAGAAGAGCTCTACGCCGCCCTCAACCCTCATCACGACGTCATTTTGGACGACCGTAACGAGCGGGCTGGGGTCAAATTCAACGACTCCGAGTTGGTCGGCGCCTATATCCGTCTCACGGTCGGCAAAAAATACTCCAGCGACGGTCTGATCGAAGTCCAGTGCCCCGAGTTTTCTGGGGAGAAGCTCCTCACGGTGGAGGAGACCCTGGCTCAAGTTCCAGAGATCTTAGCTTCATCTTTTGACAGCAAAGAATTTATGGCCGGTCACCGGGCGGAGTAGGCTGTAGCTAACGTGGAATATATAGGTAATATTTATCGGCCTCCTTCCGAGGCCGATTCTTTTATCCTCCAATGCACGGTGGGCTGCGCCCATAACACCTGCCTCTTTTGTTATATGTATAAGGGGGAGGCCTTTCAGATTCGCCCCCAAGAGGAGATTTTAGAGAATTTGCGGGCAGGGGCCAAGGCTTATGGGGCTTTTGTCCGCCGCCTCTTTTTGGCGGACGGGGATGCCCTGGTGATGCCAACAGACCGGATCTTAGAAATTTTAGCCGAAGCCTTTAAGGTCTTTCCCCATCTGGAGCGGGCTGCGGCTTATGCTACTGTCACTGATATTTTAGCCAAGTCAGCCCATGACTTGGAGGCCCTCAAGAGAGCGGGTCTCGATATCCTCTATATTGGCCTTGAGTCTGGATCTGATGAGGTCTTAGCTACCATGCACAAACACCAGACCCAGGCTGACTATGTCCAGGCGGTCCACAAGGCCCAGGCAGCTGGCCTCAGGACTTCCGTAACTTTGATCTTTGGTTTGGGCGGACGGGCCCATAGCAAAGACCACATAGAAGCTAGTGCTCAAGCTATTAGCCTGAGTCAGCCTTCCTATGTGGCCTTTTTAAGCCTCCAGGTCGTCCCTGGGGCACCCCTCTATCAGCGGATTCAAAAGGGGGATTTTGTCCTCCTAACGGATGAGGAGGAGATGCAAGAAATGCGGCGCTTTGTGGAGCTCGTAGATAGTCCCGGGACTATTTTTCGCTCAAACCACGCCTCTAACCCTGTAGCCATTGGGGGCAGCTTCAACCAAGACCGGGAGAAGATGCTAGATGCTATCGACCGGGCCATGGCCCAAGGGGCCTACCGGCCAGAAGCCTGGCGGGGCCTATAGGGCGTGGGGGTACAACATCCCTTCTGCGACTTTTTTAGCCGTCGCTTCACCGGCCAAGCTTTTAACGATTTCGAGGGCAAAGCGGGTGGAGTAAGCGGGACCTTGACCGGTAATGACCTTTCCATCTACGACGACACCGTCGCTCTTTCGATCTGGTTCAAGCTCACCTAGGCATCCCGGGTAGGAAGTAAAAGATTTTTCAGGAATAATCCCAGCAGCTGCAAAGCTCAGAGGGCCTGCACAGATGGCGGCTAAAACCTGCCTATCTTCTGTGTAGGCCTTTTTTATCATCTCCAAAATGATCTTGTTCTCAGCCAGGTAGGAGGCGGCAGGTAGACCTCCGGGGATGACTAAGGCATCGGCCTGGGCGATGTAATCACAGGCCTCTTTTTCTCCCAAACGATAGGTGCAGCGAACCCGGACCCCCTGGGCGGAATCAACCCAGGCATGGTGGCCCCGGCAAGCCTGGCCCTGACTCATGGCTCCCTCTGCAGGAGCCTTTGCTTGGGAGTCCCCTGGGGCAGGGACGGCGATCAGGGCATATTCTATGCCTGCCCGGGTGGCCAGGTCAGCCACCGTCAGGGCTTCGATGGTCTCAAAAGTTGGGGCTAAAAAGATAGCGATTTTCTTTGACATAAAAGTCTTCCTCCTTGTTATGTATTTTGACTATAGTATAGCAGAAATGGGTAAGTTTGGGGCTCTGACCGCTCAAGCTAGGCTCTGATCACTGGAATTTGGGGCTCCGCCCGCTTACAGGCTAGTCCCTTGCCTAGTGCCCTCAATGAGCACAGGAATATTTTTAGCACTCTAGCGTTGAGAGTGACAAAACTTTTTTTTTATGCTATCCTAGGACTGTAGTTTGAGAGTACGATTTCCTGGTCGGACGACTCAGCAGATTAAGCGGGCCGACGGCTGGGAGACCAATATGAAACGAAGACTAATATAGAACGAAGAAGGAGATCATATATGTTAATTCGATTAAGCTCGAGGTCCGGACGGGTCCTCAGCATTGCCTACGCCATTGCGAGGCGAACCAATACCGGGGTGATCCTGACAGAGACGATATTGGCGGCCTTGACCAACGTGGGCGGGCCCGTGTCTGACCTGTTACAAGGAGTGGGCGTCACGATGGAAACTGTTCTTGACATCATTAACGCCCAACGGCCTGTTGGCATGGAGCCCTTACAAGAAGACGAGATCATGAAAGATCTTGAGAACCGGGCTGGAGACGACTATTTGGCCATGATGAGTCCGGCGACGAGGACCCTGATGCCCCGCTGCATGCGGGTGGCAGAAAAATGGGGCCGGAATGAGGTCGAACCGGAACATATGTTCATTGCCCTGTGCGACCTAGAAAATAGTCTAGCGAACAAATTTTTTGCCAACTCTGGCCTGGACCTGCAATTGATGAAAGAAGAAATGAAGCAGGTTCTTAACTACATCGAGTACGACAAGTTGGCCCCAGACCATGCTGTAGCTTTAGCCCTAGGGGAGTACCGGCACATCCTTGCTAGCCGGAACGAGGAAGCCAACCTCTATTATGGGCCTAAACTAGGCGACCAGGAAGGCACCGAAGACGAGGGGGATGATTTGCATACGAGTGGATCTACGCCAAGCTTTGGTGATGGACCCCGTCCTGGCGCTTCCCCCTTTGTGGCTGGGGGCAACCTCGGAGATTTTTTGCCCTTTGGCTTTTTCCGGAGCCAGACGGGGGGAAATCTTGGGGATCTAGATCGCTTTGCTAACATGGGCGGGAGATCTGATGAGGATGACGATGGTTCCGATGCCTTCCAGAAACTAGCCCGGGGCAAGCGGGGAATTTTAGACCGCTATGCTGAAGATCTCACGAAGCAAGCCATGGAAGGCAATCTAGATCCTGTCATTGGCCGGGATGAGGAAATTGAGCGGGTCATGCAGATCCTGGCTCGGCGGACGAAAAACAATCCCATCCTCCTTGGTGAGCCAGGGGTTGGGAAAACGGCGGTGGTAGAAGGCTTTGCCCAGCGGATTGTCAAAGGGGAAATTCCAGAGATCTTGAAGGGAAAACGGGTCCTTACTGTGGATATCGCCGATATGCTGGCTGGAGCCAAGTATCGGGGAGAATTTGAGGAGCGTTTTACAAACTTCTTAAAGGCGGCGACCGCTGACAAAAATATTATCCTCTTTGTCGATGAGCTCCATACCATCATGGGGGCCGGAGCCGGGAATGACTCCCAGCTAGATGCCTCTAATATGTTAAAGCCTTTGCTGGCAAGGGGGAGTTTGCAGATCATCGGGGCTACGACAAGCGATGAGTACCGGAAATATATTGAAAAAGATGGGGCCCTGGCCCGGCGCTTTCAGCCCGTCATCGTAGAGGAGCCGAGCGAAGAGTCCACCCTGGCTATCTTAAAAGGCCTCCGTCCAAAATATGAGCAACACCATAATGTGAAGATTTCTGATGATGCATTGAAGGCGGCGATCAATATGTCGGTTCGCTATATCAACGACCGCTTTTTGCCGGATAAGGCGGTAGACCTCATGGATGAAGCTTCGGCCCGGGTCAACCTCAAGAAAAGAGGGACCCCTTCCCAGGAGCTGGTGCAAGCGGAGAAGGAGCTCCTGAAGGTCCGCCAAGAAAAGGAACAAGCTGCCTACAAGCAGAAATACAAGGAGGCCTCCCAGTACCAGCAACAGGAGTGCCAGCTTACCGAACAGATCAAGGAATTAAAAAAGAAGCTAGGGATCCCAGAAGAGGGGGCTACCCTGGAAGTTACGGAAAACGACATTGCCGACGTGGTCGCCACGGCCACCAAGATTCCCGTCTCTAAGATTACTGAAAGTGATGCCGAGCGCCTGCGGACCCTCGACCAGGAACTCAAAAAACGGGTAGTCGGTCAAGACGAGGCCATCGATGCGGTGGCCCAGGCCATTCGCCGGAGTCGACTGGGAATCCGTGACCCCAAACGCCCCATCGGGAGCTTCCTCTTCCTGGGGACGACCGGGGTAGGAAAGACGGAACTGGCCAAGGCCCTGGCCGACACCGTCTTTGGCAACAAAAACTCCTTTATTGAAGTCGATATGAGTGAATACATGGAAAAGATCAATGTCACCAAGCTCTTGGGGGCGCCCCCAGGATATGTGGGCTATGATGAGGGAGGAACCCTGGCCGAAAAAGTCCGCCGAAACCCCTATTCCGTCGTCCTCTTTGATGAGATTGAAAAGGCCCACCCCGATGTCTTTAATATCCTCCTGCAAGTCCTGGAGGAGGGGCGCTTGACCGATGCCCAGGGGCGGAATGTCAACTTCAAGAACTGTGTGGTCATTATGACCTCCAACATTGGGTCGAAGATCCTTACCGGGGCAGAAGGTCGGAAAATTGGCTTCAATGCTGCTCAGACTGACGATAGCAAACTCTACGGGGGCTACAGCTTTGAGCATGCCAAAGGCCTTGTGATGGATGAGCTGAAAGAGGCGATCAGCCCCGAACTCCTCAACCGGATCGATGCGGTCATCTTCTTCAAGATGCTAGCGAAAGAAGACATGCTCAAGATCGTGGATATCATGCTGGATGATCTGCAGCAAAGGATTGGCATCTTGAGTAACGGAGACGAGGGAATTCACTTCCGGGTAACCCAGGCCGCCAAACTCTGGATGGCCGAACACGGTTACGAACCTCAATACGGGGCTCGGCCCTTGCGCCGGGTCATCCAGAACGAGCTGGAGGTCCTCATTGCCAACGCCTTGCTGGACAGCACCCTGGAGCGGGGCGACACGGCCGTGGTGGACGTCAAAGACGAAAACCTCTACATCCGCAATTTCAAGGATCTGACTCCCGAAGAGCAGGCCAGCCTCAATGATTCCTTCCAACTGGCGATTAAGGAGGAGGAGCCAGAGGCAGATTCCCAAGAAAAGACGGAAGTTGAAATTTCTGAGGACAAGGAAGACGATCCAGGGAAGTCCAAGAACTAAGCCTACCTAAAAATAGGCCCTAGAAGGCCTAAGGCTGATAGCCAATATAGTGAATGTCGATGCTCAAGCCCTTGAGGGGGATGGGTTCGACCCCTTGGAAAATAGGAATATTAGCCGCCTGCACAGCAGCAGGATCGGCAAAGAGACCGGTGAGGGTGTCTAAGGACATCCCACCGGTTTTTTTGATGGCCAGGGGAATTTGCTCCGGGAGGGTGAGGCCCAGGAAGGCCAGGGCTTTTTCTTGGTCGGGCGGCAGGGTCAAGCCAGGGAAGAGGAAGGAGAAGGGGAGGACCAGGGCCTGCCCTGTGGATCCTTCTTGGTTATTGGCATCTGTCTGGTCCTTCCCCCTTTTTTTGGATCCGGAAGCGGGAGAGACCTCTGCCAGGTTCATGATAGAGGCTTGTGTGGTCTCAGTCCTTGTTTCCCCGTTTAGGGTAAGGAGGCGGACCTGGTAACTGGTGCCGTCTAGGACTTGGATATCTAGCTCATAGGATAGCGAGTCGGGGACATGCTCCAGAAAACTAAGATCTTGGCCGGTAATCGCAGCCAGGCTAGCGGCCTTCTCTTTGAGTTTTTCTATTCCTGCCAACTGGACCTGGAGGGCCCAGGTGCCTGTAAGCTCGTCAGCTGTTGTCTGGGGTGCCCCTTGTCCGTTTGGCGTATCGGCCTGATCCGGGGAGGAGGTCGCCTCTTGATCCGTAGCCGGATCTTTGCCCTCCAGGGCTGAGAGATTGGCCTCTTTCAGCATCTTCCAGACCTGCTTGATCGGGGCATCTCCTTTTTTCTTTAGGAGCATTTCTTGGACTTGATCCTTCTGCCGTGTGATAAAGTCCTTGCTGAGCTTTTCCACCGGGGGCCGATCTCCCACCACCAGATGTACAAATACCACCAAAAAGCTTAGTACAAAGGCGATCACGTACTTTTTCAAGGGATTGTAGGTTCGAGTCGGGCGGTCTGCCAAATAGGTCGCCTGACTGGTCCGGGGGGCCTGGGTGGGGTAGGGAGCCTGCTTAGGGTAGGCTGCCTGCCTAGGGTAGGTTGCTGGTTCGCCATAGGGATCTGAATGTACGTAGAAGTCGGAGTAGGTATCGTTGTAGGTATCGTTGTAGGGACCCTCATCGGCGTAGGGATCCGCATCGTAAGTCCCTGGCTCAGCATGGGGTCTCGGATCATAAGTCTCCCCCTGCAAATACTCCATCTCCTCTTCTTCCCAGTCTTCTAGTTCAAAGTTGGCGTCTGGCACCCTGGCTTGGGGATCGTGCAAGTTCGTCTTGACTTCATGAAAGTTGGCCTTGGCGTCAGGAGAGAAGGGGGCCGCAAAGGGCTGAAGGGGATGGGTTTTGGCGTAGTCGTCGAGCTCACGGCCAAAGGCGACTAGGTCCTCATCTGGTGCGGACATCTCTGCCTCTGGACCTCTCCACGTCTGCTTATCCTGTTGTCTGGGTGCTAAGGCTCCTGGACTTCTTGATGTCCGGGGGCCATGGTTGCGCTCTTCCATAGCTTCTCCTTCCCGCTATCTCAAGGCTTCTTGGGTTTTTAGGGGCCTTTCAAGCCTGTGGATCCTTGCAAGGATGCGTAGTGGCATTTCCAGGTGCTTTCTTTGCTCTGAGATCCTTCTGCCGTCTAGTATAGGAGAAGAGAGAGAATATTTCTGCCCCCTAATTGTTTTTCCGCCCTTACTGCTCCAGCTAAGCAATTGTAAAATCCCCCCTAAATGGATTAACGCAGAATAAAATCTGTGGGCGCAGGGTTACGAACCGGGGACAGGGACTTAACTTTTGAGGAGAATGATAGAGGTGGAGCGATGCGAAGTCTATGATGGAGAGGACCAAAGAAATTGGCAGGCCGGGTCAACCTGACCCTGCAAAATGTTGATGAGCAGAAAATGCTCCTCAAGAAGGAGGAAAATATGAAGACAAAACGAGAAATGGGTTTTCTATCACTAATTATTGCAATCCTTGTGGCGATCCAGCTCATCCCATTCGGATTGACACAAGTAAAGGCGGATCCTGGAGATGAGAAGCTCACCGCCGAAGTAAGTGTGAAGTTAGATCAAAATGACCCAGTAAAGGTTAAAACGGACGATCTAGGAGCAACAATTGCAACGGCTAATGTGGAAAGTACTGCCGCATTACAAGCGTATATTGAAAGTCAGAACAACTATAGAACCAAAGATGGAATCAAAGAATATTTAGATACAACAAAGTATAAGGCTGAATTGACTGTTGATGAGGCAGCTTTAGAGGAAGCAAAAGCTTACCAGAAAGATAAGACCCAAGCAAAAGAAATGAAGCTTGCTTTGAAGGTTACCAGTAAAACGCTTTCTAATGAGAAGCTCACCGCCGAAGTAAGTGTGAAGTTAGATCAAAATGACCCAGTAAAGGTTAAAACGGACGATCTAGGAGCAACAATTGCAACGGCTAATGTGGAAAGTACTGCCGCATTACAAGCGTATATTGAAAGTCAGAACAACTATAGAACCAAAGATGGAATCAAAGAATATTTAGATACAACAAAGTATAAGGCTGAATTGACTGTTGATGAGGCAGCTTTAGAGGAAGCAAAAGCTTACCAGAAAGATAAGACCCAAGCAAAAGAAATGAAGCTTGCTTTGAAGATTACTAGCCTCCAACCCCTCAAAGTCAAAGCTAAGATTACTCTTCCATCGAAGCAATTAAAGGATGTAGAATTCACTATTCTCGCTGCCGATGTTAAGAAGCAAAATGTTGAGTCTTTTACCAAGGATCAATTAAAAGAATTCGTGGTAGGCACTGATGCCTATGAGGGTGCAGTAAAAGATTACAAGGAGCAGATTGCTAAGCACAAAATTGATAGCTTTGTCATTTCTGATGATGATCTGGCCAAAGTAAACAAATACATCAATAAAGACAAATATCAGAAACCAGCAGAAGTCAGCATTGAAGTAGTCTACGGAGAAAAGTCCACCGAGCCCAGCAAGAACGAGGAAAGCAAGGAAACCAAGAAGCCTAAAGAGGACGATCGTGTCGGTACTTGTTCCAGAAAATACGGTGCCATGGCCATTGGCCGTCGTGACGGCGGATCTGTGAAGGGTATTGACTTTCGCATTGACGTTGATGTGGATGCCCTGACCCAGTCCATTGTTCGTAGCAAATCTATCCCCCTGCCCCAGGGTGATCGCTTTATCGGCCAGCTCTTCCAGGTAACCATCAAAGCCGACGGCAAGACCCTTACCAGAAAAGAGATGAGCAAGGTCTATGAAATTAACCTCAACCTCAAAACTTTCGAAAAGGCACGCAAGAACAACCTAACTGTGTACGCTCGGAGCGATGAGGACGAGAAGTGGGAGCGGATTAACAGATTTGGTTACAATAAAGATGGTACCCTAAGCATTGAAGGTATTGACACCTACACCGAATTTGTTGTCTGGCTTGACCAAGATAAAAACGATAGAAAACTTCAGTTTGCAGGTGCTATGAACGCCAAGGATCCTGGCAATCGTCAGGGCTTTACCCCTCGGGTACTTGCTCCCTACAATCCTCAGGTCGCTGGGGCCGTAAACTCTAACCCCAACGCCTACCTGCCTACCACCGGTGAAGGCAATTTCGCTGGCTGGGTCGCAGCAAGCTTAGTCCTCGCTGCCCTTGCCCTAGTCACCAAGAAAATCTTGAAATAAGGCACCCTACAAGCCTTACAGGGGAATTATAGCCATTAAGAAAATCATGAAATAATACCCCATTTTCCATCATAATTAGGATTCAGGAGCAAATATCTCCTGCTTCAAGAGCACAAGGATTTCGGTCCCTGTGCTCTTTTTTTGCGCCCAAAACTCGATGTCCCCCAGGCCATCTTTTGAACTCAGTAGCTTGATTCCCACCACAGAGCGTCCTTTGCGTCCGCCCCCTAGCCCAGCCATCTACGGAAGCAGCTAGCTAGGAAAGCGAGGCAGGAGTATTTGTTTCTTCTTCCACAAATACTCCCGCTCTTCTTTTTTCTTTTGTTTGTTCTTTTTTTACCATAGCGCTTCTTTTGTGCTACATCTCTGTTCCCATCATTACACATATTTCCCCTGTCTTTCTCTTTTTTTACATAGACCTTACTTTTGCCCCCGGCATCTTGGAAGTACGTCATGACATCTGTAACATGGAGACAGAAATTGAGGGAGCCCTCAGACTCCCAGGTGAAAACAAAAATCATGCAGGTGGAGACATTTCCACCCTCTATCATCCAAGGAGGAAAATATGAAAAACACAAGGAAAATGGGGATCGCATCCCTCCTACTTATTAGTTTATTCCTAATCCAGCTCATCCCGAGCCTCGGCGTAAAAGTGAAGGCGGAGGAGAAGACTGTAAATGTAACGGTTACATTTACAGGTAATGACAAATTTAATCCACTAAGTATTGAAATGAAGTTCGAAAATAAGCCATCAGAGGAAGATTTTAAAAAATCGGTTACAGAATCTGAGGCCTATAAAACACAAAAGAAAACGATAGAAAAAGATGACTACTCCATCACCAAATTCGATTTGGATACGCAACTAAACGATAAGCTAGATCAATATTTTGCATCTTCACCTTCCGCAGTTGAACCAATTACCGTGACTGTCGCTCTTGCTCAAAATAAACCTTTAAACGTAGCAGTAAAATTTTTGGGTGCAGATCCTGCAGAAGCTCAACTAGATCTAGAAATAAAGGGAAATCAAGTTATCAAAGATACAGCTGATTATTTTATAGCACTTTTAGAAAGTACAGAAGCTTATAAGAAAAGATGTGAAGAATTAGAAGGTAAAAACTATTCGATTTCGTTGAAACTAGACAATCCTGATGCTTTGAAAACATATGTCGAAGACAAGACAAAAGAAAAAGGTGATGTTACAGTCACTGCAACCCTTACAAAGAATAAAGATCTTAAAGTTATAGTAAACTTCAAAGGAGCTACCGGAGGTGATAATGAAAAGTCCTTTAATTTGAAGGGGAGCCAAGTAACCACATCAGATAAAGATGGCTTCATTGCGCTATTCCCCAAATTACCAGAATATTACGGACTTGCAAAGGCATTAGCAGGGTCAACCCATTATGTAAGCTCCCTCACGCTGGATCAGGGGCAAGACGACATTCTAGCTGCTTACGTAAAGGATAAGACAAAAGCTCAAACGGTTACGATGACTGCAACCCTTACTCCTCTCGAACCCATAAAAGTCAACGTAACTGTAATGGTAGATGGTACATTAAAGAGTACTTTTGATCTAAGTATTCCAGCGGCTGATGTCACAAAACCCTTTGAAACAGAAATAGAACTAAAAGACTTTGTTGGGGAGCATAAGGATTTTAAAGATAAGATCAAAGGAATTCCTCATGACTACAAAAAGGATTACAAGTGGCAGTATTCTGAGCAAGCTCTAGAAAACGTTAACCAGTATATAAAAGATGGCAAAAAGAAAGATGTTGAAATTAGTATTGTCCTGTCTTACCCAAAAGAAAACGCTACTACCACTACTACCACCACCAAGCCATCTACCCACAAGCCCTCACGCATGCTCACCTCAAATCTTAACAAATATGGTTATCGCATGGGTTCTTTAGAACTGGATCCGAGAAGTAACAGTCCAGAGCTACCTGATAAACTAAAACTAACCGTTGAATCAGAGCCTCTAAGCAGAAGCTTTGCCAGTAAAGCAAAGGTCCCAGTTCCCCAAGGAGACCATTTAATCGCTCAATATTTTAATGTCTCCACCACTCCATCGATCAATCTCAGCAAATACGATTCTACCCTCACTCTCAATATCGACGAACGTGCCAGTTCTTCCGCCATCACCGTCTACCAACGTGTGCCAGGCAGCAAAATATGGAACCGTATCTCAAGGTCTAACTATAGCTACGATAAGTCATCTGGCGAGCTTAAGATTGAAGATTTAGACGACCTAGGCGAGTTTGTTGTCTGGATCAACAAAGATGCCAAGGAGCCCCTAGACCCTCGACCCCTCCAACGCCTACCTTTGAACCCCAGTGTTCAGGTTAAGCCCAATGGCATGCTTCCCCAAGGTGTCGCTCCCTTCAAGCCGGCGAACCCTCAAGTTCAGGGCTCTCTCATGCCTCAGGTCCCTCAAGTCAACCCCAATGCACAGCTTCCGGTAACCGGTGAGAAAAACTACATCGGCATCATGATGGGCACCCTCATCCTAGCCTGTGGAGCCCTCATTCTAAGAAAAGCTATTAAATAATAAGCATTTCATACCCAAATAATCCCTAATCGTTTCAAAGCACAAGGACCCTCGTCCTTGTGCTTTTTTCATCCTGGCTTTGCCGCCGTACAGCCCCCGCCACACCGTCACCGCTAGGGCACAGGCCCCGGCCCCGGCCCCCACCCCCACCGGATGTCACCGTCGCCTGCCAGAGCTCCCTCAGTGTTACAATTCCCTTGCATGGTTACAAAGATCTTTCAATCCCTTTACCTTAGCCATGTTTTCATATGATTTCTATTGAGACTAGGAACACATTACCGTAAGATGTCATTACAAGATCATTCCAAGGCATAGAACAAGAGGCCAGCAGCTTCTAGCTATATACAACAAGCTTCTGGCTATATACATCGATCTAGGGCCTTTTGGATGACAAAGGAGGATAAAGATGAACCCCAAGCAAAAGAAGGGCCAAGCCCAACCATTTATTTGTAATACATATTGTGATAGCTATCGTGATGTCAAGCAGAAAAGTTTTGCCGTCACGGCCATCGTATTATTTGCTCTGATGACAACTTGGAGCATCGGAGCCTTGGGAAAGCTACCCGTATATGCAGAAGAAATCCCCGCACTACAAGCAAGCAGCCAAGGAGAGACGAGCCAAGGAGGGACGAGCCAAGTAGGGTCTACTCCCGAAGCATCTGTCCCCGCAGCATCCGTACAAGTGGATACCGCCTACGGACTCGTTCGCATTCCTAGTAACCTCGCTGGTGCCAACTTGCAAGTTAGTAACACAAAATTGGCCACAGTAGACATCCAGGGCTATTTCCTCCAAGTGGCAGAGACATCTGTCCAATTTGAAAGCGTCCAGGTGGCCAAAGCCTTTGCCGTTTCCTTGACTCAGAGGGGACAAGAGGTCGACGCTGCGAAGCTCATCCAAAATGGCTGCTACTTCCAGATCAGCCTTCCTACTGGCCTTGCGGACATCAACAAAGAAGACTATGCCCTCTACCATGAAACAGATGGGATCTGGAAAAAAGTTAGCTCCTGGGAAATCATCGACCGGACCCAAGGAAATATCCTGGTACAAACCGGATCCCTATCCCGCTGGGCCCTGGTCAGACTGAAAAAAGTGGCTCAAATCCATCCGGAAAACACCAGCCAGCAAGCCAACTTCAGCCATAACCCTAGCCTTAATCCTAGTCTTAACCCTGCCGCTCAAGTTCCCTGTTATGTCCCCATTCCCCTTGCCGTAGCTGGCAGGGAAGGCCCCCAACTCGTAGATCCTAACCAAAAACCAGGGACAGGATCTACAGAAGCTCTGCCAGAGACCGGTGAGCGCTCTTACACCCCATATGTTCTCATCAACATCCTCCTGGCTGTGAGCCTGACCATCCTCCAAGCCTTCTATAGAAAGAATCGATAAGCAATTCCGTTTATTAGCGCTAACAAAGCAACGGATTATCCTCCAAACTTCCTATAGAAAAAGGCGTTAAGACCTCTAGCCACCATCCCCTCTGATCCTCCTAAAGACCTCATTTGAGGTCTTTTTTTATGAATCCATTTGTGTATTTTGGAAAAATGTAAGCTTATCCTTAACCTTGTAATCGCTTTGAGATCCTTCATTCCCCGGGGGAGGGTATAATAATAAGAGTTCAAGATCAGAAAGGAGAGAAGATGCAAAACATAGGGAACCAAGATCCAGCTAGGTCCGCCGACCGGCCAGGAGCCACGCCCGCTGCCAGGCCTTCCGCTAGGCAGCTTGCTTCGGCCCCAGTTCCGGCCCTGCGTCTGACCTGCCACAAGCTCCACCATCACAAGGAAAATCCCTCCAAGAGGTCCTTGTTAACCTACCAGACTGTCCTTCTCTTCACGATCCTTTGCTGTGTCACTTGGACAACCCTGGCCCCGGCCATCCTCGCCGTCCAGGTACAAGCAAAAGAAGAGGAGACAAGCGAAGCGGGAGTATTTGCTGCTATACCCTACGAAGAGTTGAGTCAAGCTGAAAAGGAATTGGCCCGTCTCATCAATGAGTATCGCAGGGAACATGACCTGCCTGAATTAAAATATTCTGCGGGAATGGCCTACGTTTCCCGCGAATGGACCAAACGCAACGCCACCATGGGCGGCCTCACCCATAACCCAAACATGCTCCAGGAATTTCCGAAAGGGGCCAAATCCTTTGGGGAGAACGTCGTCCTGTACAAGACCGATATCACAGAGTTTCCCAAAATAGCTTTCCAATGGTGGAAAAATTCCCCTTCCCACAACGTCAACATGCTCCGGGACGATGTCACCACCTTTTCCTTGAGTATTTATGAGTATAACGGCGTCTATTATAGTACCTACAATATTGCCACTTACAACAATGCCACTCCGGACCACGATGAGGCCCAAATTCATACGAATTTTGACCCGTCCAAAGACCACGATACGCCCAAATTTTTCGATGCTGACCAACCTACCATTCGGACAAGAACTGGCGAAGATTTCATCCTGCCCCCTGCTACAAATACTCCTGACTCCACTTTGCCGCCTCACGAAACCCAGTCGAATCCCGCACCCCAAGAGGAGGCCCCTGTGGAAGGAAAGCAGGTTAGCGATGATCCGGTTACCCATGATCGTAAGCTGGCCCAGACTGCGACGCCCCCCGTTGCTCCTGACCCGCAGACTAAACCGAACTTGCCTACGAGCTCTGACCTGGTCAATACACCAACTCCTAACAGTCGCCCCAAGTCGCCCCTGTCACCCTTGTCACCCACAGGCTCTGATCCAGCAGCCTTCCCGGAGACCCCGGCTGGTGGCCCTGGTGAGCCTATTCCTAATCAAGAAGGCCAGAATTTACCAAACCCCGTATTAAGTGACACCCCTCTGGTTCCAGATTGGGAGGAGGCAGCCCAACACAAACGGGACCATGAGGCGGATAAGGCAAAGGGTATAAAACACAATCTCTTGAACCAAGCCAATCAAAAATTGGTTAAGGAGAGTAATGACCGGTATTTGATCCTGGATATCCAATATCCAGATCCCAAGGGTTTCCCGGGGACGATCCAGATCGTCCAGGCCAAGGGGGCGGCCTTGAATCCCAAGACCATTCCTGCCCCCTACCGGCCCGGCTATTCCTTCCAAGGTTGGTATGTAGACCCTGCCTGCAAAAATGTCTTTATCGGCATCGACCAGGTCCAACAGGCCCTCATTGTGACCCTCTATCCAAAGTGGCAAAAAAATAAGGGCAAGACTCCTAGCCAGGAGCTGGAAATGGGCCAGGTGATTGGTAGTGCCTACTTTATGACTGCAAGTGGCGAAACGACGGGCCTTACTAACAAAAATCCTGCGGGCAAGTCGCAAGACCCATCTGAGTCAGATCAGCAAGAGTCAAAAGAAGCTGACAAAAAGGCCAAATCCGAGTCTTCCTCTGACAAGCTGTCAGCTAATCCATTGGATCCGTCCTTGGACCAGTCCAAGAACCAGTCTTTGGACCAATCCTCAAATAAGTCTGCGGATCGCTCCTCCAAAGTCTTGCAGTATAGCAGCCTCCTTGCCTCCCAAGATGAGGCTAGGAAGTCCAGCAAGTCTCAAGATGCCAAGGACGCACCAAATAACCAGGACCCCGTTCCAGCTGGAGAGGAGGAAAGCGATATCGATCGGGCCCTCCGCCTTTCCGCTCGGGAGAAATCTGGCGAGGCACCGGCTCAACCAATAAGACTCTTTGATGCCAGCCCGGAGGCGGAGCCTGAACCTGGCTCCTTTGCTGACAACAATCCATTTTATAGTCCTGCTCAAGATGAGGATGCCGACGCCGTCACTTCCCAGATGCCTGGCCCTCAGGTCCTAGGCAAAACGGGCCGGTCGCACACTCAAGATCCTACGAATCGAGACGAAATGGAAGCTGACTTGCTCGATACCCGCAAAATGGATACTTCATCCAACAAGTTTTTCGCTACTTCTTCCCTAGAAGTCCAGAGGTTCGTCAACCTTCCGGTGACCGGAGAAGAGGGAACCTTGACCTTTGTCCTCATAGCCATCTTAGGCCTGGTCTTTGTCCTCACCGCCTCCGTAGTCTTAAAACACTAATTCCTAGGCAACCGTTCAAACTCGCACTGCCCGAGGCTATCGCGAATAAAAAACGCTTGAAATGTGAAAGAGGGTAGGTCCTACCCTCTTTTTATTTTGCTGATTTTGTAGTATAGTAGCCATATCAAAAAATTTGTAACACAAACGTAGCATTTGACCGATAGAAGTGCGGCAAGACAGGCAGGCCCAGAAGGATCTGACCCCCCTGTTCCTGCGGCAAATATTCCCTGGTGTCTCATCCATGATTTCTATTGGTCTAAGATAAGGAGATTTTTGATTATGTTGAACCGTGACTTTACTTATAGTCCCGAATTAAAGATGGCGCTTTGCCTTGAAGTGGCCAAAAAAAAGGAACCCATCAACGTCCTTGCGGATCGCTTTCAGGTTCCTGTGGAAGACCTGGGTGCTTGGTACACCCAATTTTTGGCGGCTGGCCTAGCGGCTTTCCGGGGCTCTGCCTCCCATCTGGAGTCCCTCATTGCTAAAAAAGAAGAAGAGTTGGCCTCCGTCCGTGAGGAGATGGATAAGCTCCAAAACGCTGCCCAAGCGTAACTTTTCTAGCTTCGAAGCCCAGCGCAAGCGTAACTTCTCTAGCTTCGAAGCCCAGCGTAAGCGTAACTTCTCTAGCTTCGAAGCCCAGCGTAAGCTTGGCTTTACATATTTTGAAGCACAGCCCCAGCTCAAGTTCGGAAGCTTGGTAATTTGATCGTTATTTGCAGGCCGTATTTTCTCGGCCTATTTTTTTGCCCTTTACCCGGGACCAGGCGAGGGCCAGACTCATAACTAGGAGCCCGCCAGTCAGGGCAAAGATGGCCAGGGCTGCCCACAAAAAATATTCCGATGGTAAATACATAATGATGGGATCTTGCCTCGGATCAAAAATCCAATAATCATTATGAAAACTTACTTTATGAAAAGTCACAAAAAGGCTCTCCCAATCGATAGCCGCCCAGAGACCTAGGACAAGAATGACAAGGCCCAAGAGTCCAGACCAGATACTCAGGGCCCAAGCAAAGATCTGAGCCTCTTTCCCGCCTACTTTGGCCTTCCATTTTCCTTTCCAGCACAGCCAAGCAACATAGCCTCCTGATCCTACGAGCCAGATGGCAGAGACCAGGGCCCAGGCGTAGATTTTACTGAAGATGGCTTTGACCTCTTGGAAGTGTATTTTTCCCTGGGGAGACATGGGTAAATCCGGCAATGTAAGTAGGTCGCTCTCCAGGGGACCCCCGATCCAACTGGGACGGAGGTAGGAGGTCATGGCATGGAATTGACGGAGGGCCAGGGCCTCATCATATTCTTGCGCTAGGCAGAGACGGTAGAGATTGGTCCCGTTTTGTACCATAATGATAGGGATACAGAGTAAAAAAGAACAAAGAAAAAAGGCCGTGAGGGCAAGCCCTACGACCTTTTTTACGTTAATAGAATGTATAGGCATTACTTAAGGGATTATTTGCTAGGTAAGACGGATCCGGCGTAGGTCTTGGTAATGAAGTTTTGGAGTTCTTCGGATTTCAAAACCTCGCAAAGTTTTTTTAGATTGGGATCGTCTGCAGATTCTTTACGGACGCAGATGACGTTGGCGTAAACGGTGCCAGCTTCGCCTTCTTTGTCTTCGAGGAGAAGGGCTGCTTTGTCAGCTTGCAGGCCAGCCTGGAGGGCATAGTTACCGTTAATGACCGCATAGGCGACATCGGGAAGGGCCCGGGGGATTTGTGCGGCATCCAGCTCTTTGAAGTTTAATTTGTGCGGGTTGTCTTTGATGTCCATAATGGTGGAAGTCAGGTTGGCGGCATCTTTTAGAGTGATGAGACCAGCTTGTTGTAGTAAAAGGAGGGCCCGGCCTTCGTTGGTGCTATCGTTCGGAACGGCAATGGTATCCCCTTCAGCAATCTCGGTGAGATCTTTCTTGGTCCCAGGATAGATGCCCAGAGGCTCATAGTGAATATTGGCTAGGGCGACCAATTTGTCCCCGTGGGCAGCATTGTAATCGTCCAAATATTTGTTGTGCTGGAAGTAGTTGGCATCAATTTCGCCAGCTTCCAGGGCAGGGTTGACTTGTACATAATCTTGAAATTCCACAACTTCGAGCTTGATGCCGGCAGCGGCCAAAGCAGCTTCAGCGGCGTGTAAGATCTCAGCGTGGGGACGGATAGTCGCACCGACTTTTAAGGTCACTTGACCCTCTGTGGGGGTCTTAGCTTCGGTTGCTGCTTCATTGGTAGCCTCTGTATCTTCGGCTTTCGTCGCATCCGCATCTTCAGCCTTGGTGGTTTCTGCTCCCGTAGCATCTTCAGCCTTGCTGGCCTCTGTTGTTCCTGCTTCGGTCACTTCCGTCTTGGCGGCTTCACCCGTAACCGGTGCGGCGGCCTGCGAAGGGGTTGGTTTAGATCCTTCCTTGGGCCCACAAGCGCCCAGGAAGCCTGCTAAAGCCCCTACTAGGACTAGGCAGAGAGCGAGGGCACCCAGGCGGTGCCCAGATTTGCGTAGATATTTTTGTATGGATTTTTCTTCTTGTTTCTTTGACATGTCTATATAACCTCCAATCATGTCAGCTGTCCGATCACTACAGGAGATCAGGACTTTTATAGCTGTTTTAAGAATTGCCCAACAGAATAGCCCAAAAAATAAAAAAAAGCCAACAGGTTTTTTTAGCTTCCTAGCGCCGCTTATCGACCTTGCGGACCAGGAGGGCCCCGCAGGACTGGATGGCCTGGACGATCAAGATCAAAATAATGACCGTGTAGAGCATGACATCACTCTGGTAGCGATAATAGCCGTAGTTGACCGCAATGGCCCCCAAACCGCCGCCCCCGGTAAAACCGGCCATGGCGGAATAAGATAATATGGTGGTTAGGGCGATGACGGCACCATTTAGTAGGGAGGGGAGGGCCTCGGGGAGCATGACTTTACGGATAATCTGACCCGCTGTGCAGCCCATGGCCGTCGCAGCCTCCACCACCCCGGCATCGACCTCTAAGAGCGAGGACTCTATCAGACGGGCAATAAAGGGGGCCGAAGCAATGACCAAAGGGGGAATGGTTGCAATGGAGCCGATACTGGTCCCCACGATCAGACGGGTAAAGGGAATTACGGCCACAAGGAGGATCAAAAATGGAACCGACCTCAAGAGATTGACCAGGAGGTCTAAGATCCGATAGAGGACCGGAGCCGGTCTCAGGCCGCCCGGTTTGCATATGGCTAGCAAAATTCCGATGGGGAGACCCAGGCAGTAGGCAAAGGCCCCGGCAATGCAAGTAATATATATCGTTTCCCAAGCTCCCTTCAAAAGGAGCAATCCTAATCCATCCATAGTGTCCTTATTTTCCCTTTCTCATGATCATGGTATACATACATTTTTTTTAATTCCATCGTTATTTTTAACTACTTCTTTTCTTCTTCGTTATGTTTTACTTTATGTTTTACTTCTTCGCACCTGATGGCCCAGTTTGCATCGAAATATCGGCCTCCTGGGTGAGGGTCTCGACCATATGCCGGGAAACAGTCTCCTCGTAGTGGATCCCCCGATTCTTCAAATAGGCAAATATCTTTTGTGCTACCTGGTCCTCCTCGGGAATTTGTACAATCATTTGTCCATAGGAGATCCCGTTGATATTGCGGCTGTTTGCAGAAAGAATATTGATAGGAGCCTGGCAGGCCAGGGTCATATTCGAAATAACCGGCTCGAGGGCACTTTGACCATCATAAACAATACGAAGACACCGGTCTCCTACCGTCTGGCGGAGCAAGTCCCCCTTGGGGAAAATAAGATTTTTCGCTACCTTGGATTTAGGCTGCACAAAAACATCTCGAACGGTTCCCTGTTCGACGATCTTTCCCCCCTCCATGACGGCTACCTCATCACAAATCGATTCGATGACCTCCATCTGATGCGTAATAATGACAATACTGACCCCAAGTTTTTGGTTAATATCCTTGAGGAGGGAAAGAATCTGTTTGGTCGTTGCAGGATCCAAGGCGCTGGTAGGCTCATCACATAAAATGACACTGGGATTATTTGCCAGGGCGCGGGCGATAGCAAGACGCTGACATTGGCCGCCTGAAAGCTCCGAGGGATAGGCCTCTTCCTTATCTGCCAGACCCACCTGGTCTAAAAGCTTCCTCGCTCGTTCTTTCGCCTCTGCCTTGGGCATGTGGATCAACTCCAAGGGGAAACAAATATTCTCCAAGGAGGTCCTTTGGGCGAGCAGGTTAAAATTCTGAAAAATCATCCCGATCTTTTTCCGGGCGGCCAGGAGCTCGCCCCGACTCATGGCCAGGAGATCTTTGCCCTCAAAAAGGACTTCTCCTTGGTCCGGGGTCTCCAGGAGATTTAAACAGCGCACCAGGGTACTTTTCCCGGCACCACTGAGGCCGATAATGCCATAAATACTCCCTCTTTTCACTGCCAGATCGATATCTTGGAGGGCTTTCACAATCCCCGTCTCTTGGGTTCCTATCTGAAATGTCTTATTTACCCCCTTCAGGGAAAATACGAGGGGCTGTTCTTCCATCACCGCTCACACCTCTTTCTTCTTTTTGCTTCTGTGTTTCTTGCCCTATGATTTCTTTGCAACTAGGGTCTTGATCTTGCTTCTTGCTTTAGGCATCTTCGTTCATATCCAATCATTATAGAGACCTATCCAAGGAAGTTCAAGGACTTGGCGACGATTGCCAATTCCTTTCATTTCTGTCGAACTATTGCGGAAAATCCCGGTCCAGGTTAAACTTTCTCTAATATGAGTGAAGACACATTAGATCCCAAAATCCCACAATCGAATACGCCTTCCCCCGCCTTCATTGCTGAAGCTCAGGCTAGGCGTAGAGAGGCTTGGCCCCTCTATCATGGTTATGAGTACGTGCCCATGGGAGAGGCCCGGTCCCTGGCAGTGCCTGTCACGGTAGGTTGTAGTTATAACCGCTGCCTTTTTTGTGACCTCAATCACAACTTGCCCTTTCGCATTCTCAGTCTGGCGGAGATCGATCAGCAACTCGAGAACCTTGCCTTCCTGCACCGCTACGATCGACGTCCTGTGAAAAGGGCTACCCTGATGCAAGGGAACGCCCTCTGCCTGCCAACCCAAGATCTTCTTGCTATCATTGAGCGAATTCGATCGTATTTTCCCAATGTTGAAGGAATCGGCAGTTTTGCCTGTGTGCGAGATGTCCTCAGCAAGGGGCCTTCCGATTTACAAATACTCCAGGCTGCAGGCCTGGATCATCTTACCTTAGGGATTGAATCGGGCTCGGAGTGGGTTCTTTCCTTCCACCAAAAGGGGGTGACCGTGGCGGAGATGGGGCGGGCTATGAGGATGGTGAATGATTTGGCTTTACCTACGTCGGCTTACCTTATTTTGGGCTTGGGCGGCCGAGACCACGAGGAGGACCATATCCAAGAGACGGCCCGCTTTTTGAACCAATACACTTGGAAGGAGCTGGTTCTCTTGACCCTTGTCCTCTTTAAACATGCCCCCCTGGTGGCGAAAGTAAGGACGGGAGAATTTCGCCGGGTCCGCCCCCTAGCTTGTATGCGGGAGGCCCGGGATCTGGTGCAGCTACTGACGACCCCTACTTGGATCAATGGGACCCACAAGAATAATGCTTTCCCCTTCAAAGGGAAGATACCCGAACAAAAAAAAGCTTTGCTGGAGTATTTGGAGAAAAAATTGGAGGAATTGGCTAAGGTCAATGAAACTTCCCACGAAGCAGAGAGATGGACCAGGTGGTCCAACGAATAAGGAGGAATAAAGAGAAAACATGAAAAAGACGATTCAATATATCCGAGTGAACCCATCTGGTAATATCACGGGTTTGATTTTGACTCCGACAACTCTGGGGGATCGACCCTTCGTGGGGACGGCCTTGTTGGAGCAGGGGGATCTTACCCTGGAACAGGTGGGGTATCTGAGCTTTGATGCGTCAGGCAAGCCGGTCCGGATGGATATGATGGGGGATGAGTTTTGCGGCAATGCGACCCGGGCTTTCGGCTTGATGGTGGCCAAGGGCTTTTCGAAGGCTGATCTTGAAAAGAGCGAGGAGGATCAGGCGCATTTGAAAGAAGGTGGCGAGGATGCCAACCTCGAGGTGGAGGTGGAGGTCAGCGGCCCTAAACACCCCTTAGTCGTTCAGGTGAATCCCGCCCAGATGGTGGCTTCCGTGGAGCTGGCCCCGGCGATCGCCGAGACCATGGTTACCATTCGAGACAAGATGTACCGAGTGGTGGTGCTCGAGGGGATTACCCACCTTATTGTGACCCAGGAAGAGGAGGATGAGGATTTTGTCCGGGAGGCCCTGGCCTATCTGCAAAATCACTTTATCAGCGGGGCTTATGGGGTTATCTTTTTTGACCCTGCCAGCTGCTCTCTCGTTCCTTATGTCTATGTCTTGGAGCCCCATACCCTCTACCGGGAAGGCTCTTGCGCCTCGGGGGCCATGGCCCTAGGGACCGCTCTAACAGAGACCCTGGGCATCTTGGAAGAACCTCTCTTACTCCACCAGCCAAGGGGGGACCTCCTTCTTTGGGGGCGGATGGATGACCAGGGCAAGCTCTGGTGCTCGATCGGGGGCCCGATTTCCTATGGGCCGATCCAGACCATTACCCTGGATGTGCCGGGGAGGGCCTAGCTTTTTCGCAGGTTATGTCCCCCCGGTCTGGAGGCCCATATTGAGGGTTTGTCTGCCTGGGAAACGCCGGAAAGTGTCTTTTTATTAATCGATAAAAACTATCATAAGGGAAAGCTTGACTTTGTACTGGCTTTTCCTATTTTTGGGGGAGCAAAGAGGGAATATTTGTTGAAAATAGAATCTGTTATCGTTTTTTTCGATCGTGAAAAAGGGGAGGAGAGGGACTCCCATGATAAGCTATTGGAAGGGCCTCAGCGGGTCCTTAGTAAGGAGTGATAAAGAAAATGTCTGATAAAAAACCTTTGAAGATGGGAGCTGTTGTCTACGCACCTCGCGTTACGGTTGTCTGGGAGATCATCGTGGATTATTTCAAGAATGCTGGTCTACCGATGGAGGCCGTATTCTTTAAGGATTACGAGAGCCAAATTGACGCCCTGCTCGATGGAAGCATTGATATTGCTTGGAACTCGCCGCTGGCCCATTTGGATGCAGAGCTGCGGGGCAAGGGTGCCTGTGATTATGGATGCATGCGGGATACAGACCGTGATCTCCATACTTATATGATCGTCCGCAAAGATTCTGGTTATTCTAAAGTTAGCGACCTGAAGGGGAAGACCATTGGCTTTGGCGCCTTTGATAGTCCTCAGGCCCGTCTGATCCCTATGTATTATCTCCACACCCAAGGTTTGGAATATGGGAAAGATTATACCGAGAAGCGTTATGATATCGGTCTGGGCTTGCATGGAGATCACGTCGGTGGCGAGCAGGATGCCATGGAAGCCCTCAAGCGGGGCGAAGTCGAAGCTTCTTTCACCCTGGACAGAAACTATAAGCGTTGGGCTCAAGATGGAACTTTGGATAAGGAAGAAATCGTTATCCTTGCTGAAACCCCCGCCTTTGACCACTGCATTTTTACCATGCGGCCTGGCTTCCCCAAGGAGCAGCACGATCAATTCATCGATTGCATCATGCAAATGGATTACAATAATCCAGAGCACAAGAAGATGATGGATCTCGAAGGCTTGAAAGAGTGGGTTCCTGGGAGACTTTCTGGCTTCCACCAGATCCAAGAGGCCAACAAATATTTGGATTTCTTCCCTGCCTTTGCTCAGTTCAAAAAGGATCATCCTCAAGAGGGCGAAAATAAATAAAAGGCCGGCTTAGTCGCTTGTGGCCTAAGCTGTTTTATTATTTGGGCTATCCATCACATCATGAGGGCTATCAAATCGATAAGGTTAGGAGAATTTAATTTTACGATGAGTCTATACGAAGAGGCGAGAGCTTTAGCCCGCCAGTACATCGATCCCTATGCAAAGGAAATGGACGAGAAAAAGAGATTTCCCGTCGAACTTTTTGAAGAGCTAAAGAAAACAGACCTATTAAAGCTGATTATCCCCAAGGACCAAGGTGGTTTAGGGGGAGGGCTCTTAGAGCATGAAGAAGTTTGCCGAGCCTTTGCTCAATCCAGCGCTTCTGCGGGTCTTTGCTATATGATGCATAACGTTGCCCTCAATGCTATTTTGAAAAAGGGTAATGATAAATTGAAAGAAGAAGTTTGCAAGGATGTCTGCGAAAATGGGGCCTTTACTGGTCTAGCCTTCAGTGAATTCGGCTATGGGACGAACTTCATTTATAGCACCCTAGATGTGAAAAATGATGGCGATCAAGTCATCATCGATGGACGCAAGAGCATGGTCACTTCCGCTACCCATGCTACTTATTATCTTGTCCTGACCCCATCCTCAACGGGCGAGGGCATTGAAACTTATATTGTCAAAAAAGATGACCCCGGAGTCACTTTTGAGATGGATGAATGGGATGGCCTTGGGATGCGGGGAAACGTGTCCTGCCCAATGACCATGAAAAATGTGACCCTTACGAAGACAGATCGTTTGGTCGGTGAACCTGGCAAGGGGATGGACGTCTCTTCTAATCATGTCTCGCCCATGTTTGTTACCGGCTTGGCGGGCGTCTATTCCGGTCTTTGCCAGCACATCCTCGAAGTCATTACCAACTGGTCTTTGAACCGCAAATTCCCGGATGGACGAGCTCTTTGCAATTTAGATACCGTGCAGATCCACCTGGCGGAAGCCTATACCCTAACCAATGCTTCTGTGGCAGCGGCCCAGCGGGCAGCTAGGTCTGGGGATGCCGGTGAACCGGATGCCCTGTTAAAGATCTTGGCTGGTCGGATTATGGCTGCAAGAAGTGCTATCCAAGTTGCCAACCTCGCTATGCAGATTGGCGGTGGTAAGATCTACAACAAGTCCACTTGCATTGAGCAGCTCCTGAGGGATGCTTATGCAGGGCAGATTATGGCTCCTTCTGTGGACGTCCTCCTGCTCTGGTTGGCCCGGGGTATGACTGGTCAAGAACTCCACTAGGATATACGACTAGGATATACCGGTAGAATATACAACTAGGATATACAACTAGGGTATAAAGTAAGCTGGGATCCCAACGGGGATTTTTGCAAGGAGATGTGTAATCCAATGAATCTATACGAAGAAGCAAGAGAAATCGCCCGCCAGTATATTGAGCCCTATGCCCATGACATGGACGAGAACAAGAGATTTCCTATTGAGTTTTTTGAGGCCTTGAAGAAAACAGACTTCTTAAAACTCATCATCCCCAAAGACCAGGGGGGCTTAGGGGGAGGTCTTCTAGAACACGAAGAAGTTTGCCGAGCCTTTGCTGAAGCCAGCGCCTCTGCGGGCCTCTGCTATATGATGCATAACGTGGCCCTCAATGCCATCTTACATAAGGGTAGCGAGTCTTTAAAACAAGAAGTTTATAAGGACGTCTGCGAAAACGGGGCCTTTGCAGGCCTTGCCTTTAGTGAATTTGGCTATGGGACCAATTTTGTCCTTAGTACCGCAGAGGTTAAGGATATGGGCGATACTGTGGTGATCAATGGCCGTAAGAGCATGGTGACCTCGGCGACCTACGCCACTTATTATCTCATCTTGACGCCCTCGATAACCGGTGAGGGTGTTGAAAATTTTGTTGTCAAAAAAGATGACCCAGGAGTCACTTTTGAGATGGATGAATGGGATGGCCTTGGGATGCGGGGCAATGTGTCCTGCCCGATGACCATGAAAGACCTGACCCTATCCAAGAAAGATCGGATGATTGGTGAACCAGGCAAGGGACGTGAGGTTTCTGCTGCCTATGCCACCCCCATGTTTATTACTGGTTTGGCAGGAGTTTATTCTGGCCTTTGCCAGCATACCTTAGAGGTCATTACCAAATGGTCTTTGAACCGAAAGTTCCCAGATGGGCGGGCTCTATGCAACTTAGATACCGTGCAAATTCATCTGGCGGAAGCCTATACCTTGACCAATGCCTCTGTGGGAGCGGCTCAGGCAGCGGGTCGGGCAGGTGATGCCAAAGATCCTGATGCCATGCGAAAGATCTTGGCTGGTCGGGTGATGGCTGCCAGGAGCGCCATCCAGGTAAATAACCTTGCCATGCAGATTGGTGGTGGTAAGATCTACAATAAGACCACTTGTGTTGAGCAACTGCTCAGAGATTCTTATGCAGGTCAAATTATGGCACCTTCTGTGGACGTCCTCCTTCTCATGCTTGCCCAGGATATCACTGGCCAAAACTAGGCTTGGAAGACTGTCACTGCTCAGGTGACTAAGGCGAGGCGATTTTACAAGCATTTTTAAGAAAAAAATAGTATCATTAGGTCATTAGCTGTTGCAAAGCAATAGTCCAATGAAATAGAAAATAATTTTCATTAAGGAGAATAGATATGACAAATTTTTATGAACAAGCACGGGCTATTGCCCGCGAGTACATCGATCCCTATTCCAAGGCTATCGACGAGGAAATGCGATTTCCTGTTGAGTTGTTTGAAGCTCTGAAAAAGACAGACCTCTTAAAACTCATCATCCCCAAGGAGCAAGGAGGCTTAGGTGGCGGCCTCATAGAGCATGAAGAGATCTGCCGGGCTTTTGCCCAGTCTTGTGCTTCTGCAGGTCTCTGCTATATGATGCACAACGTTGCCCTCTTTTCTATTTTGGGCAATGGCCCTGAAGTCATGAAGCAGGAAGTCGTCCGGGATATTATGGAGAATGGGGAGTTTACTGCCCTGGCCTTCAGTGAATTCGGCACCGGCACCAACTTCTTTGTAAGTACCTTGGATGTCAAGGATATGGGCGATAAGGTTGTCATCAATGGCAGAAAGAGCATGGTAACCTCGGCTACCTATGCCAAGTATTACCTGATCCTGGCCCCCTCGATCACCGGAGAAGGCATTGACTGCTATCTGGTCCATCGGGATGATCCAGGTTTGAGCTTCGAAATGAACGAGTGGAACGGCATTGGTATGCGTGGTAACGTTTCTTGCCCCATGACCATGAAGGACCTTGTCTTAGATAAGAGCACTCGCATGGTTGGCAAGCCTGGCGACGGCATGGATATTGTCTTTAACTTTGTTGCCTTGATGTTTGTTACAGGTCTGGCTGGGGTCTATGCTGGTCTTTGCCAACATACCCTCGAAGTTATCACCAATTGGTCTCAGAGCCGTAAGTTCCCAGATGGTCGGGCCCTTTGCAATCTCGAGACAGTCCAGATTCACTTGGGCGAAGCCTATACCCTGACCAATGCTGCTGTGGCGGCTGCCAAAGAAGCGGGTCGCGCCGGTGATGCAGGTGAAGAGGATGCCCTCCGCAAGATCTTAGCTGGAAGGATTATGGCAGCCAGAAGTGCTGTCCGGGTCACCAATCTCGCTATGCAAATTGGCGGCGGGAAAATCTACAATAAGAAGACTTGCGTTGAGCAGCTGCTCCGTGACGCCTATGCTGGTCAGATCATGGCACCCTCTGTAGACGTCCTCATCCTATGGCTTGCTCGGGCTATGACTGGCCAAGATTTGGTATAGTCACCCCCAGAAAAGCCCTGGTCAATGAGGCCCCTGTGGCCAACCCAAATCGTCGAAAGCTCATTCTTTAGGATCCCTCAAAGAATGAGCTTTTTGCTTGATTGAGCTTTTATCATTGTCTTTTCATTATTATTTTTTTATCATTGCTATTAATTGTTGATTTTTTGAAAGGAGTATTTATATGACCCCCTTTGGCTTACAGCCTTTTTCTACGATGCTGGTAGGAAGCCTTCCCCGGACAAAAACCTTTTTGCGCCTTTACCGGCAGCTGTCGGCGGGCGAAGATGTTCAGGAGGAGTTTGAGGCGGAGATCCACCGGCTCAACCAATATATTATGAAATTTCAGGCCGACCATGACCTCGACCTCTTTTGTTCGGGCCACATCCCCCGCTATAATTACTTGTGCTTTGTAGCTGAACACCTCGACGGGGTTTCGATTATGAGCATGGCCGACATGCTTCCTTATGTTGAAGATAAGAAGGGTTTTGAGACCATCCTTCAGACCCTGGACGTGCCTGCCGTAGCAATGGAAAACGCCATTGCGACTGGAAAAATTACCAGAAAGAAGTCCTTTATGGCCGAAGAGGCTGGGGACCTCTTGAAGATTGGCAGCTATGGCCATCCCCTCAAGGTGAGCTTGCCCGGGGTCTATGCCCTCACCAGGTCCATGTGGCTGGCCCCCCTCAGTGGAAAATTTTATGATTCGAAGGAAGATTTGGGCAAGGCCGTTATCCGGATCATGCAGGATGAATTGCAAGAATTGGCTGCAGCTGGGGTCAAATATGTCCAGTTTGATGAACCTGTGTTGACCGAAGTGGTCTTTTCACCTGGCAAGACACGGACCTTCATGTGTGCCGCCTTGGCCGAGAAGAAAGATCCAGCAGAAGAGTTAGCTTGGGCCACGAGTATGCTAAAAGAGGTCTTTGCAACTGTGAAGGAGCTGGGCCTCCATGGGGCCCTCCATGTCTGCCGGGGCAACTGGAGTAAGGATGAATCAATCCTTTTAAAGGGGCCTTATACCCCCCTCGTTCCCCTCTTTGAAGAGGTTTTGCCGGAAGCCCTAGTCCTCGAATTTTCAACACCCCGGGCTGGCGAGTTGAGCAGCCTGTTCTCGAGCGAAATCCTTCGGGAGAAGATTTGCCTGGGCCTAGGTGTCTGTAATCCTCGGACTGATGAGGCGGAGTCGGTTGAATCGATGGTGACACGCTGCGAGGAGGCCCTCCAATACCTCCCGCCCGATCGCCTCTTCCTCTGCCCTGATTGCGGTTTTGCCCCCTTTGCCAACCGCCCTGTCAATACCTATGAGGGAATTGGCCAGAAAATCGACCATATGTGTGCTGCCCGGGATGCCTTACGGGCTAAATATTGCTAGGAGGCCAGTCCATGCCAGCTGAAACCCCTGGTCGTGAATCTGTCTCTGCGCCAGCTGATGCCAGTGATGGCTCATCTAACTCTATGCCCGACAAAGCCCCTGGGCGTGAAACTTTTCCCTTATTTCCGGCCCCCCTACCCTCCTTTTCTGTAACAAATACTCCCGGTGAGATGCCTTGGTGGCGGGGACATGAGGATGATTTGGAGGGGCGCTTTAGTCTGATCGAGTTGCGGTCTTTTCCTGACCACAGGACAAAGGAAGAAATCAATGAATTTGGCCTCAAGAAACCCAACCGGAAAATTTTGACCTATACGGATAATACCTTCATTGAAACGACGGCGGAATTGGACTTTGACAACAAGCATAACGATGCCACTTCTGTTACCTATCTGGCTACCGCCCTCATCAGTGGGGTCCTTCACCAGATCCGGGCCCTGGCAGACAAACGTCAGCTCCGCCTATATGGCCTGGAAGCCCTCCTAAAATTGCGCTTAGTCCACCCCTTGGCCTATCTTGGCGTCCGGGGTTATCAGGATGAAAAAGCTCGTTTTGATGCGGCTTACCTGATGGTTTATATGGCAAGTGACCTGGACGAGGAAGAAACCAAAGCCCTTGTCCAGGAGGCCTGTGCCCAAAGCTTGGTCTTCCAGACCCTTGCCCAAAGTGTCGCTATGACGGTCGACTGTAAGGCCGACTATTAGGTCCAGCTCATTGGCCGCCTATTAGAGCGAGCAGGCCGAGAATGAAACGGAGTGGTCCGACTATTCGTTTGAATAGCCTGACAATAAGGCCGTCCCAGCACAAAAGGGCCCAACCACGGATCCCATGTAAGTTCATGGCGCATCCCTGGTTGGGCCGATTTTTATGTGTCTGAGGGCTCAGAGAGCCCCTTGGCGGCCTCATTTTGCGGCAGAAGCTCAAAGAGGAGCTGGAAGGAGGGGCCGTCCTTGGTGGACTGGAGTTGGAGGAGGCGGACCGTATCCACTTTTCCCACAAAGGGTTCCGTCATGATGGGAAAGAGGTCGATACTCCCAATCCTTGTCCTTCTTGCCAGGGTGACATGGGGAGCGAACCTTCGCTTTATGAAAATATTTTCCTTAAATAGGAGGGCTCGAAGTTCAGCGTAAAGATCTTGGAGCTCTGGAATATTTTCTACAACAAGCCACCAGGTTTCTACGGCCAGGGGAAGGGAGCCCTCTTGGGTCTCTTCGAAGCCGTCCTCATCGCGGAGGTTAAACAGTTTAACTTTTTGAAAGGTCAGCGTACAAGGAGAGAAGGAAAGCTGAGACATGGCCTTTTGGATTTTGGGGATGGCTTCAGCGGGTTGATTGCGAATATAGGCCAAGGTGAGATAAATCTGGTCTGGGTTAGGAAATTTGCCACCTCCGTAAGCCATTAGACGGTATTGGATGCCCAAGATTGTTTTTTTAGTCTCATCGTCAAAAGGAATGGTAAGACATAGTCGGTAATTGGCTTCTTGGTTTTTTTCTTTGCCCTTGTCCTGATCTTGACTGGGGTCGTTAGCTGTGGCGTTATCGTTTTCTTTATTGTTATTGTTTTCTGTGGCGTTACCGTTGTCTTTAGGGCTATCGTTATCGTTGCCTTTATCGCTATCGTTATCTTTACCGTTATCGTTATCTTTACCGTTATCGTTATCTTTACCGTTATCGCTTGCTTTATCGCTATCGGTAGCTTTATCTGTGGTCAATGTCTGGTCTCCTTTCTTTCCAGTGCGCTAGCGGCTAGATCTTCCTGGCTGTCGTCCCGGTTTCGCAAGACAGAGGTGATTTTCTGAACGATGGTAGCCGTAGCGTTGCCTTTGACTTCGTGAGCCTGGCAGTCCATCATCCGCTTGCTGAGTTGAGGGTGTTTATAAAGGAAAATGGCCCGTTCTGCTGCCTTTTTTGAAGTGTTACCAGCGAGGGCGCAGCCATGTTGAACGAAAAATTTTTGATTGTAGGTCTCCAGGCCTGGAATGGGTTTAGTGAGGACCAGAGGAATGCGGCTAGTGGTTGCTTCTGTGGAGCTAAGTCCGCCGGGCTTGGTGAGTAAAACGTCCGCTGCGGCGAAATATAGGTGGACCTTATCCGTAAAGTCAATGGTTTTCACCCCAGGTTCATGGGCAAATGCCCGGTTGGCCGCCCGCTTCAAAGACCGGTTATTACCGGCGAGCAGGACTATTTGTGCGTTAGGGGCCATAATCAGGAGGTCTCGAGCGATCTCCAAGGGGTGCCCATAGCCCATGCCCCCGGTCATAATGACAAAGAGGGGAGGGAGGGGGTCGTCTGAATTGGGATTGTAGTATGGGGGGAGGAGGTCCAAGACCCTCCGAGCTGTCACCTTATCAATGGCCTGGTTAAATTTGGTATCTACCGGGATCCCCGAAGGAATGAGCTGGTCTTCAGTGTAGCCTGCCTCGAGGAAAGTTGGAATATCATAGGGATTCGAAAGAAAGTAATAATCCAGGTTGGTTTTTCGGTAAAAAGGAATGACCGTATAGTCCGTCATTACCGAAAAACTTGGAATCGTCAACAAATTTTTCTCGATCAGGTCGGTGAGGGCCTGCATGGGGAAGAGGTGGGTGCAAAAGACGGCTGTGAAGTGATGCTGGTTGATGTAGCGAAGGAGGCGGATGGAAGCCTTCCCATTCATAAAGTGAGTGGGTGAGGTCCGGATGGTCTTGTCGTAAAGGTTGCCCGCCTGGTAAAGGAGACCAAACCCCTTGGGGGTATAAAGGACAACTTTTTCATAGCCAACCGTAGCCAGGCGCTGCTCCCCCCGACGCAGGAATTCGAGCGATTCCTTGATGGTGGCCCGGCCGCCTCGGGCTTCCCACTCTTTTTTGACCGCTTTGGCGGCGGTGTTATGGCCCGTCCCTGTCGATGCCGAGAGGATAAGCAGATGGTCCGCTTCGGTTAGGGATAGGGGGACTTCAGTTTGATGGTGTTCCTGCATAGCTGCCCTTTCTTTTTTGCCTCTAATAATCTAAAATAAGTCCGGTTAAGGTGGTGAGGCTTTTCTAGCCCCTAGTATAACATAGGCAGACAAGTTTCTCTAAAATATGGGTCTAAAAGTGCACCAAAAGAATAGAACAAGGAGTTTATAAAAAAGATTTAACAGTTTATTCTTAACTGTTGCGAAGAATGGGATAATTTGTTAATATTACTCAGTAATTGAGTTAGATCGATGGAGGCAGTAGGTATGGAGGAGCAACAAAAGACTCAAATTTGGGCCCATCGGGGGGCCTCAGCCTTACAGCCTGAGAATAGTTTGGCGGCCTTTGCCTTGGCCGTAGAACTTGGCGCTGAGGGGATTGAACTGGATGTGCACCTTACCGGGGATAATCAGGTGGTAGTCTGCCACGATATGACGATGAAGCGAGTGAGCGGGGAAAATCTCGTAGTAGGGGAAACAAATTATGCTGACCTGATAAAGGTAGATATTGCCTGTCAAAAACGGGACCAGCTCCGTCGCCTGCAAGCGGAGCAACGGGTTAATTGGAGCCGGACCTTCCAGGAGTTTTTCCGGCAAACTTTTCCCGATTTTACTTATTTTAATCCCCAGGAATATGACGACTTTTATTTTCAAAAGCACTGGGATTATTTTATGAATACCGACCCCGCAGTGGTTTATCCTCACATGCATGCGCCTCTTTTGGAGGAGGTCTTTGCCATGCTTCGTCCCTATCCCGTTCAAATGAATATTGAATTGAAGAATCGGGACTTGATTTATGAGGGTATTGAGGATCGAGTCATCGGGTTGGCGAATCAGTTCCACCTCCAAGACCGGGTCATTTATTCTTCTTTTGTTCCTAAATCAATCGAAAAACTTCAATTTTTAGATACGGATTCTGAGGTAGGCCTCCTCTATAGCTTCCCCAAACTCTTCCCCATCCGTGACATGATCCGCCTAAAACCCAATGCCATCCACCCCAATTTTAGTAACCTATTACTTCCCAACTATGTGCCCCAGGCTGGTTTTTTCTTTGATTGCCTGGTAAATGTTTGGACCGTCAATAATCCCTGGATTATGATGCGGATGTTAAAGCGCAAAGTTCATGCGATCATCACCGATAAACCAGACGTCGCCCTCACCCTCCGAGACATTTATGAGGGAGGCCGAGACAAGAGAATATTTGCATCCTAAGGAGCTAAAAAAGAACTTTCTTTCCTGTAGCATGGCCCGTCATCTTGAGCGTGGGCCTGTCAACTTGTAGCAGTTGGACGTACCCAAAACAAGGTGACCCCTCGGGTTCCTTCATCTTGAGCGTGGGCCTGTCATCTTGTAGCAGGGCGGAGAATTGACAATTTCCAAGATTCGGCCTAGGATAGGCCTAGGAATTGGCAAAACTCGCAGACTTTGCCAAGACACGCTGAGGCATGCACCGTGCCGGGTGTGTGCCTCGTTTAGGAGGAGAGAAAGTATGTTTAGTTTTCTCATATGCTTAGGCATCTTGGTCCTTGGGTACTTTACCTATGGAAAAGTTGTCGACAACGTCTTTGGCCCTGATGACCGTGAGACGCCTGCTGTTACCATCAACGATGGGGTAGACTATGTCGTGATGCCCCAATGGAAACTCTTTTTAGTGCAATTGCTCAACATTGCTGGTTTAGGCCCGATCTTTGGTGCCCTTCAGGGCGCCTTGTGGGGGCCTATTGTTTTCTTATGGATCACCTTTGGTACTGTTTTTGCTGGTGGCGTCCACGATTATTGCTCCGGAATGCTGTCTGAGCGCAACAACGGGAATTCCATATCCGAAGTTACCGGTGCCTACCTTGGCGATACTATGAAAAATGTTATGCGGGTCTTCTCCGTGGTTTTGCTCGTCATGGTTGGAACCGTCTTTGCCGTGGGACCTGCTGGCCTTCTGGTCGAGCTTTTAGGCGGTGCCGGTACCCGGGGCTTAGTCACTCAGTCGACCTTCTGGCTAGCTATCGTCTTGACCTATTATTTCATTGCCACCTTTGTGCCGGTAGATAAGATCATCGGGCGGATCTATCCGATCTTTGGTCTTTTGCTGCTCATTATGGCAGGCGGCGTCTTAATTGGTATGCCCCTCCATGGTTACCACACGCCCGAGCTTTGGTCACACTTCTACAACATGCATCCTAAGGCGACCCCCATCTGGAGCTTTATGTTTATCACTGTGGCCTGCGGGGCTATTTCTGGCTTCCACTCCACTCAGTCCCCCGTTATGGCTCGTTGCTTAAAGAGTGAAAAGCAAGGACACAATGTCTTCTATGGATCTATGGTTGCTGAGGGTATCATCGCCTTGATTTGGGCCGCTGCTGGCTGTTCCCTCTATGATATTTCCGGGGGGCTTTCTACGGGCTTAGGTGAAGTCTTGAGCAAAGGGCAATCTGCTGCCGTTTACGATGTGTCTTTACGGACCATGGGCAAGATTGGTATGATTTTGGCCATGTTGGGCGTCATCGTCTGCCCCATTACTTCAGGAGATACCGCCTTCCGTTCCGCTCGTTTGACCTTGGCTGACTGGTTCAAAATGGACCAGAAGTCCTATAAAAATCGTCTCTTGTTAACCGTCCCCCTCCTAGGTGCTGGTGCCTTCCTGGGTTTTGGTAACACCTTAGGCTTCCTGAGCTATACGGTTATTTGGCGGTACTTCTCATGGACCAACCAGACCCTAGCTATGATTGTTCTTTGGACGGGTGCCAAATACCTTTCCATGAACCACAAAAATTATTGGATTGCAACTGTCCCAGCGACCTTTATGAGTGCGGTCTCCGTGACCTATTTCATGATGGCTCCGGAGTGCTTGGGTCTGATTCCCTTCTTTAAACAGAATGTGACCGTAGCCTATCCTGCCGGGATTATCGTTGCCATAGCTTTCCTTTGCCTCTTCTTAAATTCGGTGAAAAAAGATCAAAAAAAAGCAAGAGTCTAGGCTAAGCTTGAGGCTTTAGAAGAAAAGCCGAGGCAGTGAGCGAAGGCTCCAATAGGCTGATAGGGCACTCGAGCAACGCTGCGAAAGCTCGAGCCCTTGCTAATGAAAACAGGCGAGTCTTTGCTTTAGAAAATAGGGTGGAAGAATCTAGGTTTTTCCGCCCTTTCTCTCGTTGTGGACTATGCCCAGCATTCCTGATCGGCCTTGTATTGAAGCCCAGCTATGATAAGGAGTTTACATGTTGAAGCCCCGCCTCGTGGGCCTTACGCCCTTAGATCCGCAAATACTCCATCAAGATCGTAAATCTTGCCAAAAGATTGGCCCCCTGGGCCTGGGTGACCATGCCCTCTATTTGAACCAGTGGATCCTGGACCGGGCGGTCTATGTTGCCTATGAGGACCTAACTAGAGCCTACAAGAGGGTGGAGATGTCAAAGGGGGCCTACACGAAGAAGGGAGTATTTGCTTCGCTGACTTACTTGGTTCTGGTTCTAACGACAGGAAAGACGGTCGTGACCCGGCTCAAGTATGAGGCAGACATTGACACCTTCCTCCGGGCCCTGAAAGAGCGGTGTCCTGACTTGCCGACCCTGTATGAGAAGGACGGAGCGGGCACCGCAGCGATCCAGGTCGATGCGGTCGCTTCAAGCAAGACAGAGGCCAGGGCGACGGTCTCGGAAGAGGACCTAAGCCCCCTTGCCCGTAAAACCCTGCTCCAGCTTCGCAAGGCAAAGAACTTTTTAGAGGATGATCCCTCTTGGGCCAATCGCCTGGTCCAAAAGGCCAAAGAAGTGCGCCGTCTCAGTCAGCTTCCCCTAACTTACTATTATGGGGGCCTAGCGGTTGGCGCTTTGGCCCTGGCCCTCTTGGGAGCCGGTGTTTGGGGCCGAATCCACCAGCTGACTTGGACCTTATATCTCATTTTACTGGGGGCCAGCCTCCTTGTCTTTCTCATCGCCTCTCAGGTTTTGCGGACGGGCCCTTTCCACCGGGCTCGGGCTGAGGCGGCTTGGCAGGAGGCGGTGGACCAGATGGCCGACTTTTTGCAGGGTTTTGGGAAAGATTTTCCCTTGCCACCGACCCTGGCCCATCCCCTTGTCTTAGTCTGGATGGAGCGCACGGTCCTTTCTAACTCCGCAAATACTCCAGCCCAGGCTCTTCAACTTGTAACAGCCTCTTTACAGGCCATGGATTCCACCGTGACGGTTTCTGAGGCGACTTATCAGGAAGTCACCACCATCAAACCCCTCTTCCTGGTGAGCGGGGCTTGGTAGGCGATCGCCTAGCTGAGCCTATGGTGGGCCTATGGGATGATGAGAAAATTTTCCAACATGCTGGACCAGGGAATTACTAAGAAGAAGGGAGTATTTGTATGGATTTAGAAAAGTTTTGCCGGGACAATGCCCTGCCTAAGCTGATGGCAGATAAGTTGAAGGTCTTTCGTCAGGCCTATCCCCTGTCCGAGGACCTGGCCTCCCGGGTTCCCACCCCTCCCTTTGCTTATAACGGACCCCAGGTCTGGCGGCAAGCCCTAGCAGCCATCTTAGGTGGGGCCAACCTCTTGCTGACGGGCCCCAAGGCCACAGGGAAGAACGTTCTGGCAGAAAATCTTTGTGCTCTCTTTCAGCGGCCTATGTGGACAATTTCCTGCCATATCAATGTTGATGCCACTTATCTTTTAGGCGGCGACAGCTTCAATGGGGAGCGGGTGGTCTTCCAAAAGGGCCCCCTTAGCCTGGGCGCGGAGCTAGGAGGATTTGTGATTCTCGATGAGATCAACATGGCTCGTAACGAGGCCATGGCGGTCCTCCACTCGGCCCTGGATTTTCGCCGGATGGTTGATATTCCCGGTTACCAGGCGATTCCCATGCACCCGGCAACCCGCTTCATCGCCACGATGAATTATGGCTATGCCGGGACCCGGGAGCTCAACGAGGCCCTGGCTTCCCGTTTTACGATTCTCCGGATGCCTGAGATTACAGAAGATCAGCTGACGAAGCTCTTGCGATCTAAGGCTCCTGACCTGAAGCCCAAAATACTCCCGCACCTGGTTCGGCTTTTCCTTGACCTTCAGCGTAAGGCGGCCCATGCCGATATTACTGACCGGGCTGTGGATCTGCGGGGGCTCATGGATGCCCTGGAGCTCATCCGCCAGGGGCTCTCTTGCGGGGAGGCTCTGGAGATGGGCCTAGTGAATAAGTCTTTTGATCCCTATGAGCAAGGTTTGATTCGGGATGTCCTGGCCGTCCGTCTGTCCCCGAACCTCACTGCCGCAGACTTTTTTGAAGCATCATCTCGGTCATGAGCGAGGGATTTGGGGGCAAGGCCCGGGGCCAGAAGGAGCTGGGGGGCCAGGAGCGGCGAGCCCTTAACATGGTCTGGAATGCGGCAGAAGATGCTTCTTTTAAGACTCCGTTTTTAGCCTACTACCCGGATGGGCAGGCTGACCTGTATATGAATACGATTGTTGGCCTGGGGGTGAAGTATCTGGGGGAGGAGGCCCTCCGGTCTTTTTTTGAGGCCTTTGCCGGGGTGAGGAAGGAAGCCGATTTTGATACCATCTCTTGGTTGGGGCTGGAGGATTTTCTTTTTCAACAGGAAAAAGATGATCGGCCGGTCCTTTTTGCTTTACGGCGTGAAAAGGCCCGGGTTTTCTTTGATGCTCGACAAAATCTTTCTCGCCAAGAGATGATGGCTCAAAATGTCCGAGTCTACGAGCAAGAGGAGGCTAGGTGGGCTGGGGTTTTGGGCGAGAAGGGCCCTTGGCTGGGTCCCGGGGGCCGGGCCCTTTGTCAAGCCCTGACCCTCTCTAAGGTCCAGCCAACCTTAACTCCGGCCCAGGTCCTGCCTTATCTGCAGGGGATCTTGGAGGAATATTTTCATCTGCGGGTCTGGGAGGATCCCTCTAGTCAGGAGGCCGCAGGCCAGCTTCGTGGGGCTCAAATTCGGGCTCGGGAGACCTTGCGCCAGGCCTGGATTAGGCTCTGTTCTCCCCTATGGAGACATCAAAGGGCCCATCAAGACAGCCTCCTCTTGTCCCGCTATCGGCCGGTTGAAGAAGACCTGGAGCGAGGCCGGGGGCGGCGCTTCTTGCGGGGAATTCAAAATCAATTTCGCCCTACTGAGGGCAAACTCGACGAGGAGGAGACAGTCCGGACCGACCGGGATGAGGCTTATATTGCTGCCTGTTTCGGGCCACAAATTCTCCCTCCCACCGAGGTCCGGGCCTTGGAGTCCCGCCTCTGTCAAGGCCACCATGAGACCTGCCGCCTGTGGTTTGCCCGTCCAGGAGGATCAGAGGCGCTGGCAGATCAGGATGGAGAGGCGACCCAGGCGCTTGATGGAGAGGCGGCCCAGGTTCAAACCTCGCGTCGGGCCCAGGAGAAGGCTAATCGGGCGGCCTATGAAGATAAGAAACTCTGGATCGATGCCAATGCTAGGCTCTTGGCGGATCGCCTCCACACCATCTTTGCGGCCTATTCCCAGCCCTTGCCTTTTTTAGCCCGCCAGGGGGGCCTCGCTCCAAGTCGGGCTTGGAGGCTGGCTGTCCTTCAGGACGATCATGTCTTTTACCACAAGGGTGACGAGATGGAGATGGATTTGTCGGTCGACCTGATCCTGGATGCCTCAGCCTCTCGTATGAATCTCCAGGAAGACCTAGTCTGCCAGGCCTATCTGATCGCAAAGAGCCTCCTCCTTTGTCACATTCCCGTGCAAGTCCAATGTTTCCAGACCATCCGGGGCTTCACGATCCTCCAGACTTTGAAGACCTATGAAGATCAAAGGGGAGAGGGATTATTTGCTTATTACGCAGGGGGATGGAATCGGGATGGCTTGGCCCTGCCTGCCTTAGCGACCCAAATTCGCCCTGGTTCGCAGGGGGCGCTTCGCCTGGCCCTGATTTTAACCGATGCAAGCCCGATCGACAGTGTGAAGATGCGGCCCACAGGGGAGGAGGTCCTGGCCCGATCCTATGAGGGGGAGGCGGCCATCCGGGACACCCAGGCGGCCTTGACCCGGCTTGAAGCGCAGGGTCTAGCCCTTGGGGCGATTTTTATGGGGCCGACGATGAATCTAGATGCCTGTCGTCGCCTTTACAAAGACCGCTGGGTTCGGATCCATAAAATTCACCAACTCGCTGACGGCGTCACGAGCCTCCTGATCAAAATCCTTCAGCGCAGCCAGGGGGGAAGGCAGCTAATATATTAAAGTAGTCATTAGTGGCTTGTTCTACAATGGCATTTGCTAAAAGCTGATAACCGTCAATCATTACATGGATTTCCTTTCTGCAATCTCTGCCATCTTTGCAGCATTTAACCGGGTATCTCCATGTACACGGCTATAAGAAAGGTAACCATTCATGCGGTCAATCTTTGTGAGGTTCGTACTTCCGCAGACCGGGCAAACATCCATTTCAATTTCCTGATGACCACAATCATCACAATAAGCAAGAGAAAGATTTACCCCTTCGTAGTAGCCAAGCTTCATTGCTCTGCGGACTAAAGTGCGTACTGCTTCGATGTTGTAATCTACCGGGTAACGTACATACTGGATTTTCCCACCATTGCATAAATCCCAGAATCTACCTTCAAGGTCTTGTTTCTGAATCGGTGTCAAATCTTCAGTAACATGACAATGGAACGAATTGCTTACATACGGACGGTCGCTGACATTTTCAATCACTCCATATTTTTTACGGAACTGCTCAATCTGCAAACCGCAAAGACTCTCTGCGGGTGTTCCGTAAATGGCATACAGCCATCCATCTTCACGCTTAAACTCATTTACCTTCTGGTTAATGTATTTCATTACCTCAAGCGCAAATTCTCCATCTTCTGCAATAGATTTCCCATTGTACAAACGCTGCAACTCATTCAGAGCCGTAATACCGAAAGAAGCCGTCATAGGCTTGAGCAAGGGTTTAATCTTGTCAGAGGGCTTTAAGTGTCCTCCGTAGAAACCACCTTCACAAAAAGCAATGGGATTTACGCTTGCTCTCATTTCTCCGATGTAGTCATAAGTACGTTTATGGATGTTTCTAATCATTTCAAGGTAATAATCCAAGACTGCATAGAAGTTTTCGCATTCCTGTCTTGCCTTTGCAAGAATCATAGGAAGATGAAGACTTACGGCTCCCACATTGAAACGCCCAACGAATACAGGTTTATCATCTTCATCAGCAGGGGTTGTACCTCCACGCTCAAACCAAGGAGATAGAAAGGCTCTGCACCCCATAGGCGAAACAATTCTTCCGTACTTTTTGTACATTTCTGCAACATATCCGTCACCTGTAAGGGAAAGCCAATCTGGGTACATAGTCTTGCAGCTACACTCAATACCTGCTTCAAACACATCTTCGTTAATGCAACCCTCACCGTGTAAATTCTCGTCATAGAGGAACACCAATTTGGGGAACAAAACAGGTTTCTTGTTTCCAGGTTTTCCCTGTCCGTTCATGTGAACTTTGAGGAAGGTCTTGCTTGCCATCTTTCCAAAAACATGAGTGGAAAGACCAAAGGTCATTGTGATGAACGGGTAATCTCCACGGGAACTACCTACTGTGTTCAGTTTCATTTCAATTCCCTGGAAGCCCTGTTCAAAGTCACGTTCTACTTTTCGCATAGCCCATTTATCCGCTTTATCCTGAGAAGTCTCACCTACGATTTCAATATATTCACTCATATATTTTGCGTGAGATTTCTGTGCATACGGAATGAGGATTTTATCAACTTCTGGAACCGTGAAACCTCCATACTGCTGAGACGCAGTAGCAAGGATAATGTCACCCAGAACATCAAATGCGGTATCAAGGGACTTCGGTTCGTTGTACCAAACATTTCCCATTTCAAACCCACCGCTCATGATGGAGCCAACATCACACAGGCAGCAGTTGATAGTGTCAAGTCTTGCAGACTGGTCATGGATATAAATGTAACCTTCCTTGCAAGCCTGCAATTCATCCCTTGTCATAAAGAATTTACGATACAACCGCTTATTCAATTCATTGAAAATAAGGCAGCGTTTTGTGGCTACCAGTGCTGAATCCGTATTTGCATTTTCTTTATCCCCGATAAAACGGATTGACTGGCTTTTGATATAAACTTCATCCATCATGTGAATAAAGTCTTTCTTGTAGTTGCGGTAATCCTTATAGGATTTAGCTACAGCCGGGTTTAATGCTTCAAGCACCTGCTCCACAATGTTGTGCATTTCATAGATAGGAACTTCCTCAAGCTTTTTGTCCTGTATCATTTTAATAACAGCAGCTACAATGTCATGGAACTGTGTATCGGTAAGTGTAATCATCGCCCTGGAAGCAGATTTTGTTACAGCATTTACGATCTTTTGACCGTCAAATTCTTCCCATGTGCCGTCTTTCTTAATTACTTTCATGTAGGGTAATCCTCCCTTCTAAAATGGTTTTCTGTACATCAATCACTCGTTGGTTTGTGCTTCCAGCCCAGGGGTAAGTGTTTTTCCTCAAGGCTTCATCGTAGATACCGTCAACCAGTACATCTACTAACAATGCAATTTCAATCAGTCCGGGAGTGTCCAACACTTCTTCCCATGTGTAGCCTGTGTAGAGCCATATTGTTTTGGTTGGAAAATCGTGTTTTATCTCTTGTATCAGCTTTCTTATTTCCTCCCGGTTTTTGTGATGAAAAGGGTCACCGCCTGAGAAAGTAATTCCTGAAATATAGTCTTTGTTGAGTTCTTTATATATTTCCTGAACTTCTTTAGCAGTAAAAGGGATTCCACCGTCAGGATCCCATGTAATAGGGTTTTGGCAGTTCTTACAGTGGTGATTGCACCCTGCAACCCAGAGAACCACCCGTAGTCCATCTCCGTTGTTCATGTCATCATGAGTGATGTTGTGATAATTCATTACACATCCCCGGCTTTACGATGTGCAGATAACTGTGTATCAAACCCTTCTGGGTAACGGGCTTTCAGCTTATCCACATTCATCTGCATAATTTCATTCATATCCCATCCGAAAGAGTGACAAAGCATTGCCACATACCAAAGAACATTTCCCATTTCTTTCTTCGCATGGTCTACATCTAGGTCTTTTTCATGGAAAATCCATTTCTTGATCATATCGTTAAATTCTCCAGTTTCCCCAGAAAGTCCAAGGCAACCGTTCAATATGCCGCCAATGTCGATTCCGTTCAGGTTTCTATCAATCTTACAAGTAAGGCGGTCTGTAGCTTTACCGTCATTGGTTCTCATAGCTAAGTTCTGATAATCTGTAGCGTTCATTCGCTTTCCTTCTAAATACCGATAACTCGTGAAGCAATCATGTATGTTGGTGTAAATTAGATCAATCTAACCAGCTCTGGCTCTTAGACTAGATCACAAAGAATTGATGCCTGAGAATTCTTCTTTTGAGGAATTCCGGGCTCTTTTTTTTACTTCTTCTCAAGGAACAGGAATATCTTGCCGTTCTATCTTGAGCCAGTATTGGCATTAGATGTATTGTTGTGAGTGTTAAGCTACGTTGCCACGTGGAAGCCCCGGCCGATGATCTCGGAAGTGTTGGTTACCATCATGAAAGCGCTGGGCTCGATGGATTTGATGTATTGCCGTAAGGCAACCGATTGAAAGCGGTCCACAACGCAAAGGAGGATGGTCCTCTTTTGGCCGCTATAGACACCTTCCCCGATAACTTGAGTGACGCCTCGGTGTAGGTTGTGCGTGATATAGTTGGTGATTTTTTCAGGATCAGAACAAATGATCGTGAAATACTTCACCCGGTTGAAGCCTTCAATAAGCGAGTCTACTATGACTCCTTTCAAAAGAATGCCCCCGATGGAGTAGAGGCCTGTTTTGACATCAAAGATGAAAAAGGTTGAAGCTCCGATGACAAAGTCTGTTACGAGGAGAGCTTTGCCGATATCCAGAGTAGAAAAGCGACGAACAATCATGGCGATAATGTCCGTTCCCCCGGTTGAAGCTCCCTGATTAAAGAGCATGGCTGAGCCCACTGCTGAACAAATAATCGCAAAAAAGAGTTCAAGAAGTGTGTCATCCGTCAAGGGTTGTGTGACCGGGATCCAGGAATCCAGCCCCACCTGGAGAATAGAGAGTAAGACCGTAGCCACAGCTGTTTTGACAGCAAATTTTCTTCCAAATACCGCATAGCCCACTAGTAACAAGGCAATGTTAAGGATGGCTGAGACCATAGCTGGGGAGAGGAAGGGGACAAGGGCTCCAACGACAACAGCGATACCGGCTACGCCGCCCATAGCAAAGTGATTGGGGAACTTAAAAAAATGGATCCCGAGGGCTACGATTACGACTCCTAGAATCAGATAACCCCATTCTTGCAAGTTCGATGGGATCTGGCGCTTTTTTTGAAGCTTGGGGGATTGGAGGGATTCGGGAATATTTGCCAGATTGTTAGGCTCTGGCAGAATTGCATCTTTCTGATCTTTCTGATCGGTCAACATAAAAAAACTCCCTTCTATTGAAGAGAGCGACGTACAGGGATGGCCCTGTTACCCGCTCTTGCCATCTTCCGTGGCACGGGTACCTCCATGGCGAGTCTTCTGGCTTCACGCTCCAACGCTTTGCCCTTCCCAGAAATAGCCCTCGTTTATGATGGCGGGGCTTTTTTCCAGTGGTTATGCAAAGGTCATCTCGTGTTACAGCGGCGGGACCGCACAGGTTTTTCACCTGTTTCCTCATGCGATGCCAGCCTAAAAATTTCTGAATTAAAATTTGGGGGCTTAAAATTTCTGGCATCTTGCACCATGAAAGCACAGTATGTAGTTCTGCTTTGATCCTAGCCTATTTTTTCTGGACCGTCAACTAGAAAGACTCTCCTAAAAAACATTGGTTCCGGAGAAACGAGCTCGGTCCGCCCATGTCACGACATCAGGTGGAGAGCCTATCCCAGAAAATAGTACGCCAATCCCAGAAAATTCGATGAATACATAAATAATATAAAGATTTATGATTGAATTGTATCTGCCAAATACTTGAATAATATATGACAAAAACTTGAATGGTATGTGCTAAACATTTGAATTATACATGCTAAATACTTGGATAATACATGCTAAACACTTGAACGATATATACTAAACACTTGAACAACATATGCCAAACACTTGAACGAAATATGCCAAACACAAGAATAATATACGAGTATTACTTGACTATAAATTAGCTATAATTGATAATTATGATAGACCATATAAATGAAACTATATAGTCAATCTAATGGATATATATAAGTTAATTGATTATATAAAACTAGATAATAGCATGGATAAAAGATACCTAAACATTGTATAAAAATAAGAGATCTGCTTGAATAAAAGGAAGGAGGAAAATGCAGATGAAGGAGTATTTGTCCAGGCTAGTGGATCAGGTCTTAGAGAAGCGATTGGCATCGATGGGGGCAGTCTTGATGGAGGGACCGAGGTTTTGTGGAAAGACCACCACGGCCAAAAGGCTTGCCAAGGTCAGTCTAGCTTTGGACCGACCAGACAAGATTGAGCATTATCGGGCCTTGGCGGCGATTGCTCCGGAGCAACTTTGGCAGGAAAAGCCGCCTGTTCTCCTAGATGAATGGGAGACGGTGCCTGAACTTTGGGCAGCTGTATGCCAGGAGTTGGAATCGGGTGAGAAAGGGGAGAAAGAGGGCACTGAGAAAAAAGCGGGCGCAGAGAAAAAAGTAGGCACCGAGAAAAAAGCGGGCACAGAGAACAAAGAGGGCACTGAGAACAAAACGGGCAAAGAGGAAAAAGCTGACAAAGCGAAAAAGGGTGGTCCAGAAGGTCGATTCATCCTGACTCGGTCGTTTGCCCGTACAGATGTAGATTCCGCTCTAAGCTCGAGATTTGAAAAGATTGATCGGATTGTTATTCGACCTATGAGTTTATTTGAGTCGCAAGAGTCGTCAGGAAGTATCTCCTTGAAAGCCTTATTTGAAGGGGGCGCTGAGCAAGCAAAATTAGTGGCTAATACAACGGTCAATTCAACGGCCAATTCAACGGCCAATTCAACGACCAATTTAACGGCTAATTTAACCACTAATTCAACCACTAATTCAACAACGCTTGATGATATTGCCTTTTTCATTTGCCGAGGGGGCTGGCCCCATGCTCTCGGTATGGCTCCCCGGTCAGCCCTCCAGCAGGCTAAGAAATATATCACCAGCTTGGTGGAGGCTGATTTGTCCCAGGTGGACGGGGTCCAGAGAAAGCCCGCAAAAGCTCGCAGCCTCCTTGCGTCCTATGCCCGGCAAGTGGGCACTGCTTCTTCTTTAGAAACGATACGCAAAGAATCCCTTCGCTCCACTCAGGATACCTTTGACCCGGTCACCCTATACGCCTATTTGGCTGCACTGGAGCGGACCTTTACGGTGGAGGATTTGCCAGCTTGGCAGCCCCAGCTTCGTTTTCAGGCAGACATCAAGATGAGCTCCCGGGAAAGCTCCCAGGCGGACGTCGTTATGAGCTCCCAGGAAAGCTCCCAGGTAGACGTCGATACGAGCTCCCAGAAATGCTCTCAGGCGGACGTCGATGCCAGCTCCCAGAAATGCTCCCAGGCGAGCGTGCAGAGGGGGATTCGAACGACCCCAGTCCGGTATTTTATCGATCCCTCGCTGGCGACGGCTGCCCTTGCTTTGACCCCTCGGGACCTCATGAATGATCTAGTGCGCATGGGTTTTCTCTTTAAAAATCTTTGTATTCGCGATTTGCGGGTTTATGCGGAGGTCTTGGATGCTAGTTTGTCTCAATATCGGGATAGGACCGGACTGGCCTGCGATGCGGTCCTTCAGCGGCGCAACGGCAGCTATGGCTTGATTCAGGTCTGTTTGGGAGGGGATCGAGCGATTGACGAGGCGGCACAAATACTCCACCGTCTGCTTGCCAAATTGGATATTCAGAACACACAAAATCCCGCCTTCCTTGCTGTCTTGTGCGCTATTGCGCCATCTGCCTATCAGAGAGAAGACGGGATTTGGGTCTTGCCCGTGACGAATCTGGGCCCATAAGTATTGTGGTGCGGTATCTGGTGATTCCGCAGTGCTTTCTTACATCAGTTTTTTCCCGATGTCGTAGCATTTTCCGACGGGCTCGCCGACGGTGACATATTGCTTGGTGAAGCAGTCGTAGAGGATGGGGTCGAGCTTTTTGAGGTCTACCTGACCTTTTTCGTTCAGGATGGCTTCATCTGCCTGGATGTTGACAATCTTGCCTACCACTTGCATTTCTGCCCCTTCCTCTATCTTGATGACTTCGCATTCGAGGCTATAGGGGAATTCTTGGATGACGGGAGCGTCAACATGAGCGCTCTTGACGGCGGTTAAGCCGGATTTCTCAAATTTTTGGGGATCATTTTTCCCAGAGACGATGCCGAGAAAATCAGCTTCGACCATATGGGCCCGGTCAGCCATAGCCAGGGTGAAAGCCTTTTTCGCAAGAATATTTTTCGAAGTCTGGTGGGAAGGAGAGATGTTCAAGGTCACCTCGTCCATGGCCGTAATGCCGCCCCAGGCCATATTCATGACGTCAACGGTTCCATCTTCACCGTAGCTGCCGATCATGGCAACTGGCATAGGGAAAAAATTGGGTTGTACTTTGAGGTCTTTTTTCATAAGCGATCCTTTCTGAATATTTCTGAACATTGGAGTATATACCAACTTGCATAGTCTGGAGCATTTATCAACTTGCATAGCGGTATCCTTGTCTGCACGTCTGCATGTCAAGGCTATTATTTGCAAAACAATATGCAAGCACTCCACGCAGGATGATGTGGGGATGGGGCTAGTGACAACCCCCCGCCCTTTTACTTTTCCAGTGTATCCCTCTTAGGGGCTTTTGCCAAGGGTGGGGGATTAAATCAGCTCTTGACAAGGGAGGGAGCCCGCCTTAATGTCAAGGAGGAGATAGACAGACAGTATTGCTCCTCGGACTTTATGGGATCGGTGTCCTGTCTTAACATCATAGAAAATACCCCCGAGATTCCCTCAGCCCTCATCCGACCTCCGCTAAAAGCCCCACAGATAAAGGGCTTTTTCAGTTTCAATTTTTTTTCAGATTTTACCCCATGTCAAAGATCTTTGTCGTATTGTTTCTTTTACTAAGGAAATCACGATATTTCATGTAACAATTATTTAAATTTTTATCTATTAGCGCTATTCCAAACTAGTATAAGATCAATATGCCTAACTGATCTTTGAACTTTAGGAGGTACGAATATGAAAGCGTATGCTTTAAAGAAGAATAACCCGTCTAAGGCAAATGTGAGAGGGGACAGGTCCTATGCGACCTGGTCTCTCCGTCGATATTTTGCCCTAGTTATGGCGGTTATTCTCATAGGAACGAGTCTTCCAACCTGGCCAGTCCAGGCCTTGGCAAGCTCTCCTATGGGAAATAACCCACTGTTTTCCAGTGAAGAACCTAAGAAGCTGGAGATAAGTGGTAATAGTAGCGATCCAGGTTTCGCTTTGAAACCTGTCGCATCACCCTTAACGCCAGTAAAATCTGTAGAGGGTGTCGTAACTTACCGGTATTATGACAGTGAAATCAATGCCCAAAAAGGTGCAACAGGTAAAGGCAGTGGTCTCTTGGCGACCCAGTATTTCCACAAGGGAGATAGCTTGCACAAGGCAGATCTCAGCAAATACTATTCTGAGCTAAGTTTTGCCACCTCAGACTATCCAGTTCAGTGGAAAATCTTTGGCAAAACAGGAGAAGACGCAAATGTTCCTTTTGGAACCACGATTAATAGCGGCGTGGGAGAAACCTATAACATCTACCCAGACATGAGCCGGAAAATCAAGGTTCGGTATCTGTTGCCGGCTGGATCTTTGGAAGAGCAGGGTTCGGATCCTAAGACAAAGCCAGCGGATCCGGCAGGTCCCTTGGTCTATGATGTCCGAGAGTATCCGGTGAAGGAGGGGGCAACAAAGAGTGATCTAGCGACGATTGCAAAGTATATTTTGAGCTTTCAACCACTACTTTGGGGCAAAGATGCGAATGCTGCTACAGGCGAAGCTCAATATCAGTTTTCATCCAATCGTGCTTTTCAGTATTGGGAGTTAGGGACGCAAGATGTGCATCCCGTGTCCTCGGGAACCAAGGCCGTGGAGGAAAACGTGCTGGAGGCCCTTGGCAATCCAAAGGATGGGAATGCCCTGGCTGATTTTCAGTTGGATCTTTTTGCCAAGATTGTACCGGCGTATAAGATTACCTTTGATATGGATGGAGGGGCTCCCATCCGAACTTTATATGTTCCAAAGGGTACGTCTCTAGGCGATACCATCGCTAGCTTAGCAATCGACAAAGATACTAAGAGTACCATCGAGAAACGGATCGGGAAGCCTGAAAAACAAGGATATGAATTTGTTGCATGGGAAAAAAATGGAACCCAGCAGTCTAAGATTAATGTAGATTCGGAAAAACCATCAGGTGATACGACTTATAAGGTGACGTGGAAACCAGCTGCCGTTCCTTTTGCCATCCATGTTTATAGAGAAGATGTAGAATCTATAGATACAAATATTAAACAGTCGTTTGATAAGGCGGTATCTCTAACCAAAGACGATAATTATAAAACAAAAGATACGCTTTCCAAAGAAACAATTTTGACTCTGATAAAGAACTCCTATTCGAGTCAAGAGGCTGTGGATGATGATTGGTTCGGCTTTGAGTTTTCTAGCGATAAGATGGAATTCCTTGCAGATGATAATAAGTCATATCTCAAAGCTTCGGAGAGCTCACCTCTCAAAGCCGATGGCAGCTCCGTCATCAGGGTAGTCTTTAAACGGAAGATGTATCCAGTATATTTAAAAGAATTTGGACAATATGGTATAGCGGTTGTTGGAGGTCACGTTTATAAGCCTTATTGGGTCAATAGAAATTCAGGAAAGGATATATTATATCAAGAGGAGAGCCGTAATTCAACTGATCAACTACTACCCGATCAGAACAGATCACTACATTTTTATCCAGATTTAAAAATACCAGAAACGGTACAACCACAGACCGAATTAAAATATGGTGAATCTACTGAAGATTTATTCACTCAGCTAATGTCCTGCGAGACAGCTCATTATCGACAAACCGTCAATCCATCATATCAAAAATATAAGAATATCTTGAATTCTCATGGTTTCCTTCAGCAAGTTCCAGGTCAAGGCTTTATCTTAAGTGGTGCCTATCTTCTTCCCCCTAGAATAGTCAAAGATGAACTGCAAGAAGTTACCATGTCAACAGGGGAAAAAAAGTTAGCATTAGTATTGGGCGCAACGATTACTCCTGCAACTGATTATAAATTATACTATTTAGATTACGATGCTTTATCAGACGAGGAGAAGGCCGCTCTCTTTAATATAACCGAAGATACAATCCTAGATTATAAAACTAAGACAAAACCTTCTAATACTGAAGGTGAAACTATATATAAGCTTTTGAATCCTGAAAATGTTCAAAAGCAAGGTGTTGAGTTCGGTCCCACAAAAATTATTGCTTCTAGTACATCTGTTTTATCAGGAGATTGTTGGCTTGATGGGGCAGATACTGTTGACATTCCTGGTTATGAAGCTTTAGAGGCTTTTACAGGGAATAAGACGGCTTTTGTTCAACGAGTTAAATCAGGGATTTACCGTTCATATATCAATCCGAAATACTATAATGCGGATAATCCATCTATCATAGACTATGATTCATCCATAAAATATATAAAAGAGATTGATAAGGATAACAATTATTATCTAGGTTTCCTATGCTACCGCAAAGCGAATTTTAAATTCCGCCTCGATACGGGAAACAAGTATCCTATCGAAGCTGATAATGGCAATTTTATTTATAAGGGTGTCGACATCTGTTATAGGACTCCTATTCTCGACGCAAAAAAAATCGAAACTCATATCACTCAAGATGAAGGCAGGCCTTCTACGATGACACCGCATAGCTTCATCAAAGAGCTTAAGCTATACCGTAAAGGTGAAACGACTGCAAAGAATGGTGATAATGAGTTTATCTTTGCGGGTTGGTTTGAAGATCCAAGCTTTAACACGGATGTAGAAGTTTTTGACCTTGACGATCCTGCGAACAAAGGTAAGGTAATGGCTTCAGATAAGACCTTTCAGCATATGAACATGCCTGCTAAGAATCTCATCTTGTACGCCAAATGGGTTCCTGTTACCTATCAAGCGCAGTTTTACAATCAGATCTTAGATGACTATCGTAAGGAAGGAGTTCAAAATCCTGATGTCACAGATATCGCCAGTGGTAAGACCATTGGGGAAGGCTATCGGCTGATTACGAACAAAGTTACTTCCTATGCTGAAGGCGATGTGGTTCAAATTTCTGTGCGGATTGATCATCCACATTTGGCTGCCAATCCATTAAGTCACACTACTTCCATTCGTATTCCAAACCCCGTGAATCCAAAGGCTACCACGGAAGTCAAATTTGACGAGCTATATGAGCATCCTGAAATCTATACCGTAGACGGTGATCGGAACAACGACCGTCAACTTGACCCTGGTGAGGCTTGGATCATCCGCTATCGGTATAAGTTGACTAATGATGATCTTAATAAAGGAGATTTTTCTCTCCAAGCAGAGGCGTCTGAACAAACGGGTAAAACATCTTTTCCGATAAAAAATGTACAAAAAGTAACCAATGCCCAACTTGATACGTCGGTACGTGCTATTGCATTAAATGAAAAGGGCCTTGGCTTAGATGTAAAGAGTAAAGATTTTGATATAGATAAAGTACAACGCATGGCCTACGTAGTAAGTGTTCGAAACGTGGGCAATATTCCTGTTACGCTTAACCAACTTAAGTTAGATGGTAGTAAGGTAATATATCCAACTAAGTTTGATGAAACGCATGTCACAGTTCTTCCTGGTACGTCTGCTGAATTGACAGTGGAGGGCGATACATGGGATCACTTTAATGGCGGATTTACTGGAACCTTGTCTTACCAATTCAAGGATGATAAGAATCAAGATAAGAGCGAAAATCAAGTTGTTAAGGTTGAGGGTCTTGGAAAGAATGACTCTAATGTCAGCGTTGGAGTATTTGCACAAGTCTATTCCCAAAAGGTGGGGGATTCCAAAAATGTTGTGGATCCACCGACAAAGCTACCTGCTGGAGCAGAAGGCTTTTTAGGGTGGGTCTATGCAGCTGAGCAGACTTCTGACGAAAAGGAACTTGGTGTTCCGGCACATTTTGAAATCTTTGACCCGAGTATCAATGTCTTTAATAGAGATAAGCAGGTCTTTGCAGCTTACAAGTTTGCTGACTTTAACGTTCAATTTGATCCTAATGGAGGAACCTGGAAAGATAATCAGAAAATAAAGGATCCCAAGGAAGCTGCTAGGCGTGATTTCCTATACCGTGCGGGCGGGCACCTAATTTTACCTTTGCCTGATGCGGTGAGTGAGGATCATGCGATTCAGGCACCACTAGGATATTATTTCGTGGGCTGGAGTAGGAATAAAGAAGCAGCAGAATATCTGGAATCCTATAATGGCCAGAATGTAGAGGATATCGTTGAAAGATCAGATCGATATCATAACAACATCCTGCCTCCGTTAAGCCGTTCAGATAGGCTTTATGGTGACAAGGACCCCAAAGATTCAACGAAGAGAACCAATATCGTTACCTTCTATGCGATCTATGCGAAGCAGCCCATGCCACGATTCACGGTGGAAAAAACAGCTGTAGAGAAAAAGGATGGTTATCAAGATAAAGAGTTTATCCCTTATACCGTCAGAGTAAAAAATAATGGCTTAGTTCCTATTAGTGACTTTACCGTTTCTGATAGTTTAAAGGGAGATTTGCGGACCTTAGAAACTGATCCCAAACATTTCAATGGGGATAGCAATTCAAATAAACAACTTGATCCAGGTGAAGAATGGATTTATAACTATGACTATCCACTAGATCTAGCTAAGGTTAAGGCTCATATAACAGAGCAAAAACTCACAAATACCGTTACGATTCAATCAGACCAAGTTCCTGAACCTCAAGAAGGCCAGGAAAATGGAACAGATAAACATAGTGATAAGGCAGAGGTTACCGTACATAATCAACAGCCTTCACCTAAAGCGGATTACACTATCACTAAAACAGTAGCCTATAAGAATCCTACCAAGAAGGGCGCCAGCCTGAAGAAAGGCGAGATTTTAGCTTATACGGTAACAGTTGAAAATACAGGAGCCTTGCCTATTCACAATCTAACTCTAAAAGACACACTGTTACTGGACAAGGAAAGTCAGAATTTTAAGCTGGCCAGTAAGGCACGAAAGGGCAATCTACCTGACAATGGTGATAATATTCTAGATCCTGGGGAGATCTGGACTTATACCTATGATTATAAGATAACTGAGTCCGATGCGAAAGCCTGTAAGGTCGTTAATACGGCGACAGTAAAAGGCATAGCTTCCTCTACCCCTCCAACACCTGAAAAGCCTGGCCTGCAAGTTGAAAAGTCAATAACTTTGATAACCAAGGGTAGTAATTACACGTTTAAGAAGACGGTTACCAAGGTAGAAAGCCCTGATGGAAACATAATAACCGACGCAAGTGAAGTGATCAAAAAAGGCAATAGAATATACTATGAAGTCAAGCTAAAGAATACTGGTCTATTGCCTATCTATGACATCATCTTTAGTGACACCATTCCAGCCAAGGATCGTAAAGACTTTACGCTGACTGAGAGTGACGCAAAGGACAATGTTTTAGTTCCAGGTGAAGAGTGGAAATATAAATACTACTATATAGTCACCGAGGGTGATCTTTCTGAGGGAAAGGTAGTGAACAAAGCGGGTATCACGGGTCAACCTAAAGAACCTGATGATCCTAAGCATCCAGAGAAACCCAAGGACGGCGATCCTATCACCCCTCCTATTGAGGACGAAGATGAGATTAAGACCTCAGGTGGCGACTTTAAGGTCAAGAAGACCTCAAAGATCACCAAGAAAAATGGGGAAGAGCTTGGTGAGGGAGAAGTTGCCTTTAAGGTAGGCAACGAGATCCATTACACGATCACGGTGACTCACGAAGGTGAACTAGGGATTTACGGAGTCCAGATCAACGACAACATTACAAGCCGTAAGCCTGCGCTGAATATCCCCGTTGCTCAAATGGAGCTCAATGGCGACACAAATAACAACGGAGTTCTTGAGAAAGGTGAGACGTGGGTCTATACCTACATGCTCCCCATTACTCAAAAGGATGTGGATGAAAAGAAGGTAACGAACAAGGTTACAGTAAGTGGAACACCATCCTACCCGAACCCTGATCCGAAACATCCTAACGAGCCCGATCCCAACAAGCCGAATCCGCCCATCATCCATGAAGATACGAAGGAGACCCCAGGTGGCGACTTTAAGGTTGAGAAGACCTCAAAGATCACCAAGAAAGGTGGAGCAGACCTAGGTAAAGGCGATGTAGCTTTCAGTGTAGGCAACGAGATCCATTACACGATCACGGTGACTCACGAAGGTGAACTAGGGA
>ERZ1673752.519-NODE-519-length-65410-cov-20.250448_pt1 | contig 65410 bp, 58 predicted proteins | sample MGYA00580195_ERZ1673752 | MGnify/ENA primary metagenome ERZ1673752 (study PRJEB41218, sample SAMN15661744) | gut metagenome | host: Homo sapiens | place: Canada: London | collected 2015-08-20/2019-03-30 | study: EMG produced TPA metagenomics assembly of...
GTAGGTCTATGCCAGTGATGCGACAACAGACGTGAGCAAGTGAGCGCCGGCAATATAGCAACAGGCAGAAGTAGGTCTATGCCAGTGATGCGACAACAGACGTGAGCAAGTGAGCGCCGGCAATACAGCGACAGGCAGGAGCAGGTCAGCACCAGCAATACAACAGGCAGGAGCAGATTAGCGCCAGCAATAGAACAACAGGCAGGAGTAGATCAGCGCCAGCAATACAACAACCACCAGGAACAGGTCTGCTGCGCAGACCGCCTTCCGTCCGGCGAAAAAAAATCGGCTCAGCCTGATGCCACCAATACAGCAGCATACAGGCATTTGCCAATACACTACCCCATACCACAGCGCAGAACAGCGACGTGCCCGGAAAGGGGGAGCGCGAGGGGGAAAAGCGGGCTTCGTAACTCCGAGCGCCTTTCCCCCTCGCAAGCTTGCCCACGCCAAAGTGTCCCCCAGAAAGGGAAACCTGCCCACGCCAAAGTGTCCCCCCTGGAAAGGAAACGCCCTCCGCCAGGAGCGTCCGTCAGACGCCCGACATTGTACAATATCTGGTACAATTTTCTCATTATTTTTATCAATAATACAATTACATGTATATTATAAAGAACATACTTCCAAGCTGTTGACTTTAAATTCGGAATCTGTTATCTTATGGTCGTCATGAGAAATGTTATATATTACTAACTGCGCGGGCAGTGAACGAAATATTGAGACAACAGGAAAGGATGTGTAACAAATTGGCAAAAGTTGATTTTGAACAGTGGAATGGTTTTAAGGGTGATCGTTGGAAAGAGAAGATCGATGTTCGTAATTTCATCAGTATGAACTATACACCATATGATGGAGATGCTTCCTTCCTGGAAGCACCAACAGAGGCAACAGATAAACTCTGGGGCAAGCTTCAGGAGCTTCAGAAAGAAGAGCGTGCTAAAGGCGGCGTTCTTGATATGGAGACAGAGGTAGTAACAGGAATTACAGCATACGGTCCTGGATATATCGATGAGGAACTCAAAGACCTGGAGCAGGTTGTAGGTCTTCAGACAGACAAACCTCTGAAACGTGCTTTCATGCCATACGGCGGAATCAAAATGGCAGAGCAGGCATGTGAGACTTACGGATACCATGTAAGCGACAAGATCAAAGATGTTTTCAACAACTATGAGTTCAAAACACACAACCAGGGTGTATTCGATATCTACACACCGGAGATGAAGAGAGCACGTCACAACAAGATCCTTACAGGACTTCCGGATACTTACGGACGTGGACGTATCGTAGGTGATTACAGACGAGTAGCTCTTTACGGAATCGATTACCTGATCGCAGGTAAAGAGAAAGACTTCGCAGCATGCGACCGTCAGGGTATGAGACGTTATGACTTCCAGCTTCGTGAGGAGATCGCAGATCAGATCCGTGCTCTGAAGAAGATGAAAGAAATGGCTCAGATCTATGGCTTTGATATTTCCCAGCCGGCTAAGAATGCAAAGGAAGCATTCCAGTGGCTGTACTTTGGATATCTTGCAGCAATCAAAACTCAGAACGGAGCTGCAATGAGTGTTGGACGTATCTCCACATTCCTTGATATCTATATTGAGAGAGACCTTGAGAACGGAACTCTTACAGAGAAAGAGGCACAGGAGCTTGTTGACCATATCGTAATGAAATTCCGTATGGTTAAATTCGCTCGTATCCCGTCTTACAACCAGCTCTTCTCCGGTGACCCGGTATGGGCAACTCTGGAAGTAGCAGGTATGGGACAGGACGGACGTTCCATGGTAACAAAGAACGACTATCGTTTCCTTCATACACTTGAGGATATGGGACCGGCTCCGGAGCCGAACCTTACAGTTCTCTATTCTTCAAGACTGCCTGAGAACTTCAAGAAATATGCAGCAGACATCTCTGTTACAACAAGTTCCATCCAGTATGAGAACGATGATGTTATGCGTCCGGTATGGGGCGATGACTACAGCATCTGCTGCTGTGTATCTGCTACAGAGACAGGTAAAGAGATGCAGTTCTTCGGTGCTCGTGCAAACCTTGCAAAATGCCTTCTTTACGCGATCAACGGCGGTGTTGATGAGAAGACAAAACAGCAGGTAGGACCTCAGTATCAGCCGATCACTTCCGAGTATCTTGACTATGATGAGGTAATCGCAAAATACGACCAGATGATGGACTGGCTTGCACATCTGTATGTTGGAACACTGAACATGATCCACTACATGCATGATAAATACTACTATGAGGCAGCTGAGATGGCACTTATCGATACAAAGGTTGACCGTTCCTTTGCAACAGGTATCGCCGGATTCTCACACGTAGTAGATTCCCTTTCCGCTATCAAATATGCAAAAGTAAAAGCGATCCGTGACGAGGACGGAATCACAACAGACTTCCAGGTTGAGGGTGACTTCCCACGTTATGGTAACGATGATGACAGAGCAGACGAGATCGCAACAACTCTGCTTTCCACATTCCTTGAGAAGCTGAAACACATCCATACCTATCGTGATTCCAAGCCAACCACATCCATCCTTACCATCACATCCAACGTTGTTTATGGTAAAGCTACAGGATCTCTTCCGGACGGAAGAAAAGCCGGCGAGCCTCTGGCACCGGGAGCAAACCCGTCTTACGGCGCAGAGCAGAACGGACTTCTTGCTTCCCTGAACTCTGTTGCAAAGCTTGACTATGAGGATGCACTTGACGGAATCTCCAATACTCAGACGATCAACCCGGATGCACTTGGCCATTCTGAGGAAGAGCGTACAGAGAATCTTGTAAATGTACTTGACGGATACTTTGACCGTGGTGCACATCACCTCAATGTAAACGTATTCGGTAAAGAGAAACTTATCGATGCTATGGAGCATCCGGAAAAAGAGGAGTATGCAAACTTCACGATCCGTGTTTCCGGATACGCTGTTAAGTTCATCGACCTTACAAGAGAGCAGCAGCTTGACGTTATCGCAAGAACCTGCCACGAAAGGATGTAATAAAAAATATGGACGACCAGAAAAAAATCACTGGCTACGTCCACTCACTGGAGAGCTTCGGCTCTGTTGACGGACCAGGAGTCCGGTATGTGATCTTTTTGAGCGGCTGCGCCATGCGCTGCCAGTTCTGCCACAATCCGGACACCTGGCAAATGAAAACAGGGACGGAGTACACAGCAGATGAGCTGCTTGAAAAAGCCTGTCGATACCGCTCTTACTGGGGAAGTAAGGGCGGTATTACTGTGAGTGGAGGCGAGCCACTGTTACAGATTGATTTCCTCATTGAGCTGTTCAGAAAAGCAAAAAAACTTGGGATCCACACAACACTTGATACCAGCGGCAACCCTTACACAGAAGAGGGTCTGTGGTATGAAAAATGGGAAGAGCTGATGAAGTACACAGATCTTGTCATGCTGGATATCAAGCACATTGATGAGGAACAGCATAAGATCCTCACAGGATGTACCAATAAAAATATCCTTGCCATGGCCCGGAAGCTTTCCGATATGGGCGTATCCATGTGGATCCGTCACGTACTGGTTCCGGAACGCAATGACCGGGATGACTATCTCCACCGGCTGGCTGACTTTATTGCAACACTGAAGACAGTTGAGAGAGTGGAGGTTCTTCCATATCACACACTCGGAACCTTTAAATGGGAAAATCTGCATATTGATTATCCGCTGAAGGGAATCAATCCGCCAACGAAAGAACGTATCGAAAATGCGGAAAAAATCCTGGGAGCAGGTACACAGTAATAAAAAAACCATATCTTATGTCGAAAAACAGACATAGATATGGTTTTTTTGATGTTCACACCAGTTCTTTGTTTTTGATCAGCATTTCTTTGATGATATCCTGTGTATAGGAACCTAAGCGGCGCTGAGTATCCCGGTCAAGCTCTGAAGGAATGATAGGCTTGCCATATTCGATCACTACGTGTGTAGGTGTCATCTTCGGGAAATTGGCCTCCCAGATATTGGCAGAGTTGCTGATCGCAATAGGAATGATCGGGCTTTTGGCTCTGGCTGCGATCTTGAAGCTGCCGTCATGGAAAGGCAGCATTTCTGTTTCATCAGCATTCTTATTTCTGGTTCCTTCCGGGAAGATACATACGGAAATGCCGGATTTCACATACTCTGCGGCCTGAAGGATCGTTTTCAGACCCTGCTTGATATCCTCTCTGTCGAGAAAGAGACAGTAGAGATTGCGCATCCAGTTGGAGAGCAGCGGATAATGCTCCATTTCCTTCTTGGCAACATAGCCGGTGCGGATCGGACAGCGGCTGTAGGTGAGTAGGATGTCGAAATAGCTCCGGTGGTTTGCTACATAGAGAACAGCCTGATCCTTTGGAACGTTTTCTTCGCCGATGACGGTGACTTTGGCGCCTGTGATCCACAGGATGAATTTGAATATGGCCTGTACCATGCGCAGAGAGCTGATATCCTTAGTCATGGGAGAAAATTTCCCGATGATCCATTCTACAAGGAGAACCGGAATGGTCAGCACCAGATAGGCGATCACCACGATACAGACAAGTATGAATCGAATCATGTCTTTTGTCCTTTCTGTTATAGATACTTGCGGAGAGTTCCGCAGTAAGATGGTATTTTTATATTATACGAAGAAAATCCGATAGTTGCAATAAATCTTTCCCTGCTCACATAGAATAAATACTGAATAGTGGTTACTGTTTACTGGTGATCTTCCGCAAAGCGTGTTACTGAGAACGGAGTGAACAGTAACGAATCATGCAGGTGGCTTATATTATGAAAAAAGCAGTATTTCTGCGGATCGTGCTGACAGCTGCCGTGCTGGCACTGCTGCTTTCCGGGTGTCGATTTGTCCGGGTGGAGGAAGAAGAACGAAAACCGGTAGATTACATCGTTATGGAACGCCGGGATATCCCGGAGGAGCTTTCCAGGCTTATGGAAGAAAAAAAGGAAAAGGAATTTCAGCTGAGTTATGAAACCGGAGAGGATCTTTACCTGGCCAAAGGGTACGGGCGGCAGATGAGTGGCGGATACAGCATCCAGGTAGAGGAGCTTGGAGAATCCTCGAATGGGATATTTTTTGTTACAAAACTTCTTGGACCGGAGGATCTTAAGGAGGCAGGAGTTCCGTCCTATCCCTGCATTGTGATAAAAACCCGGAAACAGGAAAAGCCGGTAACGTTCCGGGAAAGCAGCAGTTCGGTGAAAAAAGAGTCGGAGAAAGGGGAATAGACTGTGGAATTAAAAAAAGAAAGCATGCAGATATTAAAGGAAAAAAGCAGGGCAAAAAGTCAGATCACTTTTGATGAGGATTTTAATGTACCGGATGCAAAACCGGATGCAGGAAGACTGATCCAGAATAAGGGCAGGATCATTATGGATGATGTCCGTCTTACTGACGGGAAAGGTATTCTTACGGGAAATCTGCAGGTAGATATCCTTTATGTGGGGGAAGAAAGAGGGATTGTCAGCAGTCTTACTGCAAAACTTCCATTTGAGGAAACCTTGAACCTGAAGAATATCATAAACGGGGATAAAATGTGTCTGAAGTGGGAAATTGAAGATCTTACGATCCGCCTGATCCATTCCAGAAAGCTTAATATCAAAGCTTTGGTAACTTTTTGTGCGACTGTGGATGAAACAGAACAGATCCGCCTGCCGGTGGCGCTGGATGCAGAAGAGGTATCCGTCAGAAAAAAAACAGTCCGTTTTCTAGGACTTACCGTACATAAAAAAGATACACTCCGGATCAAGGATGAGTATACCATTGCCTCCAATCGTCCGGATATCGCCAGCCTGATCTGGTATACTATGGATATACGGGGGCTGGATCTGAAACCGGAGGAAAATGTGGTAAAGGCAAGAGGAGAGCTGTCCGTTTTTGTGCTGTACGGAGCTGAAGATACAGAAGCCCCGGTGCAGTGGCTGGAATATTCTCTGCCTTTTTCCGGAGAAGTGGAATGTCCGGACTGCACGGAGGAACTGATCCCGCTGATCGAAGCTTCGGTGATGCATCAGAGTCTGGAGGCCAAACCGGATGTCGATGGGGAAGAACGGATCCTTGTTTCGGATGTTGTGCTGGAGCTGGATATGAAATTTTTCAGGGAAGAGGAATATGATCTCATTACCGATGTGTATACACCGATCCGTGAATGTGTTCCGGAAGGAAAGAATGAGGTACTGGAACGGCTTCTGGTACGTAATTTTTCCAGATGCAGGATCAGTGACAGGATCCAGGTAAAGGAGACTCAGGGAAAAGTCCTCCAGCTGTGTCACAGTCAGGGAAAAGTGAAGATTGATAAGACCAGGATCGTAGAGAACGGTGTGCAGGCAGATGGCGTGGTCATGCTGAAGATCCTGTACATTATTGGAAATGATGATATGCCGTTTTATTCCATGGAGGCAATGATACCGTTTTCCCATATGGTGGAAGCAAGAGGGATCCGACAGGACAGCTGTTATCAGTTAAAAGCAAAGCTGGAGCAGCTTTCCGCAGCCATGGCAGATGGAAATGAGATCGAGATCCGGGCAACTGTAGGACTGGAGCTTCTGGCAGTTGCCAGAGAACCGGTATTTATCATTGAGAAAGTAGAGGAAAAACCACTGGATATGAAAAAACTCCAGGCTATGCCGGGAATCCTGGTTTATATGGTAAAACCGGGAGATGAATTGTGGGATATCGCAAGGAAATATCACACATCTATCCAGGAGATCCGGACGATCAATGCTCTCAAGGAAAATCAGGAACCCTCTCCGGGAACTCCGCTTCTTGTTGTAAAAAAAGTGGAAGGTCAGATCAAATAAAAAGTGGAATATTTTGCTGTTGAAAAGAATGTAAAAATCATATAAAATACATGTATAAATACTGTATACAAAGTACAAATGGAGGGGCTTATGCGTTTAAAAGCAATGGCAAAGATCAATCTCGGACTTGATGTTCTGGGAAAGAGAGAGGACGGTTATCATGAGGTACGCATGATCATGCAGACCATCCGTATGTATGATATCCTGGATATCAGAAAGACCAGACGGCCGGGGATCGTACTGACGACCAATCTTCCGTTTATTCCTACAGATCAGAGAAATCTTGTATATAAGGCAGCACAGATGCTGATGGAGGAGTTCGATGTTGAAGAGGGACTTTCCATCAAGCTTCGTAAATTTATCCCGGTGGCAGCAGGCATGGCAGGAGGCAGCTCCGATGCAGCGGCCGCATTTGTGGGTGTGAACCGGATGTTCCATTTAGGGCTTACCGAAGAACAGCTGATGGAACGTGCAGTAAAGGTCGGAGCAGATGTTCCGTATTGTATCATGCGGGGAACAGCTCTTGCGGAGGGAATCGGAGAGAAGCTGACCAGACTTCCGGAAGTTCCGAAATGTTATGTTCTGATAGGAAAACCGGGAATCAATGTTTCCACAAAAACAGCCTATGAGAATCTGAATCTGGAAGGGATCGGAAAACATCCGGACATCGATGGACTCATCGGAGCTATCAGAAATAATGATCTGTATGCCATGGCATCCAGAATGGAGAATGTATTTGAACCGGGGATCATCCGACAGTATCCTGTGATCGGCAATATCAAGAACCTTATGGAAGAAAAAGGTGCGCTGAAAGCCGTGATGAGCGGAAGCGGTCCTACTGTGTTTGGAATCTTTGATAATAGGGATAAGATGGCCGCGGCAGCCAGAAGCCTCAGAAAGAGCGGGCTTGCAAAGACTGTATTTGCCACGGATATTTACAATAGAGATGGAGGAGTTACAAATGACAAGTGATTTTTCTGTGGATATGAATGAATATCTGCCGCTTCGGGATGTTGTTTTTAACACCTTGCGGCAGGCAATCCTGAAGGGAGAGCTGAAGCCGGGCGAAAGACTTCTGGAGATCGCCCTTGCAGAGCGTCTTGGCGTGAGCAGAACACCGGTGCGTGAGGCTATGCGCAAGCTGGAGCAGGAAGGTCTTGTAGTGATGATCCCACGCAGAGGTGCACAGGTAGCCAGCATCACAGAAAAGGATCTGAACGATGTTCTGGAGGTGCGTATCGCCCTCGAAAATGTTGCCATAGAAAAAGCGTGCAAGCTGATCACAGAGGATGAGCTGGGAAGGCTCTGGGTGGCAGCCAAGGAATTTGAAAAAACAAAAGCAGAGGGAAATCTGGTCCGTCTGGCGGAAACCGATGTGGCTTTCCACGAGATCATATATCAGGCTTCTGATAATAAGCGTCTGAATCAGGTCCTAAATAATCTCCGTGAGCAGATGTATCGTTATCGTGTAGAGTATCTGAAGGATGAGCAGACAAGAAATCTTCTGGTCAGTGAGCATGAAGAGCTGGTAAAAGCCATCCGTGAAGGAGATGTGCAAAAGGCGCAGGATATTTCTTTCCATCATCTGGAGAATCAACGAAAAGCGATCATCCGTACTATCCGCGCGGAGAATGAGGCCAAAGAGGCCGAGAAAAAAGAATAAGAACCGGATATGCGGGAATATTAAGAGAGATGTCATTGGGGCATCTCTTTTTTTAACCGAATCAAGTAAGTCCCCTGTTTCAATTGCGAAAAGCAATAAGCAGTGGGGGAACTTGCTGTAAAGGATGGTGACTTTATGGAAACAAGGAAGATATCGATATCTCTTCATGAAAATGAATCGTATATCCGGAAACGGTGTGAAAACTGCGATGATATCCTGATCAGGCCCATGCGCCTTGGTGAGGGACATAAGGCGGACTGTCTGATGGTCTATATTGAGGTTGCGGTTTCAAACATGATGCTGGATGATTCTGCTATCGGAAAAATGATCAATCATTTCTGGGAGATCCCGGAGGAAAAGATCCGGGAATTTATCCGCCGAAACAGTCTTGGAATTGCAGATGTGAAGGAGCTGTCTTCCATGGAGGAGGTATTTGGTGCCATTCTTTCGGGAAATGCAGTTTTCTTTCTGGATGGATACGACAAAGCAATGAAAATTTCCAGTAAAGGATATCCGGGGTTGGCTGTATCAGAGGTGAAAACGGAAAAGGTCCTCAGAGGCTCCAAGGAGGGGTTCTGTGACAGTGTAAAAACCAATGCGGCCCTTGTGAGAAAGCGGATCCGGGATACCAGGCTGAAGGTGGAGCAGAGCAGCATCGGTGTACGCTCCAATACGGTGGTACAGCTTCTTTATGTGGAGGATCTGGTCCATGAGGAGCTTCTGACTGCTGTGAAAGAGCGCCTGGAATCTTTTACAGTGGACGGGATCCTGGACAGCGGGATGCTGGAACAGCTGACAGAAGAAGCATGGTATTCTCCCTTTCCTCAGTTTCAGACAACGGAGCGGCCGGACCGGGCTGCCCAGGAGCTGCTGAATGGAAAAGCAGTTCTGCTCTGCGACAATTCGCCGGTGGCACTGGTGGTTCCCGGAGCATTCAACAGTTTTATGGAAAGCAGTGAAGACTGGTACAACCGTTTTGAGATGGCATCCTTCCTGCGGGTGCTCCGGTATCTGGCCATGGCTGTGGCAACGCTGCTCCCCGGACTTTATCTGGCTGTGATCCGGTTTCATACACAGATCCTTCCGGCGAATCTGATCCTTTCCTTTGCACAGGCAAGAGAGGGCGTTCCATTTTCCAGTGTAGTGGAGCTGGTGTTCCTGGAACTGTCTTTTGAGTTGATACGGGAGGCTGGTGTGCGGATCCCGGGAGCTCTTGGAAATGCCATTGGGATCGTAGGAGGACTGATCATCGGACAGGCTGCGGTGGAGGCCAATCTTGTCAGCCCGGTGGTAGTGATCATCGTGGCACTGACAGCACTGGGATCACTGGCTATACCTAATGAGGAATTTGCTTCTGCATTCCGGCTTCTGAAGTACGCTTTTCTGTTTCTGGGAGGATTTCTAGGTATATTCGGAATCGTGTTGGGACTGTATCTCACCATGGCGCATCTGGCAGGACTTTTAAGCTTCGGTGTCCCATATCTGGTACCTTTTGTAGAGAAGAACAGTGAGGCGGAAACCGGTGGAAGGATTTTGCGACAGCCCTTCCGGAAGCGGAAATTCCGGCCGCTGTATGCCAGAAATGCCCAGAAACGCAGGCTTCGGACAAGGCCATGGAGCCGGAAAGGATAAAGGTTATGAGATTTGCGGAGAATAACAGGATTTCCCACAGACAGCTTTTTCGGCAGATCATACTGGTGTTTCCGGCGCCGTTTCTGCTGTGCCTGTTTAAGAATGGAGCGATGTTGGGCATCAGTGCCATGGCAGGGACAGCTGCTGCGGCCGTAGTGCTCTCTTTTTATGTGATCTGGCTGATACGTCTGACACCTGCATATGGAGAGCTTTCCAAAAGGACAGGAAGTTTTACTGTACGATTTATTGGCCTGTTCTTTTTGGTATATGTGATCGCAAGTTCGGCATTTCTTTCGGGCCTTCTGGGGGAGGTGATCCCGGAAAGTCTGATCAGCGGGATTTCCGGAAAATGGCTGTCTCTTCTTGCAGTTGCAGCCTGTAGTCTGGGAACGCATCGCGGAATGCAGAGAAGAGGGCGGATCGCTGAGGTGTCCGGAAGGATTTTTCTGGCAGGGATCCTTCTTCTGATGCTTTTATGTGCAGGGCAGGGAAAAACAGAGTACTTTATGGAAGTGATGAAAGATCCGGAAACAGGATTTACAGGAGAGCGATGGCTCCATGATTTGTATACACTTTTGTGTGCTTTTTCAGGAGCAGGACTTCTTCCCTTCGGGCTGGAGTATGCAAAAAAACAGGGAAGTGCCAGAAAACCTGTGATCCTGGCTTTTCTTACAGTTTGCGGGATCATTTTTGGAATGCAGCTCCTTCTTCCGGCAGTCTTTGGAGGTGCACGCCTTAAAAACGAGATCTGTCCGGTACTGCCTCTTCTGGAGGGGGCAGATCTTCCGGGAAACGTACTGGCGAGATTTGATGTGATATGGATGGGGTTTCTGGTATTCGGACTTTTGTTTTCTCTGGGAAGTTTGTTTCATTACGGAAATCAGATCGCGGAAAAAACCGGATTCGGGACCGGTCGGTACTGGATCCCGGCAGCAGGCTGGCTGCTTTCCCTGTATGAGAGAAACGGGATGGGGATCCGGGAGTATTATGGCTGGTATCTGGGGTACATCTTTGTGCCGTTTCTGCTTGTGATACAGCTTTTTCTCAGTACGGAAAACCGGGGAAGACGGAAGAAAAAAGTAACTGTGGCAGGACTTGTCCTGGTCATCACTTTGACGGGATCAGGCTGTGCGGCAGTAGAACCGGAAAAAAGAGCTTATCCGCTGGCACTGGGGGCCGGTGTTTCAGAGAATGGCTTTGTGCTGAAATATGCAATGCCGGATATGAGTACAGCTACCGGACAGGAAAAACCGGACGAAGATCCGATTTCTGTGCTGACTCTTTCCGGCCGGGATTTTCAGGAGATCGAGGCAGTCTACAACCGGTCTCAGGAAAAATTTCTGGATCTGGGTCATCTTGAAGTGCTGATCCTGGATGAACAGATCCTGGAAGAGGGATCCCGGGAAGCACTGATCGGATATCTGAAGCAGGAAGAGCATATCGGAGAGGATGTCTACGTGTTCCGGACGGATATGCTGGGAGATGTTTTTCACTGGAAGGGAGCCCGGGAAAGCTCCATAGGGGAATACCTTCAGGGAATCCAGGAGAACCGCACATCCGGGCAGCAGAAGAAGGGTGTGACTCTGCGGGAGGTATATCATCAGTTCTGTCAGGATGGAACGCTGCCCTGGCTTCCGGAGATATGGGTGGAAGGTGAGCTTCTGGAAGTGGATTACGGCAGTAATGAATAGATGGGAGCCGGACTGTTAATAATATAGATGATGATCAGTACGATAAATCGTACAATATATCTCTGGATAAGATCATCAGAAGATTTTTGACAGGAGGGCTTGCTCATGGAGCATATAAAAATGAAGAAGCATGTATTAAAAAAAGCAGGAGGGTTCCTTTTGCTCACGGCAGTGATCCTTGCAGGGAGTACCTGGGAGAGAAGAACTGCCGGTGATCAGCAGCCACAGTTTTATGCCTGGTGGGGAACGATCTACCCGGAATTCTGTTTTGAAAAAGCAGAGGACAACGGGGAAAATAAGCCGGTGAAGATATCCTTCTGGCTTGCGCAAGCCCTGGATTGGTGATACAATATTTCAACGGACCAATCACGTTCGATTAATTATTTCAGGAGATAAGATCAATGAATATAGACAGAAACGCACCGGTGGGTGTGTTTGATTCCGGTATCGGAGGACTGACAGTAGCCCGGGAGATCATGCGCAATCTCCCATCGGAAAAAATCGTATATTTCGGAGACACAGCCAGAGTTCCCTATGGAAGCAAATCCAGAGAAACGGTGATCCGTTATTCCCGCCAGATCATTCATTTTCTGCAGGAACAGAAGGTGAAGGCCATTGTGGTGGCCTGTAATACAGCCAGTGCATTTGCTCTGGATGCGGTGAAGGATGAACTGGATATCCCGATCCTTGGAGTGATCGAGGCCGGTGCTAAAGTTGCTGCCCAGGAAACCAGAAATAAACGGGTGGGCATTATCGGAACGGTGGGCACGGTAGGAAGCGGTATCCATGCCTCTTATCTGAAGGAACTGGATCCGGAGATCACCGTGATCGGAAAAGCGTGCCCGCTGTTTGTTCCACTGGTAGAAGAGGGCTGGTATCATGATCCGGTCACCGAGGAGGTTGCCAGAAGATATCTGAAGGAGCTGCAGGAGCAGGAGATCGATACACTGATCCTCGGATGTACGCACTATCCTCTTTTAAGATCTACCATCCGCAAGATCATGGGTGAGGAGGTCTGCCTTGTGAATCCTGCATATGAGACGGCGCTGGAGCTTAAAAAGTTACTCTCCAGACTGGATCTTGCCAGCAATGAGGTAGCACAGGAGGAATTCCCGTATCGCTTTTATGTAAGTGATCTTGCAGAGAAGTTTAAGGATTTTGCCAATTCCATCCTGCCGTATAACGTAGAAAAAACACAGAAGATCGATATCGAAAAATATTAAACAGATCTGTACATAAATGATAGGAGAAAAGAATGCAGAAAGAAGTTTTGATCCATGTAAGAGGGCTTCAGATGATGGATGCACAGGGGGATCAGGAACCTATAGAGATCATTGTTCCGGGACAGTATTATTTCCGCAATGGTTCTCATTATCTCAGATATGAGGAACTGCTGGATGAAACAGCAGAACCCACCATCAATTACATAAAAGTATCCGGAAAGGGTCTGGAGGTCAGCAAGAAGGGACTGGTCAATGTACACATGGTATTTGAACAGGGCAAAAAAAACATGACCTATTATACTACCCCTTACGGAACACTTCAGATGGGAATCTCAGCTACGAATCTGGAGCTGACGGAAAGCGAAGAGAACCTTCAGATCAAAGCAGATTATGCGCTGGATATGAATGAAGAACATGTGGCAGACTGCTATCTGGCGATCCAGGTACAGCCAAGAGACTGCAAGGATTTTGTTTTATAGATCCTGCAGAAAATAAAAGATATATAATTACACTACATAAGAACAGCCGTCATGCATCAGGGGAATTCCTGAAAGCATGGCGGCTGTTTTGGATTCTGATCATTTACGGAATCTTGCGAGGAAGCCTTTTTTCTTCTTCTGTGGTGCTTCGAGAGAACCACGGATTCCTTTTACGCCAACGATGTAAAGGCCGCTGACTTCAGCTTTGATCTCTTTTTTGACCGGGATCAGATCAAAAACTTTTTCATCTGCAATAAGGATGTTGATCTTCGGACCGACTTTGGCTTTTACGATCGGAAGCTTGGACCGACGCATAAGCTTAGGTGTCTGATCGATGACCATCTGTGGAAGTCCGGAATCTTTCAGCGGCATCCGTTTTTTATCGATGACCAGCATGGAAACTGTCTGCTTGTTAGCCTGGATCTGAGCCTGCTGTTCGTCCTGTTTTTTCTGAGCTTTTTTTCCGAAGAAATAGAGTGCGATCACTGCTGCGATCAGAATAACGAGGATGACCAGAAGAACGATGGTAACTGTACTCATTTGAGAATCCCCCTGTATATATATTTGTTTCGCAATCGGTTACATTACGCAAACAACATTTTAGCATTGTTTCGTCAAAAAGGCAATTAAAAAAGTGAAAAAGACAGGTGGAACGGTGGAAATTTCAGCAGTTACCAGTTATAATGATTACGATGCAGTTCATCTGTGTATGCTGCAGAGATTACAGGACATAACTATCTTTGAGCTAACATATGTAATGGATAAACCAGAGATGGAGGAAATATTATATGAAAGAGAAAAAGCCCGGGGGAACCCGACCGGAAATGGGAACTCCTGAGTACGAAGAATGGCGGAAAGAGGTATTGAAACGCCGCAGAAAGCGCCAGCTGAAGGAACGCAGAAAACGTCTGGCCATCATAACAGCGGCAATGATCGTCGCAGTCGGGGCATCAGTAGGGGTCGGTGCGCTGAAGGGCAGAAGTGAGAAGGCTTCAAAAGAGAAGATGGTTTCTTCTGACAAACAGAAAGAACAGACCGTTTCCGGAGAAAAAGCTTTAGAAGCAGGTACTAAAAATACAGAGACCACTTCCAAAGATACTCTCGCAGAGGCAGAGCTTCTGGCCAGTCAGTATAACTATGACAAAGCTATCGATCTTCTGAAAAAGGCTCCGTCCTATGATTCGGATAAGAAGATGCAGGCAGCTGCAAAAAAATACGAAGACATAAAAGCAACCTGTACGGCATGGCCCCTTGAAAAGGTGACACATGTCTTTTATCATATTCTGATCAAGGATCCATCCAAAGCGTTTGACGGAGACTACAAAGAAGCAGATTATAATCAGGTCATGACAACCATTGATGAGTTTAACAAGATCACGCAGACCATGTATGACAAGGGCTATGTGATGGTAAGCATCAAGGACATGGCAAAGGCAGACGACAACGGGAATATCACAGAGGGAGAGATCCTTCTTCCGCCTGGGAAAACGCCGTTTGTCCTCTCACAGGATGATGTATGCTATTATCATTACATGGACGGTGACGGCTATGCCACGAAGCTGATCGTGGATGATAAAGGAAAGATCCGCAATGAATATGTGGAAGATGACGGAAGTGTCTCCGTGGGAGATTACGACATGGTTCCGCTGATCGACCGTTTTGTGGAAAAGCATCCGGATTTCTCATACCGCGGTGCAAAAGGAATCCTGGCACTTACCGGATACAACGGGATCCTGGGATACCGGACCGACGAAAGCTATGAGACCCGTCCGGCAGATCTGGATGAAAATAAAGTACAGTGGCTGGATGCACATCCGGATTTCAGCCTGGAAAAAGAACGGGCAGCCGCAAAAAAGGTTGCCGATGCCATGAAGGCAGAAGGCTGGGAATTTGCAAGCCATACCTGGGGACATCAGAATGTGGGACAGGTCACATTGGAGAAGCTTCAGGCAGATACCGAACGTTTCAAGAAAAATGTAGATCCGCTGATCGGGGGAACGGATGTTATCATTTTTGCTTTTGGAACCGACATTACCAATGACCAGGAGTATTCCGGGGATAAATTCGAATATCTGAAGGGGCAGGGATATAATTATTACTGCAACGTGGATTCCAGCCAGTATTATGTACAGATCCGGGATCGGTACTTCCGTCAGGGAAGACGAAATCTGGATGGATACCGTATGTATTATAACCCGGAACTGTTATCCGATCTTTTTGACGTAAAAGATGTTTTTGATCCGGCAAGACCGACACCGGTACCGCCGATGTAACGGTCATATCCGGAGATACGAGGGGACTTTTAGAAAGGGGCATATATATTATTATGAAGAAAAAAATTGCAGGTGTACTGACAACAGTGCTTGCGGCGTCACTTCTTGTGGGCGGAAACCATCCGGTCACTGTTCAGGTGGACAATATGATCTCTGGGACACAGGATGACGAGGATACACAGTCTGATGAAGCGGAAGCAGAAGCTGCAGAAGCCGAAGAAGAACAGTCCGAAGAAGCCAAAGTAGCAGCGGACCCGGAGGACCAGCCGGCAGCTACCGAGACACCGAAGGAAGAAAAAAAGGCAGAAAAAGAAACACAGAAAAGGGAAGCTGCCGAGAACAGCTCCGACAGTACTTCCTCAGACGAAAAAACACTTCTCAAAAAAGCCAAAAAACTGGCACAGCAGTATGATTACACCGGCGCGATCTCCGTGTTGAAAAACAACTGGAAATTTGCCACCAGTGACAAGATGCAGGAAGCAGCAGCAGCCTACATGAAAAAAAGAGATGCCTGTGTGGAATATCCACTTGAGAATATCACCCATGTATTTTTTCATTCCCTGATTGTGAATACCTCACTGGCCTTTGACGGAGATTCCGATGAGGCCGGATATAATCAGATGATGACCACAGTCAGCGAGTTCAAAAAAATGCTCCAGATCATGTATGATAAGGGTTACGTACTGGTGAGTCCTCATGATATGGCTGTGATCAATGATGACGGAACCATGAGCAGGGGAAAGATCATGCTGCCGGAAGGCAAGATTCCTTTTGTTCTTTCAGAGGATGACGTCAGCTACTATCATTATATGGACGGAGACGGATTTGCCACAAAGCTGGTGATCGATGACAACGGAGATATCAAATGCGAGTATAAGAAGGCAGACGGTACAGTTGTGACCGGAGATTACGATGTGGTGCCGATCCTGGATTCCTTTATCAAAGAACATCCGGATTTTTCCTATCATGGAAGAAAGGGTATCCTGGCAATGACCGGTTATAATGGTGTTCTGGGCTACCGTACAGATGGGGCATATAAGACCAAGAAGAATCTTCAGGATGACCAGAAGGCTTTTCTCAAGGCCAATCCGGATTTTGACTATGATAAAGAAGTAAAAGCAGCCAAAAAAGTGGCGAAGGCCATGAAAAAGGACGGGTGGGAATTTGCAAGCCATACCTGGGGTCACAGAAACGCTACAAGCTCCACAGCAGCGGAGTTGAAGACCGATAATAAAAAATGGGAAAAATATGTGGCACCCATCCTCGGAAAAACCGATATGATCATTTTTGCCTTTGGTGCGGATATCGGCGACTGGGAAGGATACACCTCGGATAATGAGAAGTATGAGTATTACAAAAGCCGTGGCTACCGCTATTTCTGCAATGTAGATTCCAGTCAGTATTTTGTGCAGATCACAAGTGAATATTTCCGTCAGGGAAGACGGAATCTGGATGGATACAGAATGTATTACAATCCGGATATGCTCAGTGACCTGTTTGATGTATCGGAGGTGTGGGATTCTTCCAGACCGACACCGGTACCGGAAATGTAAGACAGCAAACACACTTTACAAATCTGTATAAAAAAAGATTATAATCGAACCGACAGTACTTGATGAAGGGAGTAGGTTATGAAGAAAAAAGCATATCTCATGGTTCTTGCACTGTGTGCGGCACTGGCGATCACTGCATGTGGCACATCAACAGACCAGAAAGATGACAAAAAACCTGCAACAGAAGCGCAGGATACAACAGATAAAGAAGATTCCGGATCTGCAGATTCCAAAGAGTCAGAAGAAACGGATTCCAATAAAGACAGCGAAGAGGCAGCCTCCGGAGACACAAGGCTTGTTTCCGTGGATGATGTGAGCAAATATGTGACCATCGGAGAATATAAGGGGCTGACTCTTGATAACACAGTAGAAGCCGTAACCGATGATATGGTTGACGGAAGGATCAAGGAAGAACTTCAGAACAAGGCTGAGGAAGTAACGGAAGGCAGTGTTCAGAACGGAGATGTGGTTACCATTAATTATGTGGGAACCAAGGACGGAGTGGCTTTTGACGGCGGTACTGCAAATAATTATGAGCTGACCATAGGCTCCGGAACGTTTATCGACGGATTTGAGGACGGGATCATCGGAATGAAAAAAGGTGAGACTAAGGATCTCGATCTGACTTTCCCGAAGGAATACTCTTCGGAAGAGCTGGCCGGACAGGAAGTGGTATTTAAGGTCACTCTGCAGAGCTTTAAGCGTGCACCTGAGCTTACCGATACCTGGGTAGCCAAGAATACAGACTGTAAGAGTGTGGATGATTACAAGAAGGAAATCCGTACTACACTGGAGGATGAAGCGAAGACAAGTGCACAGAACACATTGCGTGAAACTGCATGGAACACAGTGCTCTCAGCATCTGAAGTGAAGGAATATCCACAGGAGGATTTGGATACAGCCAAGACAGAGTTTCGCAGTCTGTATGAGAATTATGCAAAACAGGGTGATATGACGCTGGAGGATTTTGTAAAAGCTCAGGGAATTTCCATGGATGATTTTGAGGAGCAGAGCGGTCAGTATGCGGAGTTTAAAGTAAAGCAGAACCTGATCGTACAGGGGATCATGGATGCGGAGAATATGACACTTGAAGATAAAAAATCTCTCAGTATCCAGGATGAACTGATCAAAGCATACAGTGTGAAGGATCTGGCTGCGCTGGTAGATAAATACGGACAGGCAGCCGTGGATGAATCCATCGGACTTCTCAGAGTGGAAGATTTTATCCTGGACAATGCAACGGTTGAGGAGAAGGTTTCTGCCGGTGATACCCAGGGAGTAAACGGAGATGATCCTTCCTCGGACGGAAGCAGTGCGGAAGGTACCGTGGATGAAGAGCTGGAAGCGGCAGAGGCTACAGATATGGTGCCGGAAGACGGCGAGGCGGATCAGGATGCAGACAGCAGCACATCGGATGCAGCGGGGCAGGAGTGATCTGACAGTATCAGCAGCTAAAAAAGTGTGGTGCCCGGAATGTGTTCCGGGTACCATTTTTTTTACATGTGCATCGCGAAGTGTGTTACTGAGAACGGAGTGAACAGTAACAAATTAAGAGATTCTTTCGGGAATTTCCATTGTATTTAAGCGTTAAATGCGGTATGATTAAAGACAGACATTAAATATCAAAGAAAGATATGAGTATATAAACGGGGATGTAAAAAATGGACAAAAGAGTTTTGCGTGAGAGGATGCGCAGAAAACAGCAGCAGTTAAGACGGCGGCGGATGATGAAGCGGATAACCTGTGTAGTTGCGGCGATTCTTCTGCTGGTTTTTGTTGTTCGAGGGGTAATTCTTCCCATCGTCAACCATGCAGGCGGCGGAAGCAATAAGGATGCGGAGACAGTAAATGTCCAGGCAAATACCGCCGGAGCTTCCACAGGCAGCAGTACGAAGGACGGTACGGCATCGACGGATACGGCTGCTTCGGATACAGACAGCGCGGATTCCGGTACGGATGCAACGGTGATGCCGGTAAAGGGCAGTGCAGCAGGCGAAAGGCTTTCTGTTATGACTCCGGGATGGCATGAGGATTCTACAGGAAAGTGGTATCAGAATCCGGATGGTACATATTATGTAAATGGTTTTGCGGATATTGACGGAACAACATACAGCTTTGATAAAAAGGGATACATGCAGACCGGATGGGTGGAGAAAGGTGTGAAGGACTATTATTTTAATGAGGATGGCTCTTATGATCCTTCCAAGAAGCGCCCGATGATCGCTCTGACCTTTGATGATGGTCCTGGAGAGTATACAGAGACACTTCTTGATACTGTTGAGAAATACAATATCCATGTTACGTTCTTTATGCTGGGACAGAATGTGGAGGGCCGTGAATCTACCATACAGCGAATGGTAAAGCTTGGCTGCGAGATCGGTAACCATACCTGGGATCATCCGGAACAGACGCTGCCGAATATGGATCTGGATTCTGTTATGCAGGAGTTCCAGAAGACGGATGATGCACTGGTAAAAGCCTGTGGGCAGGCATCAACGGTATGTCGTGCACCGTATGGCGCGATCACAGATGAGCAGATGAGTGCAGTTGGCAAGCCTTTCTTCATGTGGTCTACAGATTCTCTGGACTGGAAGCTGATGGATGCGGATGCAGATTATAATCAGATCATGAATGATTCTTCCTTGGGAGATGGTTCTATCATCCTGATGCATGATATTCATGAACCATCTGTGAAGTGTGCCACAGAGAAGCTGATCCCGGCACTGATCGACCAGGGATATAAGCTTGTAACAGTCAGCGAGCTTGCAGAAGCGAAGGATGTTACGTTACAGAGTGCTTCCTATTCTGACTTCTGGGACAGCTCTCTTCAGGCTGGTCGTGTTGCAGGATATGCAGGAAATTCCAGTGATTCAGAGGATTCCTCTGAGGATGGCTCCGATGGAAGCGATTCTTCTGACGGATCGGATGTCAGTGACGGATCTTCCGATGAAGGGGACTATTCCGATGGCTCTGACGAAAGTGATTATTCGGATGGATCTTCCGATGATGGAAGCTATGATGATGGTTCCTACGACGAATCTTATGACGATGGAAGCGAAGAATACTAAAAAATGACAGGAGAGACCTGAATGACAAAATGTGCGTCATTCAGGTCTCTTTTTTGACTTTATCTGACATTGTCGGATAATAGACACATATTAGCCGGAGAGGGTTTTTCCTTGACTGAAAATATGGGGATTGGTATAATTATAGAATAAAAAATTCCACTTAAAATTGGGGAATGGACGGTGGCAGAACTATAAAGGGAGGTACCTGAAAATGGGAAAAAAATTACAATTTACGGAGCTTGACCAGTATCTGTTTGGTCAGGGCACGAATTATGATATTTACAGGAAGCTGGGAGCACATCCAGATACGCAGAACCGGAAAAAAGGGGTTTATTTTGCAGTGTGGGCACCTAATGCACAGGCGGTTTCTGTTATAGGTGAATTCAACGAATGGGATACGGAGAAGAATCCCATGAAAAAAGTTGGACCCATTGGCGTTTATGAGACATTTGTACCGGGAGCGAAGATCGGACAGCTGTATAAATTTTACATTACAGGTGCACATGGTGAGGAGCTTTACAAGGCAGATCCATATGCCAATGCCGCTGAAATGCGTCCCGGAACAGCCTCTCGTATTACAGATATCACCAACTATAAATGGAAAGATGATACCTGGATGAAAAATCGCGAGAACTTTGATCCGGACACAAGTGCCATGTCTATCTATGAGGTGCATCCGGGTTCCTGGATGAAGCATCCGCAGACAGCAGAGGATGAGGATGGTTTCTATTCCTACAGAGAACTGGCGCCGAAGCTTGCACAGTATGTCAAAAAAATGGGATACACCCATGTGGAGCTTATGGGTATCGCAGAGCATCCTTTTGACGGTTCCTGGGGCTATCAGGTAACCGGCTATTACGCACCGACTTCCCGCTACGGAACACCGCAGGATTTCAAATATCTGGTGGATTATCTTCACCGTCAGAAAATCGGTATCATTCTTGACTGGGTACCGGCACATTTTCCGAAGGATGCACACGGACTGGTTAACTTTGACGGAACTGCTGTATATGAGCATGCAGATCCGAGACAGGGTGAGCATCCGGATTGGGGAACCAAGATCTACAATTACGGACGTCCGGAGGTGAAGAATTTCCTGATCGCAAACGCTCTTTACTGGGTAGAGGAATGCCACGTTGATGGTCTTCGTGTAGATGCGGTTGCATCCATGCTCTACCTGGATTACGGTAAGAAAGACGGTGAGTGGATCGCCAATAAATACGGCGGAAACAAGAATCTGGAGGCTATTGAATTTTTTAAGCATCTGAATACCGTTGTTCTCGGAAGAAATCATGGAACTGTCATGATCGCAGAGGAATCTACCGCATGGCCGATGGTAACAGGTAAGGCAGAAGACGACGGGCTTGGATTCTCTCTGAAGTGGAATATGGGCTGGATGAACGACTTCCTGGAATACATGAAGTTGGATCCATATTTCCGTAAATTTAATCATAATAAGATGACATTTTCTATGACTTATGCATACAGTGAGAAATATGTTCTGGTTCTGTCTCATGATGAAGTAGTACATCTGAAGTGTTCTATGCTGGAGAAGATGCCAGGAGAGCTGGATGATAAATTCAAGAACCTGAAGGCCGGATATACTTTTATGTTCGGGCATCCGGGTAAGAAGCTTCTGTTTATGGGACAGGATTTCGGACAGCTGCGTGAGTGGAGTGAGGCCAGAGAGCTTGACTGGTATCTTCTTGGCGAGGAAAATCATCAGAAGCTGCAGCAGTATGTCAGTGATCTTCTGCATATCTACCGCAAATATCCGGCACTTTACGGTGCAGATAATGATCCATCTGCATTTGAGTGGATCAATGCCAACGATGGCGACAGAAGTATCTTCAGCTTTGTGAGAAAATCTCCTACAAGACGTAATAATATCCTGATAGTATGCAACTTTACACCGGTAGCACGTCCGGATTACCGTGTAGGCGTTCCGAAGAAAAAACAGTACAAGCTGATCATGGATGAGCAGGGGCTTCTTCCGAAGGGCAAGGTATTTAAAGCCGAAAAGAAAAATTGTGACAACCGGGAATTTTCTTTTGCATATCCGTTGGAAGCTTATGGAGTTGGTATATTTACATACTGATATTCTGTATAGCGAAATCTTTGAAAGAAAATATAAAAGATAAAATAAAAATACCGGAGATCTGTGTACCTTTGAAGTGTTGGCTTCAGAGGTGCCGGATCTCCGGTATTTTATGGATCTGGGTATAAACTGGTTACGAAAAGTTATCGCTATTCTTCGCTATCATCGTAGGAACCATCATCGTAGGAACCATCATCGTAGGAACCATCATCGTAGGAACCGTCGTCGTAGGAACCGTCGTCGTAGGAACCATCATCGTAGGAACCGTCGTCGTAGGAACCATCGTCAGAGTAACTGTCGTCGTAGGAACCGTCATCCGAGGAGTCGTCTGTGCTGCCTGAGTTATTATCAGCAGAGTTAAAGTCTTCGGAAGTGATGTCAATGCCTTTATCTGCGTAATATTTTTCTGCTGTGATGGAGTCGGTATCTTCTACGACATTTCCGGATGCATCGATCATGTTCAGGTCTGTGTCAATGGTCACATCCAGGAGGTTGGTTCCTGTGGATGGAGTGACATTCATGGACATGATCTCGTTGAACTTCTTTTTCAGGTTGTCAAGAGTGAATACACCGGAGCCAATGTATGACTGTACACCGTTCTGAGATGCAAGTTCTTCTGTGTAATCGGAAAGCATATATGGTCCGAATTCACCGGCATCGCTGTTGTAATGCATGACCAGAGGTTCCACTGTAGGGGTCAGGATCTCAATTGAGGTCTTGCCGTCCTGTACGGTTTTCTGAATGGTGAATTTTGCCATTCCGCCGAGAAGTTCTTCCAGCTTCTGCTGGGTGGATACGAAATTTCCCAGAGAGTAGAAGACTACAGTTTCATTGCCTTTGCCATCAGTAAGGCGGCCATATGGCTGGAGTACATGTGGATGTCCGCCGATGATGACATTTACGCCCTGCTCCATAAGGTAGGCTGCCCACTGTTTTTCGTATTCGTTTGGCATGGTTTCGTCTTCGGTACCCCAGTGTGCTACAAAGATGATGCAGTCGGCCTGCTGTTTTGCTTTCTGGATCATGGCTGTGATCTTGTCTTTGCGGATCATGTCGATCATGTAGTCTTTTCCTTCAATGCCGCCTACGTTTGTGCCGTAGGTGTAATCCAGAAATGCGATCTTGATACCGTTTACTTCACGGATCTTGACGGTGTCGGCATCTTCCTGGGAGTCGTGGATCCCCAGAAGTGTGACATCCGGATATTTGGTTTTCCAGAAGTTCAGTGTGTCTGTGAGGAAGCCTTCTCCGAAGTCATCGATGTGGTTGTTGGCGGATTCTACTACGTTGAATCCTGCTTTTATAATGGCGTCTCCTACTTCTGTGGGTGTTGCAAAGGATGGGTAGGAGCTTACGCTGTCATGGTCGGTTGTGAAGACGGTTTCCTGATCGATCATTTTGATGTCTGCGTCCTTGATGGCGTCCTGGATGTGGGTGTAGATCTTGTCGTAGTTCCAGTTGCCGTCAGAGGATGCGCCTGCGTCGATGAGACTCTGGTGATAGAGGTTGTCGCCTACTGCGATGACGGAGGCAGTGGTAGTTTCGGCAGTGGTGTCGGCTGCTTCCTGATCAGCCTTGGCTTTGACTGCCGTGGCTTTTTTCTGGGCGTCTATAGCTGGTTTGCGGATGAGGCGGTAGTCCAGCTGATTGAAGAAGAGGACCAGGATCGCAAGGACGATGACGGATGCCATAAGACTTACGCGGGCATTGCTGCGTTCGCGGAAGTTCAGGGGGATGTTGTCCTTGGGGTTGCGCCGGGTTTCTCTGAGGGGATCCGGGGTGGAGCTTTTTTTGAAGACTCCTTTGAGGGAGTCGGGGATTTTGATGTTGGGTGGAAATTTCATTTATGTTTTACCTTGTCTTTCTTTGGATTTTGAATGCGATTGATTGGTGATTGTTCGCTTTGTTATTTTTGATTTTTGTTGTGTGGTTGTATTATAGCAGATTTTTATTTTTGTGGGAAGAGGGTGGTGGGGGTGAACGTACGCCCGAGCCGGGGATGCTGTCTGGTCTGCGGCTTCGTCGGGGGCTGGCTTCTAGGCTGCCGGGAATCTGCTAAAAGCGTTTTCCAAAAGTCCGAACTCGCGTCTTGCAGCCGCTCAGACAGCGGACTTTTGAAAAACAACGCAGATTTCCGCCAGCCAAGAATCAGCTCCCCTCCTGCAGAGGCAGACCAGACAGCTTCCCCGGCTCGGGCTGTGAGGTTCAAGGCGGTAGGGCTAGGGTGGCTGGGCGGGAGTTGGATGAGCCGTCAGCGCTGCGCTGGACGGCGTGGAGGAAAGGCTGAGTTTCCTTGTGGCTTGATGGGAAGGGGGTGGGCCGAGGCGCTTCGCTGTCGGCTGGGAGTGTGTCGAGGCGCTTCGTTGTCGACTGGGAGTGTGTCGAATTGTGGTGGAATTTTTGGATGGGTTTTGTGTGATTTTTTCTCTGGTGTATGGTATGGTTGGTATATCTTATAAGATCTTTTGTCTGTATGGACATTCTTGGAGCTTCGGGTTCTGAAGCGTTTTCCATTTTTTTGTTACTGTGAAGGTTCTGAAAATCCGTTTTATGGGGTTTTTATGTTTTCTTTGTATGGTATAATTTATATATCAGTAAGAGTGTTAATGAATAACAATACTATATTTGACGATGTTTTCCGGACAATGGTGGAGAAGATGACTTACCTGCTCGTTCCGCTTATCAACGAGGTGTTTCATACCTCATATCCGAAGGATGTGAAGATCGTGCATCTTCGGAATGAGCATCAGCTGGAGGACGGGGAACTGATCACGGATGCCAAGCTTTTGATCGGGGATAAGGTGTATCATATTGAGTGTCAGAGTACGGATGATACTACGATGGCGATCCGAATGTTTGAGTATGATTTTGCGATTGCTTTGGAGAGTAGGCGGAGAGTAGGACGGAAGTTTTATGTGGAGTTTCCGAGATCATGTGTAATTTATTTAAGATCTACGAAGAATACGCCGGATGTTGAGGAAGTGGAGCTGCTGCTTCCGGATGGGCAGGTGTGTGTATATCGTGTTCCGACGGTGAAGGTGGAGCGTTATACAAAGGATAGCATTTTTGAGAAGAATTTACTGATGTTACTTCCGTTTTATGTAATGAGATACGAGGAGTCGGCGCATATAATAGGTGAGGATTCTGAGAAACTACGAAGATTATTGAATAACTGTGCGTCGCATTCTCGTTACTTCAGTAGTGATGAGTTAGACGCACTATTTTTGAAAATGAACAGAACAAATGTTTGCAAACTCTTCTTGCGTATGGTATAATAAAAACATGGAGAAAAATATATTTAATATCAATAATAATGGACTTTCATATGGTAGAGGATATGTGTATTCACTGCAGTACCATCTGGTATGGTGTACAAAATATCGGAAAAAAGTTTTAAAAGATGGTATTGATGCAGAATGCAAAGAAATGCTCTGTGACCTTGCAGAAGAATATAAATTTCAGATTCTGGCAATGGAGGTTATGCCGGATCATATCCATCTGCTTGTAGATTGCAGACCACAGTTTTATATCTCGGATATGATCAAGATCATGAAGGGGAACATTGCCAGGCAGATGTTTCTTGTGCATCCAGAACTGAAGAAGGAGCTTTGGGGAGGGCATCTGTGGAATCCATCTTATTGTGCAGTGACGGTAAGTGACAGGAGCAGGGAACAGGTATGTTCTTACATCGAAGGGCAAAAAGAAAAACAGTAATCTGAATGAACACGTTTTTATATTTGTAAGAAAGAGGAGAAAAGATGAGGACAGTATCCAGTTATGGCGTAGGATTGCGAAAACAGAATATTCCGATCCGCCAGACACTGGATATTTATCGCACTGCGGTCAGCTGCCTGATTGAGATCTATGCCCAGGCATGGGATGAACTGGCAGTGATCACGGAACCTAAAAAACGTTTCAATACTGCAGAACATCTGGTGCATACCACAAAAAAGAATCAGGCAAGGTTTGATTTTGACCTGCGATTTCCAAAGATGCCTTCTTATCTCAGAAGGGCAGCTATCCAGCATGCCTTGGGAAGCGTATCCTCATATAAGACGAGGCTGGAACTGTGGAAAAAAATGGATAAGAAAGGCGGCACGCCGAAGCTGGTGTGTGGTAATCATGCTATGCCGGTATTTTACCGTGATGTGATGTACCGTGAAGATACGGAGGAAAAAGATGGAGCGTACCTGAAACTTTATGACGGCCATGACTGGAAATGGTTCCGGGTCAGTCTCAGCCATACAGACATGGAATATCTCAGAAAGAACTGGGCAGGAAAAAGAGCAGCAGCTCCCGTGCTGGAAAAAAGGTATCGTAAATACTTCCTGTGTTTTTCTTATACAGAAGAAGGGCCGCTTACAAAGGCACCTGTAAAAGAACAGATCATCTGCAGTGTGGATTTAGGGATCAATACGGATGCAGTCTGCACTATTATGCGGTCAGATGGAACTGTCCTGGGAAGAAAATTTATTGATTTTCCCAGTGAAAAAGACCGGATGTACCGTGTGCTGGGACGGATAAGCAGGTTCCAGCGGGAACATGGTTCTGTACAGGTGAAAAGCAGATGGGCTTACGCGAAGCGTCTTAACACAGAACTCGGAAGGAAGATCGCAGGGGCAGTTACAGGATATGCGGAAGAAAACCACGCGGATGTGATCGTGTTTGAGTATCTGGAAACAAAAGGAAAGATATCTGGGAGAAAGAAACAGAAGCTGCATCTGTGGAGAAAAAGGGATATCCAGAAAAGATGTGAACATCAGGCGCATCGTAGAGGGATGCGGATATCCAGGATCTGTGCGTGGAATACCAGCAGGCTTGCCTATGATGGGTCAGGAACAGTTGTCCGTGATCCGGGCAATCACAGTTTATGTACATTCCAGAATGGAAAAAGATATAACTGTGATCTTTCGGCGTCCTATAATATTGGAGCAAGATATTTTATACGGGAACTCTTAAAACCCCTTCCGGCAACGGAAAGGTCTTTGCTGGAGGCAAAAGTCCCTTCAGTAAAGCGTAGGATCTCATGTGTATATGCGGACTTAAGAGAATTATTTTCAGAAATAGAACTTTTAAGAGCAGCATAAACACAGGCAGATATACAGCGGACTACCTGTGGTGTGGGAACCTGCCATATCTGGCATGGAAAAAGCGCATGACTGCGCATATCCTAAGTTACAGGCGTATCCGTCGATATTTAGCCTTGTCGCTTAAAGCGACTGAGGAGCATGTGACTTTAGTCATGTGAGATCCACTAGATTGATTGTAAGGATATCAGATTACATTTTCCGAAAAGAAGAAAAAATCAAGTAGAAAGGAGTAGATGAAATTATAGGTGGAAAGGTTTTACAGTTGGAATCGGAACGCTTGTTTGAGCTGGGAGAAGCACGTGGGAAAATTATTGGAAAAGCAGAAGGAAAAGCAGAGGGAAAAGCAGAGGGCGAGGCTATTGGAGAAACGAGGATGAGGATGTTGATCAATCGTTTGATCGCGGATGGTCGAATGGATGAGATTGGGAAAATCATAGACAGTGCGGAGGCTTGCAGGGAGTTGTATAAAGAGTATGGTTTGTGAGAAATAAAGAGGATATTTTGTTACTGGCGACAAATGTCAGATTTTTACAGAAGAGAGGATATAAACATGGGTGTTTACAGGCGTAAGGCACAGTATCATGAGACGGATCAGATGGGGATCATCCATCATTCCAATTATGTGAAATGGATGGAAGAGGCCCGGATCGATTTCATGAAGGAGTTGGGCTTTGGTTATGGTGAGGTGGAGAAGCGGGGGATTGTTTCTCCGGTTGCAGAGGTTTCAGTTTCTTATAAGAAGCCGGTGCTTTTTGATGATGTAGTTGGGATTTCGGTTTCGGTGAAGAAGTACAGTGGTGTGGTTCTGGAGCTGGCTTATGAGTTTTTTAATGTGACCAGAAGTGAGGTTTGTACAGAGGCTTCCTCGAAGCATTGTTTTACCAGGAATGGGGAGCTGGTTTCTCTGAAAAAAGAGATTCCGGAACTGGATGTGCTGTTCAGAAGCTGTGTGAAGGGGGATTGAGTCTGATGGAAGTTGTGGAGATGCTTGATAATCTGAAGGAAAAGGCCCGCAGGGACCCGGCGCTTCGGGAGATGTTGCTTGCTACCCGCAGGGAGAAAGCGCCGCTGGCTGCTTTCTGTAAGAAGTGCCGGGAGCTTGGGGTTCCGGTTTATGAGATGGATCTGATCGCAGCTGGTGAGGAATTTTATGCAGCGATGAAGAGGAGTACCAATGGCGGCGGAGAGAATTCTCCGATGCTTGAGGGTGAGGATGATTTTTATGAACTGTTTTTTGCTGGGTTGGAGTGAAAAAACAGTTTCAAAATTCCGCATCAATATACTTCTCCAGCACCGGGAACTGTACACCACCGATCTTCAGTACCTGGCTGTGGAAAGCTTTCAGATCAAAGTCCTGACCAAGGCGGTTTTGTTCGGAAGTGCATAAGTCCAGAAGACTTAAGTAGCCCCAGTAGTATTTCAGATAATTTCCCGGGGTTTCCAGGATATACTGGTAGATCTCGGAGACAACGGCGCTGTCTTCGATACCAAAGGCTTTCAGAAAGCTGGCGGCTTCGGCCTGAGTCCAGCCGTTGTAATGGATCTCAATGTCCAGAAGGGAGTACATGCATAAATTGATGCTTCGGTTCAGCCAGGAGATTCTGGCAAGCTCTGTGGCAGAAGGATCCTGAATATAATCGGCGGCGTACTGGTAGGCATAGGGTTCGATGTAGGTGGCCCATCCTTCTGCAAAGCCGGAGGTGCAGAGAAGATTTCGGATGTTGGAGGATTTTTGGCGTTGGAAGGTGACAGTCTGGTAAAGATGCCCCGGGAATCCTTCATGTGCCAGTGTGGTAAAAAGCTCCAGACCCTGGTAGCTGGCAGCCGGATTTATGTAGATCACATTGGGGGTTCCGGTATCCATAGGTGGGGTGAGATAAAAGGCGGGGCTTAGATATTCTTTCATGGAATCGTGGACTGTGCGGAGCTCAAAGGTGACATCTGTGAGAGGTGGGAAGTCTGTTTGGATCTTCTGCTGCAAGGCATTCAGCATCTGGGCAGGCTTTATTTCTCTGAAAGTGATTCCCCGGCTGAGAGTAGTCAGAAGCTCCGGGTTTTGTCGAAGTATGGTTCCTGCGATGCCGATCTCGTCGGAAAGCTGTCCGGAGAGTCGTTTTTCCATTTGCTTTACAGGAACGTAAGAGCCGGTCTGACTCTGAAGAAGATAGAGATAGTAGGCTTTTCCTCCCTTGAAATAAGTCAGGCCACGAGTGTTTTTTCCTGTGCCACGCAAAGCTTCCAGACCGGTCATAAGTTCCTGATAGGCTGGGATGACTTCTGTTTTCATAAGATTTTGGTGGGTCAGGACCAGAGCGTTCTGCTCTGAGGAAGGAAGTTTTCCATATTCGGATAGCTTTTTCTGGAAAATTTCCAGCATATAATTGTTGTCGGGATTCTGGATAAAAGCACTGCATTGTGCAAGGATCCGGTCCAGGGTAGTATCGCTCATAAAGAAGCCAGCTTCGGATTTCTTTTTCTCAAATTCCAGGATGCTCCGAAAGTATGGGCGGATGGTGGTGAGAAGAGTGAGATAGTCGGTGATATCACGATCTTCATAAAAGGCATATTCCGCCAGAAGAACCGGAAGCTGAGCCTGAATACCAAGACTTGGGCCAAGAGGCTCCTGAAGCAGATAATTGTCGCCCAGTGATTTTTCCGTGTGGTAATAGAGGAGCATGGAGTCCAGCGTCAGCTGATTTTCCGTGGAAAGGCGGCTGTAGCGGAAGGATTTCAGCTTTTTTTCGTACTGGCTGCAGATCTGGTATGTATTTTTCATATCTGTGGGGACAGTGCCAAGAGAAGCTTTTTTTCGCCGGATACCCTGTTTTTCCGGATGTGCCAGGGTATAATGGAGGGTAAGGGTGCTGCCGGAAACTTCATTTTGAAAAACTTTTCCGGAAAAGGCTTCGAATTTTCCGTTTTCTGTGATCCCGTGAGTGGAAAAATAACCGGCAGTAAGGCCGGTGAGAAGTGCCAGGATAAGAAGCAGAGTGATGATAATAGGAGATTTATTTTTCCTGATTTTAAGAGACATAAGACAGTCTTTCATTACTGTTTACAGACATATACCATGTGGAGAGTGCTGATGGTCTCGAAGCAAACAGTAACGTCCTTTCAGAGTGGCGCTTTGTTCTATCATATTGGAAAATTACGGAATCTATGATATTATGTGAGCGGAAATATACAAAAATGGAGAAATAACATGAGTGATATTTATGATCTTGCAATTTTAGGCGGAGGTCCGGCAGGGATCACGGCAGCGATCTATGCGTCCAGGGCCAGGTTAAATACCATATGGATCGATAAAAACTTTGCACCGGGCGGTCAGGTCACAGCTACCTATGCGGTGGATAATTATCCGGGAATGCCGGGGATATCGGGCATGGATCTCGGAGAAGCCTTTGGGGCACATGCCCGGAAGCTGGGCTTGGAACCGCAGCGAGAGAAGATTCTTTCCCTGGAAAATATTTCCGGAGAGATCAAGACGATCCGTACAAAAAAGCATGAATATCAGGCGAAATCTCTGATCCTTGCATTTGGGGCAGAGCACCGGAAACTTGATATCCCGGGAGAGGATGATCTGAGCGGCCTTGGTGTTTCCTACTGCGCTACCTGTGACGGAGCTTTTTATAAGGATCGGACCGCAGTGGTAGTGGGGGGAGGAAACGTGGCAGCAGAGGATGCAGTTTTTCTTTCCGGCCTCTGTGAAAGGGTATATCTTGTTCATCGCCGTGATGCGCTTCGAGCAGATCAGGCACTTCAGGAGAAAGTCTTTGCCTGTGAGAATATAGAAATGGTGTGGGACAGTGTTCCCCTTGAGATCCTGGGACAGGATGAAGTGACCGGTCTTAAAATCCGTAATATAAAAACAAATGAAGAGAGGGAATTGACCGCAGAAGGTGTTTTCATTGCTGTGGGGATTGTTCCTAATACGACACTTGTAAAGGATCAGCTCAAGCTGGATGAAAATGGATATATCTGTGCAGGAGAAGAGGGGGTTACCAGCGCACCTGGGGTTTTTGCAGCGGGGGATATTCGTACCAAGGCACTTCGCCAGATAGTAACTGCTGTTTCAGATGGAGCCAATGCAGTGGCTTCCGCACAGAAATATCTCTGGAGGAAAGATAATGGCAACGATTAAGGAAATCGCACAAAGAGCAGGCGTGAGTACAACAACTGTTTCCAATGTCATACATGGAAAAACAAAAAAAGTATCTCCTGCCAATATTCAGAAGATCGAGAATCTTATCCGGGAAATGGGATATGTCCAGAAAATGGGACTGAGAGTTCTGAATAAAGAAAAATCCCAGCTGATCGCAGTTGTGATCAATTATCATAAAGACTTCAGGGATTCTATCATCGGAGATCCTTTTTATGGAAAGATCATCGGTTTTATCGAGAAATACGTGCAGGAGCTGGGATATTATCTGATGCTGTATTTCGCAAAGGATACAGATAAGATATTCCAGATGGTCATGGGCTGGGATGTAGATGGCGTTATTGCCATCTCCTTCAGCAAAAGCAACTGTGAAAAGATCTATCAGCTGATCAACAAACCGATCGTTTCCATTGATGCATACGGTGAGCTTGATGCAGGCCAGGAAAAACATGTCCTGAATATCGGACTGGACGACGAAAGCGGCGGCTATCTTATGACAAAATATCTTCTGGAATGCGGCTATGAGCATATCCAGGTTTGTGCAGGCCGTGATAATGGTGTGGACCATCTTCGTTACATGGGCGCTCAGCGGGCGGCGAAGGATTTTGCAAAGAAAAAGCAGAAGGTGCAGTTTACTGCTCTTGGAATGAACTACGCCAAACGAAAAGAAAGCTATGCGTGGCTGCTCCAGCGGAAAAAACCAAAGGCCGCACTGTTTTTCTTGTCGGACCTCTATGCATTGGAGGCTATCAGCTTTTTCAGCAGTCGTGGAGTAAAGATTCCGGAGGAGATCGGAATTGCAGGATACGATAACATCAGCTATGCGGAATTTTCCGTGCCTCGTCTGACTACTATCAGCCAGAATGTGGAGCAGAAGGCATCTCTTGCAGTGGAAATTCTGATGGAACGGATCAATGGAGTGGAAAAAGAGCGTGAAAATGAGATCATGCTTCCGGTCACGCTGATCCCCAGGAGATCTGTACAGCCGCAGCATGAAGAAAAGTAAGTCTGCAGAGAATGTACCTGATCTGATCAGGGGGTAGATACGAGAAGTCACTGTAGAACTGTGAAAAATAGAAAATCGGGACTTTCAATATAGTAAGAGTATAGAGAATCTAAGATATAAAGATATCAAAAGCCGAAATATACGGGAACTGTCAGTGTCTGACAGTCAGAGTATTTTCGGCTTTTTGTAAATTTACCTGAAATCGTAAAAGAGTTATCCTGTGTAGGTTCGTGCTGAAGATGTGGATAATAAGCATTTGCTGTTCTATGTGAAACCTGCACAAAACCATGATTTTGAACTTGTTACAATGATAGGTTATGTACATAACCTATTTACACAGTCTAACTTTGATGCTATAGTGTGAACATAAAGGTTAGGTACATAACCAAAGGGAAAGAGTACAGAAGGAGTGAATACCAGATGAAACAGATTCTGATCGCCACACATGGAAAAATGGCCTCCGGCATTCGTTATACAGCAGAGCTGATCGTTGGAAAAATGGATGAGATCACAACCATCGACGCATATGTGACACCGGAAGACAATGTGGAGAAAAAGTTTGAAGAATATTTCGCACAGCATGAAAACGACAGGATTTTCGTTTTCACAGATCTGATGGGAGGAAGCGTAAATCAGAAGCTTCTGGGATACAGCCAGAAAGAAAATGTCATACTGATCACAGGAACCAACCTTCCGGTCCTGATGCAGGTCATGATGGCAGATGACGATGTGACAGAGGAGGAGATCCAGGAGTTCATCGATGATGCCAGAGAAGAGCTTCAGATGGTAGACCTTGGCGGTGGAAAGAAATCCACATCTGAAAAAAATGCTGAAGAAGATACTGCACAGGGTATCGAAAATACTGCGCAGATTTCAGAAGGTGCTGCATCGTATGCAAAAAAATCCGCACCGAAAAAAGCTCTGGCTCCCCAGTCCTATGACAATTCCACAGCAAAGATCACCGCACTTCGTGTAGATGACCGTCTGATCCACGGACAGGTTGCCATGACCTGGACCAAACAGCTGGCTGTACAGGGAATCGTGGTAGCTAACGACGAGGCAGCTAACGATAACACCCAGAAGATGGCATTGAAAATGGCCGTACCGGGCGGAATCAAATCGCTGATCAAACCGGTGGATGAAGCCATTCGTATCTTAAACAATCCGAAGGCATCCAGGATGCGTATTCTGGTTCTGACAAGAACGGTAAAGGATGCTCTGAAGATAAGACAAAATGTTGGTGAGATCGGATTCCTCAATGTAGGAAATACGGGACGTTTTGATGGAATCGATGTTTCCGAGAAGCTTGTCCTGGCCCCGACTATCATGTTGACAAAAGTAGAACAGCAGGCACTGAAAGAGCTGGTGGCTCTTGATCCGAAGGCCTGTATGCAGCAGGTACCCAATGATGAGCAGAAGCTTGTGAAGGATATACTGGACAAGCTTGACTGACATCCACTGAATAAATAAAACGTAGCACAAAAAAGGGAGGAAAGAAAAAATGTTAAACGCATTTCTTGTAGCACTTGCCGTATTTATCTGTGTCGGCGGTGCAGAGCTGGTCGGATTTACCATGCTGAACCGTCCGATCGTCATCGGGCCACTGGTAGGTCTGTTCCTTGGAGATCTTCACACAGGAGTTATCATCGGAGCTTCATTGGAAGCTGTATTCATGGGAGTTGTAAATATCGGCGGAGCTTCTGCAGCAGAACCCGGAATTGCCACAGCTGTAGGAACTGCCTTTGCCATCATGCTTGGCAAAGGCTCTGAGGTTGCCCTGACACTTGCACTTCCAATCGGTATCCTTGGTCTTCAGATCAAGACCGTTCTCTATATTTTTATTGTAGGTATGTTTGCAAAAACCTTCGACCGTCTGGCGGCAGAAGGAAAAGAAAAACAGATCGTTGCTCTTCACTATGGGCTCTGGGCTGTAAACTGGTTTTTATATTCCCTGTTCGCATTTTTCGGGATCCTGTTCGGATCTGATGCAGTCAGTGCACTTCTGGATGCCATCCCGGATGTTGTTATGAATGGTCTGACAGTTTGCGGCGGACTTCTTCCGGCAGTAGGTATGGCAATGTTGATGAAGATGCTCTGGGATAACAAGATCTGTATGTTTTATTTCCTGGGCTTTGTCCTTGCAGCATACTTAAAGCTTCCACTGATCGCTCTTGCCGTGATCGGTGTGATCATTGCCATTTCTATTGGTATGAATGATTACAAGCTGAACCAGCTTGCGGCGCAGAGAGTGACAGCTTCACCGGCCGGTGGTTCTGACGAATATCTTGATGAAGAAGAGGAGGAATTTTTCTCATGAGTAATTTAACGAAATCCATTCCAGCAGATGAAAGAAAAATGCTGAGAAAAGCGTTCTGGCGTTCCTTCACTCTGTATGCGGCAGTAAGCCCGGCAAAACAGGGAGCTTCCGGTTTCTGCTATTCCCTGATGCCATTTATCAACAAATTTTACAAAAACGATGAGAAAGGCAAAAAAGCTGCCCTCACAAGAAGTATGTCCTACTTCAATACAACCATCACCTGTTCCACTTTCATCATGGGTCTTGTAGATTCCATGGAGAAGAAAAACAGCGAGCAGAAGGATTTTGACGCGAGCTCTATCAATGCAGTTAAATCCTCTCTGATGGGACCTCTGGCCGGTATCGGTGATTCCATTTTCTGGGGCGTTCTCCGTGTGATCGCAGCCGGGATCGCAGTAGGTCTTGGTGCATCCGGAAATGTTCTGGCACCGATCGTGTTCCTGCTTCTTTTCAACATTCCGTCTATTCTTGTGAAATATTATGGAACATTCCTGGGCTACAAGCTTGGTTCCGAATATATTCAGAAGGTTTATGCAAGCGGTCTTATGAACATCCTGACAAAAGCTGCCAGCATTGTAGGTCTGATCATGGTCGGCGGCATGACTGCCAGCATGGTAACCTTTAATTCCACTTATGAGCTCACCATGAAGGGTGAATCTGTTCTGAATCTCCAGAACATGTTGGACCAGATTTTTATCGGTATTGTTCCTCTTGGACTGACTCTTCTGTGCTACTATCTGCTGAAAAAGAAAAATATCAGCATCACAGTTCTGATCATCGGTGTTATCATCCTGAGCATCCTTCTCTCTCTTCTTGGAATTGCATAAACCTTAAGGATAAAGATCAGAACTATGAAAAGGCGGACCTCAGGTGGTCCGCCTATAAAAAACCTGAAAAAAAGTTATATTGAAATAACTGACTGCAAAAGGGCAGTTGAAGAATACCTGACCGGATATAAATAAGCGGCAAATACGGATTATAAATATCTGCTCAATGCAAAATAAAGGAGACATAAGAAATGAAAGATTGGTGGAAGAATTCCGTTGTATATCAGATTTATCCAAGAAGCTTTAAGGACTCCAACGGGGACGGCTTCGGCGATCTCAAGGGTATTATTGAAAAGCTCCCTTACCTTCAGAATCTTGGAATCGATGTGATCTGGCTCAGCCCTGTTTTTGACTCCCCACAGGACGACAACGGTTACGATATCAGTGATTACCGGAAGATCTACGCGGGCTTCGGAAGTAACGAGGACATGGATGAGCTGATCGGAAAAGCTCATGAGCATGGTATCAAGATCATTCTGGATCTTGTTGTCAACCATACTTCCGATGAGCATGCATGGTTTGTGGAAAGCCGGAAATCAAAAGACAGCAAATACAGTGATTATTATATCTGGAAGGATCCGAAAGCAGACGGCAGTGAGCCAAACAACTGGGGCTCCAGCTTCTGTGGAAGTGCCTGGGAATATGATGAAGAGCGCGGCCAATATTACCTTCATTTTTACAGCAGAAAACAGCCGGATCTCAATTGGGAAAATGAAACCGTCCGTAAGGAAATCTATGATCTGATGAAATTCTGGATGGACAAAGGTGCTGACGGATGGCGCATGGATGTGATCGCATCTATTTCCAAGGATCAGTCCTTCCCGGATTACCCGAAAACGGATGGACGCAAGTATTATACAGGAAAATATCACAGCAACGGACCAAGACTTCATGAGTTTATCCATGAGATGAACCGGGAGGTGCTTTCAAAATATGACTGTATGACGGTAGGTGAGGCGCCGGGCTCCACACCGGAGGTTGCAACGGTGTACAAAGGGAACATAATAAAAAACTTAATAATGGACTGCCAATCTTACACAAAGTACCGCCCAAACGAGACTAGTGAGGTTGTTGGGAAGGGGTTTATGAGTTATATTTGATGCAATCGTATGGGATTATTGTATGCTGATCGTAGGTGATTGTGTATGATTGTAAGCTGATGGAATTAGGAGAGCGTTCTTTGTGGTCTGGATGGGCTGCGGGGCGCTCTTTTTTTGTGGTGGAGGGTGGAGGGCGGATGGCGGATGACGGACGCCGGGGAGACGGGTGCCGGTTGGCTCCGGGCTTCGTCGGGGGCTGCTTCTAGGCTGCCGGAATTCTGCTAAAACCGTTTTTAAAAAGTCCGAACTCGCGGCTTGCTGCCGCTCAGACAGCGGACTTTTTAAAAACAACGCAGATTTCCGCCAGCCAAGAATCAGCTCCCCTCCTGCAGAGTCGTAGCCAACCGGCACCCGTCTCCCCGGCTGTTCGATTCCGGGCAGGAGGTAGTGGTGGCTGTGTGGGGCTTCTGGCGGAAGTGTGGGGTTGATGAGGGATGGAGGATTGAGTGGATTCCCGGGAGTTGGATGAGCCATCAGCGCTGCGCTGGATGGTTGGGAGGAAAGGCTGAGTTTCTTGTGGTCTGAAGGTGAGGGATGTGCCATCGTCGCTGTGCTGGATGGCTGATTGGTGTGTGAAGGTTTTGTGAAAGGGTTTGACAGGTGGGGATTTTTATGGTAGGATACACACTTGCGTAACAAATTTAATAAAATTGTAACAAATTAGTGAGCGAGGAGCGTGGCGAAGTGGATTGTGAATCTCTGTCTGAATGGATGGATTGTGTTGCTGCGTGGTTTTCTGAGAGGAGTTTTATTGTTTATGTTTTATAAGAAATTTGCTGCTGTTGTTCTGAGTGCTGTTCTTGTGGGTGTGGTTCCTTCTGTTGTTTTTGCGGATGTGGATGGTGTCAGTGCTGTGTCTGATGGAGATGTGGAGGAGCTTTCTATTGAGGATGATTTTTCGGATGGTGCGGATTCTATTTCTGCTTTTGCCAGTGCTCTGGCGGATAAGACGGTTTCTGAGGTTCAGGGGTATCAGGAGGCGAAGGCTGAGGCTGAGGTGATCGCGCAGGAGAGGCTTGAGGCTGAAGCGGCTGCTGAGGCTGCGCGTAAGGCGGAAGAGGAGCGGAAGGCTGCTGAGGCTGCGCGTCTGGAGATGCGGCAGGGGATTGTGGATTTTGCGCTGCAGTTTGTGGGGAATCCCTATGTTTATGGTGGTACGAGTCTGACTAACGGGGCGGATTGTTCGGGGTTTGTGATGTCTGTGTTTGCGGAGTTTGGGTATGAGCTTCCTCGTGTTGCTGCAGCTCAGTGTTCGGCTTCTGAGAAGAAGAGTGTTGCGGATATTGAGGCTGGTGATCTGGTTTTTTATGGTGAGGGTGGTATTGATCATGTGGCTCTTTATATTGGTGATGGCAAGATCGTTCACGCCAGTACAGCGGCTACAGGGATCAAGGTTTCTGACTATGATTACCGGGCTCCGGCTGCGGTTGGTTCGTTTGTGGCTTAGGATATAGATATAAATGATTTACTGATATGAAATATAAACTGTCTGCGGAGATTTTTTGGTTGGGTTGGCTGAAAAATAGCTGCGGGCAGTTTTTTTGAAGAAAAATAGTGTATAATTTAACCGAATCAAGTAAGTCTCCTGCGGGGTTGCGAAAAGCAATAAGCAGTGGGTGGGGACTTAGATAAAATTCAGAAAGGTTGTGGGGTTATGAATACAAAGGAAATCAGTGGTAAGCGGCAGATGGAGTTTCTGGCCGGGTTTGATTTTGTCAGAGAAGCGGGTACTGCTGGGGAAGTGAAGGCGGCGAAGATGATCAGGGATACTTTGGACAGCTTCGGAGTGAAGAATTGGATGGAGGAGTTTTCTTTTTGGGGTTTTCGGATCAACAGGGCGGTGCTTAAGGTTGTGGAGCCTTATCAGAAGGAGTATGTGGTGACCGGGTATGGAAGATGTGGAAATACTGGGGCAGAAGGTCTGAAAGCGGATTTTTTGTATGTGGAGAATGGAGATGCTGTCAGTCTTTCCCGGGCGAAGGGTAAGATCGTTATGGTGAATGGCCGGGTGAGTGGTGATGTGTATCAGAGACTGGTGAGCGCCGGAGCTGTTGGTTTTATCAGTGTGGAGGGTTCTCCGCTGGATGAAGGAGTGGACAGGGTTCCCTGTCAGCGCAGCCTGCCGATGATCTTTCCGGGGGATGCAGCAGAAGAGACAGAAGGAATGTCGGAGTCTGCAGAGGATATTCACAAGATGCAGGAAAAATATAGTGGCAGGATTCCGGGGGCGAATCTTCATTATAAGGATGCAGTGGAGCTGGTGACGGAGGGTGCGTCTGAGGTGTGCCTGGTTGTGGAACAGGATGTGGCGGCGTGTAGATCCCGTAATGTAGTGGCGAGGATCGAAGGTACGGATAAGAAAGATGAGATCTTGACGATTACGGCGCATTATGATTCGGTGCCGGAGGGACCGGGGGCCTATGATAATATGGCTGGGGCAGCGATCATCATGGAGCTTTGCAGATATTTTCAGCAGTATAGACCGCGCAGGACTATGGAATTTGTGTGGTTTGGTGCTGAGGAGAAGGGCTTGCTGGGCAGCCGGGATTATATCAGAGTTCATGAGAGTGAGCTTGGAGCGCATCGTTTTAATATGAATGTAGATCTGGCCGGGCAGCTGATCGGAGGAAATGTTCTGGGAGTGACGGGAGAGGCTTCTGTTTGTGATAAGCTTCTTGAGATCGCTGACGGAGCAGGGATCGGAGCGTCTGTGAAGAATCAGATCTGGGGAAGTGATTCCAATTCTTTTGCATGGAAGGGAATTCCGGCCATGACTCTGAACCGGGATGGTTTTGGCATGCATACCCGTTATGATACTATTGATCTGCTGTCTGCCTGGTCGTTGGAGAGAAGCGCGATCCTTCTGGGATGTATTGCAGATGAACTGGGGAATGCGGAGGTTTTCCCATTTGAGAGAAAGATGCCGGAGAAATTTATCGGAGAGCTGGATGAATATATGTGCAGATAGTAAAAATCTGATTTTATCTGCTCATAACTGGATATTTGTTATGGAACTGTGGGGACTTGTCTGTTTCGGGAAGAGTACAGACAAGTCCTCATAATTTATTCAATATTTTCAATGTTTATTGACCTTTATAATTCCGCAAGGGAACATGTGGCTTTGAGTCAGGGGGATATTTGCAGCTTTGTAAGGGATTCCCGGAACAGGGGGCAAGCGGAGGTTCGCAATTGAACCAGTGGAATTACTTGATTTGATCAGAATACGATAAAACAATAAAAAATAATACAAAATAATTGACAGTAAGATATCGAACTGTTATACTGAAATCACAGGCTTTCCAGGGATCAATGCGCCGGATATTGTTTTGCGGAGTATTGATTTCTGGAACTTTTATCACAGAAAAATCAGGAATGAGGAGATAGGACCATGTTTACAGAAGAACGACAGAATGCAATAGAGAAATGTCTCCGCGAAAAAGGAAAAGTCAGAGTCAAAGAATTAAGCGAGATGTTTCAGGTTACGGAGGACTGTATCCGCAAGGATCTCAAGATCCTTGAAAATGCAGGCAGATTAAAGAGGACTTACGGAGGAGCGATCCTGTCACAGGAGTATCCTCTGGAGAGAAACGTAGTAGACAGGCGTATGTACAATCTTGATAAGAAGAAAGTGATCGCTGCGAAAGCCTTCAAGCTGATCAAAAATAACGAAACGATCTTTCTGGATGTTTCCACTACAAATATAGAGCTGGCAAGGCTTATCGCTTCGTCGGGTATGCATGTTGTGGTTGTCAGCAATATGATCGATATCCTGCAGATCCTTGCTGCGAATCCGTCCATCACGGCCATAGGCACAGGGGGAACTATGTACCGTTCAGTGAATGGATTTATGGGAGCTGCGGCCATTGAGGTGATCAAGCAGTACAGCTTTGACCGGGCATTTTTGGGAAGCTGTGGCGTGGATATGACAGATTTTGCAGTTACTACATCCGGAGTGGAGGATGGATTGACCAAGAAGGCGGCAGTGCAGAGCAGCAGACATAAATATGTGGTTATGGAGAGAGAGAAGTTTTATTTTAACGAATCTTATAAATATACACATTTTGATGATATCAGCGGGATCATTACCGATGAATTTCCGGATGATACCATTGTGAACATACTGAGGAATACCGGAGTGAAATTACTCTGAGCAGACAGTAATAAAGGGGGATTTTTACATGAAAGACTATATTCTGGAAACCTGTGTGGATTCTGTGGAATCCGCCATGGCAGCAGCCGAGGGTGGTGCGGACAGATTGGAGCTTTGCAGTAATCTGATCATCGGGGGGACAACTCCCGGTCCATGGCTTTTTGAGGAAATAAGGAAGCGTTCAGATATCCGGATCCATGCGCTGATCCGTCCGAGGTTTGGAGATTTCTGTTATACAGATGCGGAATTTTCTATGATAAGGAATGCCGTAAAGGATTTCCGCAAAATGGGAGCGGAGGGTGTCGTGGTAGGTATCCTGAAACCGGATGGCACCTTGAATATGGAACAGATGAAAGAACTGATGGATGCTGCGGGAGATATGTCTGTTACGCTGCACAGGGCTTTTGATGTGTGCGCAGATCCGATCGAGGCTATGGAACAGGCAATCTCTCTGGGAATCGATACGATCCTTACCTCCGGACAGAAGAATACCTGCCTTCAGGGTGCGGAGCTTCTGAAGGAACTGGAAACCAGGAGTCAGGGACGTATCACCATCCAGGCGGGGAGTGGCGTCGGTGCGGAAGTGATCCGCCAGCTTTATCCCCTTACCGGGATCAAGGCTTATCATATGAGCGGCAAGGTTGTAACGGACAGTGCGATGCAGTTTCGCAAGGAAGGTGTCAATATGGGACTTCCGACATTCAGTGAATATGAGATATGGCGTACAGATATTGAAAATGTTCGTGCTGCAAAGAAAGTTCTGGAGGAATTATAATGGCTGAGGGGAAGATTTTTCTGAAAGAAAACCGTGATCGGATCGAAAAAAAATATCGGGAGCAGATGATGGGGTTACCGCAGGTTTTTGCGGAGATTGATAAAAAGCTTGCGGAATGCACAGACGAAGTGGCTCTGGCGTGCAAATATTTATATGCGTTCATGCCGTACAGTGATATCGGAAATTACGCGTTTGAAGTATTCCTGGATTATGCGGAGAATGGCGTATATTTATGGAAGGAAAACTCCGGGGTGGCAGAGCTGCCGGAGGAAATCTTTTTGAATTATGTGCTGTTTCATAGAGTAAATGAGGAGGAGATCGCACCCTGCCGTACATTTTTCCGCAGGGAGATCGGAGAGAGAACTGGGGGAATGAGCTTCCGGGAAGCTGCCCTGGAGGTGAACTACTGGTGTGCACAGGAGGCTACCTATCATTGTACAGATGATCGTACCCTGTCTGCACTTGCCGTATACCGCAGAGGAAACGTCTGGCAGAGGCAAACGCTTACAGGGAACAGAAGGTAAGAAACCTGAGCAATCCGGAGTGCCGGAAATTTCTGGAAAAAGAAACCGGAGATTCTTCAATGAGAAAAAAACTCCTTGAAGTCCTCACAGAGAAAGACAGAACAGACTGCATCAGCCAGGTTCTGGAGGAGCATCTGAAATTTGCATTACCGTATGAAAAAAACATGGAAAAGAGGATGGAAGCACCGTGAAGGCGTCAGAACTGACGGCAGATGGGAAGCATATCCTGGCGTTTCTGGAAGAGGAGAAAGAACCGACGGAGCATATCTTAAATGAGATGATGGAGCAGGAAGAAGCTTTTTCCCGATATGCGAAGAGAATCATTTTTGTAGTAAAAAGCAAAAAAGCGCTGGAGACACCTACCCTTTCAAGAGCACTGGGCAAGCTTGGAAATGTTCAGATCTTATATGATGATTTTTCAGAGATCATCAATACACTGGGAAGAAGAATGTACGTAGATCCGGATAAGCTTCCGCTGATCATTGTGACAAACAAAAGCCTGAATGGGATTTATGCAACCAGTGGATACAATGTGGGAACCGGAGATATGCTGTTGAGACTGATGTGACAGATATATCGGATATATACAGAAGGAACACAGGCCGTATCATCGACTGTGTCGGTGACGGTCTGTGCCCCTGTGAAAGCTGTGAAATTATTGCAGTGGTTCAGATGCTCAGAATATGCGGGCAGATCGGAATGAGAATGCCTGTTGTGCTTCCCAAAATTGCCGTAATAAAAGTTGTTTTGCATTACTTACCATCAGAATAGAGATTACGCACAGAATCCCGGTAAATGCATTCCGGCTTCAGGCGGATCGTCCTTGGAAAATCGCAGTAGTCTCCGTTCATTCTGCGAAGCAGCAGATCACAGGCCTGCTCTGCCAGACCGGCCAGCGGCTGACGGACAGCGGTCAGCTGAGGAGAAAGCAGCATGGACAGTTCAAAATCATCAAAGGAGACAACAGACAGGTCTTCCGGGATACGGATGCCAAGGCTGTAGATCGCTTCATAAATACCGAGGCATAGTGTATAGTTCGCAGAAAATACGGCAGTCGGACGTTCCGGAAGATTCCATAATTTCTTCATTGCCTGATATCCAAAGTCGCTTGCGTAATTTTCAGCGATGATATAATCGGGGTTAACAGGAACATTGTAGTCTTCCAGTGCCCGGAGATATCCTTTTTTTCGTTCGCATGCGGTATAGGATGCAGGAGGACCGGTGACAAGGGCGATCTTCTGATGCCCCATTTTTATTAGATGCTCTACGATCTCATAGGCCCCGGAGGTACAGCTGGTCTGTACACAGTCTGTACGGTGGAAATGACTATGCTCTTCCAACTCCACAACAGGGATCCTGGTATGTTCCACGGCGGAACAAATGTCCTTGCTCAGACAGAAAGAAGAAATGATAAGACCGTCGATCCCTGAGCGGAGCATATGGGGGATAAATTTATTGACATGATCCTTATATTTGTCGCCGCTCATAAATGTGAGAGAATAACCGTGAGCGCGCATGGTGTTTTCTATTTTGCTCAGAAGAAAAGCATTATGCGGATTATTGGGAGGAGCGGATATCAGACCGATACGGTAAGTCTTGGAGGAACGAAGTCCCCGGGCCGTGTTTCGTGGAACGTAATTCAGTTTCCGGATCGCTTCGTCGATCTGTTTTTTATTTTGCGGCCGTACAGTTCCGCCGTTGATATATTTTGAAATGGTGGCCAGTGCCAGGCCGGTTTCTTTGGCAATGTCCTTGATGGTTGCACTCATAAATCAATCCTTTCCGGATGTTGCACTGTTGTGCCCGGACAGGTCTTTTACAGAGAGTCGCGGGTGGAATACAACATCCAGCATGTCTATTTTTGGAAAATCCGTATAGTCTCCATGGATCCTTTTTAAAAGTAATTCCACAGCATGTTTCCCTATGTTTGTCAGATCCTGTGAGACACAGGTCATAGTCGCACTCATGGTCTTGAAAAGCGGATCATCGTCAAAGCACACAAAGGAAATATCCTGAGGAACGGAAAGCCGTGCCTGGCTGGCAGCACTTAAACCACCCATTGCGGAGAGATAGCAGTCAAAAAAAACAGCAGTAGGGGGATCGGAAGAATCAATAAGCTTCTGGAAATGCAGGTTGCTCTGGATGACAGTTTCAGCAGTGGAACCAAAAGAAACAGGGGGGAAAGAATCCTGCTGTTTCAGAAGGTCAATGCCATTTTTCTGATATACATCCACAAAGCCCCGGATCCGCTGCTCGATCGTGTAGGCGTCCAGATACTGTTCCATGATCCAGACCTTTGTGTGGCCTTTTTCCAAAAGGTGCTCTGCCAGCAGTGCACCGCCTTTGTAATTATCAGAAATAACACAGTCTACAGGAAAATGTCTCATGGAAGCAGGAATCTGATCGAGCATTACAACCGGTATGCCGGCATTCTGTAAAAGCCGGTACAGGTCATCATGCCAGCAGGATGGGAGCATGATAACTCCGGCAAAGTGCTGGGAGATAATATCCTGTATCGTATCGATCTCCTTCTGATGCTCAAAAAAGAAAGAACAGACAATAACTGTATAACCATGATCCGTGAAATGCTTGATAATGGAATTGATAAGCTCGCCCCAGAAATAATTACCAAGATCTGAGATCAGGATACCGATGGTATGTGTGTTTTTGGCACGGAGAAGCTGGGCATTCCGGTTCGGGGTATATCCAAGCTCCTGAATTGCCTTTTCTATAAGGATACGATTTTCTTCCCGTATTTTTTTGTGGTTTATATATTTGGAGATCGTTGCGGTGGACAGGCCTGTCGCACGGGCGATATCATTGATCGTAACGTTCATGTAAAACCTCCGGTTCTGATACATTTACAGATAATAGAGTATTCTCATATTATATCATGAAAAAGAAAACGCCTCAACACATAAGGCATTTTTTACACATAAACTATCAGAAAAAACGAGTGTATTGTACAGAAAATTGATAAAAATGAAACGTTTAACAAAACCTGATACGAAAAAATACACAAAAACAAGACGAAATAATTGTAAAAAATAGGAAAAATGATTTTTACCCTATGATTTTACTTGAAAAGCTGCTTCGGATGCGGTAAGATAGTCTTAACAAAAAACGAAACGTTTTACGCAACAAGAAAATCAGCTATACGAAACAAGGAGAAGGTTATGGCAGACACAAAGCAGCAGTGGTATAAAGATGCCAAATACGGATTATTCATCCATTGGGGACTTTATTCCATCCTTGCAGGAGAATGGAAAGATCCGAAGACCGGCGAGGTCACCAAGACAGACCGTATCGCAGAGTGGATCGAGAACAATCTCAACATTGACAAGGAAGATTACAGAAAGCTGAAAGATGAGTTCCATCCGGACAAATTTGACGCGGACATGTTTGTGAAAAGAGCGAAAGAACAGTGGGGTGTTAAATATATCGTTCTTACTTCCAAGCATCACGAGGGATTCGCAATGTACGATTCCAAGGTCAGTGATTTTAATGTAGTGAAGGCTGCAGGAAGAGATATCTTAAGAGAGCTTTCCGATGCTTGTAAGAAATATGACATGACAATGGGTATCTATTATTCACAGGCTCAGGACTGGGATGATGACAATGCCTATAAGAAGGATTACGAAGACAAGAACGAGTGGAAGCCGGAATTCCGTACATACTTCGATGAGAAATGCAAGCCGCAGTTAAAAGAGCTTCTTGAGAATTACGATAATATTTCTCTGATCTGGTTTGATACTCCGATGGGAATGACCGCAGACGAGGCTCAGGAATTAAGAGACTGGGTTAAGGGTATTAAGCCTGACTGCATCATCAGCGGACGTATCGGACACCAGAAGGGCGATTACATGACCACCGGTGATAACTTCATCCCACGTCTTCCATACGACGGTGACTGGGAAGTACCGGCAACTGTAAATGATACATGGGGTTATAATAAATACGATACAAACTGGAAGAATCCGGATGATATCCTGAACCTTCTTCTCAAGATCGTCGGCAGAGGCGGAAATTACCTGCTGAACGTAGGACCAATGGCAGACGGAACTGTTCCGGAAGCTTGTGTCGAGGTTATGAATGAGGTTGGTAAATACGTGACTGAGAATGCGGAAGCAATTTACGGAACCAAGAATGTTGGTATCTATCCATATGAGATCCCGAGCATTGAATTTACAAAGAGACCACATAAGCTTTACGTACACGTACTTGCACCGAGATATCGAGTTGAACTGCTGAACATCGGTAATCAGTTAAAGGGTGCATATGTGGTAAGCACACATCATGCGTTCAGTCAAAATTCTCTTTATTCGTAAGCAGACATTTTGTCAACGATATCGTCTCCAACTTGTTCCGTAAGCTTTCAGAGCAAGAGCACTCATCAGATGCTCGAAGTGATAGTTATCTTTGTCAGAGTAGTTGAATGGCTGGATTCCTGCATCTTTTAATTTCGCGCAGGCATCAACAAGATCATCCCAGGACTCCGGAACATCTACACCAACCTGATCAAGGTAATCTTTGTTGTAGTAGAGGCAGAGCTGATAAGCGGACCACGGAATACCATAGGTTCCTTCAATACCGTCAAACTGTGTTGTCTCCCATGCAAAATCCTGAACTCCCTCTTTCCATTCCGGATACTGCTCGAAGTATGGTGTCAGATCCAGTATATGCTTATCATTTACATCGTGTTCCATAAACAGATTGAAAAAGGTATGCTTTCCGGAGCTATCAAAGGCTGATGCTTTTAATCTAAACAGGAGGAAAAAATCATGTATCAGTTTGACAGAAAAGAATATGAAAAACGTATGGAGTGGTACCAGGATGCCCGTTTTGGAATGTTTATCCACTGGGGATTATATTCTATCCCTGCAAGAGGCGAGTGGGTGCGAAGCGTAGAGGAAATACCTGAGGAAGAATATCTTCCATTTATGAAAGAATTTGATGCAAGAGACTACAACCCGAAGCAGTGGGCAAAAGAGGCCAAGGCTGCAGGTATGAAATATGTAGTCCTGACAGCGAAGCATCACGACGGCTTCTGCTTATTTGACAGTAAATACACAGATTACAAGGTGACAAACACACCGGCAGGAAGAGACCTGATCAAGGAGTATGTAGAGGCACTTCGTGAGGAAGGCCTTAAGGTTGGAATCTATTTCACACTGCTTGACTGGCATCATCCGGATTATCCGCATTACGGAGATCGTATCCATCCGATGAGAAACCACAAAGAGTGCGGAAATGAGAACCGTGATTTCTCACGTTATACAGAATATCTGTATAATCAGGTAGAAGAGATCTGTACAAACTACGGACAGATCGATATCATCTGGTTTGATTTCTCCTACGACGATATGAGAGGGGAAAAATGGGGCGCAACCAAGCTGATCAACATGGTGCGCAGCTTACAGCCGCAGGTTATCATCGATAACCGTCTGGAAGCCAGCGGAGAGGGAAGAGGATCCCTGTATGAGTGTGATCCGACACCGTACCATGGCGATTTCGTAAGCCCTGAGCAGATCATCCCGCCGGAAGGAATCTGCGATAAGGAAGGCAACCCGATGGTCTGGGAAGCATGCTTCACCATGAACAACAACTGGGGATACTGTGCAAACGATCATTATTACAAACCGGCTTCCATGCTGATCAAGAAGCTGGTAGAGTGTGTTTCCAAGGGCGGAAATATGATCCTGAACGTAGGACCGGATGCCAAAGGTAAATTCCCGAAGGAATCATCTGCGATCCTGGCTGAGATCGGCCGCTGGATGGATAAGAATCATGACAGTATCTACGGCTGTGTACCGGCTGAAAACATTCCGAAGCCGGATTACGGACGTATCACCAGAAACGGAAACAAATACTATGTGCATATTTATGAGAATACACTGGGACCACTTCCGCTTCTGGGATTTGATAAGGATAAGATCGTGAAGGTGCGTGCGCTGGATGACGGACATGAGGTGCCGATCTCCAACGCATGGATGCACAGCGATTACCCGGATATCGCATTCGTTGATCTGGGACCTGACCCGGTACTTCCTGACCCGGTAGACTATGTTCTCGAAGTAGAGATGGCTGAGTAAAAAAACGAATCAATAATAAAAAAGAACAACAGGAAAAGCAGGAGATATGAGAATCTCAGTTATCCGGTTGTTCTTTTTTACCATAAGGAGAAGGGAAAAGATTATGATCATTTATACAGGGAAAGATTACTATGACGTAAGCAGAAAAGCGGCAAACATCATGTCTGCACAGATCATCATGAAGCCAAATGCTGTTCTTGGACTTGCTACAGGCTCCACACCGGTGGGAATGTACAAGCAGCTGATTGAGTGGTACAAAAAAGGAGATCTGGACTTTTCGCAGATCACATCCGTAAATCTTGATGAATACAAAGGACTTTCCGGAGACAACGATCAGAGTTATCGTTATTTTATGAACACAAATCTGTTTGACCATGTAAATATCGATAAGGCAAGAACCTATGTGCCAAACGGACTGGAAGAGGACAGTGAGAAAGCCTGTGCGGATTACAATGAGATCATCCGCAGCGTGGGTGGTATCGATATGCAGCTGCTTGGAATCGGCGGAAATGGCCACATCGGCTTCAACGAGCCGGGTGCAGCATTTGAGAAGGAGACTCACTGCGTAGACCTTACGGAGAGCACCATCAAGGCAAATGCAAGATTCTTTGAGACTATGGATGATGTGCCGAAGCAGGCATATACCATGGGTATCAAAAACATCATGACTGCAAAGAAAATCCTTCTGGTCGCTACCGGAGAGGCAAAGGCAGAGGCTCTTTACAAATCTCTCTACGGACCGATCACGCCCAACGTGCCGGCATCTATCCTGCAGCTTCACCCGGATGTGACGGTAGTGGCCGATGAAGGCGCTTTAAAGCTGATCCGTGAGAAGGGACTGCTGTAAGAGATACAGAGGAAATTTCTGCGAATTAAATGAACGCAGATCACGGATATCCGTTTGAGTCAAGAGGATATCAGCGATCACTCATGGGATTTTCCTGATTTGGTTAATAAAGAAAGCTTCGATCTAACTCTCATCGATGAGCGATGTGCTCAGAGAGTGGATCGAAGCTTTTTGTGCTTTCGGGACGTAAACCTGCAGGTGGCTGCAAACAGGTCGGTGGGCCGGACATTTGCATTCTCAGGCTTTTTTCAACGTGTTGTGATAAACCATGACAGGAACGATGGCAGCGCCAGGTTCAGGATCGCTGGAACGCCGATGCCAGTAGCCAGAGCTGCGCCCCGGATACCCAGCTTCGGAAAAAATCCGGAACTGAAAAATCCACACGTTGTTTTAGTGTATTCACCTTAACAAAAAAACAGAAATGATGTCAAGACTGCACGCAGGAGAAACATCATAAAAAGCTGCAAAAAGAAAGGCTTGATATAAACATCGGAGAGGATTGGCAACGTTAGACAGGTGCGTGCGGATACGGGCAATATCAGCCCTGAAAAGGTCGTTCTGGCAATATGCACAAAACCTGTCGAACTATGGTGGATAAGTGAAAAACTTTGCAAAAAGTTTTCCACATGACAAAAATCCGAAAATCCGCCAATAATCAAGTTATGCACAAATTTATCCACATTATCCACAAGGATAACCATGTGGATGAGCTGATTTACATAAATAAATTTAAACATATGTTTTGTGTAAAATGATAAATTTGCAAAACGAATAAAAAAAAACTGTAAAACCATTGACATTTTTAAATTCTAAATATCATTAAATGTTTTGCGCAAAAGACATAATTTAAAAGAATATAGTTAAGAAGTCAGAAAATAATAGATGAATTTTCATAAGACTAAGCTATTCACAATCAGAAGAATCTGATGTATGGAAACGTCTGCAAAAAAAGAACAGTGCCCGGACAAAACGGGCACTGTAAGGTGTTGAAAAGTCATTTTAAGGTGTGGATAAGTAAAGCAGGTGAAGGAGGATCTGTGAATAACTTTTTTAAATCAGAACCTTTTTCAGGAATTCGGCGGATTTTGATATTGCAGTGATATCATCCATCAAGGTGTCACCAACTTCAATACTTACAACACCATCATAGCCATTCATTTTCAGCGCTGCAATAAAGGTTTTCCACCAGAGCTGGTCGTGTCCATAACCTACGGCTACATAATTCCAGGGGCGGATATTCTGAGGAGCCATATGATCGCAGGTTTCAAACAGCATTTCTGTGTCAGCGATATCTTTTTCGATTCTGGTATCTTTTCCGTGTACATGATATATAAGGCCGTCTGTCGCAAGTTTTTTTGCCATGATTATTGGATCACCGCCCATATAAAAAGAATGGCTGGGATCAAGATTAAGACCGATGATTTCTCCAGCTTCTTCATGGAGACGGCGGATTGTGCTTACATTGTAAACAAGATTGTTAGGATGGTTTTCAATAGCAATTTGTTCTATTCCATGAGAAGAGGCTTTTTTGGCAGCTTCTTTCCACCACGGGATAGCTATGGAATCCCACTGATAGTTAAGCATGTCTGTAAAATTGTGTGGCCAGGTATTTGTTACCCATACAGGGTAAGGAGAATCGGGGCCGCCGCCGGGAAGACCGCTCATCATGACTATTTTTTTTACGCCTAAAAGCTCAGCAAGCTGAAAAGTTTTGTATACAACAGCTTCGTGCTCACGACCAGTATCAGATGGTTCCAGCTGATTTCCGGAACAGTTTAAAGCTTCCAGATAAAGTCCTTTTTCATTTATTTTTCCCAGATATTCATCCCGGGCATCTGAACTGGATAAAAGAAGGTTCAGATCCATATGAGCTGGTTTAGACCAGTTTCCGGTTCCGATCTCCAGATATTTGATTCCCATAGATTGGGATAAAGAGAGCATTTCTTCAAAAGAACGATTTCCAAAACATTCTGTATATAATCCAAGTTTCATAGCAGACCTCCGTTTGAGAGAAAATTATTTGATAATATAATCACTGACTTTATGCCAGGTGCGGCTTTGAGTGGAATTCATCATAGCTTCAATGATTCCCTGAACATAGTAACCATCTTCAATATCTGCCGGTATTGTATTTTTAATTCCAAGCATTTTTTCTGCAAAACAATCCATCTGACTCTTGGTATTATAAACACCATCAAAACCTTTGAGATTCATATCAACCCAATCACCGGTTAAAGCAAGTTCGTTTCCAAGGCAGACTTTGAGATGATCAGAACCTCTGAGACCATTTTCCAGAGTGTAGATCAGACCACCACGGCTTCCGTAGATTTCCAGACGCTGTGAATTTTTTCTTCCCCATGCAAATTTGGTAAAGCACATGGTAGCACTGATATCATTTTCCATAGTAGCCATGGCATGGAAATAATCTTCGGTTGTGACATCGCCAAGTCCGCTTCCGTCAAGTTTCTGTCGTTTTGGTATGATGATTCCGGAAGTTCCGATGACTTCATTGAAATCGCCTACAAGGTAACGCATCATATCCAGCATATGTGAACCCAGATCGCCAAGGCTGCCGCTTCCGGCCAGTTCTTTCTGATAACGCCACAGCAGAGGAATATTTTCATTATCATCTTTTCCTTCAATATACTGTGCGTAGACATGATGGATTTTGCCAAGAGCGCCGGAAGAAATAATTTCTTTGGCTTTCTGAACCGCCGGGAGATAACGGTAGGAAAAACCGACGGCGTTTGTAAGACCGGTGTTTTTTGTTGCCAGATAAAGCTCTTTTGCTTCGGCTAATGTCATTGCTACTGGTTTTTCCAATACATAGGCTTTTCCGCTTTTTACAGTATCCATTGCAATGGAAAAGTGAGTTACATTAGGCGTGCATATGGAAACCATATCAATATCCGAACGTGCGAGAAGTTCTTTATAGTCTGTATAACGATTTTCTTTCGGAATATTGTAACGGTCACCTGTTTTATCCAGGCTTTCCTGATTTACATCGCATAATGCATAAGGAATAATGTTTTCGTTTTTTACCATATCGTTAAGATGAAATTCTGCAATATTTCCGCCGCCAATAACGCCTGCTTTTATTTTTTTCATAGGAGCACCTCTTTTTTTGATTTAAAATAATTAATATGTATATGTTATTCTTTCATACCTGCACTGGCGCCGGACAGACCCTGCTCAAAGCCTTTTTGAAAAGCAACGTAAAGGATAAGGATTGGAATAACGGATACGGTTGCACCGGTGAGCATCATAGGCCAGTCTGTATTGAACTGTCCCTGGAACATTTTGATTGCAATCTGAATGGTATAATGGTTTTCCGATCGTATGATTGCCATAGGCCATAAGTAGTCGTTCCATTTATTCATAAAAGAGAAAATAACAGCCAGAGATAAAGCTGGTTTTGCCAATGGAAGTATGACCATAAAAAATACCTGCAGTTTATTGGCTCCATCGATACGAGCTGCTTCATCCAGACTTCTGGGAATGCCAAGGAAATATTGACGTACATAAAATGTAATAAAGCCGATGGACAAAAATGGGAAAATCAATCCTGGAAAAGTATCGATCCAGCCGTATTCAGAAGAGACCAGTGGCATATTTTTCATAATGTTAAACATTGGTACAACCAGAAGTCCCTGAGGAATCATCATGGTTGAAAGTGTAAGCATAAAGAAAAAGTTACGTCCCGGAAAGTTAAGTCTGGAAAAGGCGTACGCTGCCGGCAGAGATAACAGTAAGGTAACGATAACAGACATTGCACTTACAAAAAGACTGTTCAGGAAAGCTCTTGGAATATAGGAATGCAGAGCTTTTACATAATTTTGCAGATAAAAGGAATCAGGGAGCAGTTTAGGCGGAAAGCGCATGACTTCTCCAATCTGTTTGAAGGTTGTCAGTATCATAAAAACAAATGGTCCGGCGATCAGAATCGTCAGAAGAATCGCAATAACAGCGATGATGAAGGAGTTTAAAGGAGTTCGTTTATTTTTCATCAGTTATCACCTCGCTTATCGGACCCTCTTACCTGGAAATAAGTAACAACCATTAGTGCCGGGAATAAGATCAGAGACAGGGTAGATGCATATCCCATGTTGTTGAATTCAAATGCCTGTTTCCAGATATATTTGATGGATACAAGGGTTGTGTTAAATGGAGCACCGTTTGTGAGGACATCGCAGTATGCGATAACCTGAAAGCCTGCGATGATAGTCATGATTACAACGTACACCATGGTATCATTTAAAGAAGGAAGGCTGATTTTCCAGAATTTTACCCATCCGTTGGCACCATCGATTTCTGCTGACTCATAAATAGATTTGGAGATTCCTTCGAGTGCAGACAAGAAAATAGGTGCATTCCAACATCCGCCACGCCATACAGCCACCAGAATGATTACGATCATTGCATATGGAGAAGTCTGGAGCCATGCTATCGGATTTTTTATACCAATTTTCATCAAGGTGGTATTGATAACTCCGAACTGGGCGTTGAACAGCCAGAGGAACAGAATTGCGTTTACAACTTCAGACACAACAGCCGGAAGGTAATAGATAACGCGGAAAACACGTTTTCCCTTGAATTTTCTGTTCATAAATACAGCGATTATAAGTGCAAAAACTACAGTGAATATAGTCGCAAAAAATGTAAATACAAGAGTATTCCATACACTTTGCCAGTAAAGAGTATCTTTGGATGCTTTGATAAAGTTTGCCAGTCCGTTAAAATGTGGAGTTCCCGGAAATTTATATTCTGTAAAACTGAGATACACCATATAAATAATGGGGGCAAATGAAAAAATAGCAAAATAAATCATTGCAGGAAGAATAAATAAATAAGATGTACAGTATCCGCGGAGAACACTTCTGGAAAGTGGCTTTTTTGAAGATGTTTTTTTCATGGTCATATCTCCTATAGCAGCAGGGTGGTATGAGACCCTGCTGCATTAAAAACTAATTTAAAACTTCCTGAAACTCGCCCTCAGCGATCTGCTGTGCGCTGTCCATCATAGCTGCGAAGTCGCCGCCATCAAAACCGGCACGGATAGCCTGTTCAAAAGCATCTGCGGATTCAGGGAATGCTTCGAATACGTATGGTTTTGCGTTTGGAAGGGCTTCAAGGAACGGATCAAGCATTTCGTCTGAGAAAGAAGACAGCTGGGATTCTTTACATGGAAACTGTCCAAAACTGTGACTGAAAGGAATAATAAATGCGTCAGAAGTTAACCATTTCATAAGTTCAAAAGCAGCTTCTTTATGCTGGGCTCCGAGAGGGATAAAGAGACTTCCACCACCGGCTACACCACTATGGTTGCTTCCTGGCATTGGAGCGACTTTGGTTTTAGCAAAAACATCTGGATATTGATTTTTCAAAGCGGCAATGTCCCACGCACCTGTAAGAATCTGTGCGGCACGTCCGGAGCCATACATAGCAGTTGCAGTTTCAGCCTGTGATTCCTGTGCCGGAGGAATGATAGAAGAACTGTCAACGGTTGCGATGTCGATATAAGTCTGCAAAGTGTCTACAACACCTTTATCATTTACTGTAGGATTGTTATTTTCATCAATTAAATTGTAGCCTTCTGCAGCAACAACTCCGAATAATCCCCATGGATTTGCGTAGCATGTAAAACCATACTGACCTTTTGAAGAATCGGTAAGTTTTTTGGACACTTCACGGAGCTCTTCCAGTGTTGTCGGAGCTTCTGTAATGCCGGCTTCTTTATACATATCTTCGTTATATAAGAGACAAACAGAAGTAATATTGAACGGAACACCATATTTTACATTGTTCCAGGTACAGTCCTGAAGAGAACTTTCCATGAATTCATCTTCCGCACCCCATTTTTCCCAGAGATCATCAAGTGGCTCTGCAAATCCCTGTGCACCTGCAACGAAGGAATGATGCAATGCAAGATCTGGAGCAGCACCGCTATTTACTGCAAGTTTTACTTTGGATGGCATTTCTTCCCATGGAATGGAAGTATTATAATTGATAGTAATGTTTGGATAACTTTCCTCGAATTTTTCTTTTACAGTCTGAAAATTAGGATCCTGTCCCTGATCGGCAGGAAGCCATATTTCAAGTTCCTGGTTTTCCAGAGTTGCGATTTCGGGATTAATTTCCGGGTATCCTTCATCGGAAAGATCAGTTCCTTCTGTGTTTTCGGCATGTGCAATTACGGGAGCTCCTAATGTAAGAACAGATGTCATAGCTAATGCAGTTGCTTTGTAGAATGTGTTTTTTCTTCTCATGTAATAACCCTCCATTATAAATAGTTGTCTTGTTTCTTACACCTGATCGATCTTTGGCGTTTTCGTTTGTTTATGAAACAAGAATAGCATTGCATTGAGCAAAAAGATACAATTGTTTTGGAGAAAAAACAATCATAACGAGCAATGCATACAAAAGATACAATGAAAATATAGAAAAAATGTGCAATATATATAAAACAATTAATTTCTATAATAAAGCGTCAAATAGTGGAAATGTGATTAATGCAACAAAAAAGGGCGTTTAGGCCCTTTTTTGTATGACGTTATTTATTTAGAAGATTTAGTGTTCGGTATTTCCCGGGAGTCATATTTTCAAATTTTTTGAAATATCGGGAATAACTCTGGTCATTTATATAACCTACTTCTTCGGCAATCTGCTTGATAGAGTGGTTGGTAGTGAGAAGCAGTTTTTTTGAAGTTTCGATGCGGTAATGATTCAAAAGGATCGTGAAGGAAGATTGCTTGCTTTCTTTTACAATCTTACATATATAGGAATAGCTGATTCCTATTTTTTCAGCGGCCATGGCGATGTCGAGCTGAGGATTGGCATAATCGGTTTGGATAAGTTCGTTGATCTGAGAGATATATCTATTGGTATCGTTATTCAGATTTTTTAAAGCATTAGAAAATTCTGAACAGATATTACATAAGTATTGACAGATCTCGTCAAATGTGTCGAATTTTGATACCGAAATATAAACAGGTTCTTCACTGTGTGTAATGTCATTAATGGAGAGTCCGTTGTTGGATAAAAACAGTGACAGGTCACTGATCACAGGAAAAATATATTCCAGCTCTGTGTTTTCATCAATCAGGAGTTTGGAACTGAGCTGCTCAAAATAATTTTGAAACTGTTCTGTAATTTCTTCCATAGTGAGCTCGGGATACATTTTTGAAATTTTGGGGATTTTTATCTTGCATCGTTCTCTTTTGGATACAACCTCATCATAAAATGCTACGCATTTTTTTCCAAGAGAAAAACGATAATTGACTGCCTCATTCGCTTCAATATAAGATTGAAGAAGATCTTTAGGCATATCATAAATATTTCCAACGCCTGCAGAGATGGTAATTCCGGAATCGGTTTGGCGATTCATAGTATTAACCAGTGTAATAATCTCGGAAGAGGTAATTTTCTGCTGACAGAGATATGCCAGAACAAATCGGTCATTATCAAAAATAAGTCCTTTACATTGAAGCACTTTTTCGGAGAATTCTGTAGAGGTTGCCTGGATGAGTCCTTTTTTGAAAGCATTGATCTCGGAAGGTGTTTTTTTCGAGGATACTTTTATGTAGTCATCGATGGAAGCAACAACACAGAAGAAACGGTTATTTTCTTGCGGGTCACCTGAAAGGAACGGCTGAAAAAGTGTGTCAAGAGAAGAAATGTTTTTCTCTTTTAATTCATGATATTTATGAGTGAGAGTAGTTACTGCAGTGGAGATATCTTTTATGTTACCGTTGCTTTTTTCCATAGGAATAAATTCCTGTATATCATTGGAAATGGTTATAATCGGAACGCAATATTTCAGTGCGAGCCGATAAGCCATAAATATACAGAGCAAAATGGAAATACTCAGTAATATCAGAATAAAGTACTCCATAGAACGTAAAGACCGGGACAATTGGTCGTCGGTGGTAAAAAGGCTGTATGTAATATGGAGATTTGCAAGGGTTTTATAGCTGGCATAATAAACAGGTGAACTCTGAAAGAGCTGAAAAGAGCTTTCAGATTGTTTTTCATCCATAATTTTTTTGTAAAGTTTGGCATCTTCAGGAGAGGTGTAGTAGGAAGCGATAATGTTCTTTTCAGCTGTATAAATAATATAGGAATAGTCTTGGGTATTGCTTGTGTCCAGAAGATTTTCTTTTTTTATATTAATGAGAACCAAAGCATTACATTTTGGGTGGCTGTTGATTGTGATCGGGACAGCAACGGAAATAATAGTAGGAAAATCGTCCGGGATATAAGAATACTCTGGCTCACAGGGAGTTCGTTCCGGGAGAATATGAACTCCTAATGAATCATGGATACTTTTATAATCTTCCAGCCACGATGTGTCATGAAAATGTTTGACATCAATGGTGCCAATTCCAGAATTAAGAATTTTGCCGGCATTTTCGTTATAAATATAAATGGAATCAATGGCACTGTTTGTCCCCATAAAAGTGTTTAGCTGTTTTTTTATATCATATTCTGTTTGCATGAATTCTGTAGAGGTAATGGCATTCTGACTTTGCCAGGTAATGTAATTTCGTACCCGGTTATCTTCGCTTATGAACATTGCGGTTTCCACGGCATTATCCAGAGTTTTTTTGAAATTTGAACTGGCTGTGAAAAAATAACTTTTTTGTAATTCATTCAAGTTATTATTAAACTTTTTGAATATACTGTGATGTACATAAGCAGTAAACAGAATGATAGGAATAAATGCCATTACCAATAACTCAAAAAGAAAAGTTTTAAAAAGTTTTTTCTTTAGAATCATAAAATGGTATCCTTCCTGAAAAAATAGAAAAATAAAACTGATGCCTGATAAAAAACCTCCTGTAATGTGTAGTATTCACTTTATTACAGGAGATAATTGTAATTAACTGTTTTGTTTCATACGTTTGATCACCTTCAGACGTGTAAACTCTTCGCGCTCTTTTTCCTCCAGAGCATTAGTGATATCTCTGGTGAGAGTTTCATATCTGGGGATGGTGATGTTTTTCAGGGCGTTGGCACGCTTCTGTGTTTTCTTGATGTTGGTGGCAAGACGGATTGCTGCATTTTCGATCATGGAGAGCTGGATGGACAGCTCTTTTACACGCTCGAAGGCGGCTTTGGCCTCGTCCAGGGACAGCTTGGTGCTGTAGTAGGCGTAGGTAGGAGTATTGCCGGCTTTTTTATCGTATTCCACAAGCGGGATCTCAGTTCCCATGACACTCCTGGTCTTGATCCGGATGGAATTTTCTACAGGAACGGTATGGGAGATCTGATCTACAAAAGCGATTCCGATCTCCATGTTTGCTTTCTGCAAAGCAGCGTAGGCAGTGCGGAAAGTCTCATCGATCTGGGTCTGGATATCCTTTGCCTGGTCGATCAGCTCCATCATTTCACGGATCAGGATATTACGCTTTTTGTCCATAAGCTCATAGCCCTGTCTAGAAAGGGCCAGAGAATTTTTTGCAAGTATGAGATTTCCCTTGGTGGGAAAGGTATTCGGATCCATAAAATCACCTCACTAACGGACGGTTTCTCTGTAATACTGATCCAGAACTTTGGTATCGATACGGTCGAGTTCTTCTCTTGGGAGAAGTCCCAGAAGTTCCCAGCCTTTATCCAGAGTTTCAATGATGCTTCGGTTTTCTGTCTCAGACTGTCCCACAAACTCTGTCTCAAAAGCTTTTCCAAATACAAGGTACTGCTTATCCAGCGGAGAAAGCTCGTCTTCGCCGATAACCGATGCCAGGGCTCTTGCATCGCCTACTTTTGCGTAGCAGGAGAAGAGCTGGTTGGCAACATCCTGATGGTCGGCACGTGTGAAGCCTTCACCGATACCGTCCTTCATCAGACGGGACAGGGACGGCAGAACGTTGATCGGCGGGTAGATCGCCTGTCCATGAAGCTGACGGTCCAGTACGATCTGGCCCTCGGTGATATATCCGGTAAGGTCAGGAATCGGGTGGGTGATGTCGTCGTTTGGCATGGTCAGGATCGGGATCTGGGTTACAGAACCGGTGCCTCCACGGACGATTCCCGCACGCTCGTAAAGAGTTGCCAGTTCACTGTACAGATATCCCGGATAACCTTTTCGGGAAGGAATCTCACCTTTGGAGGAGGAAACCTCTCGCATAGCCTCGCAGAAGGAGGTGATGTCAGTCAGGATAACCAGGATGTGCATGCCTTTTTCAAAAGCAAGATATTCAGCAGCAGTGAGGGCAATCTTCGGTGTCAGAAGACGCTCTACAACCGGGTCGTTGGCAAGGTTCAGAAACATTACAACGTGGTCGGAAGCACCGCTTTCCTCGAAGGTCCTGCGGAAGAATTCGGCTACGTCGTATTTAACGCCCATTGCTGCAAAAACAATAGCGAATTTCTCATCGGAGTCTGCGCCAAGGGAAGCCTGCTGAACGATCTGTGCAGCCAGCTTGTCATGAGGAAGACCGTTTCCGGAAAAGATCGGCAGCTTCTGGCCGCGGATCAGGGTGGTCAGTCCGTCGATGGCGGAGATGCCGGTGTTGATATAGTTTCGCGGATATTCACGGGTTACCGGGTTCAGCGGAAGTCCGTTGATATTCAGGCTGACTTCCGGTGTGATCTCGCCAAGTCCGTCAATGGGCTGGCCGATACCGTTAAAGGTACGTCCCAGGATCTCCGGGGAAAGCCCGATCTCCATAGGATGTCCGGTAAGACGTGTGTGTGTATTGCCGAGGGACATATTATCAGTTCCCTCAAAAACCTGGATAACAGCCTTGTCTTCATAGATTTCCACGATACGGCCGATCTTCTGTGTGCCGTCTTCCATGTGGAATTCCACGATCTCCTCGTAAGATGCGTTTTTGACACCCTCAAGGACAACAAGAGGGCCGTTTATTTCACTCAGGCCAAGATATTCGATTGCCATAAACTGATCCCTCCTTTAACCGTTTCTTTCCAGTACGTTGTCGTAGAAGCGGTCGATATCTTTATGATACTCATCAAAACGTTCCAGTTCTTTGTTTGGAACTTCGTATTTGATGGCGATGATACGTTCGAAGATATTATCCTCTTTCAGTACGGAAACCGGCATGCCACGGTTTACAAGGGCACGGCATTTCTCGTAGAGATAAAGGATGGTTTCCATCATCAGGAACTGTTTTTCCATTGGGACACTGGTGTCCTCCTGGTGAAAAGCGTTCTGCTGCAGGAAGCCCAGACGGATGACTCTGGCAATCTCCAGTGTCAGTTTCTGGTCATCCGGAAGAACGTCGCTTCCGATCAGTTTTACGATTTCCATAAGAGAACTTTCCTGATTGAGGATCGCCATGATCTGGTTTCTGTCGTAGACAAATTTCGGGGAAACATGCTCTCTGTACCAGGGAGTCAGATCCTCCAGATATTCGCTGTAACTGGTCAGCCACTGGATCGCAGGGAAGTGACGGGCATAGGCGAGGGCCTTGTCCAGTCCCCAGAAGCAGCGGACAAAACGCTTGGTATTCTGAGTGACAGGTTCGGAGAAGTCACCGCCCTGAGGGGAAACCGCACCGATAATGGAGACGGAACCTTCTGTTCCGTTCAGGTTCTGCATCATTCCCGCACGCTCATAGAAGGCGGAAAGTTTGCTTGCCAGATATGCAGGGAAACCTTCCTCTGCAGGCATTTCCTCCAGACGTCCAGAAAGCTCACGGAGAGCCTCAGCCCATCGGGATGTGGAGTCTGCCATGATCGCTACGTCGTAACCCATATCACGGTAATATTCTGCAAGGGTAACGCCGGTGTAGATGGAAGCCTCACGGGCTGCAACCGGCATGTTGGAAGTGTTGGCGATCAGGGTGGTTCTGTCCATCATCAGGTTTCCGGATTTCGGGTCGATCAGTTTGCTGAAATCCTCAAGAACCTGTGTCATCTCGTTTCCACGCTCACCACAGCCGATGTAGATGATGATATCTGCGTCAGACCACTTGGCGATCTGGTGCTGGGTCATGGTTTTTCCGGTTCCGAATCCTCCCGGAACAGCAGCAGTGCCGCCCTTGGCAATCGGGAAAAGAGTATCCAGGATACGCTGGCCGGTAAGAAGCGGAACGCTTGCCGGGAAACGTTTGTAGGTCGGTCTCGGCACACGGATCGGCCATTTCTGTGCAAGTGCCAGTTCTTTTTCAGTTCCGTCATCAAGACGAACGGTAACGATGGGTTCCAGAACCGTATAAGCTCCGTCAGGAACGGCATGGATAACAGTTCCGTGTGTGATCGTCGGCGGAACCATGGACTTGTGAAGGATAGAAGCGGTTTCCTGTGTCTCGGCGATAACCGTACCTGCGCCGATGACATCGCCTTCTTTTACTGTAATGTGTGTTTCCCATTTTTTTTCGGTGTCAAGAGAGTCAACGCTGACACCACGGGAAATATATTTTCCAGAGGCCTGTGCAATCTCTGCCAGAGGTCTCTGGATACCATCAAAAATATTGTGGATGATTCCCGGACCAAGGAGAACGGAAATGGCGTCTCCTGTTCCGATCACGGTTTCTCCGGGTTTCAGTCCGGTAGTTTCCTCAAAAACCTGTACGGTGGTCATATGTTTCTTAAGACCGATGACTTCGCCTACCAGTTTTTCAGGGCCTACATAGACCATCTCGGAGATCTTGAATCCGGTGTCGCCCTTTAAGTAGATAACAGGACCGTTAACACCGTAGATAATACCTGTTTTACTCATGTGCTGGACCTCCGTCAAATTTGAATTCTCTGTAAGCTGCCTGGTAACCTTCCTCAAAGGAATTGTCTATGAGGATGTTTTTTTCAGGGATGATCGCCTTGATTCCGCCGATAAAGGACTCGTCGGAAAGCTTCAGCGGAAAGCCGGTTTTTACAGTGAGAGATTTCAGACGAGGTTCATCTTCTTTTGAAAGATAGATCTGGATCTCATCGTGTTCCGCGAAGCAGACAGCTTCTTCAATTTTTGTACAAAGATATTCTTCATAACGGGAAGATTCCATGAATTTCAGGATCTGTTTCCGGACTTCAGCAAAAAGTTTTTCTTTTAAGCGGCTCTGTCTGGCAGTCCAGTCACGCCGGATGTGAAGCTGCTCTGCGGAAAGTGCCTTGTTGATCTCGCGCTTTGCGTTTGCAATCTCGGCTCTGCGGGAGCTGGCGGCGTTTTCCAGAGACATTTTTTTATGTTCCTCCAGTGCGGCATCCAGGGAGTCTTTGTGCTCCTGTACATCTTTTTCCGCCTGACGGCGGGCTTCTTCCACGGAGGTGTCATAGAAGTGCGTAAGCTTCTCTTCAATTGTCATAATATCACCTGCCTATAATTTTAATCCGATGGCCTCGTTTACATAAGAAGTAATGAAATCGGGCCTGCGGCCGGTACCATGTCTGTCAGGAATTTCAATGATGAGAGGTGTTTTATGATGAAGTTTGACATCATCGATGATCTCAGGAAACTCCCGGCCGAATTTTTCGGTCAGGAGTATGATTCCGATCTCTTTGTCTGCGATGGTGCGCTCCAGAGCTTCCTTCAGCTCGTCGTGCTCATGAACGATCACACCCTCTACACCGGCCAGTCTCATTCCTGTCAGAGTATCAATATTGTCACTGATCAGATACATTTTCATATCAAAGTTTACCCAGGATCATGAAGGAGATGATCAGTCCATAAAGAGCAACACCTTCGGCAAGACCTACGAAGATAAGAGATTTACCAAGGATGCTCTGATCCTCACTGATCGCTCCGAGTGCTGCGCTTGCCGCACTGGCAACGGCAATACCACCACCGATACAGGAAAGTCCGGTAACAAGTGCTGCTGCGATGTAACCCATACCTGTTGCAAGGCCTGCGTCAGCGCCTGTAGCAGCCTGTACGGAAGCTCCGCCTGCAAATGTTACGGCAATGGCGACAAGCATGATACCGAAGAAGAAAAAGGCATTGACACCAAGTGCTGTTTTGTAGCGGCCACGGCTTTTTTCGCCGAGAAGATAATAACCAAATGGAAGAATGATGCTGAGTACAAGTGCAACTGCGATTGTGATCTGTGTAATGACTGTCATGATGATGACCTCCTTAATATTCGTTTAATTGGCTGCCTGGATCAGAAGGAGTTCTGACTCTGGTATTTTATTTGTTTTTGGAGCAGAACGGCTCGAATTTCCGGCCGCTGCCTTTGTAAAAACGGCTGAACATTTCGTAATATTCCAGACGGAGTACCTGGATACCTACGATCAGGCCCTCCATGGCGCATACAAACAGGTTTCCGAGAATGATGACGATCCAGTTTGGACTGCCGTTCTCCGCACCCGCAAGCATAAGTACAACTTCCATCATGGCTGCGTGGCTGACTGCAAAAGCGCCGATACGCACGAAGGAGAGTGTATTGGAAAAGTAGCTCAGGATAACCTCAAACAGTTCAAAGATACCCTGTACGATAAACATGCCTTTTTCTTTTGGCATAACCTCGGCTTTTTTCTCTACCAGGTTTGTGAGTGGCTCCTTGAAGAAAATAAGAAGCAGCGGTAAACCGAACATAATGGCAAGAACTGCACCGCCAGGAACTGCATGCCCGGATACAAAAAGTCCGATGCAGAGAACTGCGGAACCATAAAATACAAGTCCTGCCACTGCGTTGGTGTCGAACCAGGTTTTTTCAACATCGTGCATCTTAAAGGAATTGATGATGTTGAAAACCATGCACAGGAGGATGATTCCCATGCCGAAGCCGATGGCAACGATAAATACGGTATTCAGTTTTCCGATAAAAGGTATGGTCGTCATACTGTCTACGGGCCGCAGCCACAAAGCAGGTATGAGATCCTCAAATCCAAAGACACTTCCGAACATCAGGCCGAAGAATGTGGAAAAGACTCCGGCGCAGCTGATGATTCCGGCAAGATCGATATGTTTCCGTTTATACAGGAACAATCCTCCGATAAAGAGCAGGAGCCCCTGTCCTGCATCACCGAACATGGCTCCGAAAATAAAGGAGTAGGTGATGGCAACAAACCAGGTGGGGTCCATCTCGCCGTAAGCAGGAAGTCCGTACATTTTTACGTACATTTCAAATGGTTTGAAAAGTTTTGGATTTTTCAGTTTGGTTGGCGGCTGATGGTTCTGGTCGTGCTCCGGCGTATTGGTATCTTCTCCGTCTACCAGGCAGAAGATTTTTTCGTCGGATGAGATTTCGGCTTGAAAAGCTCTGGTGTCGGCTTCTGTCATCCAGCCGCAGAGAATATAGAAATTTTCATGCTTTCCGGTGCAGGCTGCCGCTTTCCGGACATCGAAATTTCTGGAAAACTGAAGAAGTGTGTTTCTGGCGGTAACGATGGTTTCTGCCTGATCCGCAAGAAATCTCTGGTATTTCTGTTTCTGTGCTTCCAGATGCTTCAGGGCATCCTCGTATTGTTTGCTTACGCTTGAAAATGCCTGCTGGGCAGTTCCGGTATAATTATCCGGCACAAAGATCTTTTCAAAGTGCATAGAAGAGTAGGCGGCATCAATTTTGTGCGCATCATACTTCGGTACGAAGTAAACGCCCCAGACGTATTGGTCATCTTCATCGCATTTAAGGAAGATCGTGTTCAGATTGTCGTAAATATATTTCTTGAATTTCTCATAATACTGTTTCTCGATACGTCCGAAATGAAAATGGATATACTTCAGATGAAGTATGGATGAAATATCATAATCAATATTTCGGAAGGGACGTATGATCCGCAGTGACTCTTCCAGAGAGGAACATTTTTCTTCCAGTTCGGACTGTTCCTTCTGGAGCTGATCCGCCTGGGAGCGGATCTCCTTTACTGTGGAAAGTGCTGTTTCAATACCCGGGCTTATGTTGGAAGTGGACGGAGGAGTTTTCAGCTCCTCATAAATGGTATTGATGGAATTTAAGGCATCTCTGTAGGGGTTGACATCCAGGAAAGGCGTCAGACTTTCTACTGTGGTCAGCTCTGAGAGAGCGTTTTCCAGATGGATCTCGTACTTGCACAGGTAGGTGTTTACAACCCGGTCGATGTCTGCCTTGGGACCGGTGATGCTCAGAAAATTCATTTTTTCAATCACGTTGCTACCTCCTG
>ERZ1673752.523-NODE-523-length-65155-cov-21.729002_pt1 | contig 65155 bp, 57 predicted proteins | sample MGYA00580195_ERZ1673752 | MGnify/ENA primary metagenome ERZ1673752 (study PRJEB41218, sample SAMN15661744) | gut metagenome | host: Homo sapiens | place: Canada: London | collected 2015-08-20/2019-03-30 | study: EMG produced TPA metagenomics assembly of...
AACACGCAAGGAGAATAAAATTACTAATGATGCCACAAACTATTACTTGTAATTTAATATTTCTCCTCTATAAGTATTTGCGGAGAGCAGAAAGGTTGCGTCTTGAGAGTATCCCTTAAGTGGCACACTGAGGTATCCACGTGCTGTGTAATATTCAGGCACGCCATTTTGGGCATGCAACAGTCTGATTTTAATGGTCTTGTTTCGATGATCATGTATATAGGTAGTATCTATGGCGACTCCCAATAACTGACGAGTTTCAACGTTGTCAGCTCGACCTGTCTTCACAGCATAAGCCACATTAAGGAAACCGCCCGCTTTCCAAACACTCTCCACATTAATAGGATCAGCAGGCAAGGTGTCTATTCTGGCAGTTAAAATAGGACGGGGCACTATCACCTTGACGGCGGAAAAGCAGACATGCGACGAGGCATCATAGTACACCAAAGCACGATATAGGCTATCTGCCCTATCAGTCCATCTCACTTCTGCCACTTGTTTGAATGTCACCGAATCACCACCGTCTGTCAACACATAGTCAGCAGATTGCCTGCCCAAAGTGTGCAGCATGCCAAACTCTGCGCGCATATAAGAATAATGACCATCGCCTGTCTCATAGTTCTCAGTAGTGCAAGCTCCTATGACAACAGCAATGGTCAAGCCCCATATTGAGTTTGTTAAATGACGCATGCTTTTTTATTGTTTAGCGGCAAGATAATTAATAGCTGGATTAGCATACATGGTGAGCATTTGCTCACGGAGAAAATCTTTGTCGACATGCTCCATCTGTACCTTTGCCAACTGGCTATCGAGATAGTTGTCAAAGAAATCCTTGTCTTCTATGGTGTAAAGAGACTTGTATTTGTCATCACCACGCAACTTGTCCAATGCAACATAGTTGGCCGGGAACAATTTGTAGTTGCTGTGTATCTCGTGGTCAAGATGGTCTGCCACCAATTTTAGCACCTCATCTTTGGGAGAGTCTGCAGGAATAGTGTTTAAAAAGTCATTAATACACGGTGCGCAATGATAGTGTATGCGACCCTTGAAGCCCATAATACCCGTCTGCATAGATAATATGTCATCGGTGTCTCCTTTTTTCCATTGTTCGTTATCGCATCTTTGTTGCAGTTCGATGGCTTTTAGATAATCGCATGGATCAAACTCATATGAAATGGTTAGAGGCACCACATTCAGTTCTCGCAGTAACTCTATTACAGAGCCTTTTGCCCCCATAGTCATCATTTTCAACACCGATATGGACGTGCGGTCATCCGAGTCTTTTGCTCTTCCGGGTCGTTGCGCTATCCAGATATTCTCGTGTTTCTCAGCGATAGCAAAGTGCATGTATCGTGACAATAGTTTGCTAGCCAACAGCATCTCGCGCAATGGCAATCCACGTCGCACTATAAAACTCTTATTCAGACGAGCCAAATCTTTCACCCATGGCAATCCAAGCAGATTGTCTCCAATAGCAATCTCGCAGGTGGTATCAAAACCTGCGTCGATGAGCAGCACGTCGAGAATTGCGGAATCAAGCACGATGTCACGATGATTGCTCATAAAAGTATAGTTCTTCTTAATATCCAAAGCTGAGCAATCCATATCATATCCCGTGGAAAGTTTCTTCAGAAGATCTTTAATGAACTTGTAGCAAAATGCTTTTTGAAATTCCAAGCTGGTCTTGCATTCCCTCATTTTCATGGCGATAATTTCTATCGGCACGTTGGGATAGATATGATTCAATACAGTTAGAAATTGCTTATTGGCTAAAAGACGGTCGTACACCGCTGGCAACTCTTCCGGCTCAAACGGACGAATAGCGTCAAATTCTTTCAATCGAATATCCATAATCATAGAAATTGGTGAGCCCTCTGCCTTTATTTCAACACATCTTTGTCGCATGCCTAATGCGTGGCTCGTAAGAAGGCATGCAACATTTACGCAAGAATCATTTAAATTGATTTTCCACTATTTCGGTCAACACCTCTTTAATATCAAGCCCTGCCGCACGCACTTGCTGTGGTATGAAACTTGTGACGGTCATGCCTGGTGTAGTGTTAATCTCCAACATGTATATCTTGTCGTTGCCATCCGCATCTTTCGAGATGATATAATCAATGCGAATGATTCCGTTACAGTTCAAAATATCATAAATTCGAGAGGTTTCTTCAGCCACCTTCTTGGCAGTTTCTGGCGCTATACGCGCTGGAGTGATCTCCTGAACCTGACCATTGTACTTTGCGTCGTAATCAAAAAACTCATTTTCTGTCACCACCTCCGTGGCAGGGAACACCACACTTTTGGCGGCCGTCTTGTAGCATCCCACGGATATTTCAGTACCTTTGAGATAGCCCTCTATCATCACCTCATCACTTTCCATGAACGCTTTGCGCAATGCAGGAGCCAATTGATCCGCACATTTCACCTTCGACACACCAAAACTCGATCCATCAGCAGACGGTTTTACGAAAACTGGCATACCCAAGCGCCTCTCTATCTCCGCCTCGGCGTATGTCTCATCACGGCGTAAGCGTATACTGTCAGCCACGTTTACATCAAACGCACGCAGATAGTTGTTAAGCACATACTTGTTGAAAGTCATAGCCTCAACGAGCACCCCACTGGTAGAGTATGGCAAGCGTAACAAGTCAAAATAGCCCTGCATCAGCCCATTCTCTCCCGGACAACCATGGATTGTAATGTAAGCATAATCAAAAATGACAGCTTTTCCATTCGTGTCAATAAAAGAAAAGTCATTCTTGTCGATGTTTGCTACCTGAGCACCATCCAATGACACGTGCCAGTCAAGTCCTTTGACATCCACGATATAGACATTGTAAAGCTCCTTGTCAAAAAAGGAATACAGACCCTGCGCAGACCGCATGGAAACGTCATACTCAGAGGAATCACCTCCACAAACGATAGCAATATTTCTTTTTAAATCTTTCATATTTGTTAATTGGTTATAGTTTCTCATGTAATGAAGTTTTTTCCAAAATCACTCCGCAAAAGTGTCGAGCGTCGTTCCCTTGATATAGCTGCGCCATTTACTGATGAGCGAGTCGAAATCCGCTGGCCATGCAGAGTCGAAATCCATCTGAAGGCCCGTTCTTGGATGCACGAAACCAAGTGTCTTGGCATGCAAGGCTTGTCGCTGGCAGCATTTAAAGCAGTTTTGTATGAAAGCTTTGTATGTGGAACTTCGCTGTCCACGGAGTATCTCGTTGCCACCATAACGCTCGTCGCCGAAAAGCGGATGCCCTATATGTTTCATATGCGCCCTTATTTGATGCGTGCGACCCGTCTCGAGAACGCACTCCACAAGCGTAACATACCCAAAGCGCTCAAGTACACGGTAATGGGTCACCGCAGTCTTGCCAATGCCCGAAGTGGGGTCGAAAACTTTCATACGTAAGCGGTCTTTAGGGTCGCGAGCGATATTGCCTTCTATACGCCCGTTGTCGTTTGCAAGGTTTCCCCACACCAAAGCATTGTATGACCGATGCGTGGTCTTGTTGAAAAACTGTTTGCCCAACGCCGTCTTGGCATCGGGGGTCTTAGCCACTACAAGCAGCCCAGAGGTGTCTTTGTCTATGCGATGCACCAACCCCACCTCAGGATTATTGGGGTCAAACGACTCTAAATGGCGCAGATGCCATGCCACGGCATTAAGCAGCGTGCCATTAAAATTGCCTGCCCCGGGGTGCACCACCATGCCCGCCTCCTTGTTCACCACCATCAAGTCATCATCCTCATATACAATATTAAGCGGTATGTCCTCCGCCTTGATGGCCGAGTCGTGTTTGGGCCGGTCGAGCATCAACGTAATAACGTCGGTCGGACGAACCTTATAGTTGCACTTCACAGGTTTTCCGTTCACGAAAATACATCCAGCATCTGCCGCCGTCTGTATGCGGTTGCGACTGGAATGTTGCATTCTGTCAGCCAAGTATTTGTCTATGCGCAGCGCCGCTTGCCCAGCATCCACCTCCACTTTCCAGTGTTCATAGAGTTGCTCGCCATCTATCGGGCTTGTCGACAAGTCATCATCTAACAGCTCTTCGTTGTCAAAAATGTCTATATCGTTAGTCACAGTTTTCTCTCTTCTTTTTTAAATTTATCTGTGCTCAGGTTTGACAGTTGGATTTTTTGCAGGTTTGACAGACTGTTTGCGATTTGGGTCTGGAGATTGATTGGTTGGATTGAAAGGTTGCTTTTCTTCTATTGGTGGCTCGCTCACTTCTTCAAAAGGATCCGTCTCACCCATTTCCTCATACTCATCATCTGTGGGATAAACAGGATCCACGTAGTTCACAGAATCACTCATATCTCGCATACCATTGCCTACTTGAATGGTGAGTTTAGCGTCCACAGGTATTCGGTCGCCAAAGCTCACAGGCTTACCATTGGCCAAGATACCATACACCCAGTATTTTTCACCAGATATAAACTGCGGCAAAGTCAATTTGAAACCCATAGCCGTTAGTTTTGCCATGGCCTCTCGCAGCGAACTGTTGTCTATCACGTCAGGCAATTTGATGGTGGGCGATTTTCCCGCGTTGATAGTGACGTAGATAGCATGCCCCGCCTTGACGGTCTCACCGGGTCCTGGTGATTGTTCCAATATACAACCAGCTGGTAAATGCTTCACATATCCTGTGTCTACCACCTCTATCTTAAGCTTCAAATGATCTGCCACGTTCTTTGCATCGTCAAAATTTTTATGCGTTAAGTTTGGCACAGAGATAGCTTCGCCATGATGGGTATATACATCAATTCCATATTTCACCCCAACAGCAAGCAGCATCCATGTCGCTGCTATTGCGGCAAGGTTGCCCCAAAGATATCTGCTCTTAAACTTGCCAAAAAACTCAGAAAATGTCATTGACGCATTATTTTTTTACAAAGATAAGGTAATTCCGCTTAATTCCAAATATCGCAAGCAAATATTTTATATAGCAATCACCATACAAGATAATATGCGAGCGGATAACACCTTATATATAGCATGGAATTGCAAAGATGGCATAAGTAACAAAAATTGTATGTTTCTCGCCGCTTTGTCTCATGCAAAATGCGTACTTTTGCAAACATGACCGTTGCAGAGAAGCACGACTTCCCGACAACACAAAAGCCACGCCATGAGAATGTACAATAAAGAAGAAGCGCAAGAGCGGATTAACCAGTTGCAAGCCGAGGGCAAACCGTTTGTCTTCATCATCAATTTTGAATGTACACAAGCGTTTGTCGAGGCTACAACAGACCTCGACAGCAATGAGATGATGTGCGCTTTCCCCCATTTCAGTAATGTGCCGCACCAAGCTCGCGCAGGAGTGGAGCCTTTGAGATGGTGCGCCAAGCCCCCAAGTCGGGCCGATTACGAGCAAAGCATCAACCTTGTGAAGCGCAATATCATGGCCGGCAACAGCTATTTGGCCAACCTCACCTGCAAAATGCCAATTGAGATCAACCTTGGCCTGCGCGACATATTCCTGCGCTCAAAGGCTCGCTACCGCTGTTGGGTAAAAGACATGCTCGTGTGTTTCTCACCCGAGACTTTCGTCAGGGTGGACCATGACACCATCTCCTCTTACCCCATGAAAGGCACTTGCGACGCCACGCTACCCCACGCTCGCGAAGACCTGATGGCCAGTGCGAAAGAGGCCGCCGAGCATGCCACTATCGTGGATCTCATTCGCAACGACCTCAGCCAAGTGGCCGACAGCGTACAGGTGGCTCGTTACCGATACATAGAGCGTGTCAGGACCCATCGCGGCGAATTGCTCCAGACAAGTTCGGAGATTACAGGCCGACTGTCACATTATTATCGAGACCATGTGGGCGATTTGATTTTCAAGCTACTGCCGGCTGGCTCCATCACCGGCGCGCCTAAAGCCAAAACCGTGGAAATTCTCCGTGAGGCAGAAAACTATGATCGGGGATTCTACACGGGGGTGATAGGGCACTATGCCGACGGCGTGATGGACAGCGCAGTGATGATACGTTTTGTAGACAACGAGCATGGCCATTTATACTACAAAGCGGGCGGAGGTATCACCACCCAGAGTGACAACGACGATGAATATCAAGAAGTAATTGATAAAGTGTATGTGCCAATTTATTGAAACCATCAGGGTGGAGAATGGCCTTCCTTTCAATTTGGAGGCGCATCTTGACCGCATGCGTCACACCCGAGCACATTTTTTTAACATTGCCCACCCCATTAGTCGAGCGGACATTATGCCATTCGTGGCTCCTATAGATGGCATTGCCAAACTACGCTTTCTCTATGACGGCACAGACATCTACGAGCCGACATGCACGCCCTACACTCCACGGCAAGTACACACGCTCAAAGCGGTTGAGAGCAACAGCGTTGAATACGCTTTCAAGCACAGCGACCGCCATGCGCTAAACCAGCTATTGTCACTCCGTGGCAAATGCGACGATGTTCTTATCGTGAAAAATGGGCATGTCACAGACACCTCTTTCACCAACGTGGCTTTTTTCGACGGGTGCCAATGGGTCACCCCCGATACGCCGCTGTTGGCCGGAACCCGGCGTCAACACTTGTTGGAGACAGGAAAGATTGAGGCAAGGCCAATTGCCATTGAGGATCTCGTGCGCTACACACACGTCGCCTTGTTCAACGCCATGATAGATTTGGGCGAGATTGTCTTGCCCATCGAGCATGTCGTTTTATAACAAAATTACTTTCATTCTTAACCACACATTAAACCTCATTAAACCTTACACCAAACTTGATGATGGTGTTATTATCATTTATTTTTCATTCCCAATTGACTTTTGAAATGTCAAAAAGAGGTCTCATGATATTTAATCCGTGATTAACCAATATCTCAGACTTGTCTCAAACTGATTGAGTCTGTGGCAAATCCTACTTGATAGGCGCGATTGCCAATTGTCAATTATTGCTCCGCAGGAGGCATCACCAACCACAGGATGACATACAGTATCACACCACTGAAAGCCGTAAAGACTGTCAGCATCGAATAGATCACACGCACCAATGTCGGGTCTGTGTCCATATATTCGGCTAAACCACCGAGCACGCCAAACACGATGCTGTCTTTCGATCTCCTTAATTTTCTACCCATTACCATAGTTGTATTATCTTAAGTTAATGATTACATTATATATGACGTATCACAGCCACACTTTGTTGCGTCCTTGTTGTCTTTATTTTTGTTGTCACTTACATTCGCCCACCTTTAAAAACTTATCAAATTGCTCAAGCTCATGACCACTTCTTTGCGCTCCACCCCCTCTTTGAGCACAATGCAAATGGTGTCATCGCCAGCAATAGTGCCCAGTATCTCAGGCAGATTGCCATTGTCTATATTGTAAGCTATAGAGCTGGCATAGCCCGGACGAGTCTTGATAACACAGAGATTACCAGAAAAATTGATAGATAGGAAACCGGGCGTTTGCATCATTTCTATGGCTGACAGCGGTTTGCGGATGCGCTTATACATGGTCTCATTGGGTAGCACATACACATACTCACCGTTCATACTGGCAGCCTTGGCCACTTTGAGCTGTTTGAAATCACGACTCAGGGTGGCCTGCGTCAGCGTGAACCCTTCCTTTTTCAATTCGTCCAGCACCTCTTCTTGACTGCCCATTTCTTTGCTGGAAATGATCATCTTGATGGCATCCAATCTTCGATCTTTCTCTTTCATAACCTGAATTTTTATTCTTTAAACAACCACAAATTTATAATTATTTTTAAGAATATCAAAAAGAATAATAAAATATTGTGCTAAAAATATTCACTTTCCAACTATTCCGGTATTTTTATAACGAATAAAAATGTACGCATGTGTTAAGAAACGCATATTATGTGCTATTAAAAGCAACACGGAGCAAACATGATGGGGGCGCCCGGCATCGAGATATTAACTAAAAAATGGCCCCGCAAATATCCTAAGGATTTACGAGGCCAACGACTTGTGGCAGGCGTAAAGACGCCTAAGCCACGAAATGTGTGATGGTATGTGGCGTTAGTTCCTGTTACCGAATATACGCAACAGGTACAAAAACAGGTTGATAAAATCAAGGTAAAGGCTCAATGCGCCCATCAAAGCGATTTTCTGAGCGCTTTCGCTCATATCTACCTGCATGGCCAACATGTGCTTGATTTTCTGGCTATCCCACGCTGTCAACCCTACGAATATGCCCACGCCGATATAGCAAAGTATCAAGTCAAACATGGCACTTTTCAAGAATAAATTTACCACCGTGGCAATAATCAAACCTATAAGGGCCATAAACAAGATATTGCCAATCTTAGAAAGATCTGTCTTCGTAAAATATCCATATAGCGCCATAGCCGCGAATGTCCCCGCAGTGATGAAAAAAACTTTGGCGATAGATGTCATACTATATACCATGAAGATACCCGATAGCGTGACACCGTTGAGTGCAGAATAGATGATAAATAATGTGGTGGCTGTGGTGAGCGACAGCTTTTGGATGCGTGCCGTAGTGTAAAACACCAATCCCAATTCAACAATGAACAGCACCCAGATAGTCATACTGTTGCCATAGATCATTTGCATGATATTAGGACTCGTTGCCACGCCATAAGCACAAATGCCCGTGATGGCCAAAGCCATTGTCATCCATACATATACCTTGCGCATTAAAGCTGGGAAAACAGCGGAGAGTGCGCTCTCTTTTCCGCGTATAATCTTTTCAAAATCTTGTACTTCCATGTTTGTCTTTATTTTGTTTTAATTGCTTGTTTTATGATATTCCCCTTATTGATTGTCATTTGGGAGGCACTTGGGGCATGACACTCCTGTCTCCACATATCAGTAGGCAAGTATCATGCCATTTGTTGTGGTTCTATGTGACAAAGTTACGTATTTTAAAAGGATTTTCCAAATCCACCCGGCATCTATTAACTTTATTATTGAATAAATGACAAATTGTTTTCTTCCCGCATATTAAGCACCACTACTTCCTATTATGATGCATTTCAGATTGCTTTCCTTTCGACGCTGGTTACAAACGAGTGACACTTAATTGACGCTGCGTTTCAGCGCTAAAACCATTCCGCCTCAGTTTTAATCATGACTTCGTCCATGCCTACTACACGTCACAATCAAACTTATAGGCAAGGAAACAAAAAGGCCTTCTGTGCAAAAAAGAGCTCTGCTGATATTTAATGGGGGAGCAAAAGGCTCAGTAGGCATTTACTTTTGGGGCACCGTAGGTCCCCCCCTAAGATTGTGGTAACCATGTATAACAGCAAACAGGATTAAGGACTGGAAGACATGATGTATGCATAAAAGTTCACACGCGCAAATTTCTACCGCGCTCAGACGCCTCTCGAATCCGGTGCTGCTGTCTTCATTCATTCTTCGCTCCCCACTCTTCTCTCCTTACTCCTTATTCTTCATCTTGTAAAATATAATTACTGTTTTTTGATCATTATTTTCGAGTCATCCAGAGCAAAAAGGGCTATCTTTTTTTGTCAAAACCAAGTCGGGCGTTATCAAAAATCATAAGAGTGCCGCGATTGGTGCTTGCTCATAGCATGATTAGGCCTTATTCGCAGCGCGGAAGAGCCTCCATCACGCTGCGATTACAACCTTATCATCATGCCATTTGATACTCAACAGCAGACCACAAAATAGAAAAATAAAGGCTATTTTTTAAAAGACGCTGAATGTCAGTCATTTACAAACTATCGCAGATTTCGCGTATTTCGGACGAAGGCAAACTTATTTTTAAATAAGCGAATTTGAGAGGGCGTTTTGTTCAAATAATTGACTATTTCCAATTTTTCAAAATCCGCGTTCGGGACAAGCAGGTTTTTAAAGATAAAAACTGAAAACGCGTAAACATTCCGTCGCCATCTTGAAGCGTACACACACCTCATTCGCCCCCACCTATGTTTGTACATGGTGAACATCTCTTCAAAAAACATACGGGCATTTATTGTACCAATGGGGTAATCTCAATAGCAAAATGAAACGCCATACTTTTTCTACTGAGCCCAAAAAAGGTTTGCCATGTATATACCCTCTTGTTTTACAGACACCTATTAATATATATCAAAATTGGCATATTTGCGAACAATGGGCATGCCATTCGCCAATACGCCAATTCCGATAGCTGCTTTGCATGTTTGTTTCAACAGTTTTTGGCTCATGTCCATACTTCGTGTTGACAACAAACAGGTTGTCGACCAAGGGGGTATCGCCCCTTGGCCACGTGCCATTTATTTAGCCAATTTCACTGTCAGTTTCTCAAGCATGTCTTTTGTCATGCTGTCAAGGTCATAAGATGGTTTCCACTGCCACTCCTCGCGAGCGCAAGTGTCATCAAGCATGTTTGGCCAACTGTCAGCAATGCCTTGTTTCAATGGGTCAACATCGTATTCCATCTCAAAGTCAGGCTTGTACTTTTTGATAGCGGCGAAAAAGTCTTCGGGTGCCAAACTCATCGAGGCTATGTTAAAAGCGTTGCGATGTACCAATTTGTCGGGGTTTGCTTCCATGAGCTGGATAGCAGCTTTCAGGGCGTCTGGCATGTATATCATGTCCATCTTCGTTCCCTCCTTGATGGGACAAACAAACTTCTCGCCACGCACAGCATAGTAGTATATGTCCACGCCATAGTCTGTTGTTCCGCCCCCCGGAGGTGTGACGTATGAGATAACACCCGGAAATCTCACCGCGCGCGTGTCCACACCGTACTTAAAGTAGTAATAATCGCTCAGCAGTTCGGTCGTCACCTTAGAAACGCCATATATGGTACGCGGACGCTGTACAGTGTCTTGCGGTGTCATGTCCCTTGGCGTGGTGGGACCAAAAGATCCAATGGAGCTGGGCGTAAACACGGCACAATGATTCTCGCGAGCCACCTCGAGTATGTTCCAAAGGCCACCAATGCCTATCTTCCATGCCAGCTGAGGTTTTTTCTCGGCTACCACAGAGAGCAACGCCGCAAGATTATAGATCGCGTCTATGTCATATTTTTTCACCACGTCAGCTATGAGCTGAGCATCGGTTACGTCGGCAATGGCCGATGGGCCACTCTCTTTCAGCTCACCCTTGGGCTCGGCTCCTACAATGTAGCCTGCCACCACATGGTCGTTTCCATACACTTTTCGCAATTCTCTTGTCAGCTCGGAGCCTATCTGCCCTGTGGAGCCAATAACCAAAATGTTCTTCATTCTCAATATGATTTAGGTTTTTTGTATTTTGCGCACAAATATAACGTTTTTTCACCACCGTTTAATCTTTTGGCTATTATTTTTTGTGAACAATGCGTGCTTTTTGCAAAATATAACACTAATTAAGTGGTTTTCTCGGAAATATTATCTTACTTTGTGTGCAAGAAAAATAAAAAATATCTAATCTTAAATCACATGTACGGAAAAATTAAAGAGCAACTAAGAAAGAGACTCGCCGACTTGAAAGAAGCTGGCCTTTACAAAGAAGAACGAATTATCGAAGGACCGCAAGACGCCGTGATCCAAGTGAAAGGCAAGAATGTGCTGAATTTCTGCGCCAACAACTATTTGGGGCTGTCCAACCATCCACGGTTGATCGAGGCATCCAAGAAAATGATGGATCGCCGAGGATACGGCATGTCGTCCGTGCGTTTCATCTGTGGCACGCAAGACATACACAAAGAGCTTGAGGCTGCCATCACCGAGTACTTCCATACCGAAGACACCATTCTCTATGCTGCCTGCTTTGATGCCAACGGTGGACTTTTCGGATCATTCTTGGACAAAGACGACGCTATCATCTCCGACGCCCTGAACCACGCCTCCATCATCGACGGCGTCCGCCTTTGCAAGGCCAAACGTTACCGCTACGCCAATGCCGACATGGCCGAATTGGAAAAATGCCTGCAAGAGGCACAAGAGCAGCGTTTTCGCATCATCTGCACGGACGGCGTGTTCTCTATGGACGGCAACGTAGCGCCGATAGATAAGATATGCGACTTGGCGGAGAAATACGACGCTTTGGTTATGGTAGACGAAAGTCACTCAGCCGGTGTGGTTGGAGCCACCGGGCACGGTGTAAGCGAGCTGACAGACACTTATGGCCGTGTAGACATCTACACAGGCACGCTTGGCAAGGCTTTTGGCGGTGCACTTGGTGGCTTTACCACCGGTCGCAAGGAGATCATCGACATGCTCCGTCAAAGCAGTAGGCCATACCTCTTCTCCAACTCGCTCGCCCCCGGCATCATCGGCGCCAGCTTGGAGGTATTCAAGATGCTGAAAGAAAACAACGACCTGCACGACCAGTTGGTCAAGAACGTGGAGTATTTCCGTGAGCGTATGATTGCCGCTGGCTTCGACATCAAGCCCACCCAGAGTGCCATCTGCGCCGTGATGCTCTACGACGCACCTCTGTCGCAGAAATATGCGGCCAAACTATTAGACGAGGGCATCTATGTCACCGGCTTTTATTATCCAGTGGTACCAAGCGGAGAGGCGCGCATTCGCGTACAGCTTTCGGCCGCACACACCAAGGAGCAGCTTGACAGATGCGTGGACGCGTTCATCAAAATAGGCAAGGAATTAGGCGTGTTGAAATAAACACATTAAATAAAAGGTGTGCCCACAGCATTGTGAGCACACCTTTTTTAATCGTCTTGATTGGAAAGAGCTTCTTACTTTCCGTGATTTTCGTCTGACACAGTCAACTTTTTACGACCATGAGCACGACGCGCGTTTAACACGCGGCGGCCATTCTTGGTTGCCATTCTTTCGCGAAAACCATGCTTGTTGACACGGCGACGATTGTGGGGCTGGAATGTTCTTTTCATCTTTCTATATTGTTTTTAATTTATTATAATGTCGATATCAACGGACGTGATAGTCCCTATTGGGCTGCAAAATTACTCATAATTTTCCAAATAACAAAGAATTATATGTTTTTTCAGAGCCAAATCGGCGTTTTTTTATAATTTTATAGTAACTTTGCAGGCGCAAAAAGGGCATGAAGCCATCCCGCCAAACCCTTGCGAATAAAGCCGTATGGCGAAGCGTTTCGGTTGGTTTTTCCCGAATAGCGCAACTTAGTCGCCATTCTTCATAGGCTCAATCCGCTAACTGGCGAGTGGGGAACTTAACTTGAGATGTACCCCATTCAAAAGTTACCCGGATGGAACAACTGCCAGCAGAACGGCACGACGGCACAGGCAGCCCAACCAATTGCGCCAAAATGGCACAATGAGCAATGCAACAAATTTATAAAAACATATAATATGATCAATTCACAAGAAATAAAAATCGGCACCTGCATCCGTATGGATGGAGGCATTTGGAAATGCGTAGACTTTCAACATCGCAAGCCTGGAAAAGGCAACACCGTGATGAATACCAAACTGAAAAACGTGGCCGACGGTCGCGTGCTGGAACGCACGTTCCAAGTAGGCTTCAAGCTTGACGACGTGCGGGTGGAGCACAGACCCTACCAATACCTCTACGAGGACGGCACAGGCTGCATATTCATGAACCAAGAGACCTTCGAGCAGATACCCATCGCGAGAGACATGATCACCGGAGCTGAGTTTATGAAAGAGGGAGACATCGTGGATGTGCAAACCGACACTTCTGATGGAACCATCCTTTCGGCAGAGATGCCTGTGAAAACCAATCTCGTCATCACTCACAGTGAGCCGGGCGTCAAAGGCAATACCGCCACTAACGCCACCAAGCCAGCCACATTGGAGACTGGAGCCGAGGTGCGCGTGCCGCTCTTTATCAACGAGGGTGAGACCATCACCATCGACACCCGCGATGGAAGCTATGTGGGGCGCGTGACCGACAAGTAAATCCATAGGCACACTCTTCACCATTTACAGCTCCCCAAGCCCATCTCCCAAGGGAATGTTGACCACTATCGCAGGCTCAAAAGTGTTAGCGCATAGATAGACATGACCCGGCAAGGACGGGCTTGGGGAGTTACCGTTCTGAATATATCGTATCATGAGCCACGATCAAGACACCCAGCCGCGCCACACATTGGCGCAAGCAGAGAGCGAGCCTTTGTTCTCCATCATCATTCCAGTGTTTAACCGTCCAGACGAAGTGGACGAGCTGTTAGACAGCCTTACACGACAGCAAGAGCGCGACTTCGAGGTCGTCGTCGTGGAAGACGGGTCACAAACGCCCTGCCTATCGGTATGCGACAAATACCAAGGACACTTGCGCCTGCGATACTTCGCAAAGCCCAACAGTGGTCCAGGACAAAGCCGCAACTACGGAGTGGAGCGCGCCAACGGCCGATACATGCTCATACTCGACTCTGACGTGGTGCTTCCTGAGGGTTACCTCACAGCCATCAAGCACGAATTAAGGCGCGAGCCTGCCGACGCTTTCGGAGGACCAGATCGTGCGCACCATTCGTTTAGCGACACTCAGAAGGCCATCTCTTACGCCATGACAAGTTTTTTCACCACCGGGGGCATTCGTGGTGGCAAAAAAAAGTTGGACAAGTTTTATCCGCGCTCATTCAACATGGGTGTTCGTCGTGATGTATACCAGCAGCTTGGTGGCTTCTCCAAGATGCGATTTGGCGAAGACATCGACTTCTCCATACGTATTTTTAAGGCCGGCTACCAATGCCGGCTGTTTCCCGACGCTTGGGTGTACCACAAGCGTCGCACAGACTTTCGCAAATTTTGGCGGCAGGTTTACAACAGCGGCATAGCACGGATAAACCTTTTTAAACGATACCCCGACAGCCTGAAAGCGGTACATTTACTACCCATGATTTTCACCTTAGGCACCATCGCCCTGACGCTCTTCGCGCTTTTGGGTGCTGTCATTTTCCTCTTTGGGCACACACCCGCGCAACATTCGTTTGGCGTCACGGCCATGACGATAGGGCTGTTGCCTCTCGTGCTCTACGCAATTCTGATTTTTGCCGACGCCGCCATTCTTTTCAGCAGTGTCAAGATAGGGCTGCTTGCCATTCGCGCGGCGTTCACGCAGCTCATGGGTTATGGTTGCGGGTTTATTGACGCGGCATGGAAACGCCTGTTATGGCACAAGGATGAATACTCAGCTTACAACCACAATTTTTATAAATGAGCCAGCTCCACGAAAGGTTGACATCGCCATGAGTTGGACAAAACACGCTTGAACTTTGAAAAAACTCACCATCAACCATTGGGATGAGGCCGACCGACCACGTGAAAAATTGGAACGTCTTGGAGCCACGGCGTTGAGCGACGCGGAGCTTTTGGCCATTCTCATCGGCTCTGGATCACAAAAAGAGAGTGCCGTGGCACTCATGCGACGGGTGTTAGACGATTGTAACAACAACCTGAACACCCTTGGCAAGATGTCCATTTTCGACCTCACGCAGTATCACGGCATGGGGCCAGCCAAAGCCATCACCATTCTCGCCGCGTGCGAATTGGGCAAGAGGCGGGGCAACACAGGTGCGCAACGACGGCAAGAACTTGGGTCGGCCACAGACATTTACAACTACATGCACCCACAAATGCAAGATTTGGATGTGGAAGAGTTTCATGTCTTATTGATGAATCAGGCTTTCAGGCTCATCAGGCAAGTGCGCATCAGCCACGGAGGCATGACAGAAACCGCTGTAGACATACGCTTGATGATGAAGCAAGCCATCCTCAACAATACCACCGTGATGGCCGTGTGCCATAACCATCCCAGTGGGAACACGCATCCCAGCACACACGACGACAAGCTGACACAACAAATAAAAAAAGCGTGCGAGATAATGCGCATCTACTTCTTAGACCACATCATCGTGACTGATGGAATGTATTACAGCTATCGGGAGGAGGGCAGGCTGTAACGCTCGAGCGTCATCCTCCGCATGCCACCCATCACTCATGGCGATGGTAGCGCCGTAACAGATGAACTAAATTCATAGCTCTAACAGTTGGTACATTCGAATTAAATGCTTAAATTCGCAGAGTCAACAATCTTTCAGAACTATGACACAGCAAGAAAAAACCATGATAGAGGGAAAAATAGTAGACGTTCTTAAAACCGTCTATGACCCTGAGATACCCGTAAACATTTGGGATCTTGGCATGATATACAAGATAGACCTGCAACCAGACGGCGTGGCGGACCTTGATATGACATTCACGGCACCCTCTTGCCCTGCCGCGGATTTCATCCTTGAGGATGTGCGCACCAAGGTGGAAAGTGTAGACGGCGTGAAAGCGGCCAACGTGAACTTGGTGTTTGAACCCGCATGGGACCAGAGCATGATGAGCGAGGAAGCGCGTGTGGAGCTGGGGTTCGACTGATTAAACGAACACTTGGATGACTAAGAACATTTATTTTTTATCCGATGCGCATTTGGGCTCTTTGGCCATCGCGCACAAAAGGACGCAAGAACGACGGTTGGTGCGCTTCTTGGATAGCGTGAAGCACAAAGCCGCGGCCATCTACCTCTTGGGCGACATGTTCGACTTTTGGAACGAATACCGCTATGTGGTACCCAAAGGATATACTCGGTTCTTGGGCAAGCTGTCCGAACTGACCGACATGGGGGTGGAAGTGCACTTTTTCACCGGCAACCACGACTTGTGGACTTATGGGTATTTGGAGCAGGAATGTGGGCTTATCGTGCACCGAAAGCCGCTCACCACAGAGCTGTATGGCAAGGAGTTTTATCTTGCGCACGGCGATGGGTTAGGCGATCCGGACAACAAATACAAGGTGCTCAGGCGCATTTTCCATAGTCCGCTGTGCCAACGCATGCTCAATTTCATACACCCATGGTGGGGCATGCAGCTTGGGCTGAACTGGGCCAAGCACAGTCGACTGAAGCGAGCTGACGGTAAAGAGCCTCCCTATATGGGCGAGGACAAGGAATATTTAGTGCTTTGGACCAAGCAATACAAACAGACGCATCCCAACATCGATTATTTTATTTATGGGCATCGACACATCCAATTGGATGTTACGCTTGCTGACAAGACACGCATGCTTATTCTCGGCGACTGGATTTGGCAGTTCACCTATGCCGTGTTTGATGGTGAGCATCTCTTCTTAGAACAGTATGTAGAGGGCGAGAGCGAGCCGTAATTCCTACCTTATAGACCATATCGACAAGATCAAGCGCCCAGAACAATCATCTTTGACACGCCAATCTGCGGCCAAAGATAAAAAAAGAAAACTCCCACAGTCATTCTCCTTTGTGAATAGCTGTGGGAGTTTTGTTATGGCTGAATGATTGGGAGCTCTTGGCTCCCTATCGTTCAGCGAGTGTTATCGGTCGCGTTACTCCACGACATACTTGCGTGTCTCCACCGTCTTGCCGTCAGTGGCCTTTACAAGGTAAACGCCAGCAGGAACTTTACCCTTGAGATCATCAGCGCTAAGTGGCAACTTGAAGGTGCCAATCTTCACACCTGAGAGGTCGTAAACCTCTGCCTGACCCTTGGTCAAAGTGGTGGTCATATTCTCAATACCTGTTACAGAGCCAAGTATCTTGGCGAAATCGGTCTCTGGAGTGTCCACGAATACAAAGCGGTTTGCCTCTATGCCATCCACGTCTCCGGTGAAGAAGTATCTGGCCTTGTTGTCAACAAACGGAGTAACCGTCTCATTCTTCAAGTCTATCAACTTCAGATTCTGATAGTCCAAATCCATAGCCGTGAGCTCCATGTTATAGGTTTTGCCCTTGCAGATTTCCACATTGAAAGCACTTCCTATGACACTTGGCACGGTCATCACCTGCACGTTCTTGGCATCGGTTGTCGTTCCGAAGGCTGAAGGCTCGCCCATGTTGAGCTTCTCGCCGTCGTATCCGTTGTCGTAAGCAGCCGTAGCGTTTTGGCGCTGCAGCATGGTGAACTTGTCGTACACCTGCTCGTTGTCAATCTTCACAGCGATACCGCCATCGCAATAGTCGGTCTCCGCATTGAAACGTTTGGCCCGAAGTTCGCCACCCTCTTTCACAACACCTTTATAAGGAATGGTGAGTTTGCCCAGAGTAGTGCTATAGGTAGGATTCTTGTATTTCACCATGAAGCCCTGCATAGGTGCAAGGGTATGGGGCATACCATTCTCTCCTGCCACACCAATAGGCACTGCCTCGTAGCCACCCTTGTCTTTCACTGAGTTGCCATAAGCATTCTTCCAGTCTTCCCAGCTACCGGTGGTGTAGATGTAAACCGTGTTGTCCATTTTCACACCATTCTCGCCGGATTCCAGCTGGATGTTCTTGATGTCCACGCCTGCCATGAACGAGTTACCAACAATGTTGTGACCTAATCCGTAACGCTTGGCATTATCGCCTTCTGCTGTAGAAGCATTAACGACAGCTGCCTGACGTGTCAGTTCAATAGTCTGCTCGCAAAGGTTCAGTTGTCCTTGAATCTTGTGTACACCCTTACCTGTGTCGGTTACAGGAGCCACCTCATAGCCTACGAATGCCTTCATCTCGCTACCCTTAGGAACGTCTGTCCATTTGCGGTAATAGTGGTTGGGGTCATTCAGTTTCTCACTGTAAGCACGGATATAAAGATCCTTAGAGCGTGTCTGCTTCTTGGTCTGTTTAACAGGCAAGCCAATATACTGCCAGTCAAACTCATTCCATACCGTTTGGTTGTAGTCTGGCGAGGTCTTATCCTTGTCATCCGTAGCAGTACGACGTTGTACATACGTACCCAATGGCTTGAACTCAACAGTGGCAAATACAGTAGTGTTGCATGAATTTTCATTGTTCAAGATGAATGTACCCACCTTCTTACCGTCGGTTGATGTCTTCATCACAAGCTTGTCCTTGTCACCGTCTGTGGTGAAGCCTTCTACGCTCTTCACGGTCAAACCACCATCAGCGGGAACAACCACAGCTGGGTGACCCTTTGTCTTTTCATTGGCACCTTCCTCAATCTTCTCGTCAGGTGCGTTGTTCACCAACTTGTTTGCAGAGATAAACTTACCGGCAGGCAAGTGCAGGTCACGCACTGCCTTTTTTTCCTTGGCATTCACACTACCATCAGCAAAGATAATGTTCTCGCCATCCTTAGGAACATCTTTGGTCCAGTTCTCTTTCTTATTGAAGTCGTTGTCCACGTCTCCAGTCCAGTAGTTATAGCCGCAGGCATTCACTTCGGGGTCATAAGCAGAGCCTCTGCTTTGTCCTTGCTTGCCGTCTTTGTCGGCAGGATTGCCTGGATTTACAGCTACAGGCACGCCGTCTGTGTCTTCCTTACCCTTGATCTGACCTTGCTCATCGACCATATCCATATCCTCAGTGACATTGTCACCACCTTCTATAGCATCGAAACATCCATCACCGTCACTGTCGGGGTCCAAGAAGTTGGGAACACCATCCTTGTCGTCATCGGCAGGCAGCATGATGGTTACCAAAGTGTTCACCTCACCTGTTTGGTCAAGTGTCTGTGTGAACGCAAAGTATTTCGTTCCAGGGTCAACGTTAAGATAAGATAACCCCACCATGTCTTTAAGATTTACATCTTTGTTGTTCACAATGACTTTCTTAGTACCTTCAGATTCAAACACTGTATAACGGTCATCATCCATCTTGGTGTACAATTCGGTTTGCGAATATGCGTGCTCATTGGTAAGAATGTTAATGCCAAACTGATTGTCTATGTGGAATAGTGATGCTGGAGTACTTTGCATCAGCACGTATGGATGCATTGTACCGCTCACTTCCCAAGTAGTGATGTTCTTTTTGTTGGCACTACCAGTCATAAACCGGTCGCCGTCTATCTTGTAATTGTGTATCTTAACGACCACCTTACCAGAGCCAGCAGCATAACCAAACTTATCTGAAAGGTCAACGGTGAATGGGTCACCCGTGGCGCTTGAAGCTCCGACAACTGACGGCAACAATGTAAGCACCTTAACCTTATCTCCAGTCTTAGGGGTAGCGTTGAGGTAGTTTTCGTCTTTCACAATATCTGCGAAGAGTTTCTGTGTATTGACGTTCGGTCTGTAGCGCACCCATTTGCTCGTACCCAACTGATTATCTTGAAGCGCGAAGTTGGTAGGATTCAGTTCTGGGTTCTCATCAATATTAATAATACCGTCGTTATCCCAGTCTATATCTTCTTTTGGCAGTGTACAATCCTTGAAGAAAATTTGAGCACCAACGTTTTGACCATACTCTCGTGTAAGATTGTACTCTCCGGAACAATCGTATTTATAAGTGAGACCGTCATGGTCTGTCATGCTCTTCACGATAATGGTGTAGAGATATCCCTCTGCCACTTTAGCTATTGGGAAGAGTTCCTCGCCTGTCAGGATGACGCTGTCTGGATATTCCTCGTGCGCAGGAATAATGTCATAACCATTTATCTCGTAGTCTATCGTGTCACCTTTTTCATTTTTGATCGGCTTCGTGTAATCATAGTGAGGAATCTTTTTCTCAGGAATCAGAATCTTCTTCGTGGAAGTCTTTGCCACTTTAGCCGTGACTATCTTTTCAAAACTGTTACCTTTTTGTTTCCATACATCATACGTAAAAGTGAAAGGACCTTCGCCGCCCTTGCTTTGGAATTTGGCCCAGTATTTCTTTTCGTTTGCGCAGTATGACGCAAATGTCTTGCTCACGCCCGGTTGCTTGCTGTCATTGGTAATAATGTTAGCGTGTGGCTTGAGCACGTCTATCTCAGGGCGCTGTACAATTGGCTTACAGTCTATTTTTACGCCCTCACCTTGAGCGCCCATCTCTGTGGATGTTGGCATGGTATAGCCTTGGCCGTCAATCGGTGTGGCCGTGGCTGAAGTGCCTGGATCCTCGTTGTTAGAATAGGTGTTGCCGCTTTGTTCATCCAACCTAAGTTTAGATTTATACATATTGGAAGCTAACTGTAACTTGGAATCAAAAATTCTAATGTAAGAGTATCCTGTCTGATGGCTACTTATGTCTGCTCCCCATACTGTCGTACTCATCTTACTATCATTGCTCATTCCTTGGTTTCCAAAGAAAGTACATTTTTTTAAACGGTCTATCACAAACCTATTATCACCTGTTAGTAAACCAGTACGTGTGACGTAGAATATTGCTCCACCGCTGCCCAAACGTCCTTCTATGCCGTCACCCGTGTTCTTAACGAAAGTGCTATTTTCGATAATACAGTTCTTGCCCTGGGCTAAAAGGATAGACAAAGCACCACCGCTGCCAGGCAAAGTGTATGTAAGTATATTGGTGGCTAAATTACCTTTCTTGGCTACGTTGCCAAAGAACACGTCATTGGTAGACCACAGACCAGAAGTATTATCTTCTATAGCTGCATCGTTCATGCAGATAGCACCTCCTTGGTTAGCCTCGTTGTTGTAATAACGGTTGTCACTTGATTTGACGAACGCTGCATTTAGAGCCAGAACAGCACCACCTTTACCTACAACTGTGTTGCCCTCAAAGGTATTGTGGATTAGCTGTGTACCCTTACAACCAATCAACATTGCGATGGCTCCACCACCATCGCCTGATTTCTCGACACCATAAGCATGGTTTTTCTTAAAGATACAGTCTTTAACGATGACTGGGTGGCCATTGTTTATCTGTCCGATGGCACCACCATTATTCGCCTTGTTGTCAACAAACTCACACTTCTCAAAAGTGATGGGTTCTGTCACGTTGCTCTGGTTGTTGCGAATGCTCACGGCACCACCATAGCTGTTACACTTGTTGTTTATGAATTTACAGTTGGTAAACGTACCATGACCGCTCGATAAAGACACAGCACCACCCGAAGGATAAATCACGCCACCGCCATCTGCGCCATCAGTCACGGTGCTGTTGGCAAACACACAGTTCTTGACGTCAAATCTACTGTTAGCGATGTCTAATTCAATGGCACCACCACCCTTTTTGCTCGCGTTGTCGGAGAAATAGCATCCCTCTAACAGTACTGTCTTGGCACCAGCAAAGCGGATGGCACCACCAGCTCCAGTACCACTGGCTCCTTGAGTACCAGTGGTGTTTTTACAGAACATGGAGTTTTTCACCGTCACCGTACCTGCCACTTTTACCCACATGGCGGCACCCTCGAGAGCTGTGGTCTCTCCATTTTTAAAGTTACAGTTGTCTACCGTTACATTCAGTGGGCTTTTCTCATTGGTGTCATCAACCAACAGGGAGCCGCCATCACCTACTGCCGCAGTGGCACCAGCACGGTTTTTATCAAACTCGCAATCCTTGATTGTTATGTATCGCTGTGTGCCTTCGGGCACTGACGTAAGAATATCATATATTCCATTAGGTGTGCTCACATAGATGGCGCCGCCTCTGTCGCCCGAGAAATTGTTGTAGAACTGGTTGTTTTCCAAATACATGTTCTGGCAATTCATCATCCTGAGTACGCCGCCCTTTCTTGCTTGAGAGTTGCGGAAAGTAGAGTTGGTGATGGTCACATTCTTGAAACCGTTAAGCGATATGGTCGACTGTTGGTTTTCTGCCGTACCACCTGTGTTACGATCCACCTGCATGTGGTCTATCCTCACATACGACCCTTCTGTGTCTGTCGGATCCTCTCCATGGTTAGTCAGACCAAAAAGGTCTACACCTTGATAAATTCCCTGATGGTGAATGTCGTGGAAGGTAACATAACTAACGTCTACCTTGACATTGGTTTGCTTTTCGCCACCATCCGAGAACGACAGGAAGCCACCGCCTTGCCCACCAACATACTCACCTTGCAGCACCTCCACACGGTTGATCTTGACCCGTGGGTTTTTCATAGTTCCATAGAAAAAGATGGCGCTATGGCGTGCCGACTTGTAGTAATTGAAGACACAGTCTGTCAGCTCCAAGTAAGGGTTGTCAAAATTGTTGCAGTCCATGGTGATGATAGCGCCTTGTCCTGGCAGTGCGATAAACTTTTTAGAGTTGAACGTCAAGCCACGTAATATCAACGACTGGTTGCTGTTGTTGGCACGTAGCACCGAGTTTCGCATCATTCTGTCAGATGTAAACTCAGTGATATATTGGCGCGGGTTGCTGCTGCAAGTGTCCTTCGGCAGCGTACTTGAACCCGGCGTGGGGTAGCCACCGGCGATGGTGAGCTTCTGCCCAGGCTTGGTCATCACATAGAACGCATCTCGTTTTTTACCGTCCTTATAGGTTATGGCATTCACCTCACCCACATCATATTTTCCTTCGGCCACATAAACGATAGCCTCAGGATTTGCGCTGATCTCCACATGGTTCAGTGCAGCCTTGAGGGTCTTGAAGGCATCGTTCCACGAAGTACCGGTGCGCGAGTCGTTACCTGTCTTAGCAGACACGTAAAACTTGATAGGGTCGGCCTGTGCCCCGAGTGCCATGAAGCACGCAAGTAGCATCGTCAGCACATACCTTGCTGGTAATAAATGTTTCATGTTGTTTTATTTTTTTTATTTATTGTACGTCTATTCTCTTACGATCGCCGACATGGGGTTCAGTCTTCCCAATTTGTGTCGTAAAGTTCCCCGTCAAATTCCATTTCTTTTGCCTTGCCAGTTTTAGGGTTGTCAGGGTCTTGTTGGCTGAACGGGACATTACCTGTACCCGGGTCGCCTCCAACCAAAACCAAGCTAACTGGACTTACATAATTTTTCTTTGCCATAGAGTGTAATTTTTATTAATTATTATTGTATTTTCTATTATCAAGCCACCGTAAACATACCCCATTTATATTCTATTATAATATTATAATAAGGTGTACAAAGCAAGTGACTATCATCTGTCTATCAAAGAGAACCTTTTTTATTGTATCCAAAATTTTCCACATGCAAAATTACAGCGATTACTACAACAAAGAAAAACTAAAAAAATCATTTTGCTAACAATTTCCGTTCATTTATAGCTACTATGTTAATGTATGTTTACCCCCCCCCGGTTTTAGTTAATAATCTTTAAAGATTAATTGCTTATGCTATTAAACAGTATGAATAATACGAAAAAAGTTTCATATTTGTATAAAAATTATAGCTAAACATGCAATTCCACTACCTGAACCGACACAAGTCGTGCCCACAATACATCGGTGACAGACCGATAGGCTTCGTACTTTTCTCGGAAAAGAAAGGCGAGACGGTGCACGATTTTCTACGTATTCCCCTGCTGCTGTTTGTCGTGAGCGGGAAGTTGAAAATCATCTCCAACACCAAGCAGGAGACCGTTATAGCAGACAACCAGATGGTGGCTGCTATATGCGAAGAGGGCTACACCTTGGAGGCTATGGCAGACACGCTGTGCCTGCGGCTGTATGTCATGGGCGATGGGCTGAACTTCTGCCACCGCATCGTGTCATTTCCCAAGGACATGGAGAGCGATGGAACGGGCAAGGTGCTGACCATGGTGCCAGAAGTGAAAACTATCGTGCGACAAATGGTGGGTTATATCACCGACGGCGTGCTGTGTTGCGACATACACGCACTGAAACAACAAGAGCTGGCGGCGGTGCTGCAGGGCTATTACAAGACGGATGACCTTCGCGATTTTGTGGCGCCCATCTACGACCCACATATACAATTCTATAACGAGGTGCAAAAGATAGGTAAGGAATATCCCACGGTGAGTGAGATGGCGAAGCATCTTAACATGAGCTACTCGTCGTTTGTACGACACTTTCGCAAGGTGTTCAAGGAGAATCCACAGGAGTGGATAGCAGAAAACAGGTTGCGCCGAATGTTGGAGCAGTTGCGCAACACACAACGTACAGAACAGGATATCGCTGATGAGCTGGGCTTCTCGTCATTGCAAATCATGCGCGCATTTTGTAAAACGAAAGTGGGAAAAACGCCATCGCAGATACGACAGGAGAAATAATTCACAATTCATAATTTTCAATTCGCGATTTCATCAATCACGTTTCGTCAACGCATCATTCCGTCAATCAATGATTTTTATTTTAAAACAGGGCGCGATACGCCGTGTGTCGTGAACTGCCATGCGTTGGCTTTGTCATATATTATATCCCAAAAAAGCAGCGAAAAATAGTTGGATAAACATTTGGGTGTATGTCACAAATAATCTATCTTTGCATGAAAAGTGCGCCAACACGACAACACTGCCAATACGACAGGCGACGCCAGCGTGGCTGACATGCCGGTAGATAGCGCGACGTCTGTAGTGGCACGAATGGAAAATATGGCTAAAGCCGAACGTGGCGAGCGTTTGCCGTTTGCAGAGACACGACATGTTCGGCAGTCCTAAAAATAATAACCGATGCACTACACTTTAAACATCAGAGGCCATCTCATGTCGCTCAAAGAGCCACAAGTGATGGGTATCATGAACGTGACCACCAACTCGTTTTACGCCGCCAGCCGCGTGCAGGCCGAAGAAGATATACGCGCTCGCGTGAAGCAGATGAGAACCGAGGGCGCCACCATCATCGACGTGGGCGCATGCTCCACCAACCCCTATTTGGAACAGCTCACCACAGAGAGCGAAGAGCTGGAACAGCTGGACCGAGCGCTACAAATATTGAAAGAAGAAGATGCGGAAATAGCCGTTTCCATCGATACTTTTCGGCCCAAGGTGGCACGCATGTGCATAGAAAAATATGGTGTGGACATTATCAATGACATATCCACCGGCGAAGACCCAGAGATGTTCCCTTTGGTGGCCGAGACCGGCACGCCCTATATACTGATGAGTCAAAAGGGCACATTGCAAGACATCATGATGGAGATGGCTGGCAAGGTGGAGCAGCTACGCCAATTGGGACAGAAAGACATCATCTTGGATCCGGGGTACGGCTTTGGAAAAACGATGGCGCAAAACTTCGCCATCTACGATGAAATGGAGCGTTTTGGCGTATTGGAGCTACCATTGCTCGTGGGTATATCACGTAAGAGAATGATTTACCAAACGCTACAGATCACCGCCGACCAATCGCTCAACGGCACCACGGTGCTCAACACCATCGCCCTGATGAAAGGGGCCAACATACTGCGTGTGCACGACGTCAAGGCTGCCGTAGAGGCCGTGAGACTTTACGAAGCCATGAAAAACGTCGACCCATCCGGAGTGTCTGCCTGACAAGATATGCCTGACCGCCGCACTTGCGCCACCCCAAGATGGCACGCATGACAACCGAACCTAATCACCATTAACCGCTCATACATGTTTTTTGAATTTGGAATTAAGGATGTCATCGACATCGTACTTGTCGCATTGATACTATACTACATCTACCAACTAATGAAGGCGAGTCGCTCGCTCAACGTCTTTGGTGGCATTATAGTGTTTGTGCTGACGTGGCTGTTTGTGTCGCAGGTACTCGAGATGCGTCTCTTGGGCAGCATCATGGACAAATTGGTGAGCGTGGGTGTCATCGGCCTGATAGTGCTGTTCAAGGACGAAGTGCGCAAATTTCTATACCAATTGGGCGAGCACCAGCGCGTGCGCCACTTCTTGAAGTTCTTTTCACAGAAAAAAGATGACGACCGTGAGCAGGACAAAGAGACTGTGATGCCCATCGTATGGTCGTGCATGGACATGGCTAAAGGCAAGGTGGGCGCGCTCATCGTGATAGAACGCTCCATCCCCCTTGATGACATTGTGCAGACAGGCGAGACCATAGACGCCAAGGTGAACAAGTTGTTGATAGAAAATCTTTTTTTTAAAAACTCGCCATTGCACGATGGCGCCATGGTCATTTCCAAGAAACGCATCAAAGCCGCGGGCTGCATACTACCTGTGAGCCACAGCATGGACATACCCAAGGAATTGGGCTTGCGCCACCGTGCCGCCATGGGCATATCGCAAGACTCTGACGCTATAGCCGTGGTGGTGTCTGAAGAGACGGGCAGTATCAGCGTGGCCATCAAGGGAAGGTTTAGGCTCAGGCTCTCGGCAGAAGAATTGGAGAGCCTCCTCGTACAAGAAATGGCCGTGTGATGGGCACGTGGCGGGTTAAAGATATTTAACCCAAGACTGATGCTCAATTACTTGTTAGGCTCGTTAAGAATGGCTAACTTTGTAAAAATTATCAAAAGTCTAATCGTATAAAAAGAAATGATGAATTTATTAGAGAACATTGTGGCGCGGGCAAAAGCAAACAAGCAGCGCATCGTTCTCCCCGAAGCCGAGGAAGAACGCACCTTGAAAGCCGCCGACAAAGTGTTGGCCGACGACTTGGCTCACCTAATCCTTATTGGCAATCCAGAGAATATAGAGCGTGAGGCCAAGGAGTGGGGATTGAAGCATATTGGCAAGGCGACTATCGTAGATCCGAAAAATTGTGACAAGACAGAGGAGTATGCCACCCTTCTCGCGGAGCTGCGCAAGAAGAAAGGCATGACGATGGAACAAGCTCGCGACCTTGTTACCGGCAACAATCTCTACTTGGGGTGCATGATTATCAAAAGCGGCGACGCCGACGGTCAAATCTCAGGAGCGCTGAGCACGACAGGCGACACCCTGCGCCCAGCTCTCCAGATTATCAAATGCGCACCCGGCGTCACCTGCGTGAGCGGTGCCATGCTGCTCTTGACACACGAGCAACAATACGGCAAGAACGGTGTTGTGGTGATGGGCGACGTAGCCGTGACACCCAACCCCACGGCCGACCAACTGGCACAGATAGCCTACACCACGGCGCAAACTGCCCGAACGGTGGCCGGAATTGAAGACCCCGAGGTGGCCATGCTGAGCTTCTCGACAAAAGGATCGGCCAAAGACGCCAAAGACAAAGAGACTGGAAAGAGTGTCTATATTATAGATAAGGTGGTAGAGGCCACACAGATAGCCCAAGAGAGATACCCTGACCTGAAGGTGGATGGAGAGTTGCAGGCCGACGCCGCGCTTGACCCCACGGTGGCACAGAAGAAAGCCAAGGGCAGCAAGGTGGCCGGAAAGGCTAACGTGTTAGTGGTGCCCAACCTCGAGGTGGGCAACATCGGCTACAAATTGGTGCAGCGATTGGGTGGCGCCACGGCTATAGGCCCTATTCTACAAGGTATCGCACGCCCAGTGAACGACCTGAGCCGAGGATGCTCCGTAGACGATATCTACTACATGGTGGCTATCACCGCGTGCCAAGCGCAAGGATAATATTTACATTTTACAATTCACAATTTTCAAAAAACAATTCACAATTTTCAATTCACCATTATGACAAAGACTGTTCTAAGTTAATAATCAGAAATTGAAAAGAGCGAGAAAAACTACGTATTTCTTCAAATTGAAGATTGGAATAACAGCCAAATAATATTTGGAAAGAAGAAATATAAAACATCAAAAAGAAAATATGAAAGTTTTAGTTTTGAACTGTGGCAGCAGTTCTATTAAATACAAGCTATACGATATGGCTGGCGAGAAAGTGCTGGCACAAGGTGGCGTGGAGCGTATAGGTCTCGACGAGGCTTTTATCAAAGTGAAACTCGACAATGGCGAGAGCAAGAAGATCATGGCAGACCTGCCCACACACAAAGAGGGCGTGGCCTTGGTATTCAAGGTTTTGCTCGACCCGGAGATCGGCTCACTGAAGAGCGTGGACGAGATAGATGCCGTGGGGCATCGCATCGTGCAAGGTGGCGACTTGTTTGAAAAGAGTTGTTTGGTGACGCCAGAGGTAGAGGCGGGCATTGAGAGCCTCATAGATCTGGCACCGGTGCACAACGCTGGCCACCTGCGTGGTATTCGCGCGGTGGGCACGCTGATGCCAAACGTGCCGCAAGTGGTGGTGTTTGACAACGCCTTCCACAGCACCATGCCCGATTATGCCTACCTGTACGCCGTGCCTTACGAACTGTACAAAAAATACCATGTGCGCCGATACGGCTTCCATGGCACCAGCCACCGCTATGTGTCACACCGCGTTTGCGAGTTTCTGGGCGAGGATATCACCAAGAAACGTATTATAACGTGCCACATAGGCAATGGCGCTTCGATGGCGGCGGTGAAGTATGGCAAGGTGATAGACACTTCCATGGGACTGACACCGTTGGCCGGACTCATGATGGGTAGCCGGTCGGGCGACATCGACCCAAGTGCTGTGACCTACCTGATGGATAAACTTGGCAAGGCTCCGCAAGAAATGGCCGACTTCCTGAACAAGGAGAGTGGCATGCTCGGCATTACCGGAATATCGAGCGACATGAGAGAGATCGAGGCGGCAGAGGCCGCTGGAGACGAGCGCGCCATTTTGGGCATGAAAATGTATAGCTATCGCATCAAGAAATATATAGGTGCCTACGCGGCCGCAATGGGTGGCGTGGACATCATTGTGTGGACCGCCGGTGTGGGCGAAAACCAAGCAAGCTTGCGCATAACGGCATGCGAGGGACTGGATTTTCTGGGTATCAAGATGGATGCCGAGCGCAACAATTGCCGCGGCGTGGAGAAGGTGATTTCGGCTGACGACTCAAAGGTGAAGGTGGTATTGATACCTACCGACGAGGAAATAGTCATAGCACGAGACACGCGCGATTTGGTTGAGGCCAAGAAATAACAAACCGCTCATCGCTCCCCTCACCCACAATAGGTGAGGGGAATGTTTTTTAACAACAAGGACAGACGATAGAAAGACATATTTTTTAACGCTTAATCCTTGATACACAACCATCTTCACGCATGGTGTGAAGGCAACGATTTTTGAACATGAAAGTAGTAACTTTTGGAGAAATTCTACTCCGACTGTCAAAAAACGACAGTCAGCGGTTGTTCCAAACAGGTGGATTTGATGCCAATTATGGAGGCTCAGAAGCCAACGTGGCAGTGAGTTTGGCCCAGCTTGGCGACCGCGTGGAGTATGTGACAAGCGTTCCTGACAACAACCTTGGCGAGGCGGCGTTGATGCACCTGCGACAGTTGGGACTGGATGTATCGCACGTGGCGCGTAGGGGTAAACGGTTGGGCACCTACTATTTTGAACCTTCGGCAGCTTTTCGAGGTACACAAGTGGTGTACGACAGAGACGGATCGTCGTTTAACACGATGGAGTATGGCGACATAAACTGGGAGCCTGTGCTCGCCGATGCCACATTGTTTCACTGCTCCGGCATAACATGCGCTACGAGTAAGGCCGCTCTCGACACGACGATGGATGCCGTAGAGATGGCCCATGAGCGTGGCATAGAATTGTCGTGCGACATCAATTATAGGTCGTCGCTGTGGAAATATCCCGGCGCTGACGCCCGAACGGCAACGCAAGAGCTGATGAAATACAGCGCCTTTGTTTTTGGAGACCAAAACGAATGGTATGTGGCCACCGGCCTTGAGCCTATCCCTTTCAACGCGCTGGACAATTCGTATCAGTTCGATTTGGACGCTTACCGTCGGTATTTTGACAAGGTACACCGTATGTTTCCCAACTGCCGGCGCATGCTGATGGCCCATCGCAACCAGCTATCGTTTCAGCATCACATCAACGCAGGAGTGCTATGGGTGGACGGCGAGATACGCACATCACGCATTTGGGACATCAATCCCATCGTGGATCAGATGGGTGTGGGCGATGCTTGGGTAGCGGCCTTTATCCATGCCATGCACCGATGGCCGGGCGATGACCGACAGTGCTTGGAATTTTCGGTGTCGGCCTCCGCCCTTAAAAATACGATTTCGGGCGACCAAAACTTGGTAACAGAAGACGAAATAATCGCTAACATGACAGCTAAAGGTGGCCGAATAGACCGATAACGACGTCAAAGGGGTTTGCATCAAGGCATTTCGGCAAAATTGTCTGGCAATATTGCCACATTGACAAACCCTACATATCCCCAAATACATATCTTGCAGCTCAAAAGAATATCATTAAATATGAATGTTAAAGCACTGTACAATTTGTACAAACAACACCCCCTGATTACCACCGACAGCAGAAATTGCCCCACGGGAAGTATTTTCATAGCCTTGAAAGGCACTTCGTTTGACGGCAACAAATTTGCCAAATCCGCGCTCGACAAGGGTTGCAGCTACGCTATCATTGACGAGAAGGAGTACGCTATCGATGGTGACGACCGTTTCATCGTGGTGGACGATTGCCTCGTGGCCTACAAGGAGATAGCGCGTGAGCATCGCAGGCAATTCCACATTCCAGTCGTGGGAATAACTGGCACCAATGGCAAGACCACGACCAAGGAACTGCTTTCGGCGGTGTTGGCGGAGAAATTTAATGTGATGCACACTGAGGGCAACTTCAACAACGATGTGGGTGTACCCCAAACGCTGTTGCGACTTAACGCCGACCATCAAATGGCGGTAGTGGAGATGGGGGCCTCGCACGTGGGAGACATCAAGAAATTGGTGGACTACGTGGAGCCAACCTGTGGTCTGATCACCAATGTAGGGCGCGCCCATTTGCAAGGTTTTGGCTCGTTCGAGGGCGTGATGAGGGCCAAAGGTGAGCTATACGATTTTCTGAAGGCTCATCAAGCCTTGACGTTTCTCAATACCGACAACGAGTATTTGATGGCAATGGCCCACGAGCGTGGGCTTGAGCGCATTGTCAGCTACGGCCAAGACGCTATGGCGCAAGTACGCGGCGAGGTGGTGAGTTGTGAGCCTTTCTTGCGTTTCAAATGGGCAGCCGCAATGGCCCCCACACTCCATGACGAAACCACTTATGAGGTTACGACACATCTTATAGGCACTTACAACTTGGATAACATGTTAGCTGCCATTGCCGTAGGATTGCATTTTGGAGTATCGCCACGGCAGATCTGCCACGCATTGGAGAGCTACACGCCAGCCAACAATCGCTCCCAACTGATGGAAACGGCCAAAAACCATGTCATCGTAGACGCTTACAACGCCAATCCCACAAGCATGTCGGCAGCTATAGACAACTTTAAGCGCATACATGTAGCGCAGCCCAAGATGGCTATCCTTGGCGACATGCGCGAGCTGGGCGACGTGAGCAAGGTGGAACATCAGAAGATAGTCGACATGCTCAAAGTTTCCGGATTTGACAAAGTGTGGTTAGTGGGAGAAGAATTTGGCAAGACCGACAGCCCCTTTCGCAAATTTAACAATGTGGATGAGGTAAAAAAGGCCATCGCCACAGACACACCCAATGGATGGTATATACTTGTTAAGGGCTCCAACGGCATACATCTCGCAGAGCTAACAAAGGAGTTGTAATTTAGAAAAAGCCCGGAATCACACGTGGTGAAATCCGGGCCGAATGAAAGGAGGAAGTGGTACCTCTTGGAGTTGAACCAAGGACACATGGATTTTCAGTCCATTGCTCTACCACCTGAGCTAAGGTACCTCTTTTGTATTGCGTTTGCAAAGGTAAGGCATTTTACTTAATCCTCCAAACATTTCCATGAAAAAATGCATACATTTCAGAAAAAAGATGTAACTTTGCATCGTCAAAGAAAGCATGGACAGTCATTCCACGCCCTATATTTGACTATCGGGATGTAGCGCAGTTGGTAGCGCACTACGTTCGGGACGTAGGGGTCGGGCGTTCGAGTCGCCTCATCCCGACCAAAGAAAAAACACCAATCAAGCTGGTTGTCCAGTATGATTGGTGTTTGTTTTTACATGGTTGTGAACAGGCTTTCGATTATCTCACGGAGGGTTTAGCCTATCATCATACACTTAGTCAGCATTGACTTCAACCATGTCGATTACTCCTTGCAAACTATTCATGTCTATTTGGCCTATCACTAACACACAAGTGCAATCATTCTTATCGTTTGAAAGCACCAACAACTCGTTTATCACCTTGTCGTTGCCCTTCATCAAGATAAGCGCATTATCGTCTCCGTCACGTACACGGGTGCATTCCTCGTATCCCTTGACGGTAAGTTTTTGAGCTTTTTCGATAAACTTTTTTCGTACATTTTTGTCACATTCGCTAAGCTCCAAGATTTTCATCGTCTTTATTTGTTTTAGCAGAGCATTGACATTATCATTTTTTACCTTTAAAGCCGCTATTCCCATCATAGCGTGGGACACATTCATATACTCGGCACTCTTCTGTGTTTTAAACTCGTTGATCAGTGCCTGCGCCTCCTGTGCGGATACCCACTGAAAGTTAACCAAGAGCAATAACATCCATAAAATCTTTTTCATAAGCATTGGTTTATTAAAAAATGACATAATGTTGAAGCCGTGCTATATCCTCCGCGGTGAAATCCTTGAGCAATCGTAATTCGTCCAAACTGTGTAGCGGACCGCGTAAACGGCGGTAGTCTATGATAGCTTTGGCTTGATAATAATTGATGTAAGGATGTCGCTTCAGCTCATTTAGCTTCAACATATTGACGTTGATTTTATGTATATTGTTACTTGTGCGGAAGAAAAAAATAGCCTCCTCTGGAAAATCCTCTATTTCTTTCAACTGTCGTGCGCTATAAAACCCTCCCAACCTCTGGCGATAACGCACTATCCTGCCAGCAAAATAGGGACCAATACCGGGTACGCGTTGCAACGCGGTGGTATCACTAAGGTTGAGGTCCAACAGCTCCCCCACTTTTAGTTTTGTGGGATATCGGTGTGTAGTGTCACGCCGCTCATGTCTTTCCTCAGCAAAAAGGCCGGCGGCAGGGGCATAGTCACTACTGATGTGTATATAAGGCTCAAGCTCTCTATACTGTTTACGTGTAAGGCCATAAAGACGGGCGAAATCGGCTGGTCGACGGTAAACGCCACCCGCCGCGCGGTATTTGTATATGTTTCTGACCTGCCAGTAATGCAAGCCTAATCGCAATAGCTCTATGCTATCGGCCGTATTGGGATCGAAAGCAAACCGTTCCACTTGTCTGTTTTCTGCCTCAATGTAATGACGATTTGCATGTGAATAGTACGATGAATAGGGCAAATCTCGTCGTGACAACGTGTCTTCTGTATCCAAAATAGTGTCTTCTCCATTCCCGCCAACAATAAAGATAAATGCCATGGAAACTACCGCGAGACATAGAAAGAAAAGCAACACCGCACGGTCTGAACGGTTGAAATAGAAAAAATCTTTCAGTTTCATATCTCAAATTATACTCAATGGACAGCTCCGTGCATGTCAAGCCTCGACACTTAGCTTGAAAGCTACGATGATTTGACTATATGGTAGGTATCAAATGTGTAGCGAAGGGCTATGATCTTTGACACCAAAGCCATCAAGCATACTAAACGTCATCACACATTGACAGCTCCCATTTTGCGAGCGTGTTTTATCAAATATCTCTCTTTTCGTTGTTTATTAGTTGGTCACGTGTAAATTTTTCTATACTTTTACACCTAAAACGTAAGCAAAATTATGAAAATAGGCAACATCATCAGGCATTATCCGCTCTCTTGTCTCGTCATTGTTACCATTTGGACGCTATGCCTTATACCCATTCCCGAAACTCCGTTGAGCAATGTTTCGATGATAGACAAATGGACGCACATAGTGATGTATGGCGTTTTTTGTGCCATTTTGTTGACCGAATACGGTCAAAGGCATAAACATATTCGGTGGTCACAAATTATCGTCGGCGCCGTAATCCTTCCCATTGCAATGGGTGGTCTCATCGAGATTGTGCAAGCCACATGCACCGGAGGCAACCGCAGTGGTGATATCTACGATTTCTTGGCCGACGCCCTTGGCGTGCTCTTGGGCGCCGCTATCGGTACTCTTCTGGCACGGTATCTTTCCAAGCGACATAAGGATTAGTTAACAGGTGGGAATTGTAAAAACGCGCGTCACCCGTAACCTCCAACCCGATGAAATCGGGCTTTTCATACTCTTCGGCTACATTTGACAATTCCACTTCTGCCAATACAAGTCCCTCATTGTCTCCATGAAACTCATCCACCTCAAACACGTGGTTGCCGCTATTGACCAAGAAACGATGTTTGTCAATGGTTCCACCTTGGCATAGCTTCATCAAATGCCTGGCTTCATCCAACGTGATCTCTTTCTCAAACTCGTATCGCGACAGGCCACCGTCTTTGCTTCGACCTTTGATGGTCAAGAAAGCATGGTCATCGCGCACGCGCACACGCACCGTGGCACCCATAGCAGGAATGTAACCTTGCTGGATATGGCTGGCTGAGAAGGCGACATCCCTATACTCGCCCCCTCTTCTCACCAAGAACTTGCGCTCTATCTCAAGCCCACTCATCCTACGATAGTCATGGTCCATATCATGTAAAGTATGGCCAAAAGAATGAGAACACTAAAGATCCATTTCACAATTGTAGCGCCATGAATTTTCTGTTTTTCCTCTCTGTTCATGCGTTTCACCTCCCTGCTCATACTGTTAATCTCACGTACAGGCTCATGTGGGTTTGTTTTGTTTTTGCTCATGATATTTTTCCAATTAGAAAGTTTAACATTAGATATTGTTAGTACTGTGATTGAGCTTCCTCGCCTCCGGCATATTCCATGAGGTAGGCTTTGATAAAATTATCCAAATCGCCGTCCATCACGCCATCCACATCAGATGTTTGATAGTTCGTGCGATGGTCTTTCACACGGCGGTCGTCAAACACGTAGCTACGTATTTGGCTACCCCATTCTATTTTCTTTTTGCCAGCCTCTATCTTGGCTTGTGCCTCCATGCGCTTCTTAAGCTCACGGTCATAGAGCTGGCTCTTTAACAATTGCATGGCTTTGGCCTTGTTTTTGGGCTGGTCGCGTGTCTCGGTGTTCTCTATCAATATCTCTTCTTTCTCGCCCGTGTCTGGGTCTTCATATTGATAGCGCAGGCGCACGCCCGACTCCACCTTGTTCACGTTTTGGCCGCCCGCGCCACTTGAGCGGAACGTATCCCAGCTCACTCGCGCCGGGTCTACGTACACCTCGATAGTATCATCTACCAAAGGACTGACAAAAACGCTGGCAAAACTCGTCATGCGCTTGCCCTGAGCGTTGTAAGGCGACACTCTCACTAACCGGTGAACGCCATTCTCGCTCTTGAGGTATCCATAGGCATACTCACCGCCCTCCACTGTCATGGTGACACTTTTGATACCCGCCTCGTCGCCGTCTTGCATGTTGGTGATAGTCAATTTATATCCATGAGCCTCGCACCAGCGCATGTACATGCGCATCAACATATTGGCCCAGTCTTGGCTTTCGGTTCCACCGGCACCCGAATTGATTTTCAACACGGCGTCCATGGGATCTTCCTCCTGTCTCAACATGTTTTTCAACTCCAAATTCTCAATAGTTCTCAGAGCTTTGGCATAGTCGGCATCCACCTCTTCTTCTGTAACGAGTTCTTCTTTGTAATAGTCGTAAGCCAATTGCAATTCATCGGCAAACTGCTTTGCCTCTTTATAGCCTTTGACCCACTTCTCAATAGCCTTCACCTTTTTCATTTGAGCCTCTGCCCTCTTGGGATCTTCCCAAAAATCAGGCGCTTGCGTTCGCAGCGTCTCTTCTTCCAGCTCTACTGTTTTTTGGTCTATGTTGAGGTAGTGATGGAGCTTGTTCGTGCGCTCCACAATATCCTTTACTTGATCTGATGTAATCATTGTCTTTGTTTTTCCCTTGTAAGGAGATGTGAAATGATGTCATGTGTTTTAAAAACGCCATTTGTAGCCACCGGCCATGACAACTATTCCTCGTACATTTGGTCTATCAGCTCCTTGTATTTTTTATTGATCATGGGGCGCCTCATCTTCAAAGTGTTGGTCAGTTCGCCCGTTTCCATCGTGAAATGATGTGGCAACAGCACAAACCGTTTGATCTGCTCGTAATAGGCCAAGCTCTGTTGCAGCGTTTGTATGCGCTCCATCATCATGTTGTGCACATCTGGGTTAGCACATAATTCCTCGTGATTTTCAAATACGATATTATGGTTTCTCGCCCACTCTTCCACGATATTAAATGCCGGAACGACAAGGGCCGAGACAAATTTACGTTGGTCGGCGATCACCGCCACTTGGTCGACGAACTTGTCTACCAGCAACAACGACTCCACCATTTGTGGAGCCACGTATTTACCGTTGCTCGTTTTGAATAGATCTTTGATACGCTCTGTTAAGAACAGTTCTCCATTCTCTATGTATCCTGCGTCTCCCGTGTGGAAGAAACCGTCCTTGTCGAAGGCTTGTTCCGTGAGGTCGTCACGATTGTAGTAGCCCTTGGTGATAGTAGGGCCCTTGAGCAATATCTCGTCGTTGTCATCTATCTTGACTTCCAAGCCACTGATAGGGAAGCCAACAGAGCCTAACGTAAACTTCTTGTCAAATCGGTCGCAGGACACCGTGGCTAAACTCTCGGTGAGACCATAGCCCACCACCATAGGTATGCCGACTGAATGAACAAACTCTTCAACATTCTTTGACACGTAAGCACCAGCCGTCGGGAACAGGTGCGGACGCTCCAAACCAAGCTCCTTGCGCACCAAGCTAAGCACCATCTTGTTCATCATCTTGTATTCCAATATCAAGTTTAAAGGTGCCCGTTTGTTGTTACCGTGATAGTCTACATTATATTTGCGGCCCACCGCCAAGGCATGGTTAAACAGTTTGCGCTGTACCACATTAGACCGGTCTATCTTGTCTTTCACGGCTTGAAACACCTTCTCCCAAAACCGTGGCACGCTCGACATGCACGTGGGATGCGTCTCGCGCATGGATTGCTGTATGTCGTGAGGATAGGTATTGATGATCAACTGCGCTCCTTGGCGTAGTGCCAAGTATGCCCACGCACGCTCAAAGATGTGCGCGAAGGGCAAAAAGTTTATCACACGGTCTTTTTCTCCAACTGGCACAACCTCGGCATTGGCTTTCATGGCAGCTTGGTATTGTGCGTGCGTAAGTATCACACCCTTGCTCTCGCCAGTGGTGCCACTGGTATACAAAATGTTGCAAATGTCTTCATCCTTGGCTTCTGCCCATCGCTCGTCTAATTCTGTTTGTCGCGGAAGTTGCTCGCCAAGTTTAATAAAATCCTCAAAATAAAGGGCGTTGGGGTCGTGGCTACTGATGCGCACCCTGCCATCGAAGACGATGATACGTTCCAACGAAGGGCAAACTGGTAGTACACGACGAGCCTTATCGTACTGCTCCTGCTCGCCAACAAAAAGAAATCTCACCTGCGCATCATTGAGCATGTACTGTATTTGTTGCTCCGAGCAAGTGGCATAAAACGGTATAGAGCATGCCCTCACGCCGTAAGCGCCAAAGTCTGTGTACAAATATTGTATGCAATTTTGCGAGAAGACGGCAATGTTTTCTTGGGGCTTCACGCCAATGTTAAGCAATGCGTTACTCACCTGTTTAACCCGAAGAGAAAATTGGTTCCATGACACGGTCTTCCATGTAGGATTACCAAAGCTCCTAAATGTCAACACTGGGCGAGAGCCATATTTCTTGGCCTGCTCGTGAACGAATACCGAAAAGTGGAGTTTGCTACGCATACGATATAGTTTATTATAATGCAAAGATAAGGTTTATCATGTAAGAAAACAAGAATATCGTTATTTTTTTAATTTGGTGTGCACGTTAATCGCAGGTGGTTGTGTTTGCCGTGGCATATCCTCAACGTTGCCACGAGGGTGTTTTGTAAGCGTGGCGCATCTACGAATATTTGAAACGATACGTGAGCAAAGAGTTAAATTGTGGTGCCAAAGACAGAGGACTGGTGCGTGAGAAATGCTGGCCATGGGATGCGATGGCAGGATGTACAAATGAAATACAAACGATGAAATGGGCATTTTTTACATATAGGCATGCAGTAAACGCAGAGTGAGGAATGCCCCAAAAAGTCGGACTCGAAAGATGAAAATATATTGTAAAAAACTTGACAAAAGGTCTCGTAAGACGCGCCTATTTACAACAAAGGAAGTGTGTAGATGCAAATACGCGAAAATGAAGCCATCTTATCAAGCACCTGCAGAACAAGATGTTACACCCAGAAAAGCATGCTCGCCTAAAAAATCTCTTCCCAATGGCTTGCGATTGAGTGCTATTCGGATGCTGATTAGGCATTAAAGGTGTTTCGAATAAGTATGAAACGGATTGCGTTTACGCCTTAAACACGACGCCATAAAGCATTAATCGTGAATACAAAGCGTAAACATGATATACTTGAGCGACCCAACATTGCCTTGGAATAGGGAAAAACGCCTCTAAAACGACAATTTTTACATATCGCTTTTTTGTGACTATTTTATGACAGCGAAGCCCTGTTGTCTTCTTGAAATCGTAGATGAGCAATAAAATTCAGCTTTGCGGCTTGAGCCATCTGCCATGGACTACCACCTATCAAGAAAAGCACATGGGGTCTATCTTCTTAACCAAACTTCTGGATTTAGCTTGGCTCTCTCCTTGCGAAGTTGGAATTGAAGTATATTATCAGCGCCGACAGCTCCAATCACTTGCCCTGTTCCAACTTTCTGCCCCTTGCTAACCGAGACCGACCGAAGGTTGCAATACACGGATATATAAGCGCCATGACGCACCATGACAACCATAGTTCCACCGTAGCTGATAACCGCGCTCACCTCTCCATCGTACACCGAGCGAGCTTGGCAACCATTGCTACCCATGATGTTGACACCCTTGTTGTCGAGCGTCACACCTTTCAATCCCTCTACATTGTATTGTCCAAAATGACTCACTATCTTGTATTTGCCGGTAATGGGCATGGGCAACCTGCCACGATTAGCCTCAAATCCACTATTCATCATGCGATCCACGGTTGAAAATTTGCGCGCGTTCTCTGCGTTTTCCTTGGCATCGGCTATTTCTCTCTTTGCCCTCTCGGCGTCTGCCAGCTCTTTGCGCTCAGCTGCTCTACGCTGCGACTCGGCCTCACGGGCAGCCTGTTCGGCGGCTGCGGTTTTTGCCTCAGCCGCGCGTTGGATAGCCTCGGCTCGCTGAGCTTGTTCGGCCAGTTTCCGGGCTGCGGCTTGCTGGGCTGCTCGCTCATTGGCTACAGCAGACTCTTTAGCTTTTTTCTCGGCTGCCGCGGCAGCCTCCAAGCGAGCTTGACGAGCATCTTGCTCGGCCGCAGCTGCTTTGCGGGCCTCCTCCTTCAGTTTGGCCTCTCGCTCCTTGGCTTCTGCTATTCGGCGGGCGTTCTCACGAGCAGCGGCAGCGGCTGCAGCTTTCTTGCGCGCTATTTCGACAGCTCTACGTTTGGCGGCTTCGGCCGCGGCTGCCTTGCGTTTGGCTTCGGCTTCAGCGCGTGCCCGGGCTTTCTGTATCTCTATCTCAACCAAGCGGTCTATCTGCGCATTAAGGGCGGCATCCCTTTTATGCTGCTCGGCTATGATCGATTGGATGGTTTTCTGTTGCTTTTGCAATCCTTGCACCATCTGTTGTTGCTCGGTTTTGTTGCCTTCCAACTTTTGTTTCTCTTGTTCACCCTTTGACAAGAGGTTGTTCTTTTGTCCTTTCACGTGGTGCAATTGTTGTCGCTTGTTGGTCACCTCACGTTGCTTGGCTCTTACCATCTCACCTTGAGCGCGCTGGTATTGTGCGTACTCGCGCACAAATCTCAAGCGGCGGTACATTTGGTACAAATTTTTAGCAGAGAAAATGAACATCAACTTGTCTTGTACAGAACGATGGCGCGCCATGTACTTCATGGATTTTATATACCTCGCCTGCCGGTCTTTCAATTGTGCCTCGAGTGTGGACAACTGCGTGTTGAGTATGCCAATATTGCCATCTATATGATGAATATCGGTTCGTATCTCCTCAATGTTTTTTTGTCGACGGTCTATTTCTCCGTTCAGCATGAGCAATTGTTGCAACCGTTGCTCCACGTCTTTCTTATTGGCTTGGAGCGCTTGCTCCTGCTCTCGTATCTTTTTTTGAATGGACGCACGCTGTTTTTGCAATCCCCTGATAGAAGAATTGCTATACGTTCTGTTCTTACCCCCTCTCTTTTGAGAAGTCTTCTTGGATGAAGTCTTGGCTGTTGTTGTGTGTTTTTTTCGTGTTTGTTTTCTCGTTTGGGCATCAACGCCAACCACTAAAATACATGCCAATAAAATAATCAGTATTTTTCTCATTACATATTCAGTAATTTTCCGAGAATATCTCGTGCGTCCATTTGTTTGTAAGAAGGTGAGATGGTAGTGCGAGCATTCCATTTTTCATTGGTGCTAAGCGTACCCATATCAATCCTTATGATAGTCTTTTTTATCTTGTTGGTAGCTGTCGTGGAGAACGAAAACTCTTGAAAAGTTGGAAATCTCTTGCTTCCAAGAGGTTTGAACTGGCTGTACTTCCAAGTCAATTCCGACTTGTCGCGCCCGTCATTGTCATAAGTTACCAAAGCGTTTTGTATTTGTCCGTTGTCGCGATCGGCCTGCCACACATAGCCCATCTTGCCATTTTGCAAAGTGACATCAACGTTTTTTCCCATTCCATCGAGTTTGGCGTCAAATCTATGGAGGTCTGCCTCACCAATCCTTGAAGCGCCGGGGAGCAACAATTGGTTCCAAAACAATGCTTGCAGGGAATAGAAATTCAGGCCATTTTCTTTTAAAAAATCCAATTGATTGTAGTCAGCTTTGACATATTGTTTGTGAAGTCGGTCAATGACAAGTACATAATTGGGGGTGAACTCCAATCTTCCCACCTCGCTCCCAAGCAGCGGAATGAACAGTTGCAGGCGTATGACCTCGTCTTTTCGCATCCTTATGGCTCCCGGCACCGTAATGTCTTTGTCTCCTGTTTGAGCTGTAAAGGTCATGTCGGCGACAATGTTTTTAGCGTAAACTTTTTGGTCGCTCACCTTTTGAACAAAGGCTAACTTTTGCGCCTCCATCGTTGTCTCGCCGTTTGATGGCTTGTTTATCACCGAGCCACTGTCATTGACCATGGCTTTCTTGGTACCACAAGAGGCAAGCGCCAAGAGGATAGATAAAATAAAAAAAACTCGTGCTGTCTTCATTTTTTCACCGTATATCGTTTTATTTTCCGATTGATAGCCTTGGCATCTCCGCCCAACTTGATGGCTTTTTGCCAGTATTCCAAGGCATGGACAATGTCTCCTACCTTGGCGTATATGTCTCCAGCATGGTCCATAACATCAGCGCTGAGCACTGAGTCGGTATCGTTTTTCAAGGCTTGGTCTATGTATATCTTCGCTTCAGCGTACCTGTTTTGGCAGTAAAGCACCCATGCGTAAGTGTCAAGGAAAGTGGCGTTTTTGGGCTCAGCCTTAACCGCCAATGCGCTCATAGCCTCCGCTCGCTTGAGATCTCCGCCTTCAACAGAAAGGAAATAGGCGTAATTGTTGAGCGTGTTAACATGGTCTGGCTTCCATTGTAAGCAACTGTCAAAAGCCTCGTATGCCTTTTCACGATAGCCTTGGTTATGATATATCTCTCCCATGATGGCGTAAAAGTCGCTTACAATGGCTGGATCACTTTTATCGTTGATTTCGGCAGTGCCTCGCTGAAAGGCATCAAGAGCACCCTTGTCGTCTTTTTGATAGTAACGCGCAAGACCTGTGAAATAATAAAACGCCATTTCATCAGGATTGTAAAGCATGCCCGGCTCGCTTAATTCGGACACTTCCTTCCAATTTTGCTTGGCCCATTTACTTTGGATTAACTGAAAGCGCGCGGCGGCATTGTCGGGTGCAAGCTTGAGCAATTGTGTCAATATTTGATTGATTTGGTCTTGAGGCATCTTCTTGAGCGAATAATAAGCTGCTTGCATTTCTAATATCGATGAGTCTTTTGGCAATTCTTTTTGCATGTGATCAAACAGTGAAAGGATAACGGTGGAGTCTCCTCCTTGTTGCTCATTTTCCTGAATGACTTGCCGCAAAAACTGCACACGAGTTTCTTTCGGGGTGTTTTTTCCCAACAAGATACGTTCCATCATCGCCTTGGCTTGTTCTTTTTCCCCATTCATTCGATAGTAATCATACATCGAGCTTTGCGCGTAAACATTGTCAGGCTCCGCTTTTAGCGCGGTATCAAACAACTTGAACGCATTCTTGGGCTTCTTGTTTTGCAAAAGCCAATTGCCTAACATAATTGTGTAAGTAAGGTCGTTGGGATGCGTGTCGGCCAAAGTTTTCAATGTTTGGTAAGCCTTTTTGGTATCGTTTTTCAGTTCGTACACACGCATACGAGCCAAAGCGAATTGTTCGTTCTCGCCCTCTATTTGCTCCAATCTGTCGATGGCATGGAGCATTTTGTCGTAATCTTTCTGCTGTTGGTATAGTTGGACGAGGATGTTCATCACGTCGCTGCGATCTCGCTGCGTCTCGCTTAATCGCTCGTAAACTTTGACTGCTTTGGCATAATCGCTCAGTCCTATATAATATTGAGCTAATTTCTCTTGATATGTGCTATTCTCGGGGCGCAATTGAGCGGCCATTTCCAAACGTTTTAGCGCGACGCTGTCTTGGCGAAGCTGCGAGAAATACCGCGCCTGCAAGAAGTAAGCCTCGGCCGCCAAAGAGTCTATCTCAAGACAATGCCCTAACAAATCGAATGCCGACGCATAGTGTCCGGCATTTTGTTGCCGTACAGCCTCAAGGAAAAAATATTTGTAACGCAAACTGTCCGAATAGCTTAGTTTGCGCGATGCTTTTTGTGTCTTCGCGTTTTTGGTTCTCCCCTCATTGGCATATAGGTGCGAGGGCATAGCCCATGTCATGGCCATAAAAATGGCGACCATGTATAACGTGAATTGTTTGCACATTCCGACCATCTGCAATTGTTATTTTATCCCCGTATGACCATATCCTCCAGAGCCTCGATCTGTTTCGTCAAGCTCGTCCACTTGCTCAAAAGAGGCCTGCTCATAGCGCGCTATGACCATTTGCGCTATACGCTCGCCGTCGTTGATAACAAACTCCTCGTCAGAAAAATTCACGAGCAAAACTTTAACCTCTCCACGATAATCGGCGTCGATAGTGCCAGGCGTATTGAGCACGGTGATGCCGTGTTTCAGGGCCAATCCACTTCTTGGGCGCACTTGAGCCTCGTAACCATCGGCCAAAGCGATATGCAATCCAGTTGGCACCAACTGTCTTTGCATTGGTCTCAACACGATAGGCGCGTCGAGATTAGCCCTCAAATCCATACCCGCACTTTGCGCCGTGGCATAGCGGGGAAGCAACTGGTGCCCCTTGTTGACAACTTTAATTTTTACCATATAGGGTGCAAATATAAACAATTATAACCACATTATTACATTTTAAATATTAAAAAGACCGAAAACAGAAAATAAAACGTAACTTTGCGAACAAAGCATACAGCATTATGATGGACTGGAAACAACTCATATCCAACAGACGTCTGGGGCAGGAAGATCGACATCCCTTGCGCCATGACGATCGATCGGAGTTCAAACGCGACGGCGATCGGCTCATCTATTCGGCTCCCTTCCGCCGCTTGCAGAACAAGACGCAGGTCTTTCCGCTGCCCGGAAGCATATTCGTGCACAACCGGCTCACCCACTCTTTGGAAGTTTCCTCACTCGGCAAGTCATTGGGCGACGACGTGGCCAAGCGTCTTATCAAAAAGCATCCGGAACTTCAAGGAACCCTGTTTGAGGAGATTGGAACCGTTGTTCAAACCGCCGGACTGGCACACGACATGGGAAACCCACCATTCGGGCACTCTGGAGAGAAGGCCATTCAAACCTATTTTACGGAGGACAAAGGCTCTTTTCTCAAACATAAGGTAAGTTCGGAGTTTTGGGATGATATCACACATTTCGAGGGAAACGCCAACGCTTTTCGCCTATTGACCCACCAATTTAAGGGGCGTAGGCCCGGAGGATTTGTGATGACATACACCTCGCTTGCGGCTATGGTGAAATATCCATTCGCCAGCGCGATCTCCGGAGCACACGGCAAGTTTGGTTTTTTTACGTCGGAGATAGATACTTATCAAAAAATAGCCGATGAATTGGGCATTATTCGCATATCAAAGCCCAATGATCCCTTGCGGTATGTACGACACCCCTTGGTCTATTTGATGGAGGCGGCAGACGACATCTGCTATGAGATCATGGATATAGAAGACTCACACAAACTCAAGATCTTGTCATACGAGGAAACCTCCGACCTACTCTTGGGCTTCATGGAGCAACCCATGCGGGAGTCTATCAAGGAACGTTTAGAGGCCGAGGGAGTAACAGATCTCAACGAGCGCATTAATTATATGCGTGCCTGCGTCGTGGGGTTGCTTGAGGGCGAGTGTGTAAAGACATTTGTCGAGCATGAGGACGAGATCTTGTCGGGCACGTTTCAAGGTAGCCTTATTGACAATATCGCCGAACATCAGCGCTTAGCGTACAAGCGATGCGCGAAGATAGCTTACAAGAAAATATACCGAAGCAAGCCTGTTTTGGACGTGGAACTGAGTGGTTACAAGATCATGGAGACGTTGATGCAGCGATTTATAGACGCTGCCGTAAATCCTGGCAAATTTCATAGCAAGCAACTCATAGACCGCGTGAGTAGCCAATACGACATTGAAAGCGACAATTTGGAAACGCGTGTCATGGCTGTCTTGGATTATATCAGTGGTATGACGGATATTTACGCTCTTGACATATACCAAAAAATCAATGGCATATCCTTGCCCATTGTGTAGCTGTCCCTATGAGTACGTGAATGTGTTAAAATACATTCATGCCAAATGCGGATGCTATCAAAAACCCCTTCCATGGCCAACTGGCCATGGAAGGGGTTTTTGATCGTGTGCCAACGGTAGTGTTTCTCAAGCCGTTACAGTATCACGTTATTGGGTTTCCCGGGAATCTTGAGGGCTTCTGGATGCTCTTTCACAAAACTATTGATATGCCTAATACGTTTCTCTTCAAATATTTCGTCTGTCGCAATGAGAATGCCACTCTCCTCCACGTTGCCAAACGTGTCGTTAATGGCTGTGCCAAAAAATTTCATCGATGGACTAAGGTTCATGTATGCATTGACTAACGGTGGGATGTTAAAACCCAATTGGCGAACCTCGTGGTTCAATATGCGGTAGTCTTCTTTAAAGTCTTTTTTGCAAAAAATAGAAGCCAATTCTGTTTGATCAGTCTCCATTTTTACAGGTTTCATCGGGAAAATGAGTTTTTCTTTATCCCCAAAATGCTTTTGTAGAAAGTATAATATCATGTCTCGTCCACGCTTGCTGAACGAGGGATACATCGTCATTTTCCCCAAAAAATATTTGCACCGCGGATTGAGCACGGTAAGTGCGCCAAGGCCGTCCCACAGATTGTCAAGTGCAAAGATACTCTTGACACTCTTTCTCACATTCTGATACCCCAACGACACGAACGACCGGCCCAACTCAACAGTATAGGGCGCATAGTGTTTCATAAAATCGTCAGAGAACCTGAACAGGTGACTCATGGCCAAATTAGGCTGTCCGTCATCCTTTATTTTCCATTTGTCGCCAAACAGATAGCGGTATCCGCCAATGATTTCTTCGGCCTCTGGGTTCCAAACCACTAATTGGTTACAACCGTCACGCATGGTGTCATAGCAATCTATGTCAACGGCTTTGCCCGTTCCTCCACCCGCGCCTCTGAAGGCAATCTCCCTCTGCCGGCCTATTTCCCTCATCACGTTGGGCGAATTTTGAGCCGTAACCACGTAGATGTCGTTATGACTTTTGTTGGTGGTGCGCATCAGTCGCTCTGGCGTGAGCTCTTTTTTCAACGCCTCCTTGCTAACGGGTTGGATAATTTTTTCTTCCATATTGTTTATAGTTGGCCTTACTCCGCACGCAATCCCAGTGTTCCTGCCTGCTCATAAACCCTATCTTCTACATATTTTGCCCATTCCACCGGTTTTTTTCTATTGTCGAAAGTTTGCCAAGGAATGGGTTTCCCAACAACCACTCTAAAGTGTTTATGCCGGTTTTTATACATCTCGTCGACTAAAAAAAGCATGGCAATGTTTACTTTCAGCCCTATTATCTTTTGCCATTTAGCTATGCGATAAAAGCGTTTAGAGTTGCGTCCACTGAAATAGATGGGCACCACATCACGCTGATATTGCACGCTTTTGGTAACAAATGTTTTTTTCCACGGCAAGTCATGTATTCTTCCGCCAATGAGACGCGAGTTTAGGCCGGCCGGAAACATGAGTATGTGGTTGTCGCTTTGAAAGCCCATTTCTACTATTCGCGGAAAGTCTCGCGCTTGCCGCCCGGTTTTATTGATGCCGATACACACTGGTCTCAATCCGGGCAAAAACATCAAAAGGTCGTTCACCAAGTAGCGAAATTTTCCGTCATAACGTCTACCGATGATGGCACCAAGGCACACGCCGTCTTGTCCTCCTAACGGATGGTTGGAAACAAAGGTATAGAGCTTACCGTCATGCTTATCGGGCAGGTTTTCCTCGCCCTCGATGGAAATGTCCATGTCCAAGTATTTTACGCACGCTTCCAACCATGACGTGCCCTCTTTGTCACGATTTTCCCACAAAAAAGCGTTTACTTCGTCTTCGTGGGCCAAGCGCTTCAACCAATTAATGACAAAACGGGGCACATACTTCACCTTGCCCCCCATCTTGCTTCTCAGCACCTTTTCAATGTCAATTGTTTTTTGTACGTTTTGTACCATGTTTCCGATCATGCTAAGTAGTTGCAAAAATAGCACATCTTTTCGTAATTTTTACTTTTTCTTTTAAAAAAAAACGTAATTTCTTAAAAATGAAATATAAAACCGTCAAATTTTTAAATATAATCCCTTCTTTATCATCACTGTGTTGTCGAAATGGAAATTGAGTCGCCTCTATCTATGGCTGCCATCAGCTCATAAGCACTCTCTGCAGTACAAACGCTTCAGAAAATGTCAATATAAATCATAAAAAATAAATCGAACGAAACCATGTGGCATATCCGCCCAAGTTTAAAAAACTGTGCCATGATAAAATAAAACTTTTGCTGGAATATCTTCTTCGGTTTGTCATTATTACTCAATCATGATGCCCTAAAACACTATTTGTACGGCCCTTATGATTGATCTTACATGTCAATAAAATTTGAAAAGCAACAAGTGCCTTATAAACAGCGATTTGTGAAAAATATCAAAAATGGCCTATTCCGGCTTCCACAGCATTGGTTTGGACCGATAAAATTCTAAACATGGGGCGTTTGTAAGATTTATTACATCTTTTTTTTTTTTATCTCGAATATGGCTGATAAGTTTACACTCACACCACAAACGGCAAAAATACAACACACGGCAACATTGCCAAAGACGTTTAGAAAATGCATAGAACAAGCAAATAGCGTTAAAAATCAACCTAAAATGAAAAATAGTGGGGCAAAGTGGCTAAAAGTGGGGAATTTTGCGTAACTTTGAAGCGAAATCAGATTACATAGATGTACGCATGCGTTTTTTAGGCAATATAGAAGCAAAGATCGACACCAAAGGGCGAGCCTTTCTCCCTGCACAATTTCGCAAGAAGCTCGTGCATGGCGAGGAAGAGGGGCTTGTGCTTCGACAAGATATCTTTGAGCGTACGCTCGTGCTCTACCCCGAGCCAGTGTGGAACGATCTAATGGACGAGTTACGCGGTCGACTTTCACGCTGGGATCGTGCGCAACAGATGGTCTATCGCACGTTTGTGAGTGGAGTGACATACGTTTCGATAGATTCCAGTGGGCGCATCCTTATCCCTCGAGACTTCCTTGAGACCGTAGGCATCAAGCAGTCGCTACGCTTTGTAGGCATGGGCGACACCATTGAGATATGGGCTTGTCAAGCCAACGAGAATTTACCCATCATGAAAAAAAACGAGTTTGCGGAAGCGTTGGAACAACTTATGAGCAGCAAGGACAGCCAACTTGAATAATCAAGGTCTGCCAAAAAATCTTTCCCCCCAAAATTATGGTTACTAAAGCAGAGACATATCACATCCCAGTGTTGCTCAAAGAGAGCGTGGATGGCCTGGCTATCAAGCCCGGTGGCATCTACGTGGATGTCACCTTTGGCGGTGGCGGCCACTCGCGTGAGATACTCTCGAGGCTTGGTGGCAAGGGGCGGTTGTTCAGTTTTGACCAAGATGAAGACGCAGAGGCTAACATCGGAGATGTCACGGCAGAAGGTTTCACCTTTGTGCGCTCCAACTTTCGCTACCTAAAAAATTGGATGCGCTATTACAAGATAAGCAGTATAGATGGCCTTTTGGCCGACCTCGGCGTGTCGAGCCATCATTTTGACGATGAGACACGGGGGTTCTCGTTTCGCTTTGACGCACCCTTGGACATGCGCATGAATAATCGCGCTGGAAGAACGGCCGCAGATGTCGTGAACGAAGAGACCGAGGAGCGACTGGCTTCCATCTTCTACCTCTATGGCGAATTGAAATCTGCACGGCGAATAGCGGCAGCCATCGTGAAGGTGCGAAAAGAAGCCCCCATCTCCACTACACAAGATTTGTTGCGAATAGTGGAACCCATATTCAATCGAGAACGAGAGAAAAAAGACATGGCCAAACTCTTTCAGGCTCTGCGTATAGAGGTGAACCAAGAAATGGAAGCGCTCAAAGAGATGCTCCGGGCGGCAACGCAGCTACTCGCCCCGGGTGGTCGAATGTGTGTCATAACTTACCATTCGATAGAAGATCGCATCGTGAAAAACCTGATAAAAACTGGCAATGTGGAGGGACGGATTGAGAAAGATTTCTTTGGCAATGTGGAACTTGCACTCAAACCTGTGAACAACAAAGTAATCATACCTGACCAAAACGAGCAGGCGCACAACCCAAGAAGCAGAAGCGCCAAACTAAGAATAGCGGAAAAGAAATGAAAGAGGATTTAAAGAATAATTCGCATACGTTCAGCCAAGCCCCCGATGGCTCCGCCGACCAAGCAGTGAGAGAAGCCTTGCGCGCCACCACCTCCACAGAAAACCTGAAGGATGGGGAGACACCCCAAACGGAAGAGGGCAACACCGAACAGGTTCCGACGCTCAAACAGGTGATACAGGAACAAGCCATCGAAGGAGAAGCACCTCTGTCGCGCAAATTCTCATTGCGCAAAATATTGGGTGGTGACATACTAAACACGGCCGCCATACGTCGGCAAATATGGCTTTTTGTACTGATAGCGGCTTTCATGGTGGTCTATATTGCCAACAGATATGGCTGCCAGCGTGACATCATTGAGATAGATCGTCTGCAAGAAGAATTGAAAGATGCCAAATACAAAGCCCTCTCAAGTACGAGTCAGCTCACCGAGAAGAGCCGCGAGAGCAACGTGATGGAAATGCTCAAAACAAACCAAGACAGCGTGCTGAAAATAGCTAAGCAACCACCATACATCATCAACATACCCGAATAGTACCAATATGAGCAAGTTTGACTATAATAAGATTATGCCGCGATATAGCGCCATTGCCGTGCTGATGACCTTGGTGGCCATCGCTGTGGTGGGCAAAGCGGCATACGTCATGACCGCCAAACGCGACTATTGGCTGAAAGTGGCCAATCGAGTGAAGAAAGACAGCGTGGAGGTGATACCCACGCGTGGCAACATATTGAGTTGTGACGGGCAGCTGCTGGCATCCTCGCTACCAGAGTTTAAAATCTATATGGATTTCAAGCCCCTCAAAGACACGGGCACAGACTCACTCTGGGAGGCCAAAATAGACAGTATATGCATAGGCTTGAACCATATATTCCCGGAGCGAAGCGCAGCGGAGTTTAAAGCCACGTTGGAAAAAGGACGACGAGAAGAGAAACGACATTGGCCCATTTGGCCGAACCGCATAGATTATAATACATTCTCGCAGGTGAAACAATTGCCAGTGCTAAACCTGAGCAAGAATAAGAGTGGCTTTCACTGGGAGGAGCTTAATGCGCGCGAGCGGCCTTACGGCACGTTGGCTGGACGAACCGTGGGCGACATGTACGCAGCTATGAATGGTGGTCGCACGCCCCGATGTGGGTTAGAATTGTCGTATGATTCTCTCTTGCGCGGCACCACTGGCATCAAGCATCGCCGCAAAGTGCTCAATCGTTATCTTGACATTGTGGACACTCCACCTATTGCAGGGGCAGACATCGTGACCACCATCGACGTGAGTATGCAAGACTTGGCAGAGCGCGCGGTGATCGATGAGCTGAAAGAAATAAACGGCAACGTGGGCGTAGCCATTGTGATGGAGGTGAAAACCGGCGACGTGAAGGCCATCGTGAACATGGAGAAATGCGTGGACGGTGCGTATCGTGAAATCAAAAACCACGCCGTAAGCGACCTCTTAGAGCCCGGCTCAGTGTTCAAACCTGTCTCTATTATGACGGCGTTGGAAGACGGCATGTGCGACACCAACAAGGTGGTGGACACTGGTGGGGGCATTTGGCCCATGTACGGCAGGGAGATGAAAGACCACAACTGGCGCCGTGGTGGCTATGGCACGATGACGCTTCCGAAAACACTGAAAGTGAGCTCGAACATCGGCGTGAGCCGTATCATAGACGAATATTACCATGCCAACCCCGAGAAATTTGTACGTGGCGTATATCGATCGGGTATCACCGCCGACCTGCACATACCCATCGTTGGTGCCACGCATGGCAAAGTACGCATGCCCAAGAAAAACAAACGCGGTGAATGGGTCAATTGGAGCAACACCGCCCTACCATGGATGAGCATCGGATACGAGTCGCAGATACCACCCATCTCTACGTTGACGTTCTACAACGCCATAGCCAATGACGGCAAAATGATGCAGCCACGCTTTGTGAAAGCAGCCGTGAAGGACGGCAAAATATTGCAAGAGTTTCCGCCACAAGTGGTGGAGGGGCACGAACAGATAGCCTCGCCACGTGTTATCAAGCTGATGCAAGAGATGCTACGAAAAGTGGTAAGTGAAGGTTTAGGGCGCAAAGCAGGGTCTGAGGCCTTTGGCGTGGCAGGCAAGACAGGCACCGCGCAAATATCGCAAGGTGCCGCTGGATATAAGAGTGGACGGGTGAACTATTTGTTGTCGTTCGCCGGATACTTTCCCGCCGACGCGCCGCGGTACAGCTGTATCGTATGTATTCAAAAATCTGGACTACCCGCCTCGGGCGGTGGCATGAGCGGAGTGGTGTTTCATAACATAGCCGAGGGCATCATGGCGCACGACATTCGTTTTGACGTGGCTGACGCTCGAGACTCCTTATCGATGCCAATTCCTGACGTGAAAGATGGCAACGTGCTCTCGGCCGACTATGTATTGTCGCACCTTGGCATCAAGACCAACACTAATTTTAGCAGCGGTTCTGCCACGAAAACGCCAGTGTGGGGCAAGGTGAAAAAGTGTGCCGACCACGTGTCATTGGTAAAACAAAAAACGGTTGGCAAGAAATGTGTGCCCAATGTCATAGGTATGGGCGCTCGAGACGCTGTTTATCTCATTGAGAGTAGAGGTGCAACATGCCGCATCAAAGGTAGGGGCAAGGTGGTGGCACAGAGCTTGCCAGTCGGCCATTACATTAAAAAAGGAGACGTTTGCGTGCTGACATTGGAGTAAGCCGTTGCCCGTGAATAAAACTATTGGACCATAAATAAACAATATATGAAATTAAAAGAATTGCTGATTGGCGTTAAGTCGCTTGCCATCATTGGTGATACGGATGTTGATATCACTGGCGTGAACATTGATTCGCGCAAGATACACGATGGCAATTTATTTGTAGCGATGAAAGGAACATTGGTGGACGGCCATCAATTCATCACCAAAGCCATCTCGTTGGGAGCCAAGGCCATCTTGTGCGAAGACTTGCCCACGGAACGGTCTGCGGACGTTACCTATGTGAGAGTGGCCGACACGGAGAACGAAGTGGGCAAGGTGGCAACAGCCTTTTACGATTATCCATCCAAGAAACTGAAACTCGTTGGGGTGACGGGAACTAACGGAAAAACCACCGTCGCCACCTTATTATATAATATGTTCAGAAAATTGGGATACAAATGCGGGCTGCTGTCCACGGTATGCAACTACATAGAAGAAAGCGCCATACCAGCCGACCACACCACTCCAGACCCCATAGAATTGAACTATCTGCTCCACAAAATGGTGGAGGCGGGTTGCGACTATGTATTCATGGAATGTTCCAGTCACGCCATCGCACAGAAGCGCATTGGCGGCCTGACTTTCACGGGGGGAATTTTCACCAACCTGACACGCGACCATTTAGACTATCACAAGACGTTCGAGAACTATAGAAACGCAAAAAAAGCGTTCTTTGACATGCTGCCAAAATCGGCTTTCGTCATCACGAACGCCGATGACAAAAACGGCTTGTACATGGTACAGAACACAAAGGCTACGGTAAAGACGTATTCCATGAGCCGAATGGCCGATTTCAAAGCCAACATTGTGGAGATGCACTTTGCCGGCATGTATCTCAACGTGGATGGGCACGAGGTGGGCGTTCAATTTATCGGCAAGTTCAACGTGAGCAACTTGCTGGCCGTGTATGGAACCGCCATCATGCTTGGACAGAAGAGCGAGGATATCCTCGTGGCCTTGAGCACGCTCCACAGCGTGAGTGGCAGGTTAGAACCTATACAGTCGCCCGATGGCTATACGGCCATCGTGGATTACGCCCATACACCCGACGCACTTGAAAATGTGCTGAATGCCATACATGAGGTGGACGGAAAAGGACATGTCATCACCGTGTGTGGAGCAGGAGGAAACCGCGACAAAGGCAAACGGCCGCTCATGGCACGCGAGGCCGTGAAGCAAAGTGACAAGGTGATCATCACGAGCGACAACCCCCGTTTTGAGGATCCACAGGCCATCATTGACGATATGCTGGCTGGCCTGAACAGTCAGCAAATGAAAAAAGTGTTGAGTATCGTGGACAGGCGTGAGGCTATCAAAACGGCTTGCATGATGGCACAAAAAGGAGACGTTGTTTTGATAGCTGGCAAAGGGCATGAAAATTATCAAGATATAAAAGGTGTGAAACACCATTTCGATGATAAAGAGGTGGTGAAAGAGATTTTCGGCCTCAACAATTAAAACATCGAGGCAGCTCAAGCAACAAAACAAACAGAATATAAAACATGCTATATTATCTCTTCAGATTTTTAGAACAGTACGGCATATCGGGTGCGAGGATGTGGGGATACATCTCCTTCAGGGCTCTTTTGGCCTTGATATTATCTCTTGTCATCTCCGTGTGGTTTGGTGAGAGGTTTATCAAATATTTAAAAAAGAAACAGATTACCGAGACTGCACGCGATGAGAAGATAGACCCATTCGGCACCAAGAAGATTGGCGTACCATCCATGGGCGGAATCATTATCATCATAGCGGTGCTTATCCCAGTGCTGCTGTTGGGTAGGTTGAGAAACGTTTACCTCATCCTCATGGTTATCACCACGGTATGGTTAGGCTTTCTTGGCGGCATGGACGACTACATCAAGATATTCCGGAAAAACAAGGATGGGCTGAAAGGCAAATACAAAATAGTGGGGCAATTGGGCATTGGACTTATCGTAGGATTGGTGCTTTGGGCCTCGCCCGACGTCAAATCGAACGAAAACATAGTGCTTGAGCGGCAAGGACAAGAGATGGTAGTGAAACATAGGACTGATGCGCGCAAGACGCTCAAGACCACCATCCCATTTCTAAAAGGACACAATCTGGATTATTCACAAATCATGTCGTTCTGTGGCAAGCACAAAGTGGCGGCCGGATGGATTCTTTTTGTCATTATGACCATTCTCGTAGTCACGGCCGTAAGCAATGGCGCCAACCTCAATGACGGCATGGATGGTATGGCGGCGGGCAACTCTGCTATCATTGGCGTAGCCCTTGGCATACTCGCCTACGTAAGCTCGCACATGGAGTTTGCCGCCTATCTGAACATCATGTACATACCCGGCTCACAAGAATTGGTGGTGTTTATGTGCGCATTCGTGGGCGCACTCATCGGCTTTTTATGGTACAACGCATATCCCGCACAGGTGTTCATGGGCGACACGGGGTCGCTAACCATAGGCGGTATAATTGGGGTGACCGCAGTCATCATACACAAAGAACTGTTGTTGCCCATACTGTGCGGCATCTTTTTTGTGGAGAGCCTGAGCGTGATAGTGCAGGTGTGGTATTACAAATGGGGTAAACGCAAGGGGGTGAAACAACGTGTTTTCAAGCGCACGCCCATACACGACAACTTCCGTGTGACGCAAGACCAATTGGACCCTGACTGCAATTATCTCGTAAAAGCTCCACGGTCGGCCAAGCATGAAAGCAAAATTACCATCCGCTTTTGGATTATCACCATTATCCTCGCGGCTATGACAATTATCACTTTGAAGATGAGATAAGCTAAAGAAAAATGATTGGGACAGCGCGCGAACCGCTTGGCTAACCTGACGCACAATGTCACACATACAAATAAAGAAGAAAAAGATTATGAAAAGAATAGTAGTTTTGGGAGCTGGAGAAAGCGGAGCCGGAGCCGCGGTCTTGGCCAAAAAAGAGGGATTTGACGTATTTGTGTCTGACTCTACAGGCATCAAGGATAAATACAAACAACTACTTGACGACCATGGCATAGCATGGGAGGAGGGAGGACATACCGAGGCAGATATATTGAACGCTGACGAGGTGATAAAAAGCCCAGGCATACCAGATGAGACACCTATCATCCAAAAACTCATCAAACAGCAAACGCACATTATCAGCGAGATAGAGTTTGCGGGAAGATACACCCATTCCAAGATGATTTGTATCACCGGCAGCAACGGAAAGACCACCACGACATCTCTCATATACCACATTTTCAAAACCGCAGGGTATGACGTGGGACTGGCAGGGAATATCGGACGGAGCCTCGCGCTACAGGTAGCGGAAGACCCTCACGAGTATTACATCATAGAATTGAGTTCTTTCCAACTGGACAACATGTATGACTTCAGGGCAAACATAGCCATATTGCTCAACATAACGCCCGACCACCTTGATCGCTACAATTACAAATTCCAAAACTACGTGAACGCTAAGATGCGCATCATACGCAACCAAACGGAGACGGACAGTTTCATCTACTGGAATGACGACCCCGTGGTGAAGAAAGAATTGGACAAATATGACATACACGCCGTGCAGTGTCCTTTCTCAGAAGTGAAAGAAAAGGGAAGTATCGGATATATTGAGCAGGGACAGTACAAATTGGAATATCCCGTGCCTTTTAACATGGAGCAAGAAGCGCTGTCTCTCACGGGAAAACACAATATATACAACTCGCTGGCCGCCGGCATAGCCTCCAACATCAGTGGCATCAAGAAAGAGGTTATCCGCAAGAGCCTGAGCGACTTTCCCGGGGTGGAACATCGTTTAGAAAAAGTGTGCGACGTAGCCGGCGTGCACTACGTGAACGACTCCAAAGCAACCAACGTAGACGCTTGCTGGTACGCCTTGGAGAGCATGCGCACTCCTACCATCCTCATACTCGGTGGCAAGGATAAGGGCAACGATTACACGGCCATCAAAGAGTTAGTGAGACAAAAATGCGTTGGATTGGTATATCTCGGAGCCGACAACAAAAAATTGCATGATAATTTTGACGGCATGGGGATACCCGTGGCAGACACCCACTCGATGAAAGAGTGTGTGGAAGCCTGCTACCGAATGGCCAAGACTGGCGACACCGTGCTGCTCTCGCCATGCTGCGCCAGTTTTGATCTTTTCAAAAACATGGAGGACCGAGGAGACCAGTTTAAGACATTGGTACGAAACCTTTAATGGCCATTATAACAAAGGTTAGATTGGAGCATAAACGTTTATAGCTATCGTATTAGCAAACAAAATATGAATGAACCAGAAATTCAATAACATATTCAAAGGAGACAAGGTCATCTGGATGGTGTTCTTCTTTCTTTGCATTATCAGCATCGTGGAGGTCTTCTCGGCCTCTTCTGGCTTGACGTACAAGGGGGGAAACTACCTCGCACCCATCTTTAAGCATTGCTTTATATTGGCTGTTGGTTTTTTCTGCATGGTAGTGACACTCAATATCAAGTGCAAATACTTCAAGATTGCGACACCAATCCTAATAGTTATTTCGGCGCTTACGTTGATTTGGGTGTTTTTTGCGGGTCAGGTTAACAACGCAAGTCGCTGGATAGAAATACTTGGCATACAGTTTCAGCCATCCGAGATAGCAAAGGGCACGCTGGTATTAGCCACCGCCCAGATATTGAGCGCTATGCAGACAGATGACGGAGCCGACAAGCACGCCATGAAATACATCCTTGTGGTATGTGGCATCTTTGTGCCGCTCATCGGTCTTGAGAACCTCTCCACAGCCGCATTGCTGTGCGCCGTTATTTTCTTGATGATGGTAGTGGGGCGTGTGCCAGTCCAACAGTTGGGTAAGTTGATAGGTGTGGTAACCATTTTGATAGTTGCAGTTATTGCATCGGTGATGATTTTGGGAAAGGAAGAGATGCCAGAGAACATGTCGAACAACCTGACAGATAAGGTGGCAACCATTGATACCCCGAACCAGCAGGGCAACAATACTGGCATATTGCACCGTTTTGACACTTGGAAATCGCGTATAAACAAGTTTCTTTACAGTAAAGAAGTGCCACCCGAAGAAGTGGATCTTGACAAAGACGCACAGGTGGCGCATGCCAATATAGCTATTGTCTCTTCGAACGTCATAGGAAAAGGGCCTGGCAACTCGGTGGAGCGAGATTTTCTCTCACAAGCTTTTTCTGATTTTATCTATGCCATCATCATTGAGGAATTGGGGCTTGCCGGTGCTATTTTCGTAGCCATGTTGTATATAATCCTGCTCTTTCGTACAGGGCGCATAGCCAATCGGTGCGAGAACAATTTCCCGGCTTTCTTGGCCATGGGGCTTGCCATGCTCTTGGTGACGCAGGCATTGTTCAATATGTGCGTAGCTGTGGGTTTGGCGCCCGTCACGGGTCAGCCGCTGCCACTTATCAGTAAGGGTGGCACCTCGTCTATCATCAACTGCATTTATATTGGTGCAATTCTCAGCGTGAGCCGCTCGGCGAAAAAAAATATCGCCGTCGATGACGAGCAAACAGCATCTTCTCTTGTCACCACTTAGACAGAACAAGCCTTATATTTGAATTCGACTTGAAAGTCTTGGAAAATTCTTTCGTGAACAAAATGCTGAGAACTAATGGCTCAAGGTGCTATCGAAGAGTTGAAAACTAATAAATAAAGTGGGACGAAAAGACCCTAAAGCGGTTTTTTTTGATTACTTTTGCCAAATATAATAACGCTCATATGAACAACGACTTAAGAATTATCATAAGTGGTGGCGGTACTGGCGGACATATCTTTCCAGCCGTATCAATAGCCAATGCCATCAAAGCCAAATGCCCTGACGCCAAGATATTGTTTGTAGGTGCTCTCGGCCGCATGGAAATGCAGCGTGTGCCAGCGGCGGGATACGATATCAAAGGTCTACCCATTTGTGGATTCGATCGCAAACATTTGCTCAAGAATATCAGTGTGATGTACAAGATATGGAAGAGCCAACGCATGGCCAAGGCCATCATTCGCGACTTCAAGCCAATGGTCGCTGTGGGCGTAGGCGGTTACGCCAGTGGCCCAACGCTCAATGTTTGCGCCAAGCAGGGCATACCATGCCTCATTCAAGAGCAAAACAGTTATGCGGGCGTGACCAATCGGTTGCTATCCAAAAAAGTGGCCAAGATTTGCGTGGCATACGATGGAATGGAACGGTTTTTCCCAGCCGAGAAGATCGTCATGACTGGCAATCCAGTACGACAAAACGTGCTTCGCTGCGAAAAAAGCAAGGAAGAGGCTCGCCAATCGTTCGGCCTTGCTCCCGACAAGAAAACGATCTTGCTCGTAGGTGGAAGTCTTGGAGCACACACACTAAATGAAAGTATGCGTCAACATTTAGGCCAAGTGAAAGCCTCCAACGTTCAGTTTATCTGGCAAACAGGGAAGTATTACAACGAAAAGATAAACCGTGCCGTCGCTGATTTTGGTGAGATTGCTAACCTGAAAGTACTTGATTTTATTAGCGATATGGGAGCGGCATACCAAGCAGCCGACTTGGTGGTGAGCCGAGCGGGAGCTGGTTCCATCAGCGAGTTTTGTCTATTGGGCAAGCCTGTCATTTTAGTACCAAGCCCAAACGTGGCTGAAGACCACCAAACAAAAAACGCCATGGCACTTGTAAACAAAGATGCCGCCATCTACGTGAAAGACGCAGAGGCCTCTGAAGTGTTGCTATCAACAGCCCTACAAACGGTGACTGATGACAACAAACTGGCCCTGTTGTCTCGAAATATTAAAAAATTAGGACTGAAAGACTCTGCAGACATTATTGCTGAGGAAGTGATAAAACTTGCCGGGGGAGGACAATAAGATAATCATGACAATGGAAATCGACGATATCAAAGCGGTATATTTCGTGGGAGCGGGTGGCATCGGCATGAGTGCCATCGCCCGATATTTCATTCACAGGGGGATGGTCGTGGCCGGATACGACAAGACACGGACAGAGCTTACCAAGCAATTGGAACGCGAGGGCATGATGATCCACTACGAAGAAAATGTGGACGAGATACCACAAGCATGTCGAGACAGCAGCTCCTGCCTTGTGGTCTACACCCCAGCCATCCCTGCTGAGCACCGAGAATTGCAATATTTTCGTGCCAATGGTTTTGAGATGCAAAAACGAGCGCAAGTGTTAGGAACGCTCACTCGCACCCACAAGGGTCTGTGCGTGGCTGGCACTCACGGCAAAACGTCTACCTCAACCATGTGCGCTCACATCATGCATCAGAGTCACTTGGGATGCAACGCCTTTCTCGGTGGCATCTCGAAGAACTACGACAGCAACTATATCCTATCTGACAAAAGCGACTATGTGGTGATAGAGGCTGACGAATTTGATCGCTCATTCCATTGGCTTTCGCCATGGATGACGGTCATAACATCCACCGACCCCGACCATCTTGACATATATGGCACCAAAGAGGCATACCTTGAGAGTTTCCGCCATTACACCGAGCTCATCCAGCCCGGTGGCGCACTCATCATACATACTGACCTTGAAATGCAGGCAAACGTGCGACAAGGTGTGAACACTTATACCTATAGCCGTGAACAAGGCGATTTCCACGCCGAAAACATTGTCATTGACAAAGGTGAAATAACATTTGATTTCATCTCACCGATAAAATCCGTGATAGGCGTCAAACTTGGGCAACCCATCCCCATCAACATCGAGAACGGGGTAGCCGCTATGGCAATGGCTCAGCTATGTGGGTGCACTGCTGATGAGCTGAAATATGGCATGGAGACATATCATGGTGTGAAGCGACGCTTCGATTTCAAAATTCGCACACCTAAACACGTTCTCCTATCCGACTACGCGCACCATCCCAAAGAAATTTTGCAATGCGCCAAAAGTCTTAGAGAACTATACCCAGATCGAAAACTCACCGTCATTTTCCAGCCGCACCTCTACACCCGCACTCGCGACTTTTATCAAGACTTTGCCCATGCGCTCAGCCATTTTGACGAGGTGATACTCACCGAGATTTACCCAGCTCGCGAAAAACCTATTCCCGGCATTACGTCGCAACTCATTTACGACAACCTCGAACAGGGTGTTGAGAGACTTATTATTGATAAAGACAGCGTGCTTGAGCTCGCAAAGAAACGGGATTTTGACGTGCTCACGATCTTGGGCGCAGGCGATTTGGACAATGCCGTGCCTGCCATAGCCAAAATAATAAAAGAGAAGGACGAACGCTCACCACAAGATTGAGCCATAAATTGACATGCATATCAACTGGAGAAAAACCACGATCATCGCACTCGATGTAATCCTTGCAGGATATATCATCATTGCCATCACCGCGTTTGACAGGCCAAACGCGGAGCAACGAATATGCACACAGGTTAACATCAATATCGAGGACGAGGCCACCAATGGTTTTATCAATGCCACGGAGATAAAAAAAAGACTGAAAAAAAGCAAACTCTACCCTCTTTCCAAACTCATGGCAGACATCAACACGCGCGTCATCGAAGAGACATTGGAACAAAGTCCGTTTGTCAAGCAAGCCGAATGTTACAAGACAGAGAATGGGCACGTTTCCATTTCGCTGACCCAACGCATGCCATCGCTGCGCATCAAAGCCATCAATGGCGACGACTATTACATCGATGACAAGCACAGTATCATGCCCAACTCACATTACACCAGCGATCTGATCATCGCCACGGGGTATATCAACAAGTGGTACGCACGCCATTACATATCCTATTTGGCCGAGACTCTCAACGCGAGCGAGTTTTGGAAAAACCAAATAGTACAAATCAACGTGCTGCCCGATCATGGAGTAGAGCTGGTGCCACGCGTCGGAAACCATATCATCTATATAGGGCAGCTGCCCGAAACTAAATACACCAGCATGAGACAAAAGATGATTACTGATTATGTGCAGAAAAAAATGGACCGCTTGGAAAAATTTTATCGATACGGACTCTCACAGGCTGGATGGAACAAATACTCGTATATCAACGTAGAATTTGACAACCAAATCATTTGCAAGAAGAAAGAATTGAATTGAAAATTATTATATACCTATGGCAGAATTTATAGTAGCGATCGAACTTGGGTCGTCTAAGATGACCGGCATCGCGGGCAAGAAAAATCTCGATGGGAGCATCAGTGTTCTCGCAGTCGTGAAAGAAGACTCCTCGTCGTGCGTTCGAAAAGGTGTTGTCTATAACATTGACAAGACGGTACAGACACTCACCAATATCGTTAAAAAGTTAGAAACCACACTCAAAGCTAAAATAGCACACGTGTATGTGGGAGTAGGCGGACAATCTATTCGGAGCGTTAGAAACACGCATGTCAAGGAACTTCCCAATGACACTATCGTCACACAAGACATGGTTAACGAGCTGATGGACGCCAATCGCAGCATGCAATACACCGATCAAGAGATACTTGATGCAGCAACCCAAGAATACAAGTTGGACAACCAGTATCAACTCGACCCTGTGGGTATACAGTGCTCGCACCTTGAGGGCAACTTCTTGAACATACTTTGGCGGCGCACTTTCTACCGCAATATCAACAAATGCTTTGACAACGCAGGCATAGCCATTGCCGAAATGTACCTTTCGCCATTAGCACTCGCCGACGCGGTGCTCACCGATAGCGAGCGTAGGAGTGGTGCGGTCTTGGTGGATTTAGGTTCTGATACCACTACCGTCTGCGTATATTACAAAAATATACTGCGACACCTTGCAGTCATACCATTGGGCAGTAACAACGTTACCAAAGACATAGCTTCTCTTCAAATGGAGGAGGAACAGGCAGAAAAACTCAAACTAAAATATGGCAACGCCTATACCGAGACAGCCGACATAGACGCCGATGCTACCTATACCATCGACTCCGAACGCAGCATTCCTGCACGCGTTTTCATCGAGTTAGTGGAGGCGCGCATGCAAGAGATTATTGAAAACGTATGGTGCCAAGTGCCAAACGAATATTACGACAAGCTCATTGGGGGGATTATCCTCACGGGTGGAGGCTCAAACATGTGCAACATTGAGCGCGCGTTCCGAAACCACACGCACGTGGAAAAAATCAGAATAGCAAAATTTGTTACCCACACCATCAACTCTCACCTGCCCGCCATCAACGTCAAGGACGGCACGATGTGCACTGTGCTTGGACTGTTGGCCAAGGGAGACATGAACTGTGCGGGCGATGAGTTTAGCAAAGACCTATTTGGGGCCGACGAACGCCCGGCTCAAACCGAAACTCCCAAAGAGCCTCGTCCGCTGAGTGAGATAACAGGAAAGGGCATCGTTCAGACCGAGGCTGAAAAGGCCGCCGAGGAAGAGCGTAAGCAAAAAGAGGCAGAAGAGCGTGAGCGACAACGGAAAATAGAAGAGGAAGAAGAAGCCAACCGTAAGGCTCAACGTGAGAACTCATTCGTCAACAAAACCATCAAGGGCATGAAAAACTTCTTCAAGAAAATGGTAGACGAAGAAGATGATGACAAATAACGAACCCAAGCAAACAACAGATATTATGTCAGACAACAACAATAACATCGAGAACAATAAGCCGTCAATCCTCGACTTTGGCGCGCCAACCCAAGAAAATTGTATTATCAAAGTAATAGGCGTTGGAGGTGGAGGCGGCAACGCCGTGAACCACATGTATCGCGAGGGTATTCATGACGTGTCATTCGTATTGTGCAATACCGACGCACAGGCCCTCAACGACTCTCCCGTTCCAGTGCATTTGCAACTGGGCAGCGAGGGCTTAGGCGCCGGCAACAGGCCTGCTCGTGCCCGGGAGGCAGCCTTGGAGAGCATGGACGACATACGTCGAATGCTCAGCGACGGCACCAAAATGGCATTCATCACCGCAGGAATGGGCGGCGGCACTGGTACCGGCGCTGCCCCCATCATAGCCCAAGTGAGCAAGGAGATGGACATTCTGACCGTTGGTATCGTCACCATACCGTTCCGCTTTGAGGGCCCCAAAAAGATAGACCAAGCGCTTGACGGTGTAGAGGAAATGGCCAAGCACGTGGACGCGCTGCTTGTTATCAACAATGAGCGATTGCGTGAAATATACCCCGACCTCACCGTGGTAAACGCCTTTGGCAAAGCCGACGACACTCTCAGCGTGGCAGCCAAAAGCATAGCCGAGATCATCACCATACACGGTATTATCAACGTAGACTTCAACGATGTGAAAACCGTGCTTAAGGATGGAGGCGTTGCCATTATGAGCACAGGATACGGCGAGGGGGACGGACGTGTGAAAAAAGCTATAGAAGACGCGCTCAACTCCCCGTTACTTAACAACAACAATGTCTTCAACTCCAAAAAAATATTGCTTTTCATCAATTTCTGCGATGAGAAAGACGAGAATCAAGGATTACTGATGGAGGAGATGAACGACGTGAACGACTTCATGGCCAAGTTTGGAGAAGACTTTGAGATAAAATGGGGTATCGCCACCGATCCAGAATTGGGCAACAAAGTGAAGATTACGATCCTTGCCACAGGCTTTGGCGTGGAAGACGTGGAACCCATTGATCGACGCGGCAGGCACTCGCAAGAAGAGGCTAACCGCATAGCCGAGGAGGAAGAGAAAGCCGCCGAGCGGCAAGAGCGGCGTAATAGATATTATGGTAGCGACTCCGGAAACAAACAATACAAACGTCGCCCACACCTCTATCTGTTCAGCCAAGATGATCTTGATAACGAAGACGTGATACTTGCCGTGGACAATTCGCCCACCTACAAACGCACAAGGCAAATGCTTGACGAGATACGCAATCTTGCAAACGGTCAAAATGCCCCGTCAGACACGGAGCCAAGTCAAGACACCGTACAGGGAATGATCAGCTTCGTATAGACAGGATTGCATCACGCTCGTCGCCAATACTTGCACATTGATAAAAGAAACATCTGCATTTTCAATTTTACACTAAATACCAATAATTATGGCCACACTATTCGACAAAGTTAGCGGCGACATCCGAGCCGCCATGAAGGCCCGAGACAAAGTTCGCACCGAGGCCTTGCGCAACATTAAAAAATATTTCATCGAGGCCAAAACCGCACCCGGTGCCAACGATACTCTGGACGACGATACCGCTCTCAAAATACTCCAAAAACTTGCCAAGCAAGGCGAAGAAAGTGCCAACACGTACACCCAAGCTGGCAGAAACGATCTCGCGGATGAGGAGTTGGCACAGGTAGCTGTTGTCAAGGAGTATCTTCCACAGCCGCTTTCAGAAGCAGAAATAGAGGCCAAGGTCAAGGAAATTATCGCCCAGACAGGTGCCGTCGACATGAAATCTATGGGCCAAGTGATGGGCATGGCCACCAAACTAATGGCAGGGAAGGCCGATGGCAAAGCCATTTCGGCTATCGTTCGAAAGTTGCTAAGCTAATCGTTGGGCCATACTTGCCCTGCAAAACAGCCGATATTATATGTCTCGAACATTCCATTGGAATGTTCGAGACATATATTTTATAGTTATTAATAGTACACGATAGATGTTTCTTTGGCTCAACTGATATTTAATGGGGGAGCTAAAGGCTCAGTAAGTATTCACTTTTGGTGGGCACCGTAGGTCTCTACGAGTGTGGTAACCATGTATAACCGCAAATAGGATTAAAAACAGGAAGACATGATGCAGGCATAAAAGTTCACACGCGCAAATTTCTACCGCGCTCAGACGCCTCTCGAATCCGGTGCTGCTGTCTTCATTCATTCTTCGCTCCCCACTCTTCTCTCCTTACTCCTTATTCTTCAT
>ERZ1673752.525-NODE-525-length-65044-cov-6.555309_pt1 | contig 65044 bp, 65 predicted proteins | sample MGYA00580195_ERZ1673752 | MGnify/ENA primary metagenome ERZ1673752 (study PRJEB41218, sample SAMN15661744) | gut metagenome | host: Homo sapiens | place: Canada: London | collected 2015-08-20/2019-03-30 | study: EMG produced TPA metagenomics assembly of...
CGCCGTTTAACAGCGTTTCCTAATTGTTTCTCAATGTTCAGTATAATAATGTAGAATTCTGGACGTTTAACTTCGCCGCTGAAATAGCGCGGCTCGTTAAACTGACGAGTTTTGAAAAACTTGGCAGTGTTGTGTTTTTCAAAACATCGCTTATTATACCGCCGTTTCTCGTTTTCTCGAAACGACGAAAATTCAGCTCTTTCGTGAACTGATGTTCACTCATTCGCAGAATTTTAAGGAACATTTGCGAAACAACGATTTTAAAGGTGGACACTGATTAATTCTCGATTGAATTAATCAGTGTCTCCGTAAGGCGGGTACTGATTCGTTCATTCGAGCAATAATCAGTGCCCGCCTTTCATCATCGATTCTTTGTTTAAATTATCCCCTTAACTTTTTTTTAAAATTATGCAACAATAAAAGATATGAATAAAGTAAAAAAGCGCGGTTCCATAAATACAAAAATCCGTATTTTAATTTTTACGCTGATGGTGATTTTATATTTTAGCATTATGGCTGCAATGACGCGGGTGATTAAACGAGTTGCAGCCGAAGAGGAAAAGTCAACCGTCGCAGAAATCGCCCGTTCCAAATCGGCTAATATCGGTGAATGGCTGGCCGGTACAAACAACATGCTCAAAGCGTATGCCGAAACGGATGAGCTTAAAAGCGATAACTGGGAAATTATTCAGCCTCTTTTAATTCAAGCCTATAAAAGAATTAACGATAGCCGCTATTTATTTTTAGCGTATGTCAGACCGAGCGGTGAAGGATGGACGAGCCGCGGCGCTTGGTTGGATGCGCGTCCGCTTCCTTATTTTAAACCGATTATTGAGAGAAATGAAGCGTTTTATATTACAAATCCCTTTGTCGGAGCGACCACCAATGCGGCACTCATTATTATCGGGCATGCGGTTGTTGACCCGAACGGAAAAAATCAGGGCATTATGATCGCAGGTGTAGAGGGAAAATCCATTTCGAGCATTGCCGAAAATATCAGTATTAACGGCGAAGGTTACGGTGTTATTGTTGACAATCAGGGCGTTTTTGTTGCCTATCCCGATGTTGAAAAAGTGATGCATCTCAACATAAAAGATTTGGATAATCAAGGTTATCAGGGTATGTCCGTTATCGGAGATGAAATGATTACCGGCGTAGAAAATATGCGTGAGTTCACGGAAAACGGCAAAAAATTTTTTATGTGTTATGCGCCGATTCCGAACAGTCCTAACTGGTCTTTGGGAATTATATTGCCGGCAAGCTATTTCAATCGTATGACGACCAATATTTTTAAAGCAATTTTGCCGGTCGCCGTGGTTATTTTTATCGCGGCGATTATTATCACTTTGCGAATGACTTCTTCCATTTCCCGTCCGTTGAAAAAAACCGCAGCCGCTCTCAAAAATATTGCAAGCGGAAGCGGCGACCTCACCGTCCGGTTACCGGTTGTCGGAAACGACGAAATTACCGATTTGGCTCAATATTTTAATGAAACCATTACCAAAATAAAAACGACGATGCGCTCAATAGAAGCAAATACAAACACGATGCAGCGAATCGGTTCGAGACTTTCTGAAAATGTGATGTCGGCAGCCGGAGCGATTAACCAAATAGATGCAAACATAGACGGAGTGACTCAGCAAACTCTCAGTCAAAGTGCAAGCGTTACGGAAACGGCAAGTACTATGGAAGAAATTATCCGTACGATTGAACAGCTGGACAAAAGTATTGAAAATCAAGCCGAGAGCGTAAAGCAATCCGGTGCCGCTATTGAAAAAATGGTAGAAAACGTAAACAGCGTTACGGAAGCTTTAAATAAAACGGATACCGTTATTAAAACGCTTGCGGATGCAACCGAAATCGGAAAGCGAACCATCGATGATTCAAACGCAATTACCCGTCAGATTTCAGAAGAATCGGGCGGACTTATGGAAGCAAGCAGCGTTATTCAATCCATAGCGAGCCAAACGAATTTACTTGCGATGAACGCGGCAATTGAGGCGGCGCATGCAGGTGAGGCGGGAAAAGGCTTTGCGGTGGTTGCCGATGAAATCAGAAAACTTGCCGAAGAAAGCAGTTCGCAGGGTAAAACGATTACGAGTACGCTGAAACAGCTCACGGAAAAAATTAAAGCCTTGACTGAAGGGAGCGCTGTCGTTGCGGAAAAATTTAACAATATTTTTGATTTAACGGGGCAGGCTAATCAGTTGAGTGCGGAACTCACCGCTGCCATGGCGGAACAAAGTAAGGGCAGTGTCGATGTCTATCAGGCAATTAACAACATCAGCGCCATTACCGAACAGGTGAAAAACGGATCGCAGGAAATGCTCCATGGCGGACGCAGTGTTCAACAGGAAATGCAAATGCTGGATCAATTAACGGCGCAGCTCAAAGATAATATGAACGAAATAAGCAACGGCGTCAATGAAATCAGTACAGCCGCCCGCGAAATCACGGAAATTGCACATTGCAACAATGTCAGCATTACCAATGTCGTCGATGAAGTAAAACGCTTTAAGATTTCAGACGGTCAAACCGATCTCATACGTTTTGATGCGGCGGCGCTTATTGGAAAGCATACTGAACGGAACAAAGCGCTTATCTCAATCATTCAAAATCGCAAAGATATCGGGGCGTTTGCTTCGGATAATAACGATGAAGTCGGCAACTGGTTACGGGGTAATGCAAAAAAGCAGTATGCGCATCTCGCATCATACGAAAAATGCGTCGACTTGCATGCGGCATTCCGGCAAGCGCTTTTCGCGGTGGCACAAAAAATCAGCGAACGTAAATACGATGAAGCTTTAGCGATGGTTCAACCGGGCGGCGAATACAGCAAAGCTTCCGGCAGTTTAGAAGTTGCTCTGATGGTATTGTACGACGAAACGATGATCTGAGCCGAAGAAAAACAATTGCACTTTTCCGAATAAAAAATCAACGTACGGTAAGTGCCTTGCTTTTTCTCGAAATGGAGTTTGCAAGGAGGATAATATGCAAAAAAATAACGAATCGATTTCAGTAAAAAAGTGCAACCTTTTATGCCTGAGCGCTGCTCTACTATAGCATGATGTCATTTATTTTTCTATTCTTTAGTTAATAACATTTGCTCTTTTTGTGTCTTTGCCGGCGGTTGCAAAATGAAATCGTATCTGCTAAGGAAACGCTGATTAAAGGCTTGACGCCGTTTAACAGCGTTTCCTTTGGCAAAAATTATACCGGCAAAAAACTATAGTATAAAAATTTTTATTTAAAAAACGTAACTATTTATGTCTGAACGGTGTTCCGATTAGATATGATGGTAATTATTTTTCTGTTCGCTCATCAATAAAAGTATATGGTTTTGTTTGTTTCGTAGTCGGCGGGTTCTCGCTTGAACGCGTTTCCCGTTTTGCAAAATAAATTCTCTATTTTTTAAGGAGTTGCTATGTCAAGACGCCGTCAGCGTTTTGCTTTTAATCACCGTAATACTGTCGGAGCAGAATTTTCCGAATTGCCGCTTTCCGAATGTTATATAACCGCGTATTACTTTTACAAATTTTTGGCTCTGAGTTATGATGTTGATTTGGAAGATTGTTTTAACTTTTTTATGAAGTTGGCAAAACGCCTCAAGAAAACCGAAGCGATTTACGCATTTGCCGAAAAAGCGGTTGACGAATACGTAGAAAAAGGCTTGCTCACGGTTGCTGCTGAAGAACATACAACAGCGCTGCATCAGGTGCGGATGAATGAAAAAATGCGGCAGCAAAAATGGGCGCGCTCTTTTGCGGAAGATATAAGTTTACTGAGGGATTTTTCAAACCGGAATATTACCAAAGAAAATATAAACATTATCCGTTGTATTTCGCTTGAGGATGAAAAGTTTTTCGCACGTCTCGTCTATAATTTTTTGCTGTTAAATAATCCGACGGAGAATTTGAACACATCACAGCCGTTGGACGAATCGATATATAATGCGATTGATGATCTTTCCGATATGCAGTTTTTATATGACGAGGTTGCACTTTCCGATTTGGAATTACGCTTTTTACAAATGCAATTCCGCATTGGATCAAACTATGAATTGAGTCATTTGGTGGATACATCGGATATACGGCTCAAGTTTTACTACGAAGAAGTGTTGGAGGTTTCGGGAAAAAAACTGGATCAAATTTTACGTTCCGACGGTAAACTCAGGCGCTACGGTTTTGTGGATTCTGACGGTATAATTGATACTGATATTGCTGAATGTATAAAACATCGTGATTTGGAATTATTTTTTTCCGATTTATTAAAAAAAGCGGATGTCAGTGATAGTTACGCTGCGGAGTCTTTTAACGTTCCGGAAAAATCAACCACAATCATTAAGCAGCTGCTCAAAGGCAAAAACCCCGTTTCGATTTTATTGTACGGAAAACCGGGGAGCGGTAAAACCCAATATGCGAAAATGATTGCAAAGGAAACAAACTTGCAAGCATTCATTTTCAAAAATGAAGCCGAATTACAGGATTCATTTGAAGAAAATATTATTGGGAAATTGAATTGCTTACTTTCGCTGAATCGTGAAAATTCGCTTTTAATAATAGACGAAGCGGACACGTTGCTCAAAACAAAAGATATGTTCACTTTTTTCGGTACGGTGCCGAGCAGACTCAAAGCGAGCATGAACAAAATGCTCGAAGAAAGCAAAAATAAAATTATTTGGATTGTAAATTCAACCGCGCAAATGGATACGTCAACGCGCCGCCGGTTTAATTTTTCTTTGAAGTTTGAAGCGATGACAACCGAGCAGCTTCGAAAAATTGCGGCTTCAAAAATTTCAGAGGTCAATATAACGGATACGATAAAAAATCAAATTTTGGATTTGTTTGAAAAGTACGATGTAACCGGCGCTTCTATCGACAATGTGGTAACGGTACTCAAAAACTTTGAAGGTATGAATGATGAAACGCTCGTTGATTTTGCCCAAACCGTACTGAAAGAAAATTCGCTCCTCATTGCGGGAAAAACAAAAATGCGGCAAACCGTCAAAGCGAGTTATGATGTGGCTGTTTTGAATACGTCCGTAGCGCCCGATACGGTCGTGGAGATGATTCAAAATGCGAAGCGGTTCAGCGAAAAACATAAGGGGAGTGAAAACGGAATCAGGCTGCTCTTTTACGGATTGAGCGGCACCGGCAAAACGGAATTTGTGAGATATATCGCTATGCAGACCGGTAAAAAAATTCTTTTGAAGCGGGCGAGCGATATTCTTTCGCCGTATGTCGGCGTTGCGGAACAAAATATTGCCGCGGCTTTTGAGGAAGCCGACCGGAAAGATATGATTCTCCTTTTAGATGAAGCCGATTCTTTTTTTCAGGATAGAAGCACGGCAAAGAACAGTTGGGAAGTAACGCAGGTGAATGAACTTTTAACGCAAATGGAAGAGTTTTCCGGTATTTTTATTTGTACGACAAATTTAAAAAAGATTATGGATTCTGCGATGAACCGGCGTTTTCATGTTTTGGTTGAATTTAAGCCGCTTGAGGAAGACGGTATTCAAATGTTGCTTACAAAATATTTTAAGGATTGGCATTTTACAAAAACGCAGGTCAAAGAACTCGCGCGATTTGAAACGGTAACGCCGGGCGATTTCGGCACTTTGGCAAGTCGGATTCGGTTTACCGACAGCGAAAAAATCGATGCGGCGTATATTTTGCATGAGCTTAAAAAAATTCAACACGATAAGAAAAACGGCGGTGATGAAAGCACCGCGAAGATCGGTTTTTAAATAAACGGTATGTCGTTGGATAAAAACGATATAGTTGACTTTTTTTTGTTTTTGAGTACAATGGCGGTATGATTTTTCCACTGCAAAACTTAATTGAATATGAAGATAATATTTACGAAATTACCTGTGCGGCGACCAGACGGGCGGAACAGCTTGCATCACTACAGGCTTCCGATGAAATTGATGTCAAGGTAAACGTGGTATCCGAAGCGGCAAAAGAGATTTTTACCCACGAAGTCGAATACCAAATCGCTCAGGATTCGATGTAACTTGTCTAAAACCGACGAGCCGATTCCCGCAATTGTTATTTTTGGTGCAACCGCTTGCGGTAAAACCGATTTTGCGGTTTCAGTTTTCGGACGCAACTCGGCAAGCGGTTTGGCGGGAACCTGTGAAATCATCAATGCCGATTCCGTGCAAGTGTACCGCGAGTCGCTCATTGCCTCCGCCCGTCCGACGGCGGAAGAACGGCAGGAAGTTCCGCACCATTTAGTTGGTATCCGCGAAGGCTCGCAGGAATTTTCTGTGAGCGATTTTGTCCGCGAAGCGGATGCGGCATGTGAAAATATTTTTGAACGCGGGCGTGTTCCTGTTTTGCTCGGCGGTTCCGCATTTTTTCTTAAAAATTTTTTACTGAGTTTACCGGCAACGCCGCCGGCAGATGAAGCGGTGCGGAAGCGCCTGCAAGCTGAATTGCAGCAATTCGGCGAAACCGCATTGTTTGAGCAGTTACAGAAGTGCGATCCGGTCAGTGCGTCACGGATACAAATACGCGACCACTACCGCGTTTTACGCGCTTTGGAAGTGTATGAAACGGCAAAGAAACCGCTGAGCAGTTTCGAACTTTCAACCGAGCTGCGCAGCCGGTACCGCTTTTTGATTTTAACGCTCACCCGCTCGCGTGAAACGCTCTATCGCCGTATTGAACGGCGGGTTGATAAAATGTTTGCCGGCGGCTTGTGCGAGGAGTTTGAAACGCTGTACCGGAAAGGCTACACAGCGGAAAGTCCCATTATGAAAGCAATCGGATACCGCGAGTTTTTTACGGTGAACGAAAAAGCGCCGTTGAGTGCCGACCCCGAAGTCGTGAAAGCGTTGATAAAACGTAACACGCGGCGGTATGCAAAACGCCAAGAAACTTTTTTTAAGAAAATTCCTCAAAACCGCGTCGTTGATTTAGAAAATAAAAGTGAAGTTACTGCGGCGATTCTCAAACTTGAAACTTTCGTTGAACATTCGTTTTGTTGAATAACCCCATTATTTATGAAATATTTTTACTCGCCTGTAAAATTTCATCGGCAACCGATTCACTTACGCTGAGCGCTGCGGCAATTTCCGGCACGCTCGCATGCGAAAGACTTTCAAGCGAGCCGAATCGGTTAAGCAACCGTTTTGCGCGTACTTCTCCGACGTGCGGTAATTGATTAAACGGCAAAGTCAGTTCGGCTTTTTCGCGTAAGCGCTTATTCCGTGTGTTCGCAAAGCGGTGCGCTTCATCGCGTACCCGTTGGAGAACCCGAAGTGCGGGACTTTTCCGCGGCAAGCGCAGCGGAGTTGCCGTATGCGGAAAAAATATTTCTTCGTTTTTTTCCGCCAAGCCGATAACCGGAATTTCCAATTTTAACGCCGACAAAATGGCATGAGCGGAATTAACCTGACCGATTCCGCCGTCAATGAGAATCAAATCGGGAAGTTCGGCGTGTTCATTGAGTAACCGCGTGTAGCGGCGGGCAACGGCTTCTTTCATCGACGCGTAATCGTTGTTGATGCCGTCCGTTGTTTTTAACCGAAAGAGTCGGTAATTTTTTTTGTCGGGGTTGCCGTCTTTAAATGAAATTAAACTTGCTACGGTAAATTTTCCTTCCAAGTGTGCGATGTCGAACCCCTCAATCCGTATCGGTAAAGCGGGCAAATTCAAAACTTTTTTCAATTCTTCCAAGCCCGCCCAATCACCGTATTCACGCAAGCGCCGTACTACATCTTCGTGGGCGTTAAAATACGCCATGCTGAGAGCTGCTCTATGACGGCGAAAATCTTTAAGCGGCATTTCGAAGCGGTCGGCAAGTTGCGCATCATCGCTTGAAACGGCAACCGTTTTTTGCAGCTCCTGCGAAAAATACTGCTTGGTTTGTTCCGCGGCAAAAGAGGCGCCGTCCGCTTCCGGTTCACGGTAATGGTGCTTTAACAAAATCGGCAGCTGCACGAGACGTACGGTACCCGAAAGTTTTTGTTCAAACCATTCGTTGAGAATAGCAAACCCTTCATCAGCGTTCGGGCTGTTCGTAGCGTTTTGCTGCGTCGCTGTACTGTTGTGTGCAGTCGCAATAAAAATAGTCCGCGGAAGTTCTTTTTTATCTTGATAATACATAGGCAAAAATTCCTGCACAACTTCGCTGTCATCTTTCAACGATTGTGTCCGGTATATATCGCGCGCAACCAATTTTCCGTTCCGCATTTTTAACACGGCAAAGGTGATCATCGCCCCTTCGCACGCCCAAGCAACATAGTCCCGCGAATGTTCGTCGAGATCTTCAACTACATTTTGATTGTGCAGCGCTAAAATCGATTGAATGCCGTCACGCAACCGTTTCGCTTTTTCAAAGTCCAACGCCTGAGCCGCTTTCTGCATTTCTTTTTGTAACGCATCAATACTGTCCGCATTGGTGAGTAAATTTTTTATTTCATCGATTGCTTGTGCGTATTCGGCTTCGGAAACTTTTCCGCAACAAGGTGCGGTGCAGCGTCCGATGTGATAATATAAGCAAGGGTATTTTCGTTTTCGCAAAACTTTGCATTGCCGCACTGTGTAATTTTGTTTTACCAGTTGTAAAAAACTTTCAACGGCATAGACATTGGGAAACGGTCCGAAATAAAAGGAGCCGTCATTTTTTAAAGTGCGCGTTTTAAAAATAGCGGGGAATTTTTCATTGGTGATTTTTATCACCGGATATGTTTTCCCGTCTTTTAAACAAATGTTGTATTTCGGTTTATGTTTTTTGATGAGCGTGTTTTCCAAAAGGAGTGCTTCGTATTCTGTTTTCGTTTCAATGTACTCCAATTCACAAGCACGTGAAACCAAAATACGCGTTTTTACATCTTTGTTTTTTGCAAAGTATGAGAGTAGACGATTTTTAAGCGACTTTGCTTTGCCAACATAAATAATCGTTCCGTGTTCATCTTTCCAAAAATAAACACCGCTTTGCATCGGGGCTTTTAATGCAACTTCGTGTAAATGCTCGCGTACATTCATTGGAAGCATTATACTTATTTTTCAACGGCAAGACAAGTCTGCGGTGATTAAACTGACGTTTTGCTCTTTGTATAAAAACGAAAAAAATGTATAATGAAACAAATACGATCAGGAGTGAAATGGTATCTATTGCAATTGTTGAAGATGATGCCGTTCAGGCAAAGTGCATCGAAAAATATATTAATAGTTGGGCCTGTGAAAAGTTTGCAGAAGTACGGGTGTGCATTTTTACTTCCGCCGAAAACTTTTTGTTTGAGTTTGAAGATAATAAAGATTTGAATATTATTCTTTTAGATGTGATGATGCACGGCATGAATGGAATTGAACTTGCAAAAAAAGTGCGGAAGCTGGATCGCGGACAGTCGATTATTTTTATTACCGGAGCTGCCGAATATATTGCGGAAGGTTATGAAGTTGAAGCGATTAATTATCTTATTAAACCGGTGAAAAAAGAAAAATTGTTTTCCTGTTTAACCAAAGCCTTGGAAAAACAAAATGAACACCCCCCTTTTATTATTATCTCTTCGAATTATGAAAAGGTAAAAATATTTTGTGATGAAATTATATTTGTCGAATCGATTGCGCATAACCTAAACATAAAAACAAAAAATAAAGCATACATCACGCGAATGCTTTTATCCGATATTGAAAAAATGCTCGGTACAACATACTTTGTAAAAACGCACCGCGCATTTATCGTCAATATTTCATTGATACGACAAATTCAAAAAGAATTTCTTTTTATGGAAGACGGTTCAAAAATTACGATTAGTCGCCGCGAATATAAAAACGTGAATGAGCGGTTTATCAACTATCATATAATAAAGGAACAAGAATGATTTGGGCATTAGCTGCGTTTATAGTTGTCGCTCTTCTCATGGGCGAATATTTTTTGGTAAAACGGTTGACCGCACAAAAGTTTGACAACTTTCAAAACAGCTTAATGCACACATACTACGAAGACGTTGACGGCATTTATAAAAAAATGCGCGGTTGGAAACACGATTTTCATAATCATCTGCAAGTCATGAACGCATACCTTGAACTTCAAAACTATGATGAGCTGAATGCCTATTTGGACACGCTCTGCGATGATATGGTAAAAGTCGATACGGTGATTAAAACCGGAAATATGATGGGAGATGCAATTTTAAATACAAAAGCGGCGCTTGCGGCGGAACGAAATATTGCGTTGAACATAAAAGCCGCCGTTCCTAAAAATATACCGATTTCCGATTTGGAGCTTTGCGTAATTATCGGAAATCTTTTTGATAATGCGATCGAAGGCTGTCTCACGCTTGAAGATGTTTCGCAGCGTTTTATCAGAGTGTATATTTGGAATTGGAATGAAAACTTCTACATTTCGTTTACCAATTCCTGCGCCGGAAAACGGAACATGCACGGCGGAAAATTCTTTACGACAAAAAAGGGAAAAAATCACGGTTTCGGATTAAGCCGGATTGACGAAATCGCAAAAAAATACGGCGCATATCGAAACCGCCAAAGCGAAGAAGGCGTGTTTGTCTGCGAGCTGATGTTCCCGCTAAGCGACCACGCCTTTGAATCAAAATAAGAGTTGCTATCATTTATATCGGTTCGGTTTGCGCGTGCGGTATTCATAAAATTTGATCTTCGTATGAATACCGCTTGTACTGCCGCATCGTGCGCAACCCGCTAAAATCGAGCCGTTGTATAGGCTTTGCGTATTTCCGCAAAAGGAACGGAAACCGTACCGCTTTTGGCGTTAACCGTAAGGGCAAGGTTTTCACTCACCGAGCCGATTTTAACGAGCGGTGTTCCGGCAAAGATTTGTTGTAAAGCCGCTTCGTCGGCAGGGGATGCTTCAATGATAAAGCAGCCGCACGTTTCTCCGAATAACGCTCGAAGCTCATCGGAATCGACCGCGTGCAAAAGCGTTGCCGTTTCTACGGTTGCCCCGCGTTTACCGCCGATGCACATTTCCGCAAGGGCAACTAAAAGCCCCCCGTCAGAAATATCGTGGCAGCTTTTGATTAAACCGCGTCCGATAGCTGCGTGGAGCTTTTGGTAGGTGCCGGCGTTTTTTTCGGACATGCGGGTAAACCGCACAACCGCGTTTTTCGGCACGCCGAATTTTTCCGCAAACACGGAAGCTCCGAACTGAAAATCGCTTTCACCAAGCAAGTACAAATTGTTTCCCGCTTTTTTTAAATCGGCACCCGGCACGTACGCAATATTCGGCACAATCCCCATCGCTGAAATTAAAAGAGATGCAGGAATTGCAACACGCGTTCCGTCCGCCGTTAAATATTCATTATTAAAGGAATCTTTTCCCGAAATAAACGGTGTTTTAAAAAGTTTTGCCGTATCGTAACAAGCCCGCGCGGACTCAATTAAATCCCACATAACTTCGCTGCGTTTCGGATCTCCCATACAGTAGTTATCCAAAATTCCGATTCGATCGGGATCGGCACCGACCGCAACCGCGCTGCGTACCGCTTCATCGATAGTCGCCTGTGTCATTTGATACGTCCCGAATTCACTTGCGCGAAAATGCAGCGCATTGGAAAGCGCGACCGCAACGTTGCCTTCAACTTCGCGGGGCTGCACGACCGCCGCGTCGGCAGGTCCTTCAAAGGTTATGCCGTCATAGGGACGCAGCAAAGTTCCGCCTTGCACTTCATGGTCGTAAAGCCGTACGACCCGCTCACGCGAAGAAATTGCAAGGTCGGAAAGTAAAGCGGTTAACGCGGTATCGATTTTTATGTCACCGCATGTGGGGTAGGATTTTTTCATCGTATACGGTTTTGCCGTTAACTGTTTTTGAGGCGGACCTGAATGTAAAAACGAACAATCCAAATTGATAACGGTTTTTCCGTTGCGGCGAACTTTTAATATCGCATCTCCGGTGAATGTTCCCAAATCAAAATATTCAACTTCGCAAAAATTGCATAATGTTATAAATTCGGGAATATGCTTTTCGGGAACGGCGAGTACCATACGCTCCTGCGATTCCGAAACCCAAATTTCCCAAGCGGTTAAGCCTTCGTATTTGACGGGAACATCGGTTAAATCAACGTCGCAGCCGAGTTTTGAAGACATTTCACCGACTGCCGATGAAAAACCGCCCGCGCCGCAGTCCGTGATTGCCGAATACAGTCCGCGTTTGCTGACCAGTTCCAGTAATTCGCACACTTTTTTTTGGACAATTGGATCGCCCGTTTGGACGGCAGAACCTGCAACCGTTCCCGTGCTGGCGTTGACAATCATTGAGGAAAAAGTAGCACCGCGAATTGCATCGCGTCCGGTCGGCGCTCCGACCGTAAAGATATGATCGCCGACCTGCGGTGTCGTTGTATGAACGCCCTTCGGCGCAATACCGGCGCAGCCGCAATATACGAGCGGGTTCGTTGTATAGCCTTCCGCAAAATGCACGCCGCCGTTTACCGTTGGGATTCCCATCTTGTTGCCGTAATCGCTGACGCCGTTTACCACGCCCGCAATAATTTCGTTCGGATGCATACTTCCGGCGGGGACTTTGTCGTACGGCAATTCGGGATTGCCAAAACACAGCACATCGGTTACGGCGAAAGGACGAGCTGAAACGCCCATGACATCGCGGATAACGCCGCCGACACCGGTGTTCGCCCCGCCGAACGGTTCAATCGCCGACGGGTGATTGTGCGTTTCCACTTTGAATGAAACATCGAATGAATCATTGAGGGTAACAATTCCCGCATTATCGACAAATGCCGACACCACCCAATCCGTATTAATTTCATCGGTTGCTTTCTTTATATATGTTTTTAAAACATTGCTCACTTCAAGATTCGGATAATTCTTTTTGACGGTTTCATCGGTGCTGTCAATTTTGATACACGCTTTAAACGTTTTATGCACGCAATGTTCACTCCATGTTTGCGCGATAGTTTCAAACTCCGCATCGGTGCACGTGCGTTTTTCGCGTTGGTAGTAATCGCGGATTTTTTGCATTTCCCGCAAATCCAGCGCGGCGCTTTTTTCGTTCGAAAATGCGATGAGTTCTTCGTCGCTCATATTTGCAATATCAAATTCTTCCACAACGGCGCCGAGGGCTTTTTGTTCGGCGGTTTGACACGACACAAATTGCGGCACCGCATCATCGAACGCATAATATTGTATAACATCATTGCATAAAAATTTTGCGAGTTGCTCTTTTTGTGCTTCGTCGGATACGCCTGAAATATAATAGCCGGTGCCGCTCGTAATTTCCTTGACGTTGCGGAACCCCATTTCGGTAATTCCCCGCATGGCTTCTCGCGACTGCGTGTCGGTTACGCCCGGTTTTAACATCACTTCCAGCGTAACCGCACCGGATGATTGCACGATTTTTGTTTCGCCTTTTCGTGCACAGGTTTCCACAATTTTATCGCAAAACAAAAAGTTTTTTAAAGCCGCTTCTTCTTCCGATGAAAGAGACCCCAATAAACAATAAATTTCATATTTTTCAACGTCATTGATATATGTAAAACCGGCACGATGGAGTTGCGCCTTCAATCCTTCGTGGGAACGCAGTTTGTTTTTTACCGTAAATTTATAATAATCCATAAAGTTAAACCTCAATTCTTGAACGTGATACGGTATTGTACCCTAATTTCGGTTTGCGGTCAAGTGGGCGCAAGAGAACGGCTATTTTTAGCCGGCGGTTTTTTCGATTCTCCGAATCACTTTTAATACGGAAACAAAACAACCACCGCAATAAACGATACCGTACAGATAAATGATATACGGTAAAAATTCGAAAAGATACCCGAGAAGGTAGAGTACGGGCATCCAGCCGGTGATTCCGATTTCTTCGCTCAAACGTTTTGATTTTCCTGCAGCCGTTTTCATATCGACTTGAGCGGCGTTTCTATATGCCTGCATAATAATGCGCATCAGCAAATTTGCCGACGATGATAGGACTGCAACATACAACGGGGTGAGATACAACGGCGCTGGAAAAAGTTGCGAAGAATTTCCCATACTGAACAGTATTGCCGTGTAAGCACAGTACCCGCCGATTGCATCAACGCAGCTGCCGAAATGTGCATTGCTGCGCTGTTCGTTTTTGTTTTTCAGCGTTCGTGCCATATTTCCGTCTGCACAATCGAGAACGGCAAAAACAAAAAAGCAGCATATTCCGCATATTTGTACGGCAGTCGCGGAGAAAAAGCTACATATAAAACCGGCGATGCAAAAGATGATACTGAGATACGTTACCGCATTGGCGGACAAGTGCATATTGAGTGCGAGCCACGCTAACGGAAAAGATGCCGGACGATATATAAGCCGCGTAAGCATTCCGTCCGCTTTTCTTTTTTCTTTCGGATACGATGCGAGTACTTCGCCGAATGTGTAGTTTTGTTTCATAGTAGAGGCTCCTTATTTTTTTGTGTATTGTTCATACGTTCGAAGATAAAAATTTTCAAGTTGTTTTGTTACCGTTTTTATATCAAACTTTGTACTGTTTTTCGGAAGCGGCCGATGCGGAGATTTTGGAAGTTCTGTATTTGTCTTATTCATGATCGCCGAAATCCACTGCGCTTTATCATGTAGCGGTAAAGCCGTGCAGGTATCGGAAATGATTGCTTCCCGACTGATTGTGTCGGAAATCAAACAGGGCAATCCCGACACTTGCGCTTCTATCAGGGAAATTCCCAAACCTTCATACAGCGAGGGAAAAATAAAAACATCCATTGCGCAAAGGTAGTCATACACATTGCCGACGCTTCCGGTAATCATAATGCGGTCGCGGATATGCAATTGCTCCGCATACTCAATGAGCTCATTTTTTAAAGGACCGTCACCGACCAACAATAATTTTACGTTATGATTTTGCGCATACACGCCGCTGAACACATCGAATAAAAACCGATGATTTTTTACCGGTCGAAAGCCGCCCGAATGTCCGATAACAAACGTATGCTCATCGATGCCCAGCTCCGTGCGGATTTTTTGTCGCGTCGATTCCGAAAACGAAAATGCATCAACCGCAATACCGTTCGGAATAATCGTAACGTCACCGTTATCATAATATGATTGTCCGAATTGCCAGATTGCCGCTTCCTTTGAACAAGCAAAGCGATGGGTTACATATTTATTGATATTTTTTTTTGCATAAAGTTTTACTATTTTTTTCAAACCGGTGTTGAGAATCATATTATTGTGACTATGCGCAATTCGAACGGGGATCGCCGAAGCGGCAGCATATTTGAGCGTAAAAGCACTGAGTAAATTTAAATGCGAATGAATGATGGGATATCCGTGATGCTGCGCAAAAAATTTTTTTATGTCGCTTCCGTATTGTAAAAAATAAGATGCAGATAATTTGTTGAGTTTAAATATTTTTCCGCCCAGTTCATAAATTTCTTCGTCAAATGCCCCTTCTTCCGTTGTGTGATCCAAAAAGTCAAATTGTATTTTTGTTCTGTCAATCGTGCGGTAAATATTCATCAGTAAATTTTCGATTCCGCCTCGATCCATTTTTGAAACGGCGTGAAGTATTCGTATCGGTTCTGCCATAAATTATTAAAATCGCTCCGGCTTGCATTCTAGCGTATTTGATACATTTTGTAAAGGTAAAACGAATGACTTGGTTTGCGATCAAGCTCTTATTTTTTTTTCAATTTTGTAGTAATATAACCGACAGGATTTTTCAATGAATGAATTCGGCTTTTTACGGTTTGTCTCGGCATCCGTTTCTTTATCGCTTTTAGATTGTTCAACGAATGTTGAAAAAATAAAACCCCTTGCACGGGCAGCGGATACACAAAATGCCGCGTTGCTTTTAACGCAGGAACTTTCCCTTACGGGGGCGACCTGCGGCGATATGTTTTTTTCATCGGCGCTTTTAGAAAATGCCCGTGCGGCTCTCCTGCTGCTTGCGGATGCGTCGAAAAATTTTTCCGTTTTGCTTTCTGTCGGCTGTCCGCTCACCGTTGACGGAACGCTTTACAGTACGCAGGTTTTAATTTCCGGCGGAAAAATTTTGGCGGTTGTTCCTTTAAATTCGGAGCTTCCCCAATTCCGCCCATACGTCGGAAACGAGAAAAATCTGCAATTTCTTTTTGGCGTTGATTACGAAATACGCTTCGGAAATTTTCCTTTTTACTGCACGGTAAAAAACGGCTCCGTATTGCAGCGGTTTTCATTCCGTTTTGTAAGTACCCGCGAACTCCGTACCGGCGTGCGCCGTGAAGTAACCGATGTGTTGCTCTTACCGGCTGCACTCCCGAATTTTGCGGGGCAATCACTTCAGGAAGCGGTACAAAGTTTTTCCCGCATGCAAAATTCGATTGTGCTTTTTGCAAATGCAGGAAGCGGGGAGTCAAGTGGCGAGCATATTTTTTTAGGCGACTGCGGTATCTTTGAAAACGGGCAAGCACTTGCATTTGAAAATATATTTTCCGCTTCGCAAAAAACATCCGATGATAGCGCGGAAAATCGGATCGTTGATTTTACCTGCTCGCCGTTTGCGGTTTCGGACGCCGATGTGCAGCTCATACAAAACAGAGCGCGCTATGAAAAAAAACGCGTGCCTCCATATTTTCCGATTGTGCAAACGCAAACTGCGGAAGCGTCATTTCCGATTTGCATAACCGTAAAGCAAACGAATGATGCGTTGCAGTATGCGGTAAAACAAAATCCGTACCTTCCCGCAGTTACAAATACAGCCGACGAAGAAAATTTTTTTATTGCAGTTTTGGATTATACGGCAGCGGCACTCGCGCGAAGGTTATCCGCCGTCGGCACGGATAAAACGGTACTGGGAATTTCAGGCGGCATTGACTCAACGTTTGCGCTTTTGGTTTGCACGCGGACGATGCAGCTTTTGAGAAAACCGAACGAAAATGTGTACGCAATTACGATGCCGTGTTTCGGCACTACCGGTCGTACAAAAACAAACGCAATAACGCTCGCGAAAAATCTTGGATGTCGCTACGAAATTATCGATATCTCCAAAACGGTGAAAAGCCATTTCAAAGATATTTCGCACGATTATACTATGCAGGATACAACCTTTGAAAATGCACAAGCCCGCGAGCGCACGCAAGTTTTGATGGACAAAGCAAACCGCTGCGGCGGCATTGTTGTGTCGGCAAGTGACCTTTCGGAAATTGCACTCGGTTGGTCAACTTTTGCAGGCGATCATATTTCGATGTACAATGTCGCAGCAAGTGTACCGAAAACGGTTTTGCGTGCTGCGCTTAAAATTTTTGCAAACAATGCCTCTCTTTTCAAAAGCGGCAATGCAAAGATTTTTTCTAAAACGATTATCGATATTTTGCAAACACCGGTGAGTCCGGAACTGTTACCGGCAAATTCCGATAATGTAATTTCACAAAAAACCGAAACGATTCTCGGAGACTACGCTTTGCATGATTTTTTTATTTTTTATTTTGTACGAAATCATTTTACCAAAGAAAAAATTGTTTTTTTAGCGGAACATGCGTTTGCCGGTGTGTATTCCCGTCTGTATATTGAAAAGACCGCTGAAACATTCTTTAAACGATTTTTTACTAATCAGTTTAAACGGTCGTGTTCACCGGAAGGAGTTGCCGTTTTGCCGGTGAGTTTGTCGCCGCGCGGAGAATGGACAATGCCTTCCGATGTGGATTCCGCATTTTTAAAAAACTTTTTTCAGTAACGAGTACGGAACGGGCACTTATGAATCTTGGAATCGGTTTTGAACAAAAACAAACACAAACATTATCGCAAGCGCTTTTACAATCGATAAATACGTTGGCATTGCCGACAACTGAATTGCGTGAAACGATTTTACGGGAACTCGATTCGAATCCTACGCTTGAAGTCGCCGAAGACCGCAGCGAAGAAAAAATGCACCGAAGGCAAAATAAAAAAAATTATGAAACCATAAAGCACAAAAATCAAAACGCTGCGGACGCGCATCAAAGTTTTTTGGAAAGCATTCCCGATAGCGGTGAAAGTTTACAAACGCATTTGTTAAAACAGTTCCGTTTACTTCCGCTCGCAAAAAATGAAAGTGCATTCGGCGAACTGCTCATTCAAAATCTTGACGCATCCGGTTTTATGATTGTAAAACTCGATGAGCTTTTGCCGCTCTTTAATCAAAATCGGGAAGACACGATCAGTAGAGAAACTGCAAAAAAAATATGTGCCAATATTCAGCGGCTGGAACCCGTCGGCTGCTGCACGGATAACGAGCTTGATTCACTTGCTTGTCAAGCGGAAGTTTTATTTTCGGAAAAAATTACAGACGACAAAATTTATTTTTATGTGATTGATATTTTACAAAATCATCAAGCGCTTTTTAAAGTCGGAAATAAAACAAATTTTTTTACCGAATTAAAAAAAGTTGGCGGTGATTATGCTTCTCTCACGTTTAATGATTCAAAAAAAATTTTAGAATGTATTGCAACGCTCGATTTACATCCCGGTAAAAAGTTTTCAAGTAGCCAAACGGCTTTTGCCGTTCCTGAAATTTTTATTATTAAAACGGAGGACGGTTTTAAAGCGGAACTCAATGATGTGGAAATTCCTGTGTTGCAGGTGTCGAGTATATTTCGGGAAAAAAACAACGGGGTAAAACAAAACGAACAGTTGAAAGATGCCCTGCAAAAAGCGAATCAGTTTATTGAAAGTTTAAATTACCGGCGTGAAACAATGTTGAAAGTTGCCGCCGTTCTTTTACTCACCCAAAAAAAATTCTTTGAAAAAGGAACGGCGTATTTGGAGCCGTTGACGCAAACGGATGTTGCCAATGAATTGAATGTCAGTCCGTCAACGATTTCGCGGACGGTGAACGGAAAATATTTACAGTGCGATTGGGGCGTTTTTGAATTGGCGTTTTTTTTCAGTTCGGAAGTTTCAACTTTTGGAAAAGCGGAAACTAATCAAGTTAGCAAAAATGCCGTAAAAGCGATTATACAAAACTTACTTGAAACCGATCCGAAGCTGACCGATGCGGCAATCACGGAAAAATTGCATGCGGAAGGAATCCGGTTATCCCGCCGTACAGTGAATAAATACCGCAACGAATTAAAGCGGTAAATCGGAATATTAGTGGCTCCTTGAATGTTTTTCAGTTTTGACCGATAATGATAAAAATGACTATAAAAATAACGGATGCACGTGAAAAACTAAATGCAAAATTGATTTCGAGTCAGATTGATTCGGCGTTTGGTGAACAGCGTTTACAAATGTTCACGATTGCCAATACGGAAAACAATAAACGTATTACCGAGCTGGATGATGAAATTAAAAAGTTTAAAATTTTTTAATAGAGGATATTTACTTCAATGAGTATTGTACTTTGTATCGCTGCCGTTTTATTTTTCAGTTGTTCATTTTCAGCGCAAAATGATTTTTCAGCCGACACACCGAAAATTGTTTTTGAGAACGCGCATATTGAACGGTATGAAAATGCAAAAGAAAAATTCTTGGTAACGGCGCAGCGTTTGGAAAGTTATCCGAGTAAAGAAATCTTTGCCGGTGAGAACGTATACATTGTACAGTTCAATGACAACAAGGAAGCGGAACTTAAAGCGAGTGCCGGTACGGCGCTTTTATTGCAAAAGCAAAAACAGTACTTTTTGGGCGGCAATGTTTTTGTGCAAACAAAAAAAGAAAAACTTACGATTGCAGCTGCGAATCTTTTTTTTGACGAAAATGAAAATATGTTGTACGGTGTCGAAGGTGAAACGGTACGCGTTCAATCGGATGACAATACGGTAATTACCGGTACGAATTTTTCAGCGAATACGCTTTCGCAAAAGTTTCAACTTGCGCAGGCGGTGAACGGTAGCTCTGAATTAAAAAATGAAGAGAAAGATGAATCTGAAGGATCGGATGAAATGCCAAACAAAAATGAACAATCTGTTCCCGGCGGTGAATAAACATGAATGCAAAAAAACTTTTATTGGGAATTTCTTTTTACTTATTGCTACCGTTTGTCTTTGCGGATACGATAAAATTTTCAAGCGATCGTATGTCCGGTTCATCAAATTCGGATAATACAACGACGGAGCTTTTAGGCAATGCCACGGTAACTACCGAAGATATAAAAATTGAAAGCGATTCCATTAAACTTTTTGGAAAAAATTTTACCAATATAACGGCAAGCGGAACCGTAAAAGGTGAAAGCATTAAAAACAAATTTACGTTTTCCGCTGATGTACTCAAATATAATCGCGAAAAAAAAATCTCTGAATTTTCCGGTAATGTACAATTTATCGATAAAGCGAATGATACGATTATTACTTGCGGGTATGCGCTGTACAACGAAAAAACCGAAACAATGATTATTAAGTTTGACGTTTCGATTGAACGAAAAGACACAAAATGCAAATCAATATTTGCACTCTATAATCGAAAAAACGAAATTGTTAACTTACTCGGAAAACCGCACGTTACGAACAAGGATGATACTTTTTTTGCAGATCGTATTACGATTAACTTGAAAACCGACAAAATAGATTTACAGGGAACGGTAAAAGGTAACCTTGTTGAAAAGGATGAAAAAGTTGAAAAGGATAAAAAATGATTGAATATGACACAAACGATAAACGGCTTTTACTGTCGGCTCCCGATACGGAAGTTCTTTTTCTGCCTGCACCTGATACAAAAGTTTTTGTTGAAGAAGCGTTGAAAACAAATGATCGACCGGTTTCAGTACTTTCTATCAGGGGATTAAATAAGCAGTTCGGTAAAAAGAAAGTTGTGATTGATGTTACATTCAATATGCGGCAGGGCGAAGTTGTCGGCTTGTTGGGACCGAACGGAGCCGGCAAGACAACGACGTTTTATATGATTGTCGGCTTTTATCGTCCGAACTCCGGTGATGTATTTTTGGATAGTCAAAAAATTACCGCGTTGGAAATGTACCGGCGGGCACAGCTCGGGATTTCGTATTTACCGCAGGAAGCGTCCGTTTTTCGAAAGCTCACGGTGGAGCAGAATATTTATGCGATTTTGGAAACCCGCGCTGATCTTACTAAGACACAACGGAAAGAAATGCTGGAAAAATTATTAGTGGAGTTCGGTATTACGGGAAAGCGAAAACAGTTGGCTTATAGTTTATCGGGCGGAGAACGCCGCCGCACGGAAATTGCTCGCGCCCTCGCGATTGAGCCGAAGTTTTTATTGTTGGATGAACCCTTTGCGGGGATTGACCCGATTGCGATTCACGATATTAAAAAAATTATTTCACATTTGTCACAGCAGGGAATCGGTGTTTTAATCACCGACCACAATGTACGCGATACGTTGGAAATTACCGATAGGGCGTATATCATCAATGCGGGGCAAGTGGTGGAAAGCGGCGACCGCGAAAAGATTCTGAACTCTGAGATTGCCCGTAAAATTTATCTCGGCGAAAGTTTTAAAATGTAATGTACGCTGTTCGCTTTGTTATATTTTTTACGTTGCCGCTCTTGCAATTTTTACTGCTTTGATTATAATTTCATCGTACTATGAAAGTTTGGTTTAAATATTTAATCGGCATTATTCTTGGCATTGTGTTTACGATCGTCGCCGGAAACTCGAATACGGTTTTTGTGCAAGTGATTACGTTTTTATCCGATTGGGCTTTGCAAATCGGTCGATATGCGGCATATCCCATTTTGTTTTTTGGGTTTGCACTTGGCGTGTATAATCTAGCGGAAAGCAAAAAACTGATTCGGCTCTTGCTGTTTTGTTTTGTGTTTTCCGTTGCAGCGGCAATTCTTTTTTCCGCTACCGGTATTGTTTCATTTTTTATTGCAAATCCGTCTCGCATTCCTATTTCGGTTGAAAACGCCGTGACGCTTCCGGAATTTCGTCTGACCAACTATTTGTCTGCGATTTTTCCGTCAAGTGCGTTTCAGTCTTTTACGGAAACGGTGTTTATGCTTCCGATTTGCGCCTTTGCATTTTTTGCCGGTATCGGCGCCGCGTCAATCGACAAGCAATTTTCAAAACATACGTTGACGGTGTTTGATTCATTTGCACGCGTCGCGTATAGCGTTGTTGTTTTGTTTGTGGACTTTTATGCAATTTTAATGATCGCAATCACCGCGTCATGGACATTGCAATTTTCGGCTATGGTGCAGACGGGATTTTTCACCGATATGATTATCTTGTTGACGATTGATTTACTCGTTCTATTTTTCGGTATTTTTCCGTTGATTATCAAGCTCAGCTGTAAAGAAGTGAATCCCTATAAAGTTTTGTTTGCAGCGTTGGCAACATTTATGGTTGCATTTTTTTCCGGCGATGCAAACACCGCCTTCGTTACAAATCTGCGACACTGTCACGAAAGTTTGGGAATACGCCGTCGCGTTTCAAACGTTGCAACGCCGTTGTTGACGATTTTTGCACGACCGGGAAGTGCAATGGTTTTAAGCGTCAGTTTTTTAATTATCTTTAAATCCTACTCAAGCAACAGCATGGGAATGCAGTCGCTTTTGTGGCTGCTGCTTTTATCGGTTGCATTTTCGCTTTTTTTGGGACAGTTTTCAAAGGGCGGCACGTATATTGCACTTGCGAGTATTTGTCTTTTTTTTGGAAGCGTGTATGAACAGGGATATCTCATTTTAAAGTCGTCAGTGTTTTTTCTCGGTTCGATTGCAACCGCAATTGATGCGTTCACCGCAATGGTTGGTTCATATATTTTTGCGTATCATGAAGATTTGATGCTGGAAAAAGATATGCGCTTTTTCATTTAAGTTCGTAAATGCGAATTCTCGCATCTAAAAAATCGGAAAAGGCAAACGTTTTTCCGTCCGGTGAAAATGCCAAGCCGGTCGGTTGGTTACCGCCTTCGATGATATCGCATGTTTTAAAATTTTGTGTATCGATGATGTACACTTGTCCCATGCGGTACCCTGCGTACAAATAGCCTTTATCGGGATTGTTCGGTCCGCGGCACGATACGATGAGGTACCGCTTGTCGGAACTTAATACGATGGTGTTCGGGTTATCATACACCGGAATTGTTGCAACAAGCGAATCATCAACGAGCGAAAACACTTCAATAATTTTTTTGCTCATATCCGACACGTATAGTAAATTACGCTTGTCGTCTTTTACGCAGTGCCGCTTCGCTCCGCGGACGCCCAGTGATTTTTTTACCGCAACGTCTTCAAGCGAAAATTTTAACACGTGTCCGGTCGAAGCGCCGCTTGCATCTTCGAACTCGGCAAAGTACAGTGTAGTGCCGTCAGCGGAAACTTCAATCCCACGCGGAACACGGGAAAGCGGAATTACTTTTTTTTCGCGGTAAGTATCCGGATCAATTACGCTGATATTTTTTGAAAGCCAATTTGAAAGATATACGTCATTCGTAACCGGATTATACGCGAGCACTTTGCTCCAGCTGCCCGAACTTTGAATCGTGGTGATATACGAAAAATCCTGTGCGGAAAAAACATGAACGCACGCGGTGGTCATTTGGCTGACCCAGATTTCTTCTTTGTGTTTGAGATAGAGTGATTCAACAAAGCCGCGCTGCTTTGCATATTTTTCAGGCGGGCGAATTAAGCGTGTCGTTCCGTTTTTGATATCCATCACTTGAAAGCCTTCATCGTCCAAAAGCGGAATGATGAGTGTGTCTTCGTTAATAAACGAAAGGCTTTTTGGTTTTGAAGCGCAATCAAATGCATTGACAAAACAGCAGCGCGAATTTATTTTATCAAGTGCAATAAAAATCGTGTATGGCTTGGTGCGGTGTTTCCGCTGCAATGAAAAAGATCTCGGTGAAATGCAAAACTCATAATCGTAGAGAAAAAACTCTTTTTGTAAAAAAAATATTTTCGGTTGATAACCCGTTTTTTCAATGCGAAGTTCCCGTGCATCGCGGTGAATATTTGCTTCGAACATACCGAGCGTTTTATCCTGCAAAATTTTTTTATACTTCACTTCCGTTCCATCAATAAAAAATTGTACCCCGTCGCAGGGTTGAACGAAAATATGTACCGTACGATTTTCGTTATCACAAAAGCCGTACCGCGTTACAAGCAGTAAAACAACAAAGAAAATTTTATTTTTCATAGCTCGGTTTTAAATGTTAATATGAACCCATTTGCCCTGCTTGTATCGCACACTCATAAAGAGAAGACGCGATGCTTGATCGGATAAAACGCCGCACCAAATCCCGATGAGACCGAGTTGAAAATATCCGGTCAGTAAAAACGTAACGGCTGTCCGGATAATCATAACGCTGATGATTGAAACAAAGAGCGTATATTTTACATCGCCTGCGGCACGCAAACAACCGCCGAAAATAATTTGTGAAATTTGTGCCAGCACGATAACCATAATGAAACGGGAAATCATGGTGCCGTTTTTGATAATCTCGGGATTTTGTGAATGGAGACGAAAAATCCATTCTCCGGCGAAAAACAAAAAAATCGTCAGCCCAATGGAAATGATAAATCCTATTCGTTGACAAATTGAACCGAGATGTTTTGCCCGTTCTTTATCACCGGCACCCAGTGCTTGTCCCGTTAATGCAACGGCGGCAACCTGCATACCGTCTGCAAACGCAAAACCCAAGCTCAAAATATTCATACCGATTTGATGTGCCGCAAACAGAACCGTTCCCAAGCGGGCTGCCATAAACGCCGTTGCAACAAACCCGACCCGCATTGCAAGATTTTCCAGTATAATGCTGACAGCGAGATTGAATATGCTTTTGACGGTTTTCCAACTTGCATGAATTTTATTTTTAACAATAAAAGGCAGGTGTACAAAACTGATTTTTCTAAATAACGAAAGCAGACTCATCACAAAAGCCGCCGCTGTACCGAGTACCGTTGCAAGTGCAGCTCCCGCAATCTCCAGACGCGGAAAGCCGAATTTACCGGTAATCAAAAGATAGTTACCGCAAATGTTTACCAGCGTCGAAATCAGATTAGTGGTAAACGCAATTTTGGTATTTCCGCTTCCGCGCTGTGCCGCATTGATAATAATTGAAACAACATTAAAAAACATGCCACCCATAATGATGCGAAAGTACAGCGTGCTTGCATCGTGAGTATCCGCGTTGCTTCCCGCAACATGCAAAATAGGTTCAGCACAAAACACGGCGACTAAACTTAACACGACACAAAAAACAAGTGAAACAGCAAGTGCCGTTACCAGCGTTTCATTTGCGGAAATTCGGTCGTTCTGACCTTTGCGTCGTGCAACGAGAGCCGAAACTGCAACCGCGATTCCGAAATAAACCGTCATGAAAAAAAACTTCGGTTGATTCGTCAAGCCGATTGCGGCAACCGCATATTCGCCCAGTTCCGAAACCATAATCGTATCAATGATTCCGGCGAGTGCTATAAATAAACTTTCTAAAACGGCTGGAAGTGCAACTTTTATCGCTTCCTGCCATGTTCCTTTCAACTTATCCACATTAAATCCGATTTTATAAGTATACAACTTTGGAAAGTTTTACGCAAGCGAGATTTATTTTTATTTTTTTTTGCTGCATTAACGATTTTAAAATTGAATTGATTACTCGTGAGATATATCATCGCGGCAATTCTTGTGATTAATCGTGTCCTCTTGACTAATACTGCATCACAAAATATAATAAAATTGTAAGAACTACGGAAATGGGATTGAAAAACTATGGCGGATGATAAGAATTTTTTCGGTTTTAAAAACGATGCAAAGAAGGCGCGAGATGCTTTTTTTGCAAAAAATAATTTTTTTACGCAAATAGCAGTGGCAATCGGTGTTATTACGATTGTCTTTATGCTGGTGCTGCCGATGCCGACTTTTTTGTTGGATTTTTTTATGGCGCTCAATTTTATTATCAGTGTCATTATTTTGCTCATCGTGCTATTTACCGAACATCCGACAAAATTTTCGGTGTTTCCGTCTCTCTTGTTGGTGATGACGATTTTCGGATTGACGATCAACGTAACTTCGACCCGTCTTATTTTGACGCAAGGGGCGAAGTTCAACGGCGCGATGATTAAAGCATTCAGCTCGTTTGTGGTCGGTTCTTCGGGAACGGAGGGCTTGGTTACCGGCTTTGTTGTTTTTATTATCATTATTGCGGTGCAGGTGTTTGTTATCACGAAAGGTGCAACCCGAATTGCGGAAGTGCAAGCCCGTTTCAGCTTGGATTTTATTTCCGTCAAGCAAATGTCGATTGAAAACGAGTACAACTCGGGCGCAATTTCGTTTGAAGAAGCGCAAGAAAAAAAGCAGCAAGTGCAAAAAGATGCGGACTTTTACGGCGCGATGGACGGTGCCAGTAAATTTGTTTCCGGTAACGTCAAGGTCAGTATTTTTATCACGATTGTGAATATCCTCGGCGGACTTTTAATCGGTGTGCTGATCCGCCATGAAGATTTTGCTTCCGCTATCGGTACGTATACGCGGTTTACCATCGGCGACGGGCTTTTGTCGCAGCTTCCTTCACTTTTGATTTCCGTCGCTTCCGGTTTAATCGTAACGCGTTCGGCGGGAGCCGGTTCATTCGGTGATGACATTTCCGATCAGTTTTCCAAAGAAGCGTCGGTGTATTTTATTGCGGCGGCTGTTCTAGCGATTATGGCGTTGCTGCCGGGTTTCCCGACTATCATCCTCTTGCTCCTTGCGTTTTTAACCGGCTTTGTCGGTTGGCAGCTGCGGAAAAGCAATGCGGCGAAAGCGGCAAAGCAGGCTGCAGGTGCGCAAACCGCCGGTAAAGACGGTAACCTTGAAACGAAAGGACAGAGTGCTTCCGATGTCAGCCCGATTGTTCCGCTTGATCCGCTTTCGCTTGAATTAGGGTACGGTTTGATTCCACTTGTTGACAAAGAAAAAGGCGCCGAACTTTTGGAACGAATTACGCGTATTCGGCGGACTTCAGCGTTGGAGCTTGGCTTGGTTGCACCGCGGATTCGTATTATTGACAATATGCGTATTCAACCGGATGAGTACTGTTTTAAAATCCGCGGCGTGGAAGTTGCCCGCGGTCGCATCCGCATGGATTCCTATCTTGCGATTAACTCGGGCGATGTAACCGAAGAAATTCCGGGTGAGCGGACTTTGGAACCGGCATTCGGGTTACCGGCGATTTGGATTTCCGAAAACAGTCGCGAGCGGGCTGAAATGCTCGGATACACGGTCGTTGATCCGCCTTCGATTATTGCGACGCACTTAACGGAAATTATTAAGCGAAATGCCGCAAATATCTTAGACCGCCAGATGGTGCAGGGTATTATCGATGCATTGCGAAAAGATTCGCCTGCCGTGGTTGACGATGTTTTAAAAGTTGCTAGCTTGGGCGAAATTCAAAAGATATTACAGCAGCTTTTAAGCGAACAGGTTTCCATACGGAATACCGTGACGATTTTTGAAACAATTGCGGATTACCGACCGGTGACTTCCGATATTGTCGCTTTAACCGAACGGGTTCGGCAAGCGCTCGGCAGGCAGATTTGCCTCCAATACGCGGACGAGCATAAAACGATTCACGCGCTGGTGTTAAGTCCCGAACTGACTGAAAAACTGATTTCATCTCGTGTTGACACGATTAACGGGCCGATGGTCGGCTGGGATACCGCTACACAGCATGCCTGGATTAAATCGCTGACGGATAGCTTTATCGCGGTACAAAAAGGCGGTTACATTCCGATTATTTTAACAACGGAAGAAACCCGCATTTTAGTAAAACGCTCCACGGAACGTGAGTTCCCGAACCTCGTGGTTTTGGCGGCGAGTGAAATTTCCAATGATGTCAGCGTTGAAGCTCTGGGCGAAGTAAAATAATAAGCTTCGCTACTGTGACGCGAAAAGAGGATCGTCAAAACGACGCAAAAAAGTATCGTTTTTTTTGAAAAAGACTTGACATTTTTTTAATAATCTGATAGTATTGCCAAAATAAAGGGCAAATGCCCGGTGTCTTATGAAGTTCTGTGTAATCGTAAAGCAGTTGCAGGTTACACTGCAAAAATGGACTTCTTTAAGGATGCCAAACCAGTCATCGAAACTGATAATTTGATGGTGATTAGGTGGATCCGAAACTACTCGAAACCCTATGAGTAGTTATTGTTCGTATTCTCTTTAGTTACCTTTCTTTTGGTTTCATGGCTATTTTGTGTTTCTCTCGTATCACTCGGGAGATAACTTTTAAATAAACCGATATTTTAATAAAATTAAGAATTTGTTTTATTGAAATCGGGTTTTGTTGTTAAAATATCGAATAGATACCGTGATTTAACAACAAAAGCACGTTGTGCTTCAGTTTCGTCATTTGGCGAAAAATGCCTAATCTATCAGGAGGATTTAAATGGCAAAGGAAAAATTCAACAGAACGAAAGTTCACATGAATGTCGGCACCATCGGGCACGTTGACCATGGTAAAACCACACTTTCTGCGGCAATTACGCAATATTGTGCAAAGAAATACAATGATAAAGCACTAAAATATGACGAAATTGACGTAGCTCCGGAAGAAAAAGCGCGCGGTATTACGATTAATACACGACACTTGGAGTATCAGTCCGATAAAAGACACTATGCGCACATTGACTGCCCGGGACACGCAGACTATGTTAAAAACATGATCACCGGTGCGGCTCAGATGGATGGTGCAATTTTGGTCGTTTCGGCGCCGGACGGTGTTATGCCGCAAACCAAAGAACACTTGCTCTTGGCTCGCCAGGTTGGTGTTCCTTCCATTATTGTGTTCTTAAACAAAGTTGACCTTGTTGATGATGCGGAACTTTTGGAATTGGTTGAAGAAGAAGTTCGCGATGCTTTGGAAAGCTACGGCTTCCCGCGTGATACTCCGATTATCAAAGGCTCCGCTTTTAAAGCGTTGCAGGACGGCGCGAGCCCTGAGGATACCGCTTGTATCGAAGAATTGCTCCAGACTATGGACTCGTATTTCAAGGATCCGGTTCGTGATGATGCAAAACCGTTCTTGCTTCCGATTGAAGATATCTTTACGATTTCGGGACGCGGTACCGTTGTTACCGGGCGTATTGAGACTGGTGTTGTCAACATGAACGAGGAAGTTGAAATTGTCGGTATTAAACCGACTAAAAAAACCGTTATTACCGGTATTGAAATGTTCAACAAACTTCTTGATCAGGGTGTTGCAGGCGACAACGTCGGATTGCTGCTTCGCGGCGTTGATAAGAAAGAAGTTGAGCGCGGACAGGTTTTGGCAAAGCCGGGTACTATTCATCCGCACACCAAGTTCGAAGCGCAGATTTACGTTCTTACTGCTGATGAAGGCGGTCGTCACAGCATATTCCGAACCGGTTACAGCCCGCAGTTCTACTTCCGCACAACCGATATTACTGGAAAAGTTTTCTTGCCGGAAGGTACGGAAATGGTAAAACCGGGTGACAACACCGCGATTATCGGTGAACTTATTCACCCGATTGCTTTGAACCAAGGCTTGAAATTAGCTATTCGTGAGGGCGGACGCACCATCGCGAGTGGTCAGGTGACGAAAATTATCGAATAAGGATAAACGGCGGCAGGGCGATACCTTGCCGCTTTTGGAGAAATTATGGCAGAAAATAAAATTCGCGTAAAGCTTCGTGGATTTGATGTAAAGTTAGTTGATCAAAGTGCTCAGTCAATAGTTCAGGCAGTTCAAAAAGCCGGTGCAAAGGTGTGCGGTCCGATTCCGCTTCCGACGCGAACGAACAAGTTTACCGTGCTTCGTTCACCGTTTGTAAATAAGAAGTCGCGGGAACAATTTGAAATGCGGACACATAAACGATTGATTGATATTTTGGAACCGTCCGGCGATGTAATGAATGCCTTAATGGCATTGGAGCTTTCAGCCGGCGTTGATGTTGAAATAAAACAATAATTAAGTGCGGTAGACGGCTCTGAAAAGAGTGCGTACCGAGGAGTAAATGATGATTGGTCTTATTGGTAGAAAAGTTGGAATGACGCAAGTTTTTGATGAAGCGGGACGTTTAACTCCCGTTACGGTTATCGAAGTGCCGTCGAATGTCGTTCTTCAAACTAAGACAAAAGAAAAGTTCGGATATTCGGCTGTTCTTTTGGGGACAGGTGAAAAAAAAGCGCATTTGGTAACAAAACCTGAAGCGGGTTTATATGTTGAAGGTTTAAAACCGGTGCAGCACAAGCGTGAATTCCGTAATTTTAGTAAAGAAGTTTCCGTCGGTGATAAAATTGGCGTTGAGCTTTTGGACAATGAACGGTACATCGATGTAACGGCAATGTCGAAAGGAAAAGGTTTTCAGGGTGTTATGAAGCGCCACGGCTTTGCAGGCGGTCCTGCCGCGCACGGTTCAAAGTTTCACCGTGTTGCAGCTTCAACCGGTCAGTGTACCAGCCCGGGGCGTTCTTTTAAAAATTCGAAAATGCCCGGTAGAATGGGTTTTGAACGGGTGACTGTTCAAAATTTGAAAATTGTAAAAGTTGACAAAGAACTCGGTGTTGTGATGGTCTCGGGAGCGGTTCCCGGCAAAAAAAACGCCACTGTGTATATAAAGTCAGCCGTTAAGAAGTTACGATAGGAGAACAATAGTGATGCAAACAAAACTCTATTCAGTAGACGGCAAAGAAACCGGTACCGTTGAGCTTGATGATGCTGTATTCGGCTTACCGGTGAACGATGATGTGATTTATTATGCAGTAACGAACGAATTGGCAAACCGCCGAGTCGGAACGGCTTGTACAAAAGGTCGCAGCGAAGTTCACGGTTCAAATGCAAAACCGTACAAGCAAAAGGGAACCGGTCGCGCAAGACGCGGTGATAAAAAATCTCCGATTACGGTAGGCGGCGGTACGATGTTTGGTCCGAAGCCGCGGGATTTCAGCTATGCAATGCCAAAAAAAGCAAAGCGACTCGCAATGAAATCTCTTTTGAGTAAAAAAGTGGCTGAAGATCGGCTATTTGTTTTGTCGGATTTTACATCGGACGGCAAAACAAAAAATTTGGCTCAGATTGTAAATAATTTTGCGAAAGATGAACGGGCGGTGCTTATCATTCATAATGATGATCAAATGATCAAGCGAGCTGCTCGCAATATCCCTAATCTTTCATTGTTGAATTATGATCGCTTGGAAGCTCATACGCTTTTTTATGGTCGCAAGGTTTTAGTGTTAGAATCTGCTACAAAAAAGCTATCGGAGTTTTATGGTCCTTGTACAGAAGGGAGAACAAAATAAATGGAATATACGGATGTAATTATCGCACCGCTGGTAACTGAAAAAGGTACGTATCTTCGTGAAGAGGGGAAATATATCTTTAAAGTTAATCCGATGGCTACGAAAATTCAGATTAAAGAGGCTGTTCGACGTCTTTTTAATGTGAAAGTGCTGGATTGTACGGTGATGAATGTAAACGGTAAACCCAAACGTCTTCGATACAAGGCGGGTTCGACCCCTTCGTGGAAGAAAGCTATCGTAAAAGTAGCGCCGGGTGAAACGATTAAGATTTTTGAGGGCGTTTAAGTAGTTGTTGCTTAGACGGATGTAGAGAGGAAGAGAACATGGCTCTAAAAGAATATAAACCGACGACCAGTAGCTTGCGCGGGCGGATTGATGTTCTGAAAACGGAAGTTACGCACAACAAGCCGGAAAAAGCGTTGACAAGCGGCAAAAAGTCTAACGCGGGTCGTGATACGTTCGGAAGAATCAGCGTACGCGGTCAAGGCGGCGGGCATAAGCGAAAGTATCGAAAAATTGACTTTAAAAGAAATAAGCATGGAATTCCGGGAACAGTTCATACGATTGAGTATGATCCGAACCGAAGTGCGAATATCGCATTGATTTTTTATGCTGACGGTGAAAAACGTTATATTTTAGCTCCGAAGGGCTTACGAGTTGGACAAAATATTATGAGCGGCGAAAATGCCAGCTTGGATGTTGCAAACTCGTTACCGCTTGAAGCAATTCCTGTTGGCTTTACTGTGCATAACATTGAATTGCAGTTGGGGCGCGGCGGACAAATGGCACGTTCTGCCGGAACGAAGGCTTTGATTGCGGCAAAAGAAGGCGAATACGTGACGTTAAAACTGCCTTCCGGTGAAGCTCGAATGGTGCATAAAAAGTGTTATGCAACAATCGGTGAAGTCGGTAATGACGACCACATGAATGAATCGCTCGGAAAAGCGGGACGTTCACGCTGGCGCGGTAACCGCCCGAAAGTTCGCGGTATGGCAATGAACCCGGTTGATCACCCGCTCGGCGGTGGTGAAGGTGTCGGTAAGGGGCGAAACCCGGTAACTCCGTGGGGACAGCCTTGTAAGGGATATAAAACAAGGAAGAAGAGAAATCCTTCCAGCAGTTTTATTGTTTCACGCAGAAAGAAATAGGTGGAGGATTACGTGTCAAGATCAGTAAAAAAAGGACCTTTTATTGAAAAGTCCTTGTATAAAAAAGTAACGGCTATGAATAAGTCGGGCAAAAAAACAATGATTAAAACCTATTCTCGCTGTTCGACGATCATTCCTGAGATGGTTGGAACCACAATTTCCGTCCACAATGGCAAATCGTGGATTCCGGTTTATATAACCGAGAACTTAGTAGGACATAAATTGGGTGAATTTGCACCGACACGAGTTTTTAAGGGACATGCGAAATCGGACGCGAAGGTTGCAAAAAGGTAGATGAATTATGGCAGGAAAAGATTATAGAAGTACAAGCAAGTTTTTGATTGCCTCACCGACCAAAGTCAGACCGGTTGCAAAAACGGTAAAATCAAAACCGTATACCGAGGCGATGGCAATTTTAGAAAATATGCCGAACAAAGGCGCTCGTATTATTTCGCAAACCATGAAGTCAGCGGTTTCAAACGCGCTTCATGAAGACAAAAACTTGGATGAAGATATGATGTTTGTAAAAGATGTCATGATTGACGAGGGACCGCGGCTTCGCCGTATTTGGTGTCGCGGAAAAGGGCGTGCAGATATTTTGTTAAAACGCATGTGCCATGTTACCGTTGTCTTGAACAAAAAGGATGGTGAATAATGGGTCAGAAAGTAAACCCGATCGGTTTGCGATTGGGAATTAACAAAACGTGGTCTTCGCATTGGTATGCCGACCCGAAACGATATCCCGAGTTGTTGCATGAGGATTTACGGATTAAAAAACTTATTCGAACTATGCCGGAAGCAAAAAATGCTGAAATCGCTGATATCGAAATTATGCGTCATCCGCAACGGGTAACGGTTATCGTTCACACTGCTCGTCCCGGTGTTATTATCGGTGCAAAGGGTGCGAATATTGAAAAAATCAGTGCAGAGTTGCAAAAAAAATTTGTTAAGAAGATTCAAATCAAGGTGAAGGAAGTGAAACGACCGGAGCTGAATGCGAATCTTGTAGCTCAGAGTGTTGCACGTCAGTTGGAAGGACGCGCTGCTTTCAGACGTGTTTTGAAGCAGGCAATTCACAACACCATGCGGTCGGGCGGAGAAGGAATTAAAATTCGTCTTTCCGGTCGATTGGGCGGTGCGGATATGTCTCGAACCGAGGAAATGAAGGAAGGTCGAACGCCGCTTCACACTCTTCGTGCCGACATTGATTATGGTTTTGATGAAGCCGACACAACATACGGTAAAATAGGCGTTAAGGTTTGGTTGTATACCGGTCTTAAATTCACCAATGAAACTCGAGAGGATGCAGGACAGCTTTTGAAAAAACAAAAGCAACCTCGCGCTCCGCGTCCTGAACAAAGTAAATAGGAGAAGATTATGGCTTTAAGTCCTAAAAGAGTAAAATATCGAAAGGTTCAACGCGGACGTATAAAAGGCGAAGCTACTCGCTGTAACTCTATTGATTTCGGTGAGTATGCGCTGGTGTCGCTTGAACCGTTTTGGCTCACAAACAGGCAAATTGAAGCGGCTCGTGTTGCAATTAACCGTCGAATTAAACGCGGTGGAAAGGTTTGGATTCGAGTTTTCCCGGATAAACCCTATACAAAAAAACCGGCTGAAACGCGAATGGGTAAGGGAAAGGGCGCTCCTGAGTACTGGGTTGCCGTAGTGAAACCGGGTACTGTTTTGTTCGAACTTGGCGGTGTCGAACGTGATATTGCTGCAGACGCGATGAAGTTGGCTGGAAGCAAATTGCCGTTTAAGACGCGGTTTGCTGAGCAAGTTCGCAAAGAATAGAGGTTAGCATGGCAAAAAAAATAAAACTACATGAAATGTCGATGGAAGAGTTGACGGCAAAGCGAGCTGAAATTAAAAAAGAGTATTTCGACTTGCGTTGTCAGGCTGTGGTCGGGCATGTCGAAAATCCGCTTTTGAAAAGAACGTTACGTCGACAGATTGCAGCGTTGAATACGGTGATCAGGGCGAAAGAACTCGCTTCTGAAGAAATAAAATAGGAGTAAACGATGGTAACTGAAAAGCAAAACATCGGTAAACGTGAGTTTATCGGACTTGTCACCAGCGACAAAATGGATAAAACGATTGTCGTACAAGTGAGCACGCGAAAGTTGCATCGCTTGTATAAAAAGTATGTTACGCGCAGTAAAAAATATCATGCTCATGATGAAAAGAATGAAGCACATATCGGTGATACGGTTCGCATTTGTGAAAGTCGTCCTTTAAGCAAAACAAAGGCGTGGAAGCTGGTTGAAGTTGTTGAGCGAGCAAAATAGCACGGGAGTTTTAAGATGATTCAAGTATGTTCAAGATTAAATGTTGCTGATAACTCCGGAGCGAAACAAGTTGAATGTATCAAGGTTATTGGCGGAACAAGGCGACGATATGCGACAATCGGCGATATTATCGTTGTGGCGGTGAAAGATGTCTTGCCGACATCGACGATTAAAAAAGGTTCAATCCAGAAAGCGGTTATTGTGCGGGTTTCAAAAGAGTACCGCCGTGCCGATGGAACGTATATTCGATTTGATGATAATGCGTGTGTTTTGGTTGATGATAACAAAAATCCGCGCGGTAAGCGTATTTTTGGACCTGTTGCTCGTGAGCTTCGCGATCATGATTTTATGAAAATTGTTTCGCTGGCTCCGGAAGTATTATAAGAGGGCTGTATGGCAAAGAGTAATAGTGATGCAAGAGCAAAAGCGCTTAATATTAAGCGTGATGATACGGTTGAAATTATCACGGGTAAAGATAAAAAAAAGCGCGGAACGGTTATTAAAACCGTGCCGTCTCAAAATACTGTTTTAGTTCGCGGATTGAATATGGTGAGCAAAACCATGCGCCCCCGCAGTCAGCAGGAAAAAGGCGGTATCGTGCAGATTGAAGCTCCGATTGATGTTTCAAATGTTATGATTATTTGTAAAAAATGCGGAAAAACCCGCATTGGTTATGAAGTAAAAGACGGCAAACGGGTACGCGTTTGCAAAAAATGTGGAGAAGCTTTATAATGAGTGATTATGTACCTCGGCTTAAGAAAGTCTATAATGAAAAAATTATGAATGAGCTTACGGAGCAATTTAAATATACATCCGTAATGCAAGTGCCAAAGCTTAAAAAAATCGTTCTTAGTATGGGAGTCGGACAGGCTTTGACAAACAGGAAACTACTTGATGCTGCTGTGGAAGATTTGCAAACAATTTCGGGACAGTTACCGGTTAAGACCAAGGCTCGAAAAAGTATTGCAAACTTTAAGCTTCGAGAAGGTGCGGAAATCGGTGCGATGGTAACATTGCGCGGTGCGAAAATGTATGAGTTTTTAGACCGATTTATAAATGTAGCCTTGCCGCGTGTAAAGGATTTTCACGGTGTAAGTGCAAATGCTTTTGACGGACATGGAAATTATTCCGTCGGGGTAACCGAACAGATTATTTTCCCGGAAATTGACTTCGATAAGATTGAACAGGTTGCGGGACTGAATATTTGTATCGTTACCAGTGCAAATACCGACAATGAAGCAAAAGCATTGTTGGAAAAATTCGGTATGCCGTTTAGGAAATAGGAGAGGTTACTGTGGCTAAAAAATCGAAAATTATACAGGCAAATGGAAAATTTAAGTATTCGACACAGCGATATAACCGCTGTAAAATTTGCGGACGTCCTCGCGGATATATGCGCAAATTTCAAATGTGCCGAATTTGTTTTAGAAAATTGGCTAGCGAAGGTCAACTTCCCGGCGTAACAAAATCGAGTTGGTAGGAGGCGAAGAATGAGTGTTTCAGATCCGGTAGCAGATATGCTCACAAAAATTAGAAATGCTTCAGTTGCAGGACATGAACATGTTGATGTTTCTGCTTCGAGACTTAAGCTGGAAATTATAAAAATATTGAAAGATGAAGGCTACATTAAAGCGTTCAAAAAGGTATCCCAAGAAGGCGGTAACTCCATTCGTGTAACTTTGAAATATGACGATAAAGAACGTTCCGTTATTCACGGAATTGAGCGGATTTCAACACCGGGACGCAGACGATATTCCGGGTACAAGGATTTACCGCGGGTTTTCAACGGTTACGGTACATTGATTGTTTCAACTTCGATGGGCGTTACAACGGGAAAGGTTGCCGACCAAAATCGTGTTGGCGGTGAACTTATTTGTAAGGTTTGGTAGGAGAAAAGTATGTCAAGAATTGGAAATCTTCCGGTTACAGTTCCGGCAGGTGTAAAGGTGAGCGTTGCAGGAAATGTCCTTTCGGTTGAAGGTCCGAAGGGAAAACTGCAGCAAGAGTTTTCTCCGGAAATTGACTTGAAAGTTGAAGACGGTAAACTGATTTTACACCGTAAAAACGATAAACTTCAAACGAAAGCCTACCACGGTTTGTATCGAAGTTTGTTCAACAATATGGTTAAAGGTGTTTCTGAAGGTTTTTCGAAAACGCTCGTTATCAACGGAGTCGGTTACAAAGCTGAAGTGCAGGGACAAATTTTACTTTTGTCGCTCGGTTATTCAAACGATATTTCGGTGTATATTCCGGAAGGCTTAACGGTAACCGTTGACCAGTTAAAAGTTAAAATTTCGGGAGCGTCAAAAGAACTTGTCGGTGAGTTTGCTGCTCAAGTGCGGCGATTGCGTGGACCTGAACCGTATAAGGGAAAAGGTATTCGATATGAAGACGAAGTTATACTTCGGAAAGTCGGTAAAACCGGTGTTAAATAGAAGGTAAGCTATGAATAAAAAACTTAATGATAAACAACGACGCCACTTAAAGCGAAAGATACACATTCGAAAGCAAATTCACGGAACGATGGAACGTCCGCGACTTTCAGTATTCAGAAGCAACAAGAACCTTTATTTGCAGGTTATCGATGACGACAAGGCAAATACTATTCTTTCCGTATGTACCTTGGAAAAAGAATTCGAAAATGATAAGCTGAATAAAGCAACCGGCGAAAAGGTCGGCTTGGAAATGGGAAAGCGATTGAAAGATAAAAATATCTCTTCTATAGTGTTTGATAGAAATGGATATTTGTATCACGGTGTAGTAAAGGCTGTCGCCGACGGTGTGCGAAAAGCCGGAATTGAATTTTAGGAGTAGGGCATGAATCGTCAAAGAAATAATAGAGCTGAAAACTCGGGACCGGAATTGGTTGAAAAACTTATTAAGTTGAACCGAACAGCGAAAGTTGTAAAAGGCGGGCGACGCTTTTCTTTTTCGGCTTTAACGGTTGTCGGCGACCAAAAAGGCAATGTCGGTTTCGGTTTCGGTAAAGCGAACGATGCGAGCGAAGCGATTAAAAAAAGTATTGCAAAAGCAAAAACCCAAATGGTAAAATTGCCGCTGAAAAATGGAACTTTGCCGCACGAAATTAGCGGAAAGTATAAGGGTGCAAAAGTGTTGTTGCGTCCGGCTTGCGAAGGTACCGGAATTATTGCCGGCGGTACTATCCGTGCAATTATGGAAGCAGCCGGAGCAACGGATGTTTTGTCAAAGTCTTTGGGATCAAGCACGACGGTAAACGTAGTTCGTGCAGTGTTCGGAGCAACCGAACAGCTCATGGATGGCAAAACGATTGCGAAAAACCGCGGTAAATCACTTACCGACGTGTGGGGTTAATTATGGCAAACAAAGTAAAAATTCAATTAGTAAAAAGTCCGATTGGGCAGCGACCGGCAGTCCGTGCGACGGTTCGTTCGCTAGGGCTCGGAAAACTGAATTCAACGGTTGTTGTCAATCATAACCCGGCTATTTCCGGAATGATTGAAACGGTGAAGCATTTGGTGAGCGTAGAGGAGTTGAACTAATGTCTGATTTTAATTTAATCGCACCGAAGGGTGCAAACAGAAAAAAGAAGATTGTCGGTCGCGGTAGTTCGTCAGGACGCGGTACAACTTCAGGACGCGGTACTAAGGGACAGCAAGCTCGTTCCGGCGGTAAAACGTATCCCGGATTTGAAGGCGGACAAATGCCGTTGTATCGACGGGTTGCAAAGCGCGGCTTTTCAAATTACCCGTTCAAAAAAGAACTTGCGGTGGTAAACCTTTCACAGCTTGAAGGAAAGTTTGAAGGCGGTGAGAGCGTTGATCTTGCTTCTTTAAAAAATAAAAATCTTTTGAAGAAAAATTGTGATGCGTTCAAAATTTTGGGTGACGGTGAAATTTCAAAAAGCTTGACGGTAAATTTAAGCAAAGCTGATAAAATTTCGGCTTCGGCAAAGGAAAAAATTGAAAAAGCCGGCGGAAGCATTGTTAATTTATAAACTGGAGAGATAAGATGGCTAATTCATTGGTTACCATATTCAGGATTGAAGATTTGCGTAAACGGATACTTTTTACCTTTATGGTGTTTATTGTATTCCGGTTCGGTGCACATTTAATCATTCCTGGAATTGATCCGCAAGCGCTTTCGGCTTATTTTAAGTCGACCATGGGTAGCAACTCGTTTATCGATCAGATGGACTTTTTCGTCGGTGGAGCGTTTTCAAATTTTTCTGTGTTTATGTTAGGTGTTATGCCGTATATTTCAACGGAGATTTTGTTTCAGCTCGCGATGTTTATTTTCCCGAGCTTGAAAAAAGTTGCCGAAGAAGACGGCGGGCGCCGCAAGATCCAAGGCTGGACGCGACTTGCAACCATTGCGGTTGCATTGCTTCAGTCGACCGCGGTTATTGCATACGTTTCGGGGATTCCCGGAGCGGTGATTATTCCGCGCGGTTGGCATATTTTTATCACGCTTTTAACGGTTACGACCGGTACGATGATAACGGTTTGGCTTGGAGAGCAAATTACCGCGCACGGAGTCGGTAACGGCATTTCTATGTTGATTTTTGCGGGTATCGTTGCCCGAATGCCGGCTGCGACATGGGAGTTAATTAAAAAGGTGCGGGACGGTTCAGTCAACTTGGCGTTTGTTGTCTTGGCTCTTATTATGTTTATAGGAATTGTAATATTGGTTATCTATGAACAACAGGGACAGCGAAAAATCATGGTTGACTATGCGAAGCGGGTTCGCGGGAGAAAGGTGTACGGCGGACAAAGTACGTATATTCCGTTTAAGATCAATCCGTCCGGTGTTATGCCGGTTATTTTTGCATCGTCACTTTTGATGTTCCCGGCTCAGCTTGCGAGCATGTTTGCCGGTCAAGCAAAGTGGGTGCGTTCTCTTTCGGAGTTTTTAAATCCGATGGGAATTTGGTATAATATTTTTTATGTAGTGTTTATCATTTTGTTTGCATATTTCCAAACGATGATACAGCTCAATCCGATTGAAATTGCGAAGCAGCTGCGTGAAAACGGTGGAACGATTCGCGGTATTCGGGCTGAAAAAACGGAAGAGTATTTACAAAAGGTATTAAATCGACTAATTTTTCCGGGTGCTATTTATTTAGCTATAATTGCCGTGATTCCAACAATAATTCAAAGAGCCTTTGGTTTCCCTCGAGAGATTGCTACTTTGATGGGCGGTACTTCACTGCTTATCTTGGTCGGCGTTGACCTTGAAACAATGACTCAAATTGAAGCACAGCTAAAAATGCATCATCACGAAGGATTGGTAAAAAAAGGCAGACTGCGCAGTCGTGGACTGTAGGTCGAGGAGTTTGATATGAAAGTGAGAACTAGTGTAAAACCTATTTGCGACAAATGCAAGGTTATTAAACGGCGAGGAATTGTGCGGATAATCTGCACAAATCCGAAGCATAAACAAAGACAAGGTTGATGGAGGACTGAATGGCTCGTATTGCTGGAGTTGATCTCCCGAATAAACATGTGCGTATAGCATTGACGTATATCTTTGGTATTTCACGGTCTTCTGCTGAAAAGATTTGCGAAAAGTCGAAGATTGATCCGACGAGAAATATGAACGATTTGAGCAACGAAGAACTTGCCGTTTTGCGCGAAATCGTTGATAAAGAGTATAAGGTGGAAGGACGTTTGCGAACGGAAGTTGCGTTAAACATCAAGCGTTTGCAGGACATCGGGTCTTATCGCGGACAACGTCACCGAAAAGGTTTGCCGGTTCGCGGACAGCGAACGCGTACGAACGCTCGAACACGCAAAGGTAAGAAAAAGACCGTTGCCGGAAAGAAAAAGTAATCGGAGGATATGATGGCTAACGCAAAAAAACAAAAACGAAGAGAAAAGCGAACGGTTGACACCGGAAATGTTTATATTCAAGCAACTTTTAATAACACAATTGTCACCATTACCGACTTGAATGGAAATGCAATTGCGTGGGCTTCCTCAGGCGGGCTCGGGTTTGCAGGACCGAAAAAGTCAACACCTTTTGCAGCGCAAACGGTTGTGGACGCTGCAGTGCAAAAAGCTCAACCTTACGGTTTGCGTGAGGTTCATGTTTTTGTAAAAGGACCGGGTGCAGGACGTGAATCTGCGATTAGGGCACTTGGTTTACGGGGCTTAAAAGTTCGCTCCATCAGCGACGTAACCCCCATACCGCACAACGGTTGCCGCCCTAAAAAGACAAGACGAGTTTAAGTGAGGCTTAGATGGTTCGAAAAAATCTATTGAAAGGCTTTAAAAGACCGAAGGGCGTTGAGTTTAATCATGATGAAGCAACGGAAAATTACGGAAAATTTTCAGCTTCGCCTTTTGAAGTCGGCTTTGGAACGACGATCGGCAACTGCCTGCGGCGGATTTTACTGTCTTCGATTCAAGGTTATGCGGTTTCGGCGGTGCGGATTACGACGTATAATGCCGACAATGTGCCGAAATTGATTTCGAGTGAGTTTGAAAATATTCCGGGTGTTGTTGAAGATACCGTTGAGGTTTTAAATAACATCAAGCATCTAAATCTCAAGTTGCTGACTGAAGAGGATTCCGCAACATTTATGTTTGAGTTCCAAGGCAAAAAGACAATTACCGGTAAGGACTTTGCCGTTGACGGAAATTTGGAAGTTATTAACGGTGATAAGTTCGTGATGGAATTGATGGATGATGCGCATTTTGAAATTGAACTGCAGGTTGACTTCGGTCGCGGTTTTGTGCCTGCTGAAGTGAACGAAAAGTACATTGACATTATGGGCAGTATTCCGCTTGATGCACTGTATTCACCGGTTGAAAAGGTGAATTATCGTATTGAGCCGTGCCGTGTTGGTCAGCGAAGCGATTATGATAAGCTGATTTTGGAAATTTTCACTGACGGAACGGTGAGTGCCGAAGATGTGCTTGCCGAAGCGGCAAAAATCGCAAAAGAGCATTTTACGGTTTTCTTGAATTTTGACGAAACCGATTTTGATGTTGATGATGAAGAAGACGGCGAAGATTTTGCAATGAAAAAGCTGTTGGAAATTCCTGTGAAGGATTTGGAGCTGACCGTTCGTGCAAAAAACTGTCTGGATAACGCAGGAATTAAAACGATTGGTGAACTCGTTCAACGAACGGAAGACGAAATCGCGAACATGCGGAATGTCGGTGCAAAGAGTTTAAACGAAATCAAAGAAAAATTGCAAGAGCGAAATTTGAGGTTGGGTATGACTGACGAAAGTCATCTGGAAGAAATTACGAAGAGGGAAGAAATAGATGAAGCATAAACAAGGCTTTAATCCGCTGTCACGACGAAGTGCCCACCGACGAGCGCTTCATAGAAACATGGTTACATCGCTTTTCAAACATGAGCGGATTACAACAACAAAACAAAAAGCGATGGAAGTAAGGCGAACGGCTGAAAAGCTCATTACGCGTGCAAAAGTTGATTCGGTTCACAATCGTCGGGAAACCGCCAAGTGGATTGGAGATGAAGCTGTTTTGAACAAGCTTTTTACGGACATCAGCCCGCGTATGAAAGATCGGAACGGTGGATATACGCGCGTTATGAAGCTGGGTTTCCGACAAGGCGACGCTGCCGATTTGGCAATCTTGGAACTTGTTGACTATTCGTTCGAGGACAAAGAAAAGGCAAAAGAAGAAAAAATAAAGAATAGGAAATCTGCTGGCGATAAATCTAAAACCAAAGCAGCTGCAACGAAAACAACAAAAAAAGAACGCTCAAATATAAACGATAAGAACGTTTCCGAAAATACTGCCCAGAAGGGACAGAGGAGGTTCAACCGTGTCAAAGGCTCATAGAGGAAAAGGCTTGCATGAAACTTTTAATCGAGGTCGTGGAACTTGTCCGATTTGTAAAAAAACCGGCGTAAAAGTGATCTACGAACAGGAAATCGAGGGGACTAAGCAAAATATTTGCAAAGTATGCAAAGCAACACTCGAAAACAAAAAAAAGGCAAGTGCTAAAACAGAAGCGGAAGCATAAATCCGAAGGCGAAACTGAATAGGTTTCGCCTTTTTTGTCTGAAAGTCAGACCCCTCAGTTGTATAAATCCTAGAACTATGAGTGTATTTTCTTGAAAACTAGTAGCGGCGTAAAATGTCAAAGTTTTAATGTGAGATATTGACATTTACGAGGCTTTTCGTTATAATAGTAAAGAAACTTAACAGGAGGTCGGAATGGCTGTAAGTAAGAACTCGCGAACCGCGGCAGCGACACAACACTTTATCTGTCCGTGCGGTGGCGAAATTGTAACCAAGACGTTAGCGATTAACGGCAAAATCAAAAATGTTGCCGAGTGTTCAAAGTGCAAACGCGTTGAAAGACGCCCGAAAGATTTTCACTAGGATTTGCGACGTGACTGTGTATGGAAATGAAACGGCTCAACAGTTAAATGAAGCTGCCGGTCTTTTGACCGATGAAGGTTTTCATGATCATGCTGTTGAATGCCTCACAAAAGGGCTTTTTTTAGAGCCGGATAATGGCTATTTGTGGTTTAATCTGGCTCTTGTTTATCGGAAGCAAAATCGGAAAATCGAATCGATGTATGCTTTGAATGAAGCATTGAATTTTGTAACCGATGATCCCGATATTTGGGATACGATTGCCGTAGCTCTTTCCGAAATCGGCGAATTTGACGGTGCAATGTTGGCGTTTAAGCATGCGTTTGAGCATGGAAAAACATCTTCCCGTATTTGGAATAATTTCGGAACGCTTTTGTTTAATCAAAAAAACTTCTCCGAAGCACGTAATGCATTCGAAACGGCATTGGTATTGGATCAAAAAAACTACGACGCGTTTTTGAATCTTTATGATACGTACGAAGAACTCGGTCAAAAAGATAAAGTAAAAACGTGCAATGAAATTTTAAGTAATATAGATAGTATTTAATGAACATTGTATACCTGGCGGAAATAGTCGGTAAGTGCGGTATCAGGGCGGTTAAAACCCTGTTACCGAAGCTAAAAATGCAGTACCGCCCCGATTACATTATCGCCAATGCAAATTCCGCATCGGGCGCGGGCGGTTTATCCGCACAGCATGCCGGCTATTTGCGCAAGTTAGGTATCCACTGTTTAACCCTCGGTGATAATGCTTTTTTGAATACACAAATTTTTGGCGGTGAAAAGACATCGAATTTTTGTGTGCGTCCGGTTAATTTACCGCGAAATACCGCCGGGCTTGGCTATAAAATTTTTCATCCCGCCGTTAAAAAAGCAGAACAAGCTGATAAAACTACCGAACAAAAAACTGTTACCGGCGATTTAATCGCAGACAACGGTGAAAAAAAACAAAAACGGTCAATCGTTCCCGTATCATTGGTGGTGATCAGCCTTTTGGGGCAGTATGGTAAACACCGGCTTGCGGCGAATAGTCCTTTTGATGCGCTTGACGATGTTGTCCGCCGCTTTGAAGCTTGTCCGGTTGTTGTGGATTATGCTTCATTTTCTACCGCCGAAAAACAGACGCTCGCGTTTTATGCGGACGGACGCGTTTCGGCGGTTATCGGTTCCGGCATGAAAGCGGCAACTGCCGATTTTCGGGTTTCAAAAAATGGCACTGCTTTCATCACGGATGCGGGGCGGACGGGTTCGTTTTTATCAAGCGGCGGGTATGAACCGGCGTCCAAAATACGTGAATTTAAAACCGGCTTAACCGAATATTCGGCTTCGGCTTGGGAAAAGCCTCAGATACAGGGCGTTTTTATTCAAACAGCTAAAACTGGATATACCATTCACGGTGAGCGTTTTTCAATTGAATAAAGCGAATCTTTTAAAAAGGCGATAAATTATGGAAAAAAAAGCGCATGTTCTCGCGGTAGTAAAAACGGAAAAAACGGGAACTCAAATTCTCAAAGTAAAACTGGACACGATTGCAACAAAAGCACAGTGTACGGTTCGCGAAGGGGAGGCATATACTTCCTGTACGGGTTGTGCCGGCTGCTCGCATGGAACGCAAACGGGGCTTTTTGCGGTAAGCGGCGACGAAGTTTTAGCTTTAAATGAAACGCCGCGTAAAGCAAAAGCGGGTGATACGCTTCTCTTATCTGTTTCGGAAGCCGTACAAAAGCGGGAACTGCTGTTTGCGGTTTTTCTTCCGCTGATCTTGGCTCTTATAGGCTTTGCCGGCGCATTCAGTATATTCAAAACGGAATTGAGCGGTATTATCGGCGTTTTTATCGGGATAATGCTCGGCGTTTTAATTTTAACCGTTGCCGGTAAACGAAGCGGAACAGCGAAATTGCCTCGTGTTGAAAAAATCCTATAGGAAACGCTGATTAAAGGCTTGACGCCGTTTACCGGTAACTTTGTGAAGCAAAGTTTTTTGCGAAGCAAAGTATCTCCGTCATTGTTTCTCAATGTTCAGTATAATAAGGTTGGCACTGAAAGGACACCTTTTTAAAACTTTTAGTTTTTTGAACGATGACCGTAATTCTCGATTGAATTAATCAGTGCTTCCTAAAGGAAAAGCGCACTGCTAATTGCTGTTTTTGGGCGGGCGTATAACAATGCGCCGCCACTTTTTTTTGTACATCGTAGTTACGGCAAAAACGCCGTCTACGGGAAATTGATACATACGCACTACATCATAATAATCGGTTACACTGTCAATGTCCTGCTTTATTTTTTGCAGCTCATTTTCGCTCACTACCGGCGATTCCCAACATGCCCGCTGAACGCGTTCAAATCCATGTGCCGCCAACACTTCTTGCAAGTTTCGGGAACTTTCATTTCCACCCGGATCAACTACGACCGATACAAACATATATGCTCCTTTAGATTATGGTTTATTATACTAGAGAAGTGAAAAAATTAAAAGAGGGCGCATTAATTAATTTTTAATACAGCGAATGATTGCCGTTTTAAAATAAAAAACGCCGCAAAATCGCGCGGCGTTTCCCTAACGGTTAAAAACTTTTTAGAAGGTGCCTTTATTTTTTAACCGGAACGGCACCTGCTTTGGTGATAATATTATTTACTTCCGCAGTTCCGCTCGTGATGTATTGGAAAAAAGCTCTCGTTGCTTCGGAAGGCAGTTTATCGGTGTTCATCACCAAATTGAACGGGCGCTGCAGTTTATATGAACCGTCCTGTACGGTTGCTTCCGTCGGGGCAACACCGTTAATTTTTAAGGCTTTTACTCCGGTTTGACCTTCAACGGCTGAAAGGGAAGCATAGCCGATTGCATTTGCGTTGTTTGCAACGGCAGCAATGACTGCACCGGTTGAAACAAGTTCGCTCGCTAACTTTTGTTTGCCCTTGGTGTTTGTGATGCTGTCAAACGCATCGCGGGTACCGCTTCCGGCTTCGCGACCGACGCAGGAAATTGCAAGGTCGGCACCGCCGAGTTGTTTCCAGTTGGTGATTTTTCCGATGTAAATATCGGCAAGCTGCTCCAGAGTAATGCTGTCAACGTTATTATCTTTGTGGACAACCATCGCGATTCCGTCGAGTGCCAAAACCGTCCCTTTTAATCCTTTCGCAATCTCCCCGTCTTTTAAATTGCGGGAAGCTAAACCGATGTCTGCGGTTCCTGCCGCAGCATTTTCAATGCCGGTACCGGAACCGGTCGGGTTATAAGTTACGTTTACTCCGGGAGCTTTTTCCTTGAAGCTTTCAATCAAGCTCATAATAACTTTTTGCATCGACGTTGAACCGTCCGTTGCAACCGTTCCCGACAACTTTGCTACGTCTTCTGCACTTCCCATGGCAAAAAGCCCCAAACACATCATCGATAAAAACAAACCTGAAATGATTTTTTTCATCATAGTTCTCCTTCGGACGAATTTACGTCCTGTCAATATGGTATTTGCCGTGTAGCGTTACTGCATCGGCTGAACACCTCATAATCTGTAACGGTTATAATAAAAAGAAAAAATGTTGTCAACGTTTTTCCGCTTATTTTACTCATAATTTACAAACATTTTACAATTAAATATGAAGTTCTCTTTCGAGTGATTATTTCAAAGAGGTTGGAGAGACTGAACTTATTTTATGTGATAATCCAACACTAGCAAACAAAGCTAAAAAAGTATATACTATAATAAATGACTCGAAATCGTAACGTTTTTGCGATAACGATTGCATACAGTGGGAAATACAATGGAAGATAAAAATGTAGAACGTATTATGGAATGGAGGAAAGCAATTTTGAAATTGCCTGACCAGAAGTTTTTTGATCTGATGACTTTTTATCTCGGTGAAATAAAAACTCCATTTAATAAACAAAATCTTATCGATGATTTAAGTGCGTTTCTTCGCAAAGAAGAAGTGCAGAAAAAAATTTTTTTACGTATCAACAGTTCGGAGCTCTTTGTTATCGCATGTATGCTGCTTTTACCGCAAACAACATTTGAGTTTTTGCAAAAACTGTTTAAAACCGATTGTAATCATTATCAGTTGCAAGAGCTTCTTGCTAATTTGGAAAAACGACTCATTATTTTTACCCAACAAAAAAACGGTGAAGAAGTATACACGGTGAATCCGTATTTACGCAAAAAGTTTGAACCGTTTGCTTCGCTGAAAACTTTTTTAGTTCCGGTGTGTAAAGCGGAAAAAACGTCTTCGCCGAATTTGCTGAACAGTATCACGATTCTTTCCGCGTATTCGTTTTTTTTGCACAATCCGAATTGTGTAAAGCTCAACGGTGAGCTGCGTAAAAAGGTCTTTGAGCGGGTCGAGCATATTTTTGTTTTATACCGTGATAATTTAGTTGCATTTAATTATTTGCTGCGCGCTTTTTTGAATTTAAATTTATTTACGAATAGCGATAAAGGTTTACAGGAAAATGAAACGATGTGGGAAAAATTTTTGCATCTTTCGTTATTTGAAATTCAATGTTATATCGTGGTTGCGGCGAGCGGAAATTATACGGAAAAGTATTTAAATTTGTTTGCGAAAACCTTTGCCGATTTTTTTCTCCATTTGAATGCGGATTATGCGTATGAAATACATGACTTGGAAAAAACGTTTTTGTTGCTGCAGGAAAATTTAAACATCGCATTTGCGGGACACGAAATCTATGCACCGGACAATAATGAGCATGAAGTGTTTTTTCAAAGCAGTGAGCTGAAAAAAACAATTGTTCAGCTTGCGCGGATGTTCGGTTTGCTCGTCGGTGATAACGAAAAAGTAACGGTAAATGCTCATTTAAATGAAGCGGATTCTACAAATACGATGTTGGTATCGCCTTCATTTGAAGTGACGATTTTTCCGTCAAACAACTTTGAAACTTTATTGCCGCTTGCAGCAGCTCTTTTACCGACTTCGGTACAAACAACGGCAGTGTTCGAGTTGAGCAGAAAAACGTGCGGGCTTTTTTTTGAACGTAAGGGCAATGACAAAACTTTGCGGGATATTTTTTTGAAAAATATTACCGGAAGTTTACCGCAGAATATTGATATTTCGTTGCAGCAATGGTACCAAAATTTTTCCGCCGTGAAATTATATTCCGGGGTGATTGCCGTTGTTACAAAAGAAAAAAGTGCTTTGTTTGAAAAAGAAATGCCGTTGTATAATCTCGTGGAGCAAAAACTTGCCGATAACGTTTTTATGCTGCGGTTGACAAATATTGATGACATAAAAGAAACGCTCGAAAGTGCGGGGCTTGAGTGTCTCGTTGAAAAAGCACAAACCGGTTTTAAGCCGGTGATGTCTCGTAATTTAAAAAGTTTTGATTGTATGGGAGCAAACCTGCCGGTTTTAGATTTCGGTAAGTCGAGAACGCATAAAGCTCTTCTTTTGAAAAACGAAGTTCTTGATAAAAAAAAGGCTGAAATGGAATATGTTGATAGAGAAAATAAAGAATTGCTTGCAAAAGTTGAGCATTTGAAATTAGAAAGAAGTGAAAAAGATTTTTTGAACGAACAAATCCGGCGCAATATTATTTTTGACGAAAAACAAATTACGGCAACCAATATCAAGTTTGACGCAGTGCAGGTTTCGGCTTTGGATTATTCGGCAAAAGTGCGGCTTTGCGAAAGTGCCGTGCAGCAAAGTAAAAAGCTGGAAATTACCGTTGAATCGCGCGGCTCGCATAAAACATTTTACTGCACGCCGCTTGAAGTAAAAAAATCACCGGAAAAAGATATTCTCAGGTTGATAATGCAACATGATGAAAAAATACGATCATTGGATATTTCCAAAATTGCAAAAATCAAAATAGTAAAGGATGCTATTTTTTAATGTCGGCACTAGGAAACGCTGATTAAAGGCTTGACGCCGTTTAACATCGTTTCATAATTGTTTCTCAATGTTCAGTATAAGTTGCTCTGAACATTTTTGAAACAACAGATTTTAAATGTGTGTAGTGATTAATTCTCGATTGAATTAATCACTACCTCCAATAGGATACCAGCGTGAGTGATATATTATTTGAAACGAATAAAACAATCAACGCGCCGCTTGCCGATCGCATGAGGCCGAAAACGCTCGACGAATATATCGGACAAGAAGCGATAATCGGAAAGGGGCGTCTTTTGCGGCGAGCGATTAAGTCGGATAGACTTTCGTCGATTATTTTATACGGACCGCCGGGGACGGGGAAAACGACGCTTGCAAAAATTATTGCGAATCATACGAAGAGTAACTTTCAAAGTTTGAACGCCGTCCTCGCCGGTATTCAGCAAATCCGCGATGCGATCAAAACGGCTGAAGAAAATAAACGACTCTATGATCGAAAAACAATCTTGTTTGTTGACGAAGTGCATCGCTGGAATAAGTCGCAGCAGGATGCGCTGTTGCCTTGGGTAGAAAACGGTACGGTGATTTTTATCGGGGCAACGACGGAAAATCCTTTTTTTGAAGTGAATAAAGCGCTTGTCAGTCGGAGCCGTGTTTTTAAGTTGGAGCTTTTAACCGAAGCCGATTTAATGCGGGTTGCCCAAGCGGCGCTGACAAATACGGAAAACGGGTACGGTGCATGGCAAGTAAGCTTTGAAGAAGGGGCGTTGGAGCATTTGGTGAAAACTGCGGCAGGCGATGCCCGCAGTTTATTGAATGCCTTGGAGCTTGCCGTTGAAACAACACCTGAAAATTGGCCGCTGCCTTCCGGTGAAAAAATATTTATTTCCAAAGAAGTATGCGAAGAAAGCATTCAGCAAAAGGTTGTGCTGTACGATGCGGACGGCGATTATCACTATGATGTTATCAGTGCGTTTATTAAATCAATTCGAGGAAGCGATGTTGATGCGGCGTTATACTGGCTGGCAAAAATGGTTACTGCAGGCGAGTCGCCTCATTTTATTTTCCGCCGTCTTTTAATTTCCGCCTGCGAAGATATCGGTATGGCGAATCCGCACGCCGTTTCGGTGGTTGCATCGTGTTTGCAAGCCTTCGATACGGTCGGATTGCCGGAAGGTCAGTATCACCTTGCACACGCGACTATTTACCTTGCAACGTCGCCGAAGTCAAACAGCGCACTCGGCTTTTTTGATGCGGTTGCAACGGTGCGGGCGGAAACGACCGAAGTGCCGCGCCATTTACGTGACGCTAATCGGGATAAAGCGTTAGGTGACGGTGCGGGTTATTTATATCCGCACCAGTACCGCGATCATTGGGTTGCACAACAATATTTGCCGGATAGTTTAGTCGGAAAAATTTTTTATAAACCGAGTTCCGTCGGCTACGAAAAAGAAATCGCCCGCGATGTGTTGGGAAAACGCGAAGCGCAGCTTGCCGACTTTTTGGAGCGGACGGGTGGAACGACGAATACGCCTTTTGCCAGCGGAGCCGATGCTGTGCATAAAAATGCCGAATTTTTTTTCAACAGCACGGAGTCGAACCGCAAGGAAATTTTGCAGGCGGTGAAGCAGTATATTATTCAGGAAGCGGCATTGCAAAGTTCTTCGCGGGTTTTTATTTACAAGGCTGACAATAATTTACTCCTTTGGGAAATAAACCGAATGACTTCCGATGCGATAACGTGCGGATTGTGCAAAACCGAAAAGGCAAAAACCGTACTGGAAAAATACGCGGAAAGTTTGGATGATTTTCAAAAGCCTTTTTTGCAAGTTGCAGAAAGTGCCGATTTTTCCGATTACGAATTTGATGTGGGTGTTGCGTACTTTTCGTACACGGATGAACGCGAAGTGATCGATTTTTTTGATTATGTAAAAAAGTATGGACACAGCGGATGTCGTATTATTTTTGCCGTGCAGAATTTACAAAAAGGATTGCGCTTGGCGGAAGTGTTGCCGCTCGGCAAAACACCGCTTGATACAACGCTCGCTGAAAATTTCCGCAGTGCGGAGCAGGAGTTTTTTACACAAAAATTTTCATTCGGGAAAGATGCAATTTTAAAAACAGCCGAGCGGTGCGGGTATCCGCTTCAGTGTACCGTACAGGAGATGATTGAAAAACGTGCCGTTGATGAATCCGAAATTACATTGTGGTTTTCCGATAAAAGCGAATACGGACGGGCAATGGAAGCCCGTTTTGATGAAAACGATTTTCAGCGTATACGGGACGGAATTTGTGCGGCAGTGCGTGTTCATCGGGACGTAACGTACCGAACGGAAATGCTGTTTTTTTCCGCTGTGCAGTCGTCTTAAAAAAAATTAAAAAAAACCGATATTGTGAGGAGAGGTTCCTATGTCTTTGGGAAATGTATATACGTATTATGTGTCGCCGGTATTGGATATTATTTTTTTAACGGTGATTTTTTATTTGCTGTATCGCGTTTTGGCAAAAACGCAAGCTGCCCAACTGCTGCGCGGACTTTTCGTGCTACTTTTTGTGTACGCGATTGCATTTGTGTTCCGCTTAAATACCGTATTGTGGATTTTAAATACGGTGGCACCGAGTTTGCTGATCGGGGTTGTGATTTTGTTTCAACCGGAGCTTCGTAAAATTTTTTTGAAAATGGGACAGCGCGAATGGTTTGCTTCCGGCGGCAGTTCGCGCTTTTCGCAGATTGATGCGATTATGAATGCGGCGATGATTATGTCGGCAAAACGCCGCGGTATGCTGGTGGTGTTTGTACGGAAAAGCGATATGTCGGAAGTGATGGCAACGGGAACTCGCGTCAATGCCGATATTTCTTCCAGCATTTTTCAAACAATTTTTGAATTTGATACGGCACTCCATGATGGTGCCGCTATCGTGCAAAACGGAAGATTGATGATGGCCGGCTGCGTGTTAAAACTTTCCGAGCAGCAGGATATTTCCAAGAGTTTTGGGACGAGGCACCGTGCCGCGTTGGGAACGGCTGAAACCAGCGATGCGGTTGTTTTGGTGGTTTCGGAAGAAAGCGGGGCGTTGAGCTTGGCGTATGACAGTAAGCTCTATTATGATTTGGAGCCTTCGGTGATTACCGCCCGTTTGGAAGTTTTGCTCGGCGTAAAATCCGCGGTACGGGACAATGAATACAGCGAGGTTAAAAGCGAATGAGTGATTCTAAAAAAAACGCTAAAGAAGTTTTTGATTTTTTATTGCAGGATATGCCGATAAAAATTATGTGTTTGGCATTTGCCTTTATTTTGTTTTTGTTTTATCAGCGAAGCACATTAGGGAAACGCTATTTTTCGGTGCCGCTCATCGTTGAAAATACGAGCGAGCTGGTTGCCGCTTCAAATTATCCGCATACGGTGAAAGTTACCTTGTGGGGAGATGCTTTAAATATTGCTGCGGTGAAAGAATCTGATATTGAAGTGTATCTGGATTTAAATTCTTATATGGGAGCGGGCAATTTTAAAGTGCCGGTGAAAACGCGTATTAACGGAACAGCATTGAATATTGAGCCGCTTGATATTTCGATTGAACCGAAGACGGTTGAGCTACGACTTGAAGAAAGTGCGTCAAAACGGGTGCCGGTGTATCTTGCGTTAAAAGGTTCTTCGGCACGCAGTTATGAAATTTCTCAAACGACGGTTGATCCCGCCACGGTTGAAGTGCGCGGTCCGAAATCAATAATCGAAAAAATTGAAACCGTTTCAACGGAAGCGATTTTGCTGGAAAATCGGAATAGAGGTTTTTCCGGCAGTGCAAATTTAGTTAATGCTAATCCGTTGGTAACCATCAGCGGTTCCGGAAAAGTCGATTATCGGGTGAACATTGCGGTTAAAATCATCAACAAGGATTTTAAAAATATTGCGGTTGATATTAAAAATTTAAATCCTGATTTAAAAATAATTTCTCCGCCTGCGATGGTGTTGGTAACACTTTCGGGTGCGGAAAACATTTTGGAAAATTTTACCGTACCTGCCGGTTTTATCGGTGTTGACTGTTCCGCAATCACCGAACCCGGTGATTATAATTTGAAAGTGCAATTAAATATTCCTGAAGGGCTGACGGCGAAAACAATTTTTCCCGACACCATTGCACTGCAAGTCGGCATAGCTGAAGACGATGAAAAACTTAAGGAGACGATTTTAACGAAAAACGAAACCGAGTTGGAGTAGGAAATGTATGATTCGCGGAATTGGAATTGATATTGTTCAAGTGGAGCGTTTGGAAAAATGGCTGACCCGTCCCGAGCCGGAAAAACTGATTGCCCGATTTTTTCACCGTGATGAAATAGCTGCGGCGCTTGCAAATCCAAAGACCGCAGCACTCAGTTTAGCCGCCCGCTTTGCGGCAAAAGAAGCATTCGGGAAAGCTTTGGGGAGCGGTTTGCGTGGGATTCGTCTCAAAGATATTTGCGTGAAAACCGCCTACAACGGCAAGCCTGAACTTGTTTTGTTCGATTCTGCGCTTGCCGCTTTTAAAACATCCGCTGCAAAATACGCGTTTGTGTCACTCAGTCACGAAAAAATGATGGCGGTTGCCGTGGTTGTGTTGGAATCTTAAAGAACGCGGTTAAGGTGGGTACTGAAAAGTAGTCTTTTAAAAACATCAGCTTTTGAAAGATGCCCTCAATTCTCGATAATTAATCAGAGCCTCCTTAACCGATATTAATCCTTTGTTAAATATGCAAAAGTTTTTCAAGCCGCGCCGCTCCGAGTATTTTCATAAAGTTTGCGAGACGCGGTCCTTGCTCTTTGTTAATGAGCGCTTTATAAACTGCAACAAAAAGTACTTTTGCATCGAGATTGCACGATTCGGCGATTTCATACAGCTTGTTTGAAATTGCTCGTTCATCGATTGAATCAAGTATCGGTAAAAGTTCTGCAGCGATTTTTTCAACGGCTTGCTTTTCGCTTCCCGAAAGTGAAACGCTCTGTCCTTCGGGGCGTAAACTGAATCGGAATTCTTCCGGCGCGCATTCGGTAATCCAGTTCCAGGCGCACACCGCTCTTGTTTTTAATCGCGGACGTTGAAAGTCCTTGAGATCGGAAAGCGAATCCAAGGTTGCATCAATATCGCCGCCGTTGATTTGTAATAAATTGCATAAATGACGGAACGGAATTTGGTACGGCATTGATTCTTGTGCAAACGATGCGTCTTTCGGCATTTTTTCAACTTGCGAAAGTTCGTAAATGCGTTTTTCCTGCGCTAATATATCGGCGTTTTTGGCAGCTTGTACCCCGTACGCGATACGTTCGGTTTTGTCGTAATCTTCGTAAATTTTAATAACGTCCAAATCAAAGCTGATGGCAAACTCCGTGTTCGGGCGGGTACTTGCAAAAAGGTAGCGAACTACTTCCGGCTGATAATACTGGAGCACATCGGACAGACTGATTACCTTGCCTTTTGATGAAGACATTTTGCCGGGAAGTCCTTTTAAGCCGATGAAATCGTAGCTGAATGAAACCGGAGCGGGGTAGTGGTAGATTTCTTTTGCGACAACTTCCGCCGTGTCAAATGAACCGCCCTTTGAATGATGGTCTTTTCCGGCAGGTTCAAACACTACCTGTTCATACGCCCAACGCATTGGCCAGTCAACCCGCCAGCCGAGTTTTGCGATTTTCGTTGTGCGCAAATCGATGGTTTCTTCATTGCCGCATTCGCACACATAATGGACGCCCCATTCGCCGTCAAACGATTTCAGCTCGGTGGTATCTTTTGAGCACTTTGAACAAAACACCGACACCGGCCAGTATTCGCCCTGTATTTGATGTGCTTCATCACGGAAGCTGTTTAATATGGCTTTTATTTTGTCCCGTTCCAAAAGGGCTTTCCGCATACCTTCGGCGTATTGACCTTTTTGGTAATTTGAAGCTTGGTACAAAAAAATCGGATTAACCCCGACTGCGGGCAGCACACTTTCTACATCAACTTCGTGGTGGCGTGCATAGCTTTCGTCGCGGTCGAACGTATCCGGCACCGAGGTAATGGGAAAGCGCAAGTATTTTTCAAGCACTTCCGGCTTCGGCATATTGAGCGGTACTTTGCGGAACACATCGTAATCGTCCCACGAATAAATAAAACGCACCTTTTTGCCGAGATCCTGCAATGCCCGCACAACCAACTCTACCGAAATAATTTCACGGAAGTTTCCGATATGCACGGTGCCGGACGGCGTAATGCCTGACGCACAAGTGTACTCATCCAAATCGCCGCGTTCCCGTATAATTTTTTCTGCTGTAAAATCTGCCCAATGTAACTTATTCATAATTCCTCAATAACCAAATACCGCATTTTACTTAATAAGCGGGAAAAAATCAACCCGTTGTATTTTATTTGCGTTTGCCTTGCGCCTCTTTTTTATTTCCCGTATTCAAAATTCCTTTACGGTACAGTTTTGCGGCAAGATAGCCGAGTAAACCGGCGCTCACTGCGAGAATTGCAAGACTGATCCATACAAGATATGACGGTATCGTATCCTGCATAAAACGAATCGGCATTAAAATCGGTGAGAAAAAGGGAATATATGAAAAGACTTTAATAATCGGAATGTCCATATCATGAACGTTGAACACTAAAAAATATGGTACCAGTATCAAAAGAATAACCGGAAATACCGCTTGTCCCGCCTCTTCCATTTGATTGATTTTCGCTGCAAAAATGCTGATAAAACAAAGGTACAGCAGCGTACCGAGTATAATAAACATAATAATAGAGATAAGGTTTCCCGTCCCGATAATCTGTAAAATCTGAGCGGCAATATCGGAGCTGCCTTCCAAATTTTTCAGTGAAAAGAATGCGACCAATCCTAAAAAAATACCGTCCAAGACAATAAAGGCAAGCAGTGCAAACACTTTTCCGAAAAGCAGTGTCGTTGTACTTGTACTCGTAATGAGAACTTCAACGGTTTTGGAAATTTTTTCCGTTACAATATTGTAAGAAAGGATACTGCTAAAACTAATTATAATCATATACATAAGTACATTGAGTACTATCGAAAGCGCATACGTGAAGTTTTCGTTTTTCCCTAAAACAATCGGATAAGCCGAGATAGGTAGAGCAAAAAAATTATCAAGAGCCGCCGTATCGGTGAGTCCCAAATCGCTCAACTGTAATTTTTGTAAAAACACTTTAAGAACTTCACTAAACCGTGTCATACTGGTATCACGCATTTTAGCATTGTTTACGAGGTAATTGTAAGTCGTGTCGCCGGTAAAAACAAAAGCTCGTTCCACTTCTTCGTTTTTTATCTGCTCGATCAATGTCTGTAGTGTTTCAGGATCGTTTTCAACGAGTTTAACCGTGACTCCGAACTCATGTTCAACTACTTTGTCAAAACCGTTTTTTGCTAATCTTTTGGTGAGCACCAATGCGTATACCGGTTTTTTATCCGCTGTCGCTGAATCCGCTTTACCGGATGATGAAGATCCTGACAGAATTTTTGGTAAAAAACTTAAAAACACAATAACTGCTGCAGTAAGAATCGCCGTAATAATTAAGCCTTTGTTTTTCAAAAGCTGCATCAGTTCAAATTTAAAAACTGTGATAAATTTTTTCATAGTATAAACTCCTTAAATTACGTACAAGGTCTTGGCTCTTTTACTCGGCTTTTGTTCCGGTATACTGCACAAAAATATCGTTGAGTGACGGTTCCACCAAATGGATGGAATCCACTTCATAGCGTGCGGTAATTTCTTTCATCGCAGTGCGGGCACTTTCGACATTGTCAAAGTGCAGTTGTATCGTATCACGTGCAATATTGTCCGACGCGGTAAAATGTGCCGCATATTCGTTTTTGATTGTGTCGTTTTCAGTCGAAGTCACGGCAATACTGTTTCGCTCGTAGCTCCGTTTGATTTCCGCGATGTTTCCGCTCACGGCAACGGTACCCTTATTCAAAATAGCCATATCGCTGCAAAATTCTTCGACATAGTTCATTTGGTGCGATGAAAGCAACACGATTTTGTCCTTCGCAATTTCTTCCCGAACGAACATTTTCAGTACTTCCGCATTTACCGGATCAAGTCCCGAAAACGGTTCATCCAAGATAATAATTTCAGGATCGTGCACCAGTGCGATAATCATTTGTACTTTTTGCTGATTTCCTTTTGAAAGCGTGCTGACCGGTTTATCCTTATATTGTACAAGTTCCAAGCGCTCCAAATATTCCATAATTTTATCTTTTGCCGCTTTTTTTGGCATACTTTTCAGTTCCGCAAAGTAGAGCAACTGCTCCAAAACTTTTTTCTTTTGATACAATACTTTTTCTTCGGGGATGTAGCCTATTTTATCTCGGTTATAGGTAAATGGCTTTCCGTCCAAAAGTATTTCACCGAAATTCGCCCGAAATACATCGACGATAATATGAAATGTCGTACTTTTGCCTGCACCGTTTCGTCCTAAAAATGCAAACGCTTTTCCGCTCTGTACTTTGAAAGAAACACCTTTTAATACTTCATTCGTACCGAAACTTTTATGCAAGTCTTTTATTTCCAATAGCATAGTGAAACCTCTCGGTTCCGATTTTACAAAAAGGGGCAATGAGGGTCAAGTGCGCAAAAGAAAAACGGTTAGCTTTACTGAGCGAACTTATCAACTCAGTCAATTTTGATTTTTTGAAAAACTAAAGGAAACGATGTTAAACGGCGTCAAGCCTTTAATCCGCGTTTCCTTTAGAATGTTTTTCCGCATTTGCCGGCACGGATGCCGACGCAGAATAATCTTCAAGTTTTATCGGAAACAAGATTTAGTGAACCGATAAAACTTGGCATATCGGAAAAATATAGACGTTTTTTCGATATGCTATTGACATTTTCTCCCGCTTTGTCTAGTATGCAATTCGTGGTAGGAGTCCGTCATGCAAAATAATGTCCAAGTTTTACAACTCATCGAAGAAAAAAAATTTGCCGAAGCGAAAGAATTATTGGTAACAATGAATGAAATAAACATTGCGACGTTACTGAGCGATGTTAATGCGGAAGAAATGCTCGTGATGTTCCGCCTTTTGCCGAAAACGCTTGCGGCGGAAGTGTTTGCGTTTCTTTCAACCTACAGTCAAAAATTCATTGTTTCGGCGTTTTCGGATGCGGAACTTACCAGCTTGCTGAGTTCGCTGTTCGTTGACGATGTTGCCGACCTCGTTGAGGAAATGCCCGCAAATGTTGCAAGTAAAATTTTGAAAAATGCCAATGAAACGACTCGCCATATTGTTAATCAAATCTTGCAGTATCCGGAAGATTCTGCCGGCAGTCTTTTAACCACCGAGTATATCCGTTTGCGGAAGCAGCAAACGGTCACGAGTGCACTCGAATCGATTCGATTGAAAGGAATTAAAACCGAAACGATTTACACGTGCTATGTTACCGATGAACAGCGGTTTTTGCAGGGCATCGTTTCTCTGCGTGATTTGGTTTTGGCGGAGCCGGAGCAAACGTTGGAAAGTTTTATGACAACGGACTTTGTGTGCGTGAGTACCCATGATGATCGCGAAGTGGTTGCACAAGTTTTTAAAAAATACGGCTTTATTGCGCTTCCGGTCGTTGATACGGAAAAACGGCTCGTGGGAATTATCACCGTTGATGATATTATCGATGTTATCGAAGCGGAAAACACTGAAGACTTTCACAAGATGGCGGGTATTCAGCCCTCCGAAGAAAGCTACTTGGAAACCGGCGTTTTACGGCTTGCGCGGCACCGTATTTTTTGGCTCCTTCTTTTGATGATCACCGAAACATTTACGAGCGGTATCATTGAACACTTTACCGAAGTTTTACAAAAATGCGTATTGCTCACCGCGTTTATTCCTGTTTTGATGGATACGGGCGGAAATTCCGGAAGTCAAGCCTCGACACTTATTATCCGCGGTCTTGCAACCGGAGATTTGAAAACCAGTGATCTTCCGCGAATCCTATGGAAAGAATTCCGTATCGGGCTTTTTATTTCGGTGATTTTGTCGTCAATCATGTTTGCGAAAAACTTTTTTATCAGCGGGAAAGACCTATATGTTTCCTTGTCTGTTTCCTGTGCGATTCTTACAACGGTTATTCTTGCAAAACTCGTCGGGGCGACTTTGCCGATTATCGCGCAAAAGCTAAAACTCGACCCTGCAACGATGGCTTCACCGATATTAACCACCGTAGTTGATACCGTGAGTTTGCTCGTGTATTTCAGTTTTGCAAAATTTTTTATTCCGGCGCTTTAGAAAACGTTGATTAGAGTAATTCGCGCGGTGGGGAAAGAACGATTAAATTTCTCCTACTTGCAAAAATTCGCAAAGCGCAATTATACCTAAAAATGGGAAAGGAACACCTCTTCTTTCGAGGCGGGTTTTTCCTCCGCTTAAGAAGGCACTGATTAATTTAATCGAGAATTAAAGGTGATACCGGCTTTTCGATTGTATTCATATATTTTTATAGCTGACTATATAAAACAAGATTTATCGGAATTTGCATTTAAAAATAAAAAATCTCTTAATTTTTCGTTACGTTTACAACAACGCAATCGGGTCGACGTCAATTTCCATATACACGGCGTACGGCAGTTTGTACGCGGCGATTAATTTTCGCACGGCTTTTTGGAGCGTTCCGATTCGCGTCGCTTTAAGCAAAATCTGCCGGCGATGATTTCCCGCAACCATTGACAAAGCACAATCCGCCGGTCCAAGTAATTCCGCTTGAGCGGGCAGCGCCTCCCGCAAAAAAGCCGCCGCCTCATCGGCTGCTTTGACTGTTTGCTGCTTTTCTTTGCTGCGGAATACTATCCGCAAAAGCCGCATAAAAGGCGGATAGCCGAATTCGCGCCGTTGCGCAAGCTCAAGCTCGTAAAACGCCCGCATATTTCCCGACTTCGCAAATAAAATCGCCGGATGCGTCGGACGGAGCGTTTGAATGATTACCCGCCCGTCAGGCATAAACCGCCCCGCACGCCCCGCGACTTGTGTAATTAATGCAAAGGTTCGTTCCGCCGCTCGAAAGTCCGGCATTTGTAAGCCGGTATCGGCGAGTGCAATCCCGACTAATTTTACTTGCGGAAAGTTCAAGCCCTTCGCAACCATCTGCGTTCCCAAAAGAATATCAATTTTTCCTTCGCGGAACGCCGTGAGTGTTTCCTGCAGTGCTTTCGAAGAACCGGCACTGTCCGTATCAACACGGGCAACGGTACACTCCGGCAAATAACGCTTGATTTCCGCCTCTACGAACTCCGTCCCAACCCCCGAATAACCGGCATCAAGCGACCCGCACGCGGGACACTTTTTCGGCGGTTCCGTTTGCCATCCGCAATAATGGCATTTCATCATGCCTTCTTTTTTGTGCCACGTCATCGGAACGGAACAATTTTTACACAAAAGCTGAAATCCGCACGCATAGCACACATAAAAATGCGTAAAGCCCCGCCGGTTTAAAAAAATAATCGATTGCTTTCCTTCCGCTTTTGCTGCTTTCATTTCTGCAATTAAGGGTTTACTCAACGAGGAGGTTTTGCTTTGTATCGGAACAACTTCAATGGCAGGCGGACTGCCGCCTGCGAGCCGTTTCGTTAAACTCAATTTTTTTATAACACCGCTTTGCATGGAGTGCCAGGCTTCAACCGACGGTGTGGCAGATCCCATAACAAGTGGACAACCCACAAGCGCTGAAAGCATCATCGCCGCTTGCCGCGCATGATAGCGCGGCGTTGACCCCGATTTATACGAGCCGTCGTGTTCTTCATCGATAATAATCAGCCCCAAGTTTTGCACGGGCGCGAAAATCGCACTTCGCGCGCCGACGGCAACTTTTGCCTCGCCCGACAAACAGCGTTTCCACTGTGCAAGTTTTTTACTTGCGGTGAGTCCCGAATGCAGCACGGCAACCGAAGAGCCGAAACGGGTCGAGAGCGTTTCTACTGTTTGATGCGTCAACGCAATTTCAGGTACTAAATAAATTGCGCCCTTGCCCTGACGCTGCGCGGCTTCAATCGCCTGCACATACACTTCCGTTTTGCCCGAGCCGGTAATTCCTAAAAGATAAAAAAACGATTGTTTTTTTTCCGCAAGGGCGGCGGTAATTTCGTCGACGGCATATTTTTGTTCATCGGAAAGAGAAACGGTATGTGCGGAAAAGTCAACCGAGCTTAATCCGAAGCCGTCGGCTCCCGATTCACGCTTTGCAGAAGGCACCATACAGGACAGCACTTCTCCGATTGCACATAGGTAAAAGTCGGCAATTTTTTTCGCGAGAGCAATATGAGTTTCGGTAAAAAGCGGCTCCGCATCAATAAAACGCTCAATTGTTTTTATCGCAACATCGGCTGGAAAATCGATCGGCAAGGTTTCGGCTTCGTTGATAACAAAACCGGTCAGCTTTCTTTTTCCGAAATAGGCGGAAACTCGCTTACCGACACCCGAAACGGAAGCGTCGCAGCTTTTATAAAAAAACGCCGAAGCAATCGGCACGTTAAAAACAACTTCTAAAAATTGCATTTAAAAATAATTCGGGTCATCAAGGTAGGCATACAAGCCCATAAAGCCTTCAAGATATCCGGCTTTTCGGCGTTTTGCATACACTTGAATATACAAAATTTCGTCATCTTTATTAAGATGCTCGCCTTTTAGTTCCACATAATCGTTTTCCGCAAAACCGGTTTCGTCCGCAGGACTTCCTTTAATAGTGTTGATAACGCGGTAGGAATTGCGTGCAACTTTTTCCAGTTTCATTCCCGTTAGCGGCAGCATCACCCGTGACATCACATCCGTTTTATAGGCTTCTCTTCCGGGAAATTCGGGGCGAGCACCCAACTGCACAAACCAAGCAGTCGCGCGGTACCGTCCGTCTTTTTTTGTTAAACCTTCCACTTTGATAATCGTTTTCACCGGTATTGAAAAAATAACATCCTGAATATCTTCGAGCGTTTTTACCGTTAGCCCGTTAATTTTTTGAATGATGTCTCCTTCGTTCAAACCCGCCGAATACGCAGGAGCGTGCGGCAAAATATAATCAACGGAAACGCCCGTTTCAACTTCCGCATGTTCCGCACTTACAATCGTGTGTCCGAAGCTGCCGAACCACCCGTGCTTTACTTCACCGCCGGCAAAGAGATCGGGTAAAATTGTTTTAACCAGCTCGATCGGAATAGCAAAGTTTAAACCTTCATTTTGTTCCAAGCCGGCAAATACAATCGCCTGCGCGTTGCCGTATTCGTCAATGAGCGGACCGCCGGAATTGCCGTGATTGATTGCCGCATCAATTTGTAAAACGTTGCCGAGTGACAAAAGTCGGCGGTTTTTTGCCGATACAATTCCCGACGTCAGCGTTTTTTCCAAGCCGGCGGGCGATCCGATTGCATAAATGCGGCTCCCGATGGTTAAATCTTCCGAAGAACCGAAATTAAAAACAACTTCCGGTGTTAATTCCGTTTTTAAAAGTGCCACATCCAAAATACTGTCCCAGCCGATAACTTTTGCCGGAATCCGTAAGGCGGAATTTTTCGGATCTTTGATATACACCCGCGAGTAGCCTTCATAGGTCGGATCGACTTCACTTTGGATGACGTGATAATTCGTTAAAAAATATCCTCGTTTGTCAATAAAAAAGCCCGACCCGATAATGCGGTCGGCAAAGGCGACTCCTTTTTGAATACTCATACCGCGATCAACCCAGACAGTAACCGTCCCTCGGATCATTTTTTCGATAACGGCGGGCGAAGGTTTTATTTCGGAATTATCCGTTTTTACATTTCTTCGGCTTGCAACGAGTACCGCATCGCCTTTTCGTTGCCAAAGCTCCGCCTGATTTTCCCGCAGCGAAGTTTCCGTCCAGCCTTCCGGAGCTAAACCGACATTTGCGAGCGACGAAAAATACAAAAGCGCTTTATCCCAATCACCGGCTCCAACCGCTTTTGTAAAATTTTGCCTGCTTTCGGTAACCGCTTTATCGTAGAGTGCGGAAACTTCGGCGTATCCTGCTGTTTTGCTTTGCAGAACCAGTGCTTTTGACAATGCAGTAAGCGGATCTTTCGGTAAAGATTTTTCACCGAGGGATACTTCATAGAGTACCGCCGACGAACTATCGTAGTCGACCGGAGCGGTCGGCGTTTTTAAGCTGTTGCACGCACTCGCATAGAGACAAAGAATGATAATGACACCGTATTTAATCGGCTGTTTCAATGATTTGCGCAAAAATAACTCCTCCGGATTTTACTGCAAAAATATTGTATTCATTTATGGTTACACTATATGAAACAACTTCAACGGGGCTTTGGTTAAAATATTTTGTAATTTCTTTTTCAATTCGGGCATTCAGCTCTGCATTGTCGACGCGGGAACCGACCCAGTAAAAATTGTTTTTTGCATCGGCATACACATCTGTTTTTACGCCCAAATAGTCTATTCGTTTCGGGATACCTTTAACAAAGTCAACCTGCACGATTTCGCCGTTTATGGGGTGAATCCACTTTACCATTGACACATCGCCAATTTGTAAAAAAAGTACTTCCCAATTTCCGTCTTCGTTTTCATCCCAAATTTTTTCAATTGTGTTTGCATCGTGTTTTTCGGAGTATTCGTAAATTTTATTTTTGTTAATATCAACGGAAACGGTTAAAAGCTGTCCTGTTTTATCGTAGGTTTCCAGCGTTTCAAAATATCCGTCGCAATCGCGGTCAAGCTCTCGTTTTGCAATGATGCCGTTTTTATAATTTCCCGTTGCAACGACCGTTTCACCGATTAAACTTTGTGAACTGATTGCTTTGCCGTTTGAAAGCAAAATCCGTTCAATGCCGCCGTTTTCGGCAGGAATTTCAATATATGCGGCAGCACGCAGCAGCATCCGTTTATTCAGCGGGGCTTGTCCCGCATTTTCGGTTAACACATACATATTCGAATACGCCGAGGTAAGGTCAAACAAGTTCAGTTTTAAGGCTTGGAGATGCACCGGCTTAAACCGCAAATCGAGCGGACGCAAAATGTACTGTTCATTTTCAAACATCGCGCGGTTTACATTCGGGTATTCATCGTAAGTGACTACGGTATTTGTTGCGGGCATTGCAATTTCAGTCGGAATCCCGAAGTTGCAGGTGATGGTTATATCGGCAATGCCGTCTTGGTTGTTGTCAAACACGGCATAGGAAGGACGTCCGTTTTCGTAAAAAATCACCGCGTTGAGTAAACTGTCGTCGCCGTTTTCAAACACGCAATCATTATACGAAACAATGGTGTCTGCGATTATTTTACGTATGTTTTTCCCTTTCACGAGGCGACACAATTCTTCCAAGTGTTTTGCGTAAAATCCCTTTGCCCGCGTTTTCACTTGCGTTAAAGGATTGAAAAAAATTGCAGTCATATTAAAAAATTCATCAACGGCAGTTTTTTCATCAATAATACCGAAATTGAGCGAAAGTAAAAGGGCATAGGAGCGCAAGTATAAATCTTCCGGAGTATAAGATTGTGTAAATGGGGCGTACATTTCGCGGTACACTTTTAAACGACGCACGGTTTCCGTTCTATCCTTTTCAAAAGGTGTGAGCAGAACCAACACTTCGGGGTTTGAACTTTCCCAAACATAGGAGCGCGCAATGATTTTTTTGGCAATTGCAATATTGATTTTTGTCCGCGCCGATGAATTTTCCTGCTGCAAAAAAACTTTGGCAAACCGGAAATCAAAAGCCCATGTGTCAAGAGCTTGCAGCAGTAGCGATTGGGCATTTTTCTTTTGTGAAAGCCCGTAATAGCACAAAAGTTTTACGTAATCAATGTCGGCACTCTGTTCGCTGAATGATTCCACAATGGAAAGCGCTTCCCGGTAGCGACCGGTTTGGGCATATAGCTTTGCACACAAAAGCAACGCATCGGAGCGGTTGTAAAATCGCCAGCTCATATCGAGATTACAGGCTTCTTCGGCAAAGGAGAGTTGTTCGTGCAGGGATTTTTCCAGCTTTTCGGAGCAGAGCGCCAGCACGTACGGAAAATCAGCGATCGTGCCGTCGTATGCTAAACCGAGGTTGGCATAAAACACGGCATTTGCCCAATTTTCGGCGGAAACTTCTTCCGTGGCTTTGGTGAGACAATTGACGGCAGCCGTCCGGTTTACCGTTTTCACGGATGAAACTTGGGCGGTCAGCGCCGCACCCCACCAACAAAGGAACGCAAACGCGAAGAAGTTTTTTTTCATAAAGGAAAGGTTTTTTTTCATAAGTTTCTCTTTTACTTTCAAATTTCGCCGGCAGCTTTTCAAGTATCACCGCACAAAAGGAGGTACTGATTAATTCAATCGAGAATTAATCAGTGCCCACCTTTAAAATCT
>ERZ1673752.532-NODE-532-length-64658-cov-6.789066_pt1 | contig 64658 bp, 54 predicted proteins | sample MGYA00580195_ERZ1673752 | MGnify/ENA primary metagenome ERZ1673752 (study PRJEB41218, sample SAMN15661744) | gut metagenome | host: Homo sapiens | place: Canada: London | collected 2015-08-20/2019-03-30 | study: EMG produced TPA metagenomics assembly of...
AGGAAGGCGCTTATGACATCGTTCTGGTCTGCCGCTCCGAAGGAGAAGGGAAGGCGGAACTGGCCTTTGAGCTGCATCAGCGTCCCGGAAAATGTCTTGCCTGCAATCTGACCTACGGACTGCCGCAGGTCTTCCAGCGCCATCCCATCCTCAATGTGGCGGGCGTGGCCCGTGCCGTGGCGGAAAAACTGGGCTGGCCCGGCGACAAGGTCCGCTGGTGGCTGGGCCATACCGAGGAAGTCAGCCGCAGCCTGCACGTCATCCCCCTGTATCTGGAAAGGACTGCGGACTGATCCCGGGGCCGGGCATATTTCCGCTTGACAGTCCGGCCATATTTTGACACAACAAGCCGTCCGCCAGCTTAGCTCAGTTGGTAGAGCAGCTGATTCGTAATCAGCAGGCCAAGAGTTCAAGTCTCTTAGCTGGCTCCATAAAAAATAAGCCCTTACGGAAATCTCCGTGAGGGCTTTTTCGTATTCGCGGGATTGTCCCCAACGAGTGTAGCCGAGAGTCGCCCGGCGCGGCAAACGGCAGCAATTTGCACGCTAGATTGTAATTGTAAGATATGGCAGATTTTTGGGGCTTTGCCCCCGGCTTCGTTCGGCGTTATCGGCCCGGACCGGCAGGGAGTCTGCGGAATTCAGGCGTGTGCCGCAGTCGATCTTCCCCTGTGGGATTTTGTATCCGTCTGCGGGTGCACGATTTTCACTTCCTCGGGCGTCTGGCCTACGAATTGGGGCGTATCCGCATATACATACTCCCAATGGGAGAGGGGTAGTTTTAGACTTGATTCGACGGTTGTCAGTTGGCCCTCTCCGTACGATTCGTCAGGCTCAGAGAAGTGCAGAGACTCGTGAGGCTGCCGGAAAACGGACAATACGGTTCGGGCGAATAAATAGGGCATCGGCGTGAGGGATACGGGCCGATGGCGGAAGTCGAAAAGCCGTTCCTTGCGTAATGGCTACGAGGAGCGGCTGTCTTTGTGGATTCGATAACCGCATAATCCGTCTTTTCCATCGATGTGTTATAGAACGGCGGTAGCTTGTTGCCGTGCGTTTTTAGTATCCGTTGGATAGGCTCTTCGGCTGCGATGTCGACAGAGGGCCTTCACATGAGGTAACTCCGGAGGTGGTCCGTATACCCCGGCATTCTGTCGATGTCGTAGGTTCCCTACCGGTGTTGGCGGCACGGCCGATAAAAGGCATGGCGGAATCGTGGATACGCCGGTCTCTCTCCTCGGGAACGATTCTTGCTTCAACTTGCGGTCATCGGTATGGTGGCGTTATGGATAGATTTTCGCCTCAAAAACGAAGTTCCGTTATGGCGTGCGTCAAAAGCAGGGATACCGGGCCGGAAAAGTTCGTACGTTCTCTTCTGCATGCGATGGGATATCGTTTTCGCCTCTACCGCAGGGACTTGCCGGGTACGCCGGATATCATCCTCCCCAAGTATAGGACCGTGATATTCGTTCATGGTTGTTTTTGGCATCAGCATGACGGTTGCAAGCGGGCGAAACTTCCGACAACGAATACGGATTTTTGGCAAAAGAAATTGACGGCGAACAAAAAGAGGGATGCCCACATTGCAGAGGAGTTGGCAGAACTCGGCTGGAGGGTCCTCGTCATTTGGGAATGCGAGCTGAAAAATCGGGAAGCCTTATGCGAATACATCAGACAATGCCTGCCGAACGAGCGGAAATACTCTCTTGCGCCGCATATGGGGGAATCTCACCGATGAAATCCACCGGAGACGCCGCGTGCCGTCGGATTACGGCCATAGATCTTTTTTGCGGCGCCGGGGGCTTTTCGCTTGCCGCCCGCAATTTGGGCATCCATGTGCTTGCGGCGCTTGAAAACGACCCGAACGCCTGTAGCTCCTATTGTAAATATTTTTCCAGATTTCCGTCGCCTCCCGTGATGTTAGAGGGGGACATCCGCGATATTTCGCCGGAAAAAATGCTGGCGGTTCTTCCGGAGGGAGCCGTGCCGGACATCCTGATGGGAGGGCCGCCGTGTCAGGGCTTTTCTTCTTTGCGCCTTAAGGATTCCGGCGTCAAGGATCCCCGCAATGAGTTGCTGATACGTTATTTCGATTTCGTTCGCGCTCTGCGTCCCACGGCGTTTCTTGTGGAGAACGTCGTCGGTCTGTTGTGGCCGCGGCACAAGCACCATCTTGAAAAATTTTATGCGGAAGCCGCGTCGGCCGGCTACGACGTTTGTCCGCCCGTCGTACTTAATGCGTGCGATTACGGTGTTCCGCAACGCAGAAAACGCGTCTTTATTCTCGGGTGGAAGGATAAAATGCCGTGCAACCCGACGTGGCCGCCCGCGCCCACCCATTGCAACCCGGCCTCTCCTATTCCCGGCCTGGCGCCTTGGCATCCCGCTGCGGAAGCGTTTCTCCATCCGGCGCCGCAGGGTGATGCCAACGACGTCCATATGAACCATGGAGAGGCGCTGCTGAAGGTTTTTCGCTCCACGCCTCCCAACGGGGGCAGCAGAAAGGATTCCTGCCGAGTTCTCCCGTGTCACGAAAATCATGACGGGCACAAGGACGTATACGGACGCATCGATCCCTCGAAACCCGCGCCCACCATGACCACGGCTTGCATCAATCCTTCCAAGGGGAGATTTCTGCACCCAACGGAGCATCATGGCATAACGGTGCGTCAGGCCGCACGCCTGCAGACTTTTCCCGATGACTTCATTTTCACCGGGGGGGTGATGAGCGCCGCCAGACAGGTAGGCAACGCCGTTCCCATAAGGCTCGGGGAGGCGGTTTTGCGGTCGATTCTTTCCATGATAACAGATAGTCGCAGGTGACATATGTCCATCTCCGCAGCATTTCAAACAAGAGCACGGGCCATCGATCATCTCGGACGCGGACAGATAGCGGATACGCCCACCGCCGTCAGCGAGTTATGGAAAAATTCCTACGATGCCTACGCCCGCAACGTGGCGCTACATATTTTTGATGGGGTTCCCCCTCTTGCCGGCATCTACGATGACGGCTGCGGCATGAGTCTCTCCGATCTTCAAGAAAAATGGCTCGTCGTGGGGACGGAAAGCAAGGTCGGAAAAAACGTGCCGCCGGAGGAAATGTTCGGGTTGTCACCGCGTGTGCGCCTCGGAGAAAAGGGCATCGGCCGTCTTTCCGCGGCCTTTCTATCGCCGGTGACGCTGATCGTCACCAAAAAAATCCGGCGTCCCTACGCCGCGCTTCTTGTGGACTGGCGTTTTTTTGAAAATCCGTTTCTGCTTATTTCGGACGTTCATTTTCCCCTCGCCGAATTCGGCGGTCTTGACGAGTTCCCCGGCATTATCAATCGGCTGACGGAGGGGATGAAAAGCAATCTGGCGGATGCGGATGTTCGCACCCGAGATGCCTGGGAGAGGTTTGCGGAACTGGAGCGCCGTAAATCTCCCGAAGAAACGACGACCGAAGAGCGCATCCTCGCCGTGCCGTCCGATCTTCATCTCACGTGGGATCATGTGCTGCCCTGGTGGCGTTTGTTGCAGGCGAATCCGGATTCGGACAAACACGGTACGGCGCTGTTCTGTTTCGACTGCAACAACGAGCTGCGCAGCTGGACTTATCAAGGTCTGGACAATCCGGATATCGAGGCGACCAGAGGCAGCATGCGGGAGACGCTCGTCAACTTCGTCGATCCTTACGATGTCGCAAAAAACGACTTTTCCTATGAGCTGGTGAGCCATCTGGGCGACCGGGTGTTCGCCGCCGTCTCCTCTCAGGATGCCTTCACGCTGGAGGAACTGCGCGAATGCGAGCATTGCATTGAGGGAGAGTTCGACAAAAACGGCGTTTTTTCCGGGTGCGTTAAGGCGTTCGGTCGGGATCGGGGCGAGATGATCGTCCCGCCGTCGGAGCTTTTGTCGTCTTCCGGAAGGGAATATGTCGGCCCCTTCAAATTTCGCTTAGCGACCATCGAGTTCGACAAGAAAAACACCACGCACTCCGACGAGCAGTTTGAAACCATTCAAGCGAAGCTCGACAGCTACGGCGGGATTTGTCTTTACCGTGACGGTTTGCGCGTCCTGCCCTACGGGCGCGCCGACGGCGATCTTTTTCTGCTGGAAGAACGCCGAACCAAACATGCCGGCCGCGAGTTCTTTTCCTATCGGCGTTGTTGCGGCGGAATTTTCATCTCCGCCGAAAACAATCCGAATCTGAAGGACAAGGCCGGTCGCGAAGGTCTTGTGGCCAACAAGGCGCGCCGGACATTCGAGCGCCTCGTCATCAACCTTCTGATGACGGTGGCACGCAAATATTTCGGCTCCGATTCGGACATCCGCAAGTCGGAGCTGCCGGGAATCCAGCAGCAGCGACAGCTGATGGCCAAGGAGGCGGAAAAGGCTCGAAAGCGCACGCGTTCCGTCTATAAAAAAGCCTTCCGTCGCGTCGCTCCGCGAATGAGCGAGGCCGAAAAACAAGCCCGGGCCCTGCAGGCGGAACTGCAGCACGCCGGAGACTCGGCGGAGCGGGAACAACTTCTGCGGCTGAAAAAAGAACTCGACGCGCTCGAAGCGTTGAAAGGAGAGCTGCGTCTCCCCGTTCGACCGTCGCGATCCGGCATCACGGACGACGACTATCGCCGCTATCGTGATGCCTACGTGGAATTCTGCACCATCCTCTCATCCATGAAAAGTCGTATGGCCTTTTTCGAGGCCTCCGGCCTGCTGGGCAGCCCCCGCGAAGTTCTGTTCAAAAAAATCCAGAGCAACGAAGCGCGGCTCTCCTCCTTCATATCAAAAAAGTTGCAACGTATCGATCGGCTTACGGGCGACATTGCCTCCCACTGGCGCGGTCTGGGCGAAGAAGATCGCAAAGCGTACAGAAAGAGAGCCCTGCCCGTCTTTGAACGATTCGATGAGGACGGTCGTTTCGAATCTGCTTCAAGCGAACTCGACGCCGATTTTTCGAAATTGCAGACTGTTTTCCAGCAAAAATACGATCCCATCGTCGACGGCCTGGAGCAGTTGGCGGAGCATATCCGGTTGGGCGACGCCTTTCAGGCCATCGATGAGCGTAATCAGCAGCTGGAAGAAAAAATGGAGATGCTGCACTCCGTGGCGCAGCTCGGCATCACGGTGGAAATCATCGGGCACGAACTGGAAGCGTTGGAGTCCCAAGTGCGGCGTAATCTGGACGCCATGCCGCGCGAAGTGCGTAATTTGCGTACATACAGAGAGGTTCGGGAAGCGCATAATGCGCTGGTGGATCGCCTGCGCTTCCTCTCGCCTTTGAAAAAGAACTCCTATCGCAACAAGCTGGAGATAACGGGACTTGAAGTGGAAGAGTATGTACGGCGTTTCTTCGGTGGGATTTTCAACGCAGAACATATCGACTTTGCGGCGACGGACGCTTTTCGCGCAATGACCATCGTCGATCTTCCGTCCCGTATTTATCCGACCTTCATAAATCTGGTGAACAATGCTCTTTACTGGGTCGGACAAAAAAGCCGGCGCATCATTCGTCTTGATTACAGAGACGAAAAAATATTCGTCTCCGACAGCGGTCCGGGCGTGGACGAGGACGACGTCGAGCACCTTTTCCAGATGTTTTTCACGCGACGGCACAATGGCCGGGGCATAGGGCTTTATCTCTGCAGGGAAAATCTGCGCGCGGCGGGATACGATATCCGCTATGCCGGCAAAGACGATCCGCATATCCTTGAAGGCGCAAATTTTATCATTGAACGCAGGAGACGCTGAAATGTCGATGACGGGCAAGGACGCTGAAATGTCGAAGATGGATGATGCCCCTGAAACGCCGATGGCGGATGAGGTCGGAAGCAAAATCAGGGAGCTGACACGCGAGTTCCATATCGCTTCCATCAGGAGCGTCGTCTTCATCGACGACGAATTCCCCACTCTTGAAACGCTGCTGAAGGGGAAAAACGATACCGTTGCGGACGCTGAGGTAAAAGACGTCGCCGGGATGACGGACCCCGACGCACCGCAGTTCACGACCTCAACGACCTCCGCCACCGATACGGAGAGCGGCGCAGGGTATACGGCAACCCCGGCTGAGGATAATCGCGTTTTGCAGCTCGTCGAATCCTGTCACAGAAAAGGACTGCTCGTGGATATTCTGAACGACTATCCTGCGGGTAAAGATTTCTGGAAGCGGGCGGACTTGCTGGTGCTCGACTACCGTATCCACGACAGCGAGCAGAAAACCATCGATGCTTTGCGGGAGTTGTCCCGGGAAAAAGGCTTCAAGCCGGTAATCATCTATACTCATGACGGAGCAGAGGGGGTGGCGGAGCATATTCACAGCGAGCTGACGGGAAGAAAAAAAGATGGTGATAAGGACAACATGCCGACGGGGGAAGGAAATGATGATTGTCCTAAGCAAAACTCGCTGAACGACGTCCCATGTTTTCGGTATAACAACCTGTTCATTGTCGTTGTAAAGAAAAATAATGAGGGCGTCTCCCGGGCAGAGGAAGGCGTCCTTCGGGGCGCGACCATCGACACACTTCTCGAAAAGCTGGAAAGAGGTCTACTCAAAGATCCGCCTTCCCCCATGAATATTCTCGCATGGATCATCGCGGTCGATCTGCGACGCCATATTCACGAGAATATAGATAAAATGCTTCCGACGAATGAAGACAAGGCGTCCGCTCTTTTCGCCGCCATTCACAATGCGGGAGACACGCGGAGTCGGGAAGGAGGCCTTCTTGCGCTGGACAAGATCCTGGGAGTGCTTTTTCGCAAAGCCACCTCATCCCTGTCCGATGACACACAGACGGCGCTTACGGGACTGCTGGCATGTATCGGAAAGGAATGCGGAGGGGAAAATTTTGGCTTCGTTCATGGGCTGGAAAAGGCCTTTGCCAATAAAGGGGACGATCCCTATGCCCATTTGAACAAATTCATCTGCAACGAACCGGATATTCCCGACAAAGTCACGACAGGAACCATCTTCTCCACAGAGGATTCTTCCAACTATTATGTCTGTGTTTCTCCGGAATGCGATCTCGCCAGGGACAAATGGAAGAAGTTATGCTGCGTCAGTCTGACCCCCTGCGGCGAAAAAAAACTAAAGGATTTAAACAGCAATAGATATATACTGTTCAGCGCCGACGGTTCCGTAAAGGTTGCCCTCGTCGATCCCCTGAGCATTCAACTACATGACTTTTTTTTGCAGGAGGATGCTTCCCTCTATTACAGAATGCTTCCTCCCCAGTCGGGAGAGGATGAGCCGAAGTTTGAGGGGGTGAAAATTACTATCGTCGCGCAACTGCGGCCGGAATACGCGCATCGCCTCATGGCCAGGGTGGGAGCGTGGCACAGCCGTATAGGGCTGGACTTCATCAAGAAGCCCTCCGCCTGACGTCGAAAAAAACATGCCTCGCGCGGCGAACGTGGAGACTTGCTGGACGTTTCGCCCATTTCCGGCCGTCGCCGACACGGCAGGCTAACGCCGGGGCGCGGGATGGCGTACGTCTGAAAAACGCGTCAAAGGCGGAAGAAATGTCCACCCGAGAGAAGGGGGGAGATGATTACGCCCCGATTCTAGGTGCATAGTCCCAATATAAGTGAGGTTGTTCTACTTGGGGAATCCAGGCTGTTCTGTCCGCGTCTTCAAATTCCACCGGCCGGTCGAACGGGCCATACCGGGACGGCGATCATCGGAAAGGAGAACGCTGGAAAGGCCGGGCGACTCCGAATCCATATCGATCATCGTGACCTTTTCCTTGCCGTATCAGATACAGGTATGTGACAAATAGCTCTGTGCAATACCTCGCCTTCCTTTCAAACGACATTATGGCAGAATTCCTTGGCGTATGACCATGAATATTCATAATATGTAGTTAACTCCGGATAGTACGGAAAAAACGAGCCCTGCCTCACAGATCCATCGAAAATATGGCTGTGCTACGCGGGGAATTCTCCGTCGGTCGATGTACTCGGCCATAGGCAAATAGTACTAGGAGGAAAAAAGCCTATGCTGGGAGCCATCATCGGTGACATGGTGGGCAGTCCTTACGAGTTCCATCCGTGGCAGGGAGCTGCGGAGGCCTTTCCTTTGTTTTCTCCCTGTTCCCTTTTCACGGACGATACGGTGATGACCGTGGCCGTGGCCCGGGGGCTGATGCAGGCCTACGGGCAGGAACAGGCCTGCCGGGAGGCCTTCATCGACGCCATGCACGAATATGGCCGTGCCTACAGCCGGGCGGGCTACGGTCAGCGTTTTTTCCGCTGGATCGTCACAGGCAGTCGCGAGCCGTACAACAGTTTCGGCAACGGTTCGGCCATGCGTGTCTCGCCCGTGGGCTGGGCCTGTGACAGTCTGGAAGAAACGGAGCGTTATGCGGCCCTGAGCGCCTCCGTGACGCATGACCATCCCGAAGGCATCAAGGGGGCCTGCGCCACGGCAGCGGCCATCTTCCTGGCCCGGGACGGTGCCGGGCGGGATGCCATCCGTGACTATGTCTCTTCCCGCTACGGGTATGATCTGGCCCGCAGCCTGGCCGAGATCAGGCCTGCGTACCGTCACAAGGAGAGCTGTCAGGAGTCCGTCCCCGAAGCCATCATCGCCTTTCTGGAAGGCCGTTCCTTCGAGGAGGCCGTACGCAATGCCGTCTGGCTGGGCGGCGACAGCGACACGCAGGCCGCCATCGCCGGGAGCATAGCCGAGGCTTTTTACGGCGGTGTGCCGCAGGAACTGCGGGAGGCGGCGCTGGCCCGCCTCGATGACCGTCTGCGCGGCGATGTGGCTGCCTGGTACCACTGGCTGTCGGAGCACAGGGGCATCCGGCTTGACAGGAAGGCCGATCCTGTTCAGGAACAGAAGACAGCCGTATCCGCAACAGGGAGGGACATCATGGAGACCATGCCGAAAGCCGGGATGACAGGGCAGTGGGAAACGACGGTGGAAGAAGGGCTGCTGGCCGCGCAGGTGGGCAGCGGCGAGGTTCGGGTGCTGGCCACGCCCATGATGATCATGGGCATGGAACGGGCCGCCATGGAAGCTGTGCGTCCCTGCCTGCCCGAAGGCATGACCAGCGTGGGCACCCGTGTGGACATCAGCCACATGGCGCCGACCCCCTGCGGCATGAAGGTGCGCTTTGAGGCGAAGCTGACGGCGGTCTCGACCAACGGGCGCGGCCTGACCTTTGCCGTGGCTGCCTATGACGAAGTAGGCCCCATCGGAGAGGGCACCCACGAGCGCGTGGTGGTGGACAGGGAAAAATTCCAGAGCCGCGCCCAGACCCGCGGCAAGCATGAATAAAATGAAATATTGCGCTATCTTGCTGTGCTGCTTCCTCTGGGGGGCCGTGCCCGTCCTTGCCTCTCCCCTGGGGGCGGACAGTTTCTTCACGGTGGACATCCCCGAGGGCTGGACCATCGAGGCCCAGGACAAGGGCTCCGTGACCATGCTTTCCCCGGATGCCGGCATCATGGTGAGCCTGGTGACGGGCCTCAACGGTACGCGCAGCCGCGCCGACATAGTGGAGGAGTACCGCAAGATGCTGGATGCGCCGGATGTCCGGCCCCGGGCCGATGATGTCTACGAGATGCAGGGCCATGCGGGGAACATCCCCATGCGGGGCGTGCTGGCTCTGGGAGCTGACCGGCATGTGCTCGTCCTGCTGGCCGGGAAGGTGGATGATGCCCAGGCCCAGGCCATCGTGGATTCGCTGGCCCTGAAAAAATAGACTGCTTCCGTACCGCTTCCTGCTGGGGCGGGACAGCGATCGCAGGCGCAGGTGGACTGCTCTTGACGGGCAGGAAAAGACCGTTTGGCTAAAAAGACCGTCGTCCGTGGGATGGCGGTCTTTTTTTATGGCAGGAAGGCCCATGTGCGGCTGGTTCCGTCAGGTGGCGGCCCGTGGGAGAGAGGGCGGCTCGGGCCCGGGGCATGTCTGCTGCTGTCGCCATGTACAGGAGGACGTGACGGGCCTGAGGAAAGGGCCGCAGCGTCTGCGGGACGGGAGCGCGTTGCAGGGATAGGGGAGGCCGCAGGGGCATCAGTGGCCGGAAAAGCCGTTGTCCTGCGGAAAGGCGGCTCCCCGGCCCCTTGTGGGGCGTGTGTAATGGGTATATGCTTCAAAGATTCCGCCTGCCTCTGGCGTGAGCAGGCGCACCGTTTTTACAAGGGATGTTTTCCATGTCGAATCATAGCGAGTACCTGAACAAGGTGTTGTTGAGCCGGGTCTACGACGTGGCCGTCGAGACCCCGCTGGATGAGGCCGTGAGCCTTTCCCGCCGCCTGGGCAACCGCGTGCTGCTCAAGCGGGACGACCTGCAGCCTGTGTTTTCCTTCAAGCTGCGCGGCGCCTACAACAAGATGGCCCGTCTTTCTCCCGAAGAGCTGCGCCGCGGCGTCATCGCCGCCTCGGCCGGCAACCATGCCCAGGGGGTGGCCCTGGCCGCCCGCCGTCTGGGATGCGAAGCCGTCATCGTCATGCCCGTGACCACGCCCGCCATCAAGGTGGATGCCGTGCGCCGTCTGGGCGGACAGGTGGTGCTGTTCGGTGAGTCTTTCAGCGATGCCTGGCGGCATACGCTGGATCTCATCAAGGAGACCGGCTACGTGTTCATTCCGCCTTTTGACGATCCCGATGTCATTGCCGGACAAGGCACCATCGGCATGGAGATCCTGCGTCAGCATCCCGACCCCATTCACGCCATTTTCGTGCCCATCGGCGGGGGCGGACTTGCCGCCGGCGTGGCCGCCTATGTGAAGAACCTGCGGCCCGAGATCCGCGTCATCGGCGTGGAACCCGTGGACTCCGACGCCATGCGCCGTTCCATCATGGCCGGGCATCGTGTGGAGCTCAAGGACGTGGGCCTGTTCGCCGACGGCGTGGCCGTGAAGCTGGTGGGCGAGGAGACCTTCGCCCTTTGCCGCGACCTGCTGGACGACATCATCACCGTGGACACGGACGCCATCTGCGGCGCCATCAAGGATATCTTTGAAGATACCCGCGTGGTGGCCGAACCGGCCGGTGCGCTGGCCCTGGCCGGTCTGCGTGCCTATGCCCGCGCGGGCAACCTGCGCGACACCACCCTGGTGGCCGTGGTCAGCGGCGCCAACATGAATTTCGACCGTCTGAGCCATGTGGCCGAACGGGCGCGCTTCGGTGCCAACCGCGAAGCCCTGCTGGGCGTGACCATCCCCGAGAAGGCGGGCAGCTTCCGCCAGCTGGTGCAGGCCATCAGCAGCCGCAACATCACCGAGCTGTGCACCCGCTTCGCCGACCCGGTCAACGCCCATGTGCTGGTGGGCATCGACATCAAGAACAGCGACGAGGTGGCCTCCGTGCTGGAAGACCTGCGGGCTGCCGGTTTCAGCGCCTGCGACCTTACGGACAACGAGCTGGCCAAGCTGCACCTGCGCCATATGGTGGGCGGCAACGCGCCCCAGGTGCACAACGAGCGCCTGATCCGCTTCTTCTTCCCCGAGCGGCCCGGCGCCCTGCTCAATTTCATGGACGCCATGCGCGTGACCTACAACTTCACCCTGTTCCAGTACCGCTACCACGGGGCGGACTTCGGCCGCGTGCTGCTGGGGGTGGAAGTTCCCGAAGAGCGGCGCGAGGACTTTGAGGAATTCCTGGCCCGCGTCGACCGCATGGGCTACCCGCATGTGGATGAGACCGACAACCCGGCCTACAAGATGTTCCTGGGCTGGCATCACGACAACTAACTGATGCCGGTCTGCACGGACAGACCATGATGCTTGTCGGGAGGCCGCTCCTTCGGGGGCGGCCTCCTGCTGTTCACAGGCCCCGGAGATCCCGGCGGCAACAAGGAGAGCGCGGGAGGGCTGAGAGAGACCCGGCAGCATGGCTCCTTTGCGGACTATCCTGATGCCTGCATCGTCCCTCCCCGGGCCGGGGGAGCTTTCTCCGCCTGTCCCTGCCTTCCGGGCCGTCGTCATTGACAAGCCGGGACAGTTGGCCGAACATGGACAAAACCGGTATCGTCAACTTTTTACCGTCTGGCAGGACGCTATGATTCGTATTCAGGAAATTCTCGACAAGGTGGCGGCCAACAACCATGATGCCAATCTGGAGCTGATCCAGAAGGCCTATGTGTTCGCCGCCACAGCTCACGCGGGGCAGACGCGCCTTTCGGGCGAGCCCTATCTGTCCCATCCGCTGGCCGTGGCCTATACCCTGGCCGACATGGGCTTTGACGAGCCCACGGTGGCGGCGGGCCTGCTGCACGATACGGTGGAAGACACCGGCACCACCATCGAAGAGATCGACGACAAGTTCGGCGAAGACGTGGCCGACATCGTGGACGGTGTCACCAAGATCAGCATGATCGTCTTCGAGAACAAGGAAGAGGCGCAGGCCGAGAACATCCGCAAGATGATCCTGGCCATGAGCCACGACATGCGCGTGCTGATGGTCAAACTGGCCGACCGCCTGCACAACATGAGCACCCTTGATTTCCAGAAGCCCCACAAGCAGCGCCGCATCGCCCAGGAGACCATGGACATCTACGCGCCCCTGGCCAACCGTCTGGGCCTGTACCTGCTCAAGCGCCAGCTGGAGGACCTGAGCTTCAAATACCTGCGGCCGGACATCTACAACCAGATCGACCACTGGCTGGACGCGCATCAGGTGGTGGAAAAGCAGATCATCGAAAAGGTGGTCTCCCTCATCCAGGATCTGCTGGCTTCCAACGGTCTGGAAGGGCAGGTCTACGGGCGCATCAAGCACAAGTACAGCATCTACAAAAAGATGCAGTCCCAGTCCCTGACCCTGGACGAGATGCACGACATCATGGCCTTCCGCGTGCTGGTCAAGGACATCCGCGACTGTTACGCGGTGCTCGGTCTGGTGCACTCGCAGTGGAAGCCGGTGCACGGGCGCTTCAAGGACTATATCTCCATGCCCAAGGCCAACGGCTACCAGAGCCTGCATACCACGGTCATCGGGCCCGAGGGCGAGCGCATCGAGATCCAGATCCGTACCGAAGAGATGCACCGGCAGGCCGAACACGGTGTGGCCGCGCACTGGCTGTACAAGGAAAAGGGCCGGGTCAACTCCAAGGACCTGGAACAGTTCTCCTGGCTGCGCGAGATCTTCGAGCGCCAGGGCGACGAAGCGGACTCGCGCGAGTTCATGCATTCGCTCAAGCTGGACCTGTTCAAGGACGAGGTCTACGTCTATACCCCTGCCGGTGATGTGAAGGAACTGCCCGAAGGCGCCACGCCGCTGGACTTCGCCTTCCACATCCACAGCAAGGTGGGCCATCATTGCGCCGGGGCCAAGATCAACGGCCGCCTCATGCCGCTGGGCACGCCGCTCAAGAACGGCGACATCGTGGAGATCATCACCGATCCTTCGCGCAACCCCAATCGCGACTGGCTCAAGATCGTCAAGACGGCCCGCGCCCGCAGCCGCATCCAGCGCTACCTGCGTACCGAGGAACGCGCCCATGCCCTGGCCCTGGGCCGCGACATGCTGGAAAAGGAAGGCCGCAAGGTCAACCTCAATGTGGCGCGCGCCCTGAAGGACGGCCAGCTGGCCATCGTGGCCCAGGAGATGAACTTCGAGAACGTGGACGAGCTGGTGGCCTCGGTGGGCTATGCGCATATCACGCCGCGCCGTGTGCTCAACAAGCTCTATGCCGTCCTGCATCCCGATAATGCCGCAGCCGCGGAACCGGCCACGCCCACCATCAAGGAAAGCAAGGAAGCCGCCAAGCGCAAGAGCGACGGCGTGGGCATCTCCGGCTGTGACGGCGTGCTCATGCGTTTTGCCAAGTGCTGCAACCCGGTGCCGGGGGACCCCATCATCGGTTACATCAGCCGCGGCATGGGCGTCACCGTCCACCGTGCGGACTGTCCCAATGTGGCCAATATGGAGCCGGAGCGCCTCATCTCCGTGCATTGGGACGGCGAGGAGGAAAAGCCCTACGAGGCCGGCATCTTCATCCTGGCCCAGAACCGCAGCGGCGTGCTGGCGGGCATCGCCCAGCTCCTGGCCCTGCAGGGCATCAACATCACGGCGCTGTCTTCGCGGGCGCTGGTGGACGGCCGGGCCGAACTGCGCCTGACCGTGGAAGTGTGCAACGCCACCCAGCTCTATGATGTCATCGAGGCCATCCGCGGCCAGTCCGGCATCCTCGAAGTGGTGCGCGACACCGAAGAAGCCTAGCCCATCCCGCCCGGCTGCCGTGGCGCAGCCTTTCAGTGAACATACGCAGGGGACACCGCAAGGTGTCCCCTTTTTCGTGGGCCATCCCGCGACAGTTTTGGGCAACTATTTGCCAGGAACAGGTCTGTACCCGGCAGCCGGGTCGGCGTATCCCGGTAAGCACAGGACAAAGGTCCGTTGCCCGGACGGGATCTGCCGGAAAAGGGCGGAGCCTTCCGGCCTGCATCGGCGGGGAGCAGGAGGCATCTTTGCGTTCCCCGCTATGCGGCGGCGGGCCGTCTTTCTCATGCCGGGGCATCCGGCACAACCGTTGAAGATATCGTGGGGAACACCATGGACAGGATGCAGAAAGCGGAAGCGTACAGGAAGGAATTGGGCAAGACGGGGGCCCCGGCACTGGCCGGGACGGATCCCGAACTGGCGGCTATCCGGGAGCGCCTGGAATATGGCGAGATCGCCGGACAGGGCTGCCTGGATGCGCGTCAGCGCCGCCTCATCACCCTGGTCGCCCTGGCCGCCATCCAGACGCCGGAGGGGATAGGGGAGGAGACACGGGCCGCCCTGCATCAGGGCGTGCGTCCCGAAGAGATCCGCGAGGCCCTGTACCAGTGCGCGCCCTATATCGGCTTCCCGCGGACGGAGGCGGCTCTGCGCCATGCGGATGCCGCCCTGGAGGCCGCCGGTATCGCCCTGCCCCTGCCTGAAGGCGGCACGGTGAGCGAAGAAGATCGCTTTGAAAAAGGCCTTGCCGTACAGACCGGTATTTTCGGGGATGCCATCAGCAAGATGCACGCTTCGGCCCCTGAAGGACAGCGGGAGATCCTCGTCCGGCATCTTTCCGCGTTCTGCTTCGGCGACATCTATACGCGCACGGGGCTTGATCTGCCGCTGCGGGAGCTGCTGACCTTCTGCATCATCAGCGCGCTGGGCGGCTGTGAGGCCCAGGTCAAGGCCCATGTGCAGGGCAATGCCGCCGTGGGCAACGGCAAGCAGCTGCTGGTGGATGCCCTGCTGCAGATGCTGCCCTGCATCGGCTTCCCCCGCACGCTCAACGCCCTTGCCTGCGTCAACAGCGTGCTACCGGAGGCCTAGAGCACCGGGCAGGAGGATAGTGTCCCCGCGCGCCCCGGCTGTGTTCCTGTTGCCGGGGCATGCGGGAATGACGGGATGGTCTTGAGGTCAGGAAGGGCGCGGCCCTACGAGGACGGGCCGCACCGGCGCGGAACAGGACCGGCCCGCAGGCGGATGACGCGGACGTATCCTAAAGGCCGCCCGCCCCGGCTTCGCCCAGAGGCGCAAGCGTGCGTTTCCGCTGGATGTCCCGGTGGGGCGGTTCGCCGAACATGCGTTTGTACTCCCTGCTGAACTGGGTCACGCTCTCATAGCCTACGGAAAGGGCCGCCGAGGCCGCGCGCATGTCTTCCATGAGCATCAGGCGCTGGGCCTCGTGCAGCCTGAGCTGTTTGAGGTATTGCAGGGGGCTCAGGCCGGTGACGGTCTTGAAATGACGATGGAGCGTGGACAGGGACATGCCCACCTGCCGTGCCAGGCTCTCCATGCGTACCGGGGCCCCCAGATCCCGGCGCAGGATGGAGACGGCCTGCAAGACCTGGCTGTTCTGCGAGCCCTGGGCATAGAGCCCGCGCAGCACATGGCCCAGAGGCCCGATCAGCAGCAGATAGTGCAGCTCCTGCAGGATCATGGGGGCGCGGATGGCGATCTGCTCCGGCTTGTCCAACAGCTCGGCCAGGCGCAGCACCGCTTCCAGGAATTCCGGTTCGGCATCCGCCACGGCGACGCCGGGACCGTCTTCCTGCGGCGTTTTGCCCGCAGGCCGCATCCTGAGCATGAGGTCCGTCAGGATCTGCCTGTCCAGATAGAAGAAGAGGGAGAGGAAAGGCTGTCCGGGAGCCGTATCGAAAAAGGAAGACGAGCTGGGCATGTCGATGCCGGAGACCAGGAACTGGCCCCGCCGGAAGACGAATTCCTGCGAGCCGATGAGCGAGCGTTTGCTTCCCTGGACGATGACGGACACCAGCGGTCTTTCGAAGCAGCGGTCAGGTGCGGGCGGGTCCTCCCGCCGGACGAGCACCAGACCGTCGATGGGGCTGGGGCGGATCTCCGGGGCGGGGAGGTGCCGCATCAGGATGTCTTTCAGGGCGGCAAGGATATCTTCTTTGATGGACAGGGCTGAGGATGCCATGAGGACCTCCGGTTCGGGCTGCCTGTCCAGTGTAACCAAAAGACGGCAGGGAGAGAAGACGCCGCCAGTGGCGTCCGCGGGCAGACGGCACGACTGTGCAAGAGCGCCGGAGGGGATGTGTTTCCCCAGCCTCAGGAAGGCTCTGTCTTTGCCCTGCTGACGGGACAGGCACGGGGAGCGGTAGCGGTACACGGCGCAGTCCGTCCGCGGCTGCCCGGCAGTGTGGCCGCACCTCCGGCGATACCGCCCGGGCGTGACATATAACGATCAACAAAAGGAAACGACCATGCAGGAAAACAGGGGGCCTTTCGCCCAGGGCGGTGCCAACACGGCCTATGCCCGCTACTTTGTCGGCAACAGTTACCTGAACATGCTTTCCACCGAAGGGGTCGTCATCGGTAACGTGACCTTCGAACCGGGATGCCGCAACAACTGGCATATCCATGAGGCCGCCAGCGGCGGCGGGCAGATACTGCTCTGCACCTCCGGGCGCGGCTGGTATCAGGAGTGGGGCAAGCCCGCACGCGAACTGCACGCGGGCGACGTGGTCCACATCCCCGCCGGGGTCAAGCACTGGCACGGCGCGGCCAGGGACAGCTGGTTCGTGCATCTGGCCGTGGAAGTCCCCGGTGAGGGCTGCCGCTCCCAGTGGCTGGAGCCTGTCAGCGAAGAGGAGTATGCCCGTCTGCCCTAGGCAGGAGCATCTTGCATCCGGTGCCCACGGCGCCGGATGAGCCTGCCGGCAGCCGCCGGAAAAAGGAGGCCGCCGCTGTTCCTGCAAAAACAGCGGCGGCGGAGTGCGCGCGGGAAGGAGAAGCACGCGCGGGAAAGGGGCGGATGGCCCGCCCCGGGAGGACTAGAAGCTGTAGGCGAAGATCAGCTGGGCCTTCCAGGCATCCTGCTTGGACCAGTTACGATCGCTGACGTAGCTCTTGTCCCAGGTGTCCTTGTCCATCATGTTGATGATGTAGCCGAGCTCGAGATTGGCTTCCAGGTTCTCGTAGATCTGCCAGGAGTTGACCAGGTTGAGTTCCAGCAGACCGTCGTTGGTGGTCAGATAGGGACCGTCCTGGGCGGCGGTGGTGTCGTCCCAGGCCACGGCGGAACCCATGTATTTGACCATGGAGGGGCTGTTGGTGCCGCCCCAGTAGGCCACACGGAAGGTGTGCTTGAGGTCTTCCACAAAGCTCACGTCCGCGATCTGCAGGCCCACGCCCCAGGTACCGGCGTAGGTCAGATTGTTGTCGTAGAAGTTGTAGCCGGTGCCCCAGGCCAGGTTGCCGTCGCCCATGAAGGACGTGAAGTTGCCCGCGCCGGCGATGGAGGGCAGGCGCTCGGAACCGTTCTTGACGTTGCCGTCGTCACCGGAGGCATACCAGCCGAAGATGCCGGGGGTGCCCCAGTCCATCTTGTATTCCACCAGGGCCTTGACCAGCCAGCCTTCACGCTTGCTGCTGCCCAGGACAGATTCCACACCGCGCTTGAGCACGTCGTAACGGCCCATGGCTTCCACATAGCCGTAGTTGATGTCGAATTCGATGTTCAGGGGATCGAAGGCCGTGATGGCCACGGGCAGGCCGGCCCAGAACATGGAGCCGTAGGCCTTGCTGGTATTGCCGAGGGCGAGGCCGTTCATACCGGGATAATAGCCGGGCAGGGTCACGCCGAGCGCGCCGTCGGCGGTATCCACGCCGCCTTCATTGAAGCGGGCGTTCTTGCCCTGCATGCCGTACATGGCCCAGGGGGTCAGTTCCACACCGTCGAACTTCAGGGGCAGCATGAGCGCGAAGAGATCCATGTTGTCCAGATAGTTGTTGTAGCCGTTGCCGTAAGGTTCGTTATCGGCATTGGTACCGGTGTAGTTGTCGTTGAGCGGGCGCATCCAGAGGGCGGTCAGGCCCACATTGTCGTTGAACTGGTAGCTGGCGACCAGGGCGGCGGCGTCACCGTCCATGATGGCGGAACCGCCGGCCACGTTGGGCATGGCCACGGCCTGCAGGCCCATGCGGAGCTTGAGGTCGGTATTGGGCACCATCCAGTCGATGTAGGCGTTCTTGACCTTCACCACCTTGCCGTCGGCACCCATGGCGCCGCCGCTTTCGGCATTGCCCCACATCTGGTCGCCGATCTCGAAGAACACCGTACCGGACAGGGATTCGGAGGCCACGGCATCCAGCTGCAGGCGGACGCGCTGACCGGCGTTGAAGGTATCCTCGTGATGGCGTTTCTTGTTGTCCACATCCTTGATAAGGCTGCCGTCACCAAGACCAAAGCCCACCAGCCATTCGCCGGAGGCTTTGAAATCGATGGCTTTGGCGCCGCTGGCGGCACCCAGGAGCATGCCGGCAGCCAGCATGAGGGTAAGAATTTTTTTCATGACCTTCTTCCTTACTGTTTGAGGTTCACATCCATCAGGCAACAGCGGCGCCCCCCGACGCCACGGCCGCCCGGGCCGTATTCCGCGCCTTGGCGCGGGCCTTTTTGTCCTTGCAGCGGCAGTTGGGGCAGGTGCCCTTGCAAACATGCTTTGCCTTTTCAGGGACAATGAGGACCTTGTTGCCGCTCGTCGCCAGCTCGAAGCCGCGGGAGCCTTTGTAGTGGATGCGCTGCGGCGCGATGGAAGGCTGGGACGCACCGCGCAGGGCGGCGGCCGCCGCCGGCTGGATGCGGGTCACATGGCGCACATCGATGAAGAATTTGTTGCAGTCGTTGCTGTGGCAGCGCATAAGGTTCAGGATGGCACGGGCCTGTTCCAGATCCAGATCCTCGCCGGTGGCGATGTGCAGGTTGTTGGCACTGCGGCGGAAAGAGATCCGGGTCTGGGGAAGGTTTTCCAATCTCGGCATGGTGGCTCCTGTGGTAATGTGTTTTGTTGGGGCAAACATGCCATGATTGAAAATTGATGTCAACGGAATTGAAAGTTGTTTTCAATTTATTTTGCCTTTGAAAAATAAAAAGACAATCATCTCAAAAAGGTAGCGAACCCGTGCCGGCCTATCTCTGCGTATGACTCAAAACAGGGCCAGCATCGATCCCGGACTGCGTGCCCCTGCCGGTCAGCAGGGAAGAAAAGCGGCGGTACGGGATTTGCGATACTTTTTTTAAAGGAACCGCAGCATTGCTTGCCTGCCGCCGCAGATCACGTCAACGCCGGTTCAGGATCGGGGGGACCGGCGGGGATCCTGCGTGCGGATATCTCGAAAAATCTTTTATTTTGCGCTATGGTGCGCGCACAGGAAGGCCTCTGGAGAAGATCATGACGACAGCCACAAGCCGATATTTTGCCCTGCTGGCCCTGACGGCCGCCCTGTGGGGCGCCCAGCCGCTGCTGGTCAAGATCACCATGCGGGAGCTGAACCCGTCCACCATGACCGCAGTGCGTTATCTGCTCATGAGCATCACCTTTTTCGCGCTCATGCGCTGGCGGGGGCTGCCGCTCCTGCCGCCGCTGCGCCTGATGCCGGCCCTGCTGCTCATGGGCATCACCGGTGTGGCGCTCAACAATATCGCCCAGTTCACCGGTCTGCAGCTCTCCACGGTCAGCAATGCCACTCTCATCGCCACGACCACTCCGGCCGTGACGGCACTGGTGGCCCTGATCTTCCTGCGCGAGCGCCTGCTGCCCATCGAACTGCTGGGGATCCTGATTTCCGTGGCCGGGGCGCTGTTCCTCGTCAGCAAGGGACAGATAGACGTATTGCTGCATATCTCCTTCAACAAGGGGGATCTGCTGTTCTTCACCGCCCAGCTGGGCTGGGCCGTCTATTCCCTGACGGGCTTCCGCGTCATGCGCCATCTTCCGCCCCTGACGACCACGGCCTGGGCCGGGCTGTTCGGGACGGCGGGCACCTTCATCTACGCCGCGCTGACCGGCCAGCTGGACGTGCACAGCGTGGGCGGCACGACCCTGGCCTGTATGGTCTATATCGTCTGGATCGGCGGCGTGTGCGCCATGATCTTCTGGAACATGGGGGTCAAGGTGGTGGGGGCAGGGCAGGCGGCCATCTTCCTCAACATTATGCCGCTGGTGGGCGTTGTTTTGGGCGTGACCCTGCTGGGAGAGGACTTTGCTTTCCGCGAGGCCTTCGGCGCCGTGGGCATCCTGGGCGGGGTGTACATCCTGACGCACAGCCGCCAGATCATGCGGCGCATGGACCAGCGTTTGATCCGGCGTGCCCGGGAGCTGGCGGCCGCCCGCCGGCAGGCTGCGGAAAAGGAATCCCGCCGGGACTGAGACTGGCGGGATGGCATCTATCAAGAGACGGGCTGCCGCTATGAAAGAGACTGAACACAAAAGACACCGGCTTGCGGATCTGCTTCTGGTCCTGCTGGCCGCGCTGTTCTGCTGGTGTGCCCTGCAGGGGACGCTGGACCTCAATCCCCAGGGCATCGGCATGGACAGCGACCTGCAGAACTACGCGCAGATCATGGAAGCCGGGGAATGCCCCGCGGCCTTTGCCCGTGACCCGGTGGCGTCTTTTTTCCCGCAGGATCCGGGCGTGCCCAATCTGCTGACGGCCCTGGCGGGTCTGCTCCCCGACGGGGACAATGCGGCCACGGACATGCTGCGTGTGGGCGCGCTGGGCGTCTTTTTGCACTTCCTTGCCTATTACATCCTGGGGCGCTGCCTGTTCCGCAGCCCCTCTCTGGCGGCCCTGCTCTCGATCCTGATGAGCATTGCCGTGCACTGGTCGTTCGGCACCTTCTGGGGCAGCATGCGCTCGGATCCGGTGCCGCGCATCTTCTATGCCGATCTCTGGCCCTTCCTTCTGCTGCTGGCCTGTGCGGCCGTCAAACGCCCTTCGCTGCAGCCTGTGGTCATGTTCCTGTCAGGCTGTGCCATGCTGGTGCATACGGTCAGCGCCCTCATGGGCGGAGCCATGTTCTTCATGGCCTTTTTCCTGCTCTGGCGGGACAGGGGACTGTGGCGCCACGCGGGCCTGAGCCTGCTGAATATGTTGAGCTTCGCAGGTCCCGTTGTTATATATCTGAAAGTTTTTCTCGCGGATACACCAGCACCGCCGGTCGAGTATGCCGGGCTTTTTGCCGAGGTGCGCGCCCTGCGTTACAACAAGGACTGGCATGATGTCTGGCAGAGCCTTGCGGACATATTGCGTTATTATACCTTCCCCGTCCCGCTGTTCCCCGCGGCAACCGTAGCAGCCGCCATACTGTTCAAAAAAAGACAGCAGCTGGCCGGGCCGGTGCGCACCCTGCTGCGGCTCATGCCGGGCATGGTGCTGGGCATCGCGGGCGGCTGTGTGCTCTGCGCCCTGGAGATGTGGCTGGCCCGCCATCTGGGGCGGCAGAACATGAGCCAGGAGATCCTGAGGGGCACGCGCTTTTTGGTGCCGCTTTCCTGGCTGCTGCTGACCTGTCTTTTGTCCCTGTACTGGCAGGGCGTAGCCCCCCTGCTGCGCCGTGGCATCGTCACCCTGCTGGCTGTCGTCCTGCTGTCGCTGGGGCAGGGCAAACAGGTGGTGGCGGCCCGGCATGCCCTGGCGGACATGACCGGTCTGGGCTGGCTGGATACGGAAGAGGCCCGGCAGATCAAGGCGCATTCCCTGGGATTGCGGGATGCCCTGCAGGCCCTGCGCGCGCAGGTGGGACCGGAAGAGCTGGTTTTCACTGACGGAGACTGCATGGCCGTGCGCTTTGCTGCCCGCATGCCCATGCTGCCCGTACACAAGGACGGGAACGTCATCTATTATGCCGCCGACCCGGATATGGCCCGGCGCTGGCTGGCCATGCAACACCGCATGGCGGCCCATGTCACCGGCTATATGGAGGTCTGGCGTACGGAGCAGGCCGCGTTGCTGCTGACGCGCCATGTGGAGCACAAAGCCCTGTTGCTGCGTTACGGTGCCCTGCTTTTTGAGAATGAAGACTGGCTGTTGCTGCGGCGTTCGCCGGTAGCGGCGGACGCCGCAGCACAGGTCACGAGGAGCGGATATGCAGACTGAGAAGAAAGGCAACAGGATCGCGGTCCTGATCCCCTGCTATAACGAGGCGCTGACCATCGGGAACGTGGTCAGGGATTACCGTCAGGCCCTGCCGGATGCCGATATCTATGTCTATGACAACAATTCCACCGACGAAACGGCCCGTCTTGCCCGTGAGGCCGGTGCCATCGTGCGCCCCGAGCCCCGTCAGGGCAAGGGCAACGTGGTGCGGACCATGTTCCGTGACATCGAGGCGGACTGTTATCTGATGGAGGACGGGGACGACACCTATCCGGCTTCGCAGGCGGCGGCCCTGTGCGCGCCCGTGCTGGAAGGACGTGCGGACATGGTCATCGGCGACCGGCTGTCCTCCACCTACTTCACGGAAAACAAGCGCCCATTCCACAACTGCGGCAATATGCTGGTGCGCCGCTGCATCAACATGTTCTGGAAGCGCGGCCGGCAGATCGAGGACGTCATGACGGGCATGCGGGCCATGTCGCCCCTGTTCGTCAAATCCTTCCCCATCCTTTCGCAGGGCTTCGAGATAGAGACGGAGATGACCATCTTTTCCCTGGCCAACAACTTCCGCATCGCTTCCATGCCCATCCAGTACCGCGACCGGCCGGAAGGGAGTTTTTCCAAGCTGAGCACGTTCCGGGACGGCTTCCGCGTCCTGAAGACCATCGCCGTCCTGTTCAAGGATTACCGTCCCCTGCTGGTCTTCTGGTCGGTGGCCTGTCTGCTGGCCCTGCTTTCTCTGGGGCTGTTCCTGCCTGTGCTGGGCGAATACATGTCCAGCGGGCTCGTACCCCGCTTCCCGACCCTGATCGTGTCCGGCTTCTGCATGCTGGCGGCTTTGCTGAGCTTTGTTGCCGGCCTGACCCTGGACTGCCAGCGCAAGCGGGCCCGGCAGGCCTTCGAGATCCAGCTCAATGTGCTGTCATTGCTGCTGCGGCAGGGCAGGACAGGCATGCCCTCCGGCGGGAACAGGCCGGAGCAAGACCCTCAGGCGTAAATGAAGAAAGCCGGGCAACAGCCCGGCTTTTTCCATTTGGGACAACGCTGGAAAGGACGCAGCGAAAAGGCTGGGGAGCTTCCCTGCCCGGTCAGCTGAGGGCCTTGCGCTTCATGATGTAGTTCCAGATCATGACCACCCCCGTGGCCACGACCTTGGCCAGCATGTAGTGCAGGGCCAGCTTGTCCACCAGCAGCCACATGCAGACCTGATTGATGCCCAGACCGGCCAGGCTCGATCCCACGAAGACCACCTGCCGGGCAAAGCTGCGTGCCGCCTGATGGAAGACGAAGAACACGCAAAGGTAGTAATTGACGATGACGGCCACGATGAAGGCCCAGGCGGACGACCAGAGGTAATGGACGTCCAGCACGCTGGTCAGCAGGAACAGCAGGCCGTAGTCCACCAGAAAGGTCAGACCGCCCACGATGCAGAAGCGGAAAAATTCCGCGCCACGGCTGGCAAGGGACATAAAGACTCCTTTGGGATTGGGCTGCCCTGACTTAGCCTGTTCCCCGCCGGGGCGCAAGCCGGATGGGCAGGTATGCGGCAAAGGGGCGAGGGCTGGCCGCTATGGTGCGTGCGCGACAGGGCACGGCATGTACGCCGGTAGGGCGGAGCAATATGCCGGAACGCGGAGGACGCCGCGAACTGTCAGACATCACACGCCGCACGACGCGCAGCGCGGAGGGGAGGGCACTCCCGTCCGCGCTGCTTCTTGTTCCGTCGTCCCCTGTAACCGGGGACGATGTTTTCTGGTCTTGCGTATGGTTTGTGAACGCCAATGTCGTCAGGGACGTAGGGGGACTTCTTCAGCTCCCTCCGGCCCGGCGGGACGGAGCTGCCCCTTGTCCAGCAGGAAGAGGGGGGCGGAGGGCTGGACCTCCCGCAGCAGGGCCGCCGTATGGGGATGGCAGGTGAAAAAGAGGATCTGCTGCCGGGGGCCGTATCTTCCCTGGCTGAGGTCCCCCAGGATACGGGCCGTGCGCCGTGCCCGGCCGGGATCGAAGTCCACCAGCACATCGTCCATGATGACCGGCAGGGGGCTGGCCTGTGCCGCGTGATCCTGGATGTAGGCCAGACGCAGGGCCAGATAAAGCTGCTCCTGGGTGCCCCGGCTCAGCTGCTCCGGGCTGACGGGCTCGCCCTGCGGCGGCATGACCCGCAGGCTGGAATCGCCCACGACGGCGCCCACGTCCTGCCAGGCACCGGCGGTGATGTCCCGGAATATGGCCGCGGCCCGACGGATGACACGGGGCTGGCGTTCCTTCTCAAAGGCCAGTTTTGCCCGGTGGAGCAGAGCATGGGCCAGACGCAGGCGGCACCAGGCACGGGCCTGCCGCTGCAGCTCTTCCCGCTGGTCGGCTTCCTGCTGCAACAGGTCGGCCAGGGTCCCGTCCTGCCGCATGGCCTCCACGCGCACACCTAGAGCGGCGACTTCTTCCGCCAGCGCGTCCTCTTCCTGGCGCAATCCTTCCAGAAGATGCTGCTGCCCTGCGCAGGCCTGTTCCTCTTCCTCCCGGGCCTCTTCCCGGAAAGAAGCCAAAAACGCTTCCAGCGGCTGCGTCCCGGCCACCAGGCGCAGGCTGTCTTCCAGCAGCAGGCGACGCTGCTCCGTCCGGTGCCGTTCTTCCAGCAGGGCGGCCGTTTGCAAAAAATCCCCGTCGTCCCGGGCTCCGCCCTGATGCAGCAGGGCCGCCAGATCGGTACGGATGTTGTCCAGATCGCTTGCCGCACGGCGGCAGGCCGTTTCCTGCTCATCCAGCAGCTGGCGCAGGCGGGCCTGCTCTGCGGCACGGTGGCGGGCGTCCTCCGCCGCCTCGCCCAGTATTTCCAGATGCCGGAGCCAGTCGGCATCCTGCGGCGGCTCGGGGCGTCCCGTCTCTTCCAGCAGGGCGGCCAGCGGTGCCCGCAGGGCTTCTGTTTCGCCGTGCAGACGTTGCAGGCGTGAATCTTCCTGTTGCAGCTCTTCTTCGAGGCGCAAACAGCTCTCCATACCGTCCAGGGCCGCGCGGACGGTCCCCGGCGTCAGGTCTTCCGGCAGGCCCAGCGAATGCAGGCCGCCGGTCCAGGCGGTCCGGGCCGTCTCCAGCCGGAGGGCCGCTTCCTGCGTGCGGCAACGGCTGTCCTCCAGTACCTTGCGGCAGCGTTCCAGCAGCCCGGCACTGGTCGCGGCCTCGGCAGCGGCCTGCGAATGTCCGGCACGGGCCACTTCCGCTTCCCGGCAAAGGGCAAGGCCGCGGCGGACAGCCTCCGGCAGGCTGGGGCAGGCGGCATCGGGAGGGAGCAGGGCCAGCAGGTCGCGCAAGGCCTGTTCCGTCTGCTGCAGGGAAGAGGTCGCATGCCCGGCATCGTCCCCGGCTGCGCGCAGTGCCTCCGCCAGTGCGGTGGCGGTGGCTGCCCGCTCGAAAAGCAGCCCTGCCGCTGCCGGGGCAAAGGCCGTCGCCGTGGCTGCGGGCAGCATGGTCTGCCAGCGGTTCTCCCCGTCCTGTATGGCGGCAAGGAGTTCCTGCTCCTGTTCGGCCAGTCGGGCCAGCGTTTGCCTGACGCGCCTCAATTCCTGCCGCAGGCTGTCGTGTTCCTGCAGGAGCTGATCCAGCTGGCGGCGCGCGGCCTGCTGTTTTTCCAGACAGCTTTCCAGTTCATCGGCATCCGGGATGTCGTTGTTCATGGTGCGCGGCAGGGGCAGACGGGCAAGGCGGTGCTGCTGTTCCCGCAGGCGTCCTGTACTTTCTTCCAGCAGCTGCCGGATGCGCGCCGCTTCTTCCCGGCGATGGCGTTCCGCCTTCCCGGCATGGGGCAGGCCGCCTGCCAGCAGGGCAAGACCGCAGACCGCTGCCAGCCCGCCTGCCCAGGGCGAGGTCGCCAGCCCGGGCCAGGGGAGCAGCTCCGGGGCCCACTGTCCGGCCAGCAGAAGGACCAGGCCGGGGAGCAGGAGCACGATGCCCATGCAGAGCAGAGGCAGGCTGCCGCCTGTCAGAGGACGCTCCAGCTGTTGGGCCTGTTGTGAAAGCCCTTCCTGCCGGACCGTCTCGGCGGCGATCCCGGAGCGGAGCGTACGGCAATGCCGCACGGCGGCAGCAAAACGATCCAGGGCTTCCTGCTCCAGGGCCGGATGCCGGTCGATGGCCTGGACAAGGGCCGTCTCGCGCTGTTGCAGCTTGTCCTGCTCCTGCCGTGCGTGGTCCTGCTGTTCCCGCAGGCTGCGCAAGCGCTCTGCCAGATGGTCGAGGCGGGAGGCCAGCGAGAGGGCCTCGTCCTTGTGGCGGAGCAGCCGCTCCGGCCCGGCAAGGTCGTTTTCGTCCAGGCGCAGCGGCGCGCAGGCGCGTGAAAAGGCTTCCCGGGCCCGTTGCTGCCGTCGCTGCCAGCGGGGGAGGTCTCCCTGCTTTTCCTGCCAGTTTTCCAGAAGGCGTTGCAGGTGGCGTTGTTGGCCGCCGTCCAGAGGCGGCTGGCGGTCGGGCAGGGCCTCCAGACGTTGCAGGTGTGCCTGGTGGGTCTCCTCAGCCTGTGCCAGCGCGGCGGCGGCCTCGTCTTCCCGCTGGCGGGCCATCTGCAGGGCCGTCGTACAGGTCGCCAGTGTGGCGGCCTGCCGTTCCACTTCCTCCCGGCCGAAGACAGAGCGGTCCGTGGCACGGATGCGGGCGCAATCCCAGTCAGGGCCCAGACGGGAAAGCTCTTCCTGCAGACGGCGGGCGATCTGTTCCTTGCGCAGACGCGCCAGCGGCAGATCGGTCAGGGCTTGCCGGTAGGTGGAGGTCTGTTCCGTCAGGGCGCGCAGACGGGGCAGGGCCGCCACAAGGGCCTGATCCGGGCACAGCTCCCGGAGCCGTTCGCGTGTGCGCGCGCACTGTTCCCGAAGGCCCTGCAGGGCACGCTGCCCTTCCTCCTCCCGTTCGCGCAGACGGGCCAGACGCTCGCGCCCCTGCGGCGGGAAATCCTGCGGCAGGCCGGAAAGGCGCTCCAGACGCATCCCCAGCAGATGCCATTCCCGCCACTGCTCCCAGACCGAGAGGCGCCGTTCCGTACGGCGCAGGGCGGTCTCCAGCTCCGTCTTGCGGCGGCGGAGGTCTTCCAGATCCTGTTTGCGCTGCTGCCACTGGGCGCACAGGGCGTCGTAGCTGCCGCTCCGGGCGTCGGCCTGACGGATGCGGGCCCGCAGCTCCTGCCAGCAGCCTGCCTGGACGTTGAGGGGCAGCTTGCGGCCCTGCGGGCGATAAATGGCGTCGGCCTGCTGTTGCAGGGCGCGCAGCACATCGGCCGGGGAACGCAGGCCCGTGCCGAAGCTGGCCCCGTAGAGGGCGTGGCGCACGGCCTCGTCGTCCAGGCTCTCGAAGCGCTGCAATTCCCCCAGGCTGAAGCCGAAAACGTTGCTGTAGACCTGACGATCGATGCCCCGGAAGAGTTGCTCCAGCAGGCTTTCCGGCACAGGGGCCCCGTCGGGGCCGGTGAGCTGCAAACGGCCGCTGCCCGGGCCGGGGCGGCGATGCAGATGCAGCAGGCCGTGGAGGCCGCTTTCCAGCGTCAGGCTGCCCCCGGCCTGTCCGCCGCGCAGGGGCTGGCCGGCCTGCCGTTCCTTGCGCCCGGAGGGATAGCCGGTGAGCATGACCCGCAGGAAGGCCAGACAGGTGGACTTGCCGGCTTCGTTGTCGCCCAGAAAAATGTTGATGCCCGGGCCGAGGTCCTCGGCGCCCGTTTGGGCAAGGATGCCGAAGCCGTCTGCGTGGAACGAGAGCAGGCGCATCACTTCCCCTCCAGCATGTCCAGGCAGAGATAGCGGGCTTCGTCCAGCAGGTCCTGGAGATCTTCCCCTTCCGGCATGTCGAGCATCCCGGCGGGGCAGTGCCGGAACAGGGGCGCCAGCTCCTCTTCGGCAAAGGCGGTCAGCGCTTCGGGCTGCTGCTCGAGCCCTTCCGCCAGACGCAGGGCCTCACCCAGCAGATCCTGGCGTTGCAGGCAGGCGGCCATATCCACAGCGGGGGCCGTCTCCACGCACAGATCCTTGATATGGACAGGCAGAGGCAGGGGAGCCTGATGCAGGCGCTCCCGCAGGTCGCGGCAGGTCTCCGGACGGCGCAGCAGGCTGTCCAGCGGGGTGCGCCCCTGCAGGCACAGGCGCACGACCATGAGCGTGCAGGATGCGTCAGCGCTTTCCGTGACCGTGGTCAGGGCCTCCAGCAGCCTGTCCTCCACGGCGTCGAGCTGTTCCACGGCGTCCAGAGCTATGATCGGACGCTGCCATTGTACCGGCCCCAGCGGCAGGAATTCTTCCCGGCAGGAGAAAGCACCGTCGCAGGCCTCGGCAGTGACCAGCAGGCAGCCGCGCGGGCCGCCTTCATTGATGTGGAGTCCCTGGGTATTGCCGGGATAGGCGATGAAGGGATGGCGCGCCAGAATGCGGCGTTCGTGCACATGGCCCAGGGCCCAGGCATCCAGACCGGCGGCGCGCAGATCGTCCAGCGAGCAGGGGGCGTACCTGTCCTGCGTGGGGCTGCCTTCCACGCTGCAATGCAGCACGCCCAGCTGGAAGCAATCCGTCTCCGGCTGGCGGTGGAAGAGGAGGGCCAGGTTGCGGGCCTCCCTGATGCGGGCATGGCTGATGCCGTGGATCACGGCAAGGGGAGCCCCGTCCCGGTACAGCACATGCTGTTCGGGCTCCGGGCCGAAGATGGTCACGTTGTCGGGCCAGTCCACGGTCTTCAGCCGCGAGTCCAGCGGGTCATGGTTGCCGTGGGCCCAGAAGACCGGGATGCCGCAGGCCTGCAGGCGCACACAGCCGTCGCGCAGGGCCAGCTGGGCTTTGACGCTGTGCTCTTCCTGGTTGTAGATGTCCCCGGCCAGGACGAGAAAGTCCGGCCGCAGGCGCTCGCACTGGTCGAACAGGCGTTGCAGTGCCGTGAAGGTGGCGTCGCGCAGCTGCGCTTGCAGGGCCTCTCCGGCATCGGTACGGCTCAGGCCCAGGAAGGGGGTGTCCAGATGCAGGTCGGCGGCATGGATGTATCGGAGGCTGTTCATGGCGTGTCCTTGGCGTGGGCTCCTCCGGCAGAGATATGTTTTTTCCGGCAGCAGGACAAGTTGCGCGCGTGGAGGCGTGCGCGGTTGACGCTGTCAAAGCCCGTTGGTATGACTAGCGTTTATACCACAGGGGGAAAGAATGGCGCGAATCCTTTACGGCATCCACGGGACAGGGCATGGCCATGCCATGCGCGGGCTGACCATCGCCCGCCGTCTGGGCGCACACGAATTTCTGTTCGTGGCCAATGACGACGCCCCCAAGATACTGGAGCCCGAATTCCGGGTGCACCGCATCCCCAATCTGGGCACGGTGTTCCGCAACTATCAGGTGGATGTGGGCGCCACGGTGCGCAAGGCCATCCCGTTGCTCTGGCACCGTCAGCGCTATGTGGATGAAGTGCTGCGCCTTATCGACCAGTTCAAGCCCGACGTCTGCATGACGGACCTGGAATATTTCGTGCCGCGTGCGGCCGAGAAGGCCGGGCTGCACTGCCTGACCCTCGACCATCAGCACGTCATCACCTGCTGTCGCCACGGCTGGCTGCCGCCGCGCATGTGGTGGGATCACCTGCTGCAGGGCATCACGCCCCGCTACCTGTTCCGGCCCACGGAGCAGAACCTGCTGGTCTCCTTCTATGCGCCGCCGGTGCAGCCCCGCTACCACGCCCGCGTGGTGCCCCCCATCCTGCGTGAAAGCGTGCTGCGCCTCAATCCCCGTGATGACGGCCATGTGGTGGTCTACCAGAGCAATTCCACGCACCGCAAGCTGGTGGACTTCTTGCTCCAGGCCACGGATCGCCCCTGCTATGTCTTCGGCTATGACCGGACGGAAGGCCGCGAGGGCAACGTCATCTTCATGAAGAAGAGCGAAGAGGGCTTTCTCAAGCTGCTGGAAGGCTGTTCCTACGTCATTCAGGGCGGCGGCCATACCCTGATGACCGAGGCCCTGCACCTGGGCAAGCCCATCCTGAGCCTGCCGCTCAAGGCCATGGTGGAACAGTGTTTCAACGCCCTGTACCTCGAACGTCTGAACTACGGCATGCAGGCCGACATGATGACCCTGGAGCCCGCCTTGCTGCGCCGCTTCGAGGAACGCCTGCCCGAGTTCCGGGCCTCCATCGCGCGCGGGCATTTCTGCGGCAACGATCTGGTCTTCGGCCTGGTGGATACCTTCATCCGCACCGGTACCCTGCCGGTCTCGGGCACGCCGAAGGTGGTGGAGTAGGAGAAAAGCTCCCATCACGGCAGGGATTCCATCCCTGTTTCCATGATAGCAAAACGCCTCTTCCGTCTCATGCGGGAGAGGCGTTTCTGCGTGGGGCGCTCCACGCGCAGGGGGGGCTCTTTGTCATTCCCCTTGTCCATATGTTCGCTCGGCCATCCCCACGGGGGGAATACTGCCTTCGCCGGCAAGTCCATCGGCGCGTTCTCGGCTCATCCCTATGCATGTGGGGAATGCTCTCCGACGAGATGCAAGAGATAACAAGCTGTCAGCGGGACGGCTGCATACTGCCGAACAAGACCATGCTTGCTGCAAGCCCTGCGCCACGAGCATCAAAAAAGGGAAGGAGCTTTCGCGCAAGGCGGCTCCTTCCCTTCCAACGATACTGCCCGGCAGGGCAGCTGGGATCCATTGATTTTTACATGCCCAGATAGGCGGAACGCACGTCCTCGCTCTTGAGCAGGTTCTCGGCGCTGTCGCTGGTGACGATACGGCCATTCTCCATCACATAGCCGCGGTGGGCGATGCGCAGGGCCTGGTTGGCGTTCTGTTCCACCAGGAAGACCGTGGTGCCGTTGGCGTTGACGCGCTGGATGATCTGGAAGATCTGCTGGATGATGATGGGCGCAAGGCCCAGCGAGGGCTCGTCCAGCAGGAGCAGCTTGGGCCGGGCCATGAGGGCGCGGCTGATGGCCAGCATCTGCTGTTCGCCACCGGACAGGGTGCCGCCGGTCTGCTTGCGGCGCTGGGCCAGGATGGGGAAGAGATCGAACACATAGTCCATGTCTTCCTTGATGCCCTGCACGTCGTTGCGCAGGAAGGCGCCCAGGTCGAGGTTCTCGCGCACGCTCAGGTCGGGGAAGATGAGGCGGCCTTCGGGCACCTGCGAGATGCCCAGGCGGACGATCTCGTGCGGGGGCAGTTCGTGGATGGGCTCGCCGTTCCAGAGGATCTCGCCCTTGCGCGGCCGGTTGATGCCGCAGATGGTCATGAGCGTGGTGGACTTGCCGGCGCCGTTGGCACCGATGAGGGTCACGATCTCGCCGTCATCCACGCGCAGGGAAACGTCGCGCAGGGCCTGGATGTTGCCGTAGTAGGTATCAATGCCCTTGACTTCAAGCATCTTCGCTTTCTCCCAGATAGGCCTGAATGACGCGCGGGTTGCTGCGCACTTCCGCGGGAGTGCCGGCAGCGATGCGCGAACCGTATTCCATGACATAGATGCGGTCGGACAGGGACATGACCATGCCCATGTCGTGCTCGATGAGCAGGATGGAAAGATCCCGGTCCGCGCGGATCTGGAGCACCAGATCCTTGAGCTCGTTGGTCTCCTGCGGGTTCATGCCGGCGGCGGGTTCGTCCAGCAGCAGCATGCGGGGCTCGGTGGCCAGGGCGCGGGCGATCTCCAGACGACGCTGGGCACCGTAGGCCAGATTGCAGGCCTTTTCGTTCCACAGATCCTGCAGGTGCACGGTCTCCAGCAGGCTGTAGGAAATGTCGATGGATTCCTGCTCTTCGCGGCGGGTGGCGGGGTTGCGGGTCAGGGCGCCCCAGATGCCGGCCTTGGTGCGGCAGTGGCGGCCGATCATCACGTTCTCCAACACGGTCATGTCGCTGAACAGACGGATGTTCTGGAAGGTGCGGGCCATGCCCAGCGCCGTGATGAGGTGGGGCTTGCGCCCGTTGAGCAGATGCTTCTCGCCGTTGGCGCCGTACAGGTGCACGGTGCCTTCCGTGGGCTTGTAGATGCCGGTGACGCAGTTGAAGAAGGTGGTCTTGCCGGCGCCGTTGGGGCCGATGAGGGCCACGATCTCGCCTTCGTTGACGGTCAGGTCCAGCTCGTTGAGGGCGCGCAGACCGCCGAAGTCACGCGTCAGGCCCTTGACTTCAAGGACGGGTTTCATGCGCGTTCTCCTTTGTTGCCGCCCTGCAGGGCGGTGATGCGGTAGCGGCGGCGCTCACCGGTGACGAGGCCCTGGGGCCGGAAGATCATCATGATGACCATGATGGCGCCGAAGATCAGCATGCGGTACTCGGAGAAGGCACGCAGGTATTCGGGAGCCAGGATGAGGATGGTGGCGGCGATGACCACGCCCACGATGGAGCCCATGCCGCCCAGCACCACCATGGAGAGGATCATGGCCGATTCCATGAAGGTGAAGCTGGCGGGGTTGATGAAGGTGGTCTTGGCCGCAAAGATGACGCCGGCGAAACCGGCCCAGCAGGAGCTCAGGGCAAAGGCCGAGAGCTTGACGCGGGCCAGGTCGATGCCCATGGCCTCACAGGCGATCTCGTCTTCACGCAGGGCCTGCAGGGCAAGGCCCACACGGGAGTTCTTGAGGCGGCTGATGACGATGATGGTCAGGATCACGGCCAGCAGCACCAGATAGTAGATGAAGATGGTGTTGGCGGCAATCTCCAGCTCCTGGCCGAAGAAGGAGGGGCCGGGGATGTTCTTGATGCCGCCGGAACCGCCGGTGAGGCTGGTCCAGTTGAGCAGCACCAGGCGCACGATCTCGCCGAAGCCCAGGGTCACGATGGCCAGATAGTCACCGCGCAGGCGCAGCACGGGGAAGCCCAGAGCCAGGCCGAAAACGATGGCCATGAAGCCGCCCACGGGCAGACAGGCCCAGAAGCCCAGGCCGAACGCCTGGTTGAGCAGGGCGTAGGAATAGGCGCCCACGGCGTAGAAGGCCACATAGCCCAGCACCAGCTGACCGGCGATGCCCACGGCGATGTTCAGGCCCAGGGCCAGGATGACATAGAGCATGGCCGAGATCATGATGTTGGTCTGGTAGAAGGAGCTCACCAGAGGCATGACGATCATGACGGCCAGCAGCAGGCCGAGGCTGGTCAGACGGGTGGTGGTATTGCGGTTGGGCAGGGTGACCAGGCTGTGCAGGCCCTTGCCCAGGCCTTCGGGCAGGCGGATCAGCGGGATGCCGCGGGCCTTGCGGCTGAAACACCAGTTCCAGAGCATGGAAAGGAAGAAGATGGCCACGCCCAGCAGGATGACCCTGTCGAACTGCCATTCCACGGTCTGGTCAACGCTGTTGAGCTTGATGCCCATGACCGGGAAGGTCAGGAGCATGAACCAACAGGCAGCCAAAAGGGCTTTTGTAAGATATTGCATCATGATTGGCTACACCTTCTGCACTTTCGCTTTGCCGAGGATGCCGTCGGGACGGAAGATGAGGATGAGGATGAGCAGGGCAAAGGCCAGGGCATCCTCATAGTTGCCCGACAGGTAGCCGGTGGTCATGCTCTCGGCGATACCCAGCACAAGGCCGCCCACCATGGCACCGGGGATGGAACCGATGCCGCCGAGCACCGCGGCCGTGAAGGCCTTGAGGCCGGCCAGGAAGCCGATGCCGAAGTTGACCTGTCCCATGTGGGAGGCGATGAGCACGCCGCCCAGGGCCGCCAGGGCCGAGCCGACGATGAAGGTGAGCGAGATGATGCGGTCGGCATTGATGCCCAGCAGCAGGGCCATCTTGCGGTTCTGCGCGGTGGCGCGCATGGCCTTGCCCATGCGGGTATAGCGGATGAACAGGCTCAGGGAGACCATGGCCAGCGTGCTGGTGACGAGGATCAGGAAATCACTGGGGCCCATGATGTTGCCCAGGTAATCCAGAAACTCCATCTCCGGCAGCAGGCGGGGGAAGGGGACATAGTCAGAGGTCTGCGCCAGCAGCACATAGTTCTGTAGGAAGATGGACATGCCGATGGCCGAAATGAGGGGCGACAGACGCGGGGCGCCGCGCAGGGGTTTGTAGGCCACCTTTTCCAGAGTATAGCCGTAGGCCGCGCTCCAGACCACGGCCGCGAGGGCCGCAACGATGAGGATGCCTCCGGCGGGGAAACCGACGATGCCTAGCACACCGGCTACCAGCAGGGCCGTGAAGGCGCCCAGCATGTAGATTTCGCCGTGTGCGAAGTTGATCAGTTCGATGATGCCGTACACCAGCGTATAGCCCAGGGCGATGAGGGCATAGATGCTGCCGCGTGTGAGGCCGCCGAAGAAAAGTTCGATAAAGTACTGGAAGTCCATGCCGTTACAGGGGCTGCGGTTTACCCGGGCGCAGCGGGCAAGAGGGCGCGGAGGCCATGCCTCCGCGCCCGTGCGCCATAGTATCCTATTAATGCAGAGTGATGCTGTGGTCGCTTTCGACGAACTTGCCGTCCTTCACCACGTAGACGGACAGGCCCAGACCGGTGGCGTCACCGGCCTTGTTGAAGGACATCTTGCCCAGAGGGGTGTCCACTTCGGTGCTCTTCAGAGCGGCCATGATCTTGTCGGTCTCGGTGCTGCCGGCCACTTCGATGGCCTTGATGAGGGCCTGGGTGGCGGCATAGGCGTTGTAGTAACCGAAGCCGGGCTCGCTGCCGAACTGCTTGACGTGGGCTTCGCGGGCGTGCTTGTACATGGCCAGGGTACTGGTATCCTTGGGATAGGAGGCCATGACGCCTTCGCTGTCCTTGCCGGTCATCTTGAGGAAGGTCTCGTCCTTCACGCCGTCAGGACCGATGAGGGGGGTCTTGACGCGGTCGCGGCGCATCTGCTGCACCAGCTTGGAGGCGGTGTTCTGGTAGCCGCCGAAGATCAGGACGTCGGCCTTGGCGCGACGCAGCTTGCGCACCACGGCGGAGAAGTCCACGGCGTCGGGGGTCACGGCTTCGAACAGGACGGTCTCGACACCGGCCTTTTCGAGGATGCCGCGGTTCTGCTGGGCAAAGCCCTTGCCGTATTCGCCGTTGTCATGCAGGTAGGCGACCTTCTTGGCCTTCAGCACTTCGATGATGTAGCTGCTGGTCAGCTGGGCCTGGGCATTGTCGTTGGCCACGGTGCGCAGGAACAGGGGGTGCTTGCCTTCCAGGGTCAGGGCAGGCGTGGTGGCCGTGGGGGAGATGCTGATGATGTTGGCGCTTTCATACATGGGCAGGGAGGCGTTGGTGGCGCCGGAGCAGATGGGGCCCATGATGGCCACGACCTTGTCGGAGATCAGCTTGGTCGCGGCGTTGGTGGCCAGTTCGGGCTTACACTGGTCGTCCTGGGACACCAGTTCGATCTTCTTGCCCAGCACGCCGCCCTTGGCGTTGGCTTCTTCAATGACGATCTTGGCGGCATTGAGGCTGGGGACGCCGTACGAGGCCAGGTCGCCGGAATGGGCGCCCTGCACGCCGATTTTGATGGTGTCGGCGGCCATGGCAGGAGCCGCAACGGCAACGCTGCACAGCGCGGCCATGAGCCAGGTCATGCACTTTTTCATTTTCTCCCTCCTTGAGAGACTCCATGCACTGCCGGGCGTCGCACAACAGCAAAGCGACGTCTACCTTGCGGCAGTATAAGCCCTTTCTATTGCATCTTTATCTGATTCCTGTCAATGCGGTTTGCCGGATGGACACACAAATCCATCTCCCCCGCACGGCCACATATCTACTGTGATTTCTTGTGGCTGGAACGCAGGTGCAGGCGCATGGGCGCATGCGTGATGCCGAAGATGCGGCGCAGGGCGCGTTCCAGATAGCGGGCATAGCTTTCCGGCACGCGGTCGGCGTCACTGACGAAAAAGACGAAGGTCGGCGGCTGGGACTCGGCCTGGGTCAGATAGAAGAACTTGGCGCGCACGCGCTTGACCACCGGGGGCTGGTGGCGGGTCAGCACTTCTTCCATGGCCCGGTTGAGCTGGCCGGTGGGCACGCGGATGGCGCATTCCTCATGGATCTTGCGGGCCATGGGCAGGATCTTGTTCAGGCCCGTGCCCTTGAGGGCCGAGACCGTGAGGATGGGCACATGCTTGCAGAAGGCCAGCATCTCGCTCACGTTCTGCAGCAGCTGCTTGAGCTGACCGGCGGGCACCAGGTCGCACTTGTTGACCAGCACCATGAAGGGGATCTTGCGGGTATCCAGCAGATCCATGAGGCGCTTGTCCTGCTGGCTCACGCCTTCGGTGGCGTCCAGGGTCAGCAGGGTCACGTCGGCCTTGGTGGTGGACTTGAGGGCCGCGTTGACGGAGTACTTTTCCACGATGTCCGTGATCTTGGTACGGCGGCGCACCCCGGCGGTATCCACAAAGACGTAATCCTGGCCGTCGCGCTCGAAGCGCACGTCCACGCTGTCGCGGGTGGTGCCGGCCACGTCGGAGACGATCATGCGTTCCTCACCGGCCAGGGCGTTGATCATGGAGGACTTGCCCGCATTGGGGCGGCCCAGCATGGCCAGGCGCAGGGCCGGGGGCTCGTGTTCGGCCTCGTAATCATCGGGCAGCAGGTCGGCCAGTTCTTCGGTGAGGGCGCGGATGTTGTGCCCGTGCTCGGCCGAGATCGGCAGCAGGGGGAAGCCCAGACTGTGGAACTCGGCCAGCAGCTCGTCTTCCTTTTCCAGGCCGTCCACCTTGTTGACCACGCAAAGGGTGGGCAGGCCCATGCGGCGGATGTGGGCCGCCAGATATTCGTCCAGGGGCAGCAGGCCGTCACGGCCGTCCACCACGAAGGCCACGGCACAGGCGTCTTTCATGGCCGCCTCGGCCTGGCGCAGGATGTCGGACTCGAAGCCGCGGATGCCTTCGGGGCCTTCGGTGACCATGGCATGGGCATCCAGGGTGATGCCGCCGGTATCCACGATGCCGAAATCAGGATGGCCCTTGCGGCGGACCACACCTTCCATGCGGTCGCGGGTCACGCCGGGACGGTCATGGGTGATGGCGCGGTTGCTGCGGATCAGGCGGTTGAACAGAGTGGACTTGCCCACGTTGGGGCGTCCCACCAGAACGATGCAGGGTAATGAGGACATGGGTCTCCCTTCGGCCATGACGGGCCGTTGTTGCGGAAATGGGGCCGCACGGGGCGGCGGGCATGGCGCACGGAGAAACGGGATGGAAAAAAGGCCCCTCAAAGCGGGGTGAGCGCCACACGCTGCGCTTGTGTAGCATCCTTGAGGCCGTTTGAAAAGAAAAAAATGCCCCGCGGGCGCATTTGCCGGAATCGACCGGATGCGGGCAGACAACACAGCGGGATGACAGGCGTTTTTCAGGATGCCGTCAGGGCGGCAGAAAGCCGTGCCGGGCAGTCGTAAAAAACAGTCCCTGCCGGTCCGAAGGGCCTGCAGGGACTGTGTGGGTGTGGCTGATCGCTGGGGCCGCCGGAGCGGCCGTGGCCCGGAGAGGGGGCCTTGGGGAAAAATGCGGTGCGGGAGGCACTCACTCGTTGCCCTCGCTCCGGCTCTCGCTGACGGGCAGGGGCAGCAGCAGGCGGAACAGGGCCCCGCCTTCGGGACGGTTGGCCGCCGTGATCTGGCCGCCGCGACCGTGGGCAAGGCCCGTGGCCACGGAAAGGCCCAGGCCTGCGGCCCGGCCCGCCTGACGGTGGGTGGTGAAGAAGGGCTCGAAGATATGGGGCATGATGTCGTCAGCGATACCGGTACCGCTGTCGGCCACCGAAAGCTCGTACCAGGTGGTGCCGTCGTCATCGGCGGGCAGCAGCCGGGCGCCGATGTCCAGCGTGCCGCCCTCGGGCATGGCGTCCAGGGCGTTCTCCACCAGATGCAGGCAGATCTGTTCCAGCTCCAGCGCGGAGCCCAGGGGACGGGGCGCGTCCTCGCTCCATTCCGGCGGGAAGTGCAGCCGGCAGGTCACCTTGAGGCTGTCCATGCGGCCCTGCAGCAGGGTCAGGACACGGGAGACCACGGCCTGCACGTCCATGGGCGCGCTGCGGGGGTCCAGGCCCACACCGGCCATGAGCAGCTTGCGGGTGATCTCGCGCACGCGCATGCTCTGGGTCACGATGGCCTTGAGGGACTCGCGCAGGTCCTCGATGTCGGGCAGGGCCTCGGCCTCGGGGCTGTCCAGGCTGTCGCCCATGAGGCCCGCGGCCTGGACGATGATGTTCAGGGGGTTGTTGACTTCGTGGGCCACGCCTTCGGCGATGCGGCCCAGACTGCGCAGGCGGGCCTCTTCGGCCAGACGCCGGGCCTGGCGCCGGGATTCGGCCCGCTCCCGGGCCTTGCGGCATTCTTCCAGCACCGCATCCAGCGAGACGGGCTTGGCAAGCCAGTTGAGCGCGCCGCGCCGCATGGCCTTGACCGCCTGGCTCATCTCCGTGGCGCCGGAGAGCATGACCACATCGGGACGCGGTTCATGTTCCTGCAGGAGCTTGAGCAGGGAGACGCCATCCATGCCCGGCAGGCAGACATCCAGGAAGACCAGATCCCATTCTTGCCGGGAGAGCATGCCCAGGGCCGTTTCCGCATCGCCGGCCACGGCAGCCTCGATACCGCGCAGCTCCAGGCGCTGTGCCAGCGGTTCGGCAAAGGCCTGTTCGTCGTCGACGATGAGTACACGCATGACGTCTTTCCCCCTTGCGACAATGCGTCAACATGATGCACGCCCGGAGCGTGCGGGATCTTTCCTGTCCGGCGGTGCTGCCGCCGGACAGGGGCAATGGCGGCCTAAAGCTTGTGCTCGGCCAGGAGGTCTTTTTCGTTGAGGACATCCTGGGCGGCGTCGAAATCGCCGCCTTCGGCCAGGCTGACGGCCACCATGGCGTTCTCCACCTTGTCGCGGTAGGCCATGCGGATGCTGTTCAGCAGCTCGTCGATGTCCATGGGTTTCTTGAGGAAGTTGTAGGCGCCCATGCGGTAGGCCGTCTGTTCTTCGGCATCACCGCCGTGACCGGTCAGGATGATGACCTGCACCTGGGGGTTGCTCTTCTTGACGCTGCGCAGCACTTCGAAACCGTCCATGCCGGGCATGCGCAGGTCCAGGACGATGACGTCGGTGGGCTCTTCAACGGCTTTGAGGGCCTGCGGGCCGTCATAGGCCACGCGCGCTGAAAAACCGCGCATGGCAAGGCGCTCGGCAAGCGTGTCCACAAACTGTTTTTCGTCGTCTACCAGCAGAATCTTGATCTCTTCCTTGCTCATGCCATTCTCCTTCACCCGGTGATGCCGGGAAAAATGTCGTTCTAGTCTTCACTCCCGCAGGCGGAAATGGAGAGGAAAAAGCGCTGTGCCGGATCGCGCCAGGGCATCAGCAGGGCCTGCCAGCCGGGCCGGGGCCGGGCGTTGAGCAGGGGGCTGCCCGTCAGGGCCGCCAGGGCCATGTCGCGATTGGCGCCGTCGCAAACTTCGATGATGATGCCTTCCACCTTGTTCTGGCGACCGGCGGAAAAGCGGAGCTTCACCTGCCCGCCCACGGAGGCGCACAGGTCGAAGATGTCCAGCAGGGCACGCAGCACCGCCAGGGCGGGCACGGCGGACCATACGGGTTCTTCGCTGTCGGCAGATTCCAGCACCATCTGCACGGCGCGGGCCCGGCGGGCCGCCATGAGACAGAAGGTGCTGGCCACACGCGCCAGGTCGCAGGGCGCGTTCTCGTTCTCGCTGTGGCTGACCTGGGCCAGGTACTCCATGCACTCGGCCAGGGCCGCGCCCCGCAGGATCTGCTGCTGGGCTTCCTTCAGGGCCTTGATGACGCGCGGGTCGGCGGGCTTGTCGGCCCCGGCGGCCAGCTGCACCATGTCCTGCGCCAGTCCGGCGGATTCGCGGATCACGGCCAGCACGTTGCGCATGTCGTGCGTGGCCGAGGCCAGCAGACGTCCCATGCATTGCGAATCGGTCATGCTACGCCCCCCTGGCCTTGTCGCTGCCGGTGCCGCCGGAACGGGCAGCGGCTTCCAGCGTTTCCAGGAACATGCCCAGGCTCAGCGGCTTGGTCAGGCAGGCGAAGGCACTGGCCACGGGGCTGTCGCCGGAATCGTCCACGGAGTCATGCCCCGTGAGCACGATGACCGGCAGGCCGGGGTACTTCTGGCGCACCTGCTGGAGGACGGCGTCCCCGGTCATGCCGGGCATGAGCAGATCCACCACCATCACGTCGGGCAGGGCCTCCGCGGCCGCCATCTCGTCCAGGGTGGTCAGGGCCGCCTTGCCGTCCAGGGCCACCCGTACTTCGATACCGCGCAGATCCAGACGCTCGGCCAGGGTCTCCACGAATTCCTTCTCGTCATCGGCCAACAATACACGCAGTGCCATCTCAAGCCTCCACAGGACGTTCCGGCGGTGTAAGCGGCAGCGTGATGCTGACCGTCGTGCCCTTGCCTTCGGTGCTGTCCACGGTGATCTCGCCGCCGAGACGGCGCACGATACCGTAGGTGATAAACATGCCCAGACCGTTGCCCTTCTCCTTCTTGGTGGAATAGAAGGGCTCGAAGATGTGCTTGATCACTTCCGGGCTCATCCCCTTGCCGTTGTCGGTGACGCGCACCAGCAGCCCGCCGTCGGCCATCCGGCTGCAGGCGATGTCCACCTTGCCGCCGTCAGGCACCGCATCCAGGGCATTGCCCATGATGTTGAGGAAGACCTGCTGCAGCTGGCCGCGGTCGGACACGATGTCCGGCAGGCCTTCGGCAAAGTCCGTGCCGATGGTCACGCCGCGGTTCTTGGCGCCGCGTTCCAGAAAGCCCATGGTCTCGGTCAGCACTTCGGGCACGCTCAGTTCCTGGCGGTTGGCCTCCATGCGCCGGGCAAAGCCCAGCAGACGGTGGGTGATGCCGCGGGCACGTTCCACGGTGCTCTCGATGGCCTCCAGCAGGCTGATGAGCCTGTCCTTGCGCTCGAAGTTGCCGCTCATGTGCAGCAGGTCGAGGCCAAGGCCCGCCTTTTCGTTGATGACGGCCAGGGGGTTGTTGACCTCGTGGGCCACCCCGGCTGCCAGCCGGCCGATGGAGGAGAGCTTCTGGTTGTGTTCCATCTGGGCGAAGACCGCCACGCGGCGTTCGTCGCTGGCCTGCAGGCGTCCCACCAGATGCTTCATCAGCAGGTGCGAGACCAGCACGATGATGGCGATGCCGCCGCAGAAGACCAGCAGCAGCTCGCTGCGCAGGGCCGTCCAGGGTTTGTAGATGTCCAGGGTGGGCTTGACGGCCAGGAGCATGAAGTCCGTGCCCGCCAGGCTGGTATAGGCCACCATGAGATCCTGGCCGCTGTCGTCCTTCCAGGGCCGCACCGTGGTCTCGAAGGACTGGGGCGGCAGGGTCAGGGGCAGCTTGTCCAGCACCTTGCCGTAGAAACGGGAGTTGGTCTGGAGCACGCCCCGGCTGTCACAGAGGAAGGCGTCGGTATCCTGCATCAGGCCCACGGCCGCCACCAGGCGTTCCAGCCGGGAGGTGTCGATGGTCACGCGCAGGGTCCATTCCCGGCCGCTCTCTTCCATGCGGTGCACGGCGATGACCATGTGCGGGAAGCCGCGCAGCCCCAGGAAGACGTCGCTGATGTAGCGGCCCTTGACCTGGGCCTCGCTGAGCCAGGGCTGTCCGGCGTAGTCGGCGTCCTTGAGCTTGTAGGGGCCCACATAGGCCACCTGCCGCCCGTTCACATCCACCAGGCCCATGTCCACGAAGCCCTGGAACTCGCTCTTGAGCGCCAGGAAGACGCGGTTGAGGGTTTGCTCGTTGGTCAGGTCGTCAAAGCTGTAGGCATGGGCGATCAGACTGACGGTGGAGGCCCGCTCGCCGAGGAAAAGCTCCATCGAGGCCTGCGATTTGCGCACCATGGCGTAGAGCGGGTTCTCCATCTCCCGTTCCAGGGTGCTCATGTACTGGGCGTGGTTGATACCGGTGAGGATCAGCAGCGGCGTCACCGACACCGTGACCATCAGGATGGTCATGATGCGCCGCAGTGAGCGGTAACGCGCTGGTGATACGGCGTCCGGCACTTCCAGCAGATGCCCGAAATACGCTTTGATTGCAGAAAACATGCGACCTCCCGCGCAGGAACGGCGCGGCCTGTGCTCCGTCGGCCTAATGCCCGCCGCCCACCAGGATGCCGGAGGCGGCCAGCACCAGCACCAGCACTTCGAGGATGGCGATGACGCACAGCAGCCACTGCTTGCGACGCGCCAGGGAAAGCGCCAGCTGGGCGAAGCAGACGATGGTCAGGCCCGCCAGGATGATGATGCCCACAAAGTTGCAGATGTCGCCCTTGCCGATGAGGGCCAGCCAGCCCCAGCCCTGCGGGATGCTGCCGGCGGCACGGTAATCGGCGGCGCTGCCGGTCCACAGGCGCGGCAGGTCGTCCAGGGGGATCTGCGGGGTGAGGATGCCCGTCACGTACAGGACGTAGGTGATGAGCATGATCACGAAACCGATGAGGGAACCATAGAACAGAGTATCGGCATAGCGCAATTGCGCGGGCGAAGCCTGGATGTCATTCTTGTTCATTTTTCTGTCTCCTTCATGCCCGGCAGCTTACCAGCCCAGGCCCTTCAGCAGCGCCTTGGCGCCAGAGAAAAACAGCACGGCGATGACCATGATACGGATGAACTTGGGCTTGGCCTTGGCCAGCAGGCGCACACCCACCACGGAACCGAGCATCAGGCCCACGATGGACGGGATGGCCATCAGCGGGATCACGCAGCCCTGGTTCAGGTAGACCCAGGCGGCGGAAGTATCGGTGATGGAGAGCAGGAACTTGGAGGTACCCACGCTGACCTTCAGCGGCACGCCCATGAGCAGGTTGAGCACGGGCACGTTGGCCCAGCCGGCGCCCAGGCCGAACATACCGGCCATGATGCCGATGACGATGAACAGCAGCAGACCGGCCAGGGTGCGGTGGGTCTTCCAGTCCACTACTTCACCGGTGCTGGGCTCAAGGAACACACCGTTCATGCCCAGGGCCAGGCCCACGGCGTCCTGCTTGTTGACCACGGGACGCACGGAGTTCTTGGAGAAGAAGAGCAGCACGGCGATGCCCAGGATGGTCACGCCAAGGCAGGTCTGGATGATGTCGGTGGGCAGGGCCAGGCCCAGCATGGCGCCCACGATGGAGCAGGCCGAGGCGATGAGGGCCACGGGCAGGGCCAGACGCAGGTTGGCGAAGTTACGGCGCAGCAGACCGGGACCGGCAGCCAGGGCACCGGCCAGGGCCACCAGCAGGCCCGCGCCGCGGACGAAGTCCAGATGGAAGGGGAAGAAGCCCGAGACCAGCGGCACGAAGAGCACGCCGCCGCCCACACCGGCCATAACGGCGATGATGCCGAGGATGAAGCAGAAGAAAAGCAGCGCCACAGGCCAGAACCACCACGGATGGTTGTCCACGACCTGGGCGGTCTGCACGTCGCCCGTGGTGGCGGCCACCGGCGAAGGCGTCACGGCCGTATCCTGGGCATCGGCCACGGTGACGACGTTCGTCTGGGCGGCAGGAGCCGTAGCGGCGGCATCGGCCGCCATGCTGATGGCCGGACAGGCCAGGACGAAGGTCAGGAAAAACAGAACGAGCCACTGCCCGGCAGTGGCTTTGACGGCACGGGCCGTCGTTGCAAGTGCGTTGCGCGCCATGTGATCCCCCTTTACTGTCTGGTGGGGCGGTGCCCCACATGCATTCCTTTTGATGGCCTTACCCTACGCGTACGGCGGGGCGGCCGGTATCAGGAGAATCCTGAAATTGGCTCCATCAGCGGCCTGCGGCCGGAAGATGCGGTACAGGTGACTGCTTTTATTCGTTATTTTCTTCACAAAAAACATCTGCCACACCCGCATGCGGACAGGAATGGCTCTCAGGAGGAAGAGCTTACATGGGGAAATCTCCCCATAGCGGCGGGGAAAGCCGCTTTTTTCCTGATGCCTGTCCGGCATCCCGAGAGGGGCACGGAGCGCAGGCGACGCGAGCCTGAAGGACAGATAGGCAAGAGGGAGAGCGGCAGAGCCGGAAAGCGTCTTTGCACGTTGGGACGGCCTCCGAAAAGCAGGGGCAGGTAAGCGGAGGACACAGGACATGTGCTGCGTCCTCCGGCCTCCGGCAACACCCGTGACGGACAGGCGGAGGGCAGCAGGCAAGTCTGTTCGCGGCAACAGGGGCAGGCACTCGGGATGACAAAAGGCTGCCGGGACTGAGGGCGCAGGCAGCGCGGCAGACGCCCGGTCTTCGGTCTGCCGCGGCGTCCGGGAGATTTTGCAGGGCACAGGACGGAAGAAAGCCCCCGCAGGGCAGGGGCTTTCCGTTCGGAAGGCGGACAGCGGCAGGATATGACGGATGCCGCTGCGTGATGGAGCAGGCAGGAGGAGGGGGGATCCCCTGCTTGGGGGCTATCCTTCGGAGGCCGGTTCCTTCTTGAGGGAACGCAGGTAGGCCAGGGTCTCGGCCTTGACCACCGGGGTCAGCATGATGAGGCCTATAAGGTTGGGGAAGGCCATGAGAGCATTGAAGATGTCGGACAGGGTCCAGACCAGATCCAGCTTCATGGACGCGCCCAGGCCCACGGAGATGATGAAGGCCCAGCGGTAGGGGATGATGGCCTTGCTGCCCAGCAGGTATTCGATGGCCTTTTCGCCGTAGTAGCTCCAGCCGAGGATGGTGGAGTAGGCGAAGAGGATGATGCCGATGGTCACGATAAGGCCGCCCAGTTCGCCGGGCAGGCCCGTCTCGAAAGCATAGGAGGTGAGGGGGGCGCCGTTCTTGCCGGAAGTCCAGACGCCGGTGACGAGGATGACCAGGCCGGTCATGGAACAGACCACCAGGGTGTCGATGAAGGTCTGGGTCATGGAGATGAGGGCCTGCACCACGGGCTGGCTGGTGCGGGCGGCCGCGGCGGCGATGGGAGCGGAACCCAGGCCGGATTCGTTGGAGAACAGGCCGCGGGCCACGCCCAGACGGATGGCCATCATCACCGTGGCGCCGGCAAAGCCGCCGGTGGCCGCCACAGGCTGGAAGGCGCTGGACACGACCATGGCCAGGACGCCGGGGATCTCGGTGATGTGCATGAGGATCACCGCCAGAGCGCCCAGCACATAGAGGGCGATCATGACGGGCACCAGCAGGGCGGTCACGCGGCCGATGCTGCGCACACCGCCGATGATGACGGCGGCGGTCAGGCCCATGAGCACGATGCCGGTGATGCCGGGAGCGATGGAAAAGCTGTGGTTGAGGGCGTCAGCCACGGAATTGGACTGCACCATGCTGCCGATGCCGAAGGTGGCGATGGCCGCGAAGAAGGCAAAGAGCGTGGCCAGCCATTTCCAGCCCAGCCCGCGCGAGATGTAGTACATGGGGCCGCCGCTGAAGGTGCCGTTCTCGTTCTGCACGCGGTATTTCACGGCCAGCACGGCCTCGGCGTATTTGGTGGCCATGCCCACAAGGCCGGTCATCCACATCCAGAACAGCGCACCGGGGCCGCCGATGTAGATGGCCGTGGCCACACCGGCGATATTGCCGGTGCCCACGGTGGCGGAAAGGGCCACCATCAGGGCCTCGAAGTTGGAGATGTCGCCCTGGGCCTTCCTGTCGGGGGTCTTGCGGACGATGAGGGTGAATGCGTGGATCAGATGACTGAACTGCAGGGCTCGCAGGGAAAAGGTCAGCCACAGGCCCGTGCCGACCAGAAGGATCATCAATGGCCATCCCCAGACATACCCAGAAACCGTGTTCAAGAAATCCAGCATGTTCCCTCCCGGAAAAGAGGCCGCAGCCGCGTGCCTCCCGGCGCCTTCACATTAAACTGAATACGCCGTTGTTTACAAATATTAAACCATGCTATAAAATTTTTTTGCGACTGCAAAGGGGTTTCAGCCGCAAAAGCTCACATCTTTCACATTTCATCCAAGGCCGCTCCTGCGGGGATGATCCGGGGAGCGGACACGGGGGGAACCATGATCCGTTCACTTCTGTCCTGCCTGCTGATGCTGCAGGTGCTGCTTTTTTCCCTTCAGGTCGCCACGGTCCAGGCCCGTGCTGATGCCGCCACGGAATATCAGATCCGGACCTTCCCGCTGGAGCGCAACGGCGTCGCCCTGCATCTGCAGCGTCTGGCCGTGGCCGGGACGCAGCCCCAGCGCCAGATCCTGCTGGTGCACGGCCTGACCTATTCCTCGCATGAGTTCGACGTGAACTATGCCGACTACAGCCTGGCCCGCTACCTTGCCGCGCGCGGCTTCGCTGTCTGGACCTTCGATGTGGCCGGTTATGGTGAATCCCAGGAAGTGGAAGACGGCTTCATGCCCAATTCCGACTATGCCGCCGAGGATGCCGCGGCCGCTGCGGCCGAGATCCTCAAGGTCTCCGGCCAGAAGAAGCTGGATGTGCTGGGCTGGAGCTGGGGCACCGTCACCAGCAGCCGCTTCGTGGCCCGTCATCCCGAGATGGTGAAGAAGCTGGTGCTGTATGCGCCCATCATGGTGGGCCTGGGTGCCGCCGAAGTGAAGGTGCCCTTCAACCACAATACCTGGCTGCATGCGGCGGGCGACTTCCAGACCACCAAGGACGGCGCCATCGACTACACCATCGTGGACCCGCAGGTGGTGGCCGTGTTCCAGTCCAACTGCTGGCGCTATGACAAGGACTCCAGCCCCAACGGCGGCCGCCGCGACCTGCTGGTCTCCGCGGAGACGCCTCTCATCGACCCCGCCGCCATCCGGGTGCCCACCCTGGTCATCGGCGGTGACAAGGACCCGTACCTGAACCTCGACAGCATGCGGGCCGCCATGAGCAAGCTGCCTTCCGGCTCCAAGCTGGAGATCATGCCCGGCGCTGCCCATGCCATGATGATGGAAAAGCCCTATTACAAGGAATTCCGCCAGAAGGTGGTGGAGTTCCTGGAACACTAGTCCCGGGCTGCGACAGGCCGGGATACCGGCTTGACGGAAAAGCCCGGCCATGACATACCGCCCCGTCCATCAGCTCATGCCGATAAACGGGGCGGTATCGTTTCAGGGAAGAAAGGGACACGGCAGCGTGTTCGACGTACCGGAGCACGGCTGTCTGCCATGCGGGCAAGCTGCCGGTCTTCACACCGGGATGGGGCGCTGTGCAGGATGTTCCGGGGAAGGACGCTCCTTCCCGGCTTTGAGCAGGCTGCTACGCCTCCATCTCCACAGGCAGGCCGAGCATGGCGCGGCGCAGCATGTCCAGGGCGTGGCTGGCGGCGCGCTGGCGGGTCCAGGCCCGGCCCATGTAGCGGCCGTGGGGGCGCATGACGCGCAGCCAGGTCTGCTGGCCGTTGCTGAGGGCGATATAGACCAGGCCCACGGGCTTGGTGGCCGTGGCGCCGCCGGGGCCCGCGATGCCGGAGATGCCCACGCCCCAGGTGCTGCCGTAGCGGGTGCAGGCCTGTTCGGCCATGCAGCGGGCCACTTCGGGGCTGACGGCCCCCACGCTGGTCAGCAGCTCTTCGGGAACGCCCAGCAGCCGGGTCTTGGCTTCGTTGGCATAGGTCACGACCCCCTGATGGAAGACCGACGAGGCACCGGCCACGTCGGTGATGCGCTTGGCCAGCAGGCCGCCCGTGCAGGATTCGGCCGTGGTCAGGGTCTCGCCGCGTCGCAGCAGCAGGGGCACGACGACGCTTTCCAGATTTTCCACGTCCACGCCGTAGACGTGTTCGCCCAGACGACGGCAGACGGCATCCCGCACGGGGGCCACCAGCTGTGCGGCCTCTTCGGCGGTGGCGGCCTTGGCCGTGATGCGCACGAACATCTCGCCATCGGTGGCATAGGTGGCCACTGTGGGGTTGGCGGCACCGGTCATGTCGCGCAGCCGCAGCTCGGCATCCCCTTCGCCCAGGGCAAAGGTGCGCACCATGCTGGAGTGGATGCAGGCCCCGGTCTTGCGGGCAAGCCAGGGCACGACCTCGTCATGCAGCATGGGCAGGAGCTCGGACGGCGGGCCCGGCAGCAGGATGACCAGCTTGCCGCCTTCCGCAGGCGCTGCGCAGCCCGGGGCCGTGCCCACGCTGTTGGCAAAGGCGTGGCTGCCGCGCGGCAACCAGGCCTGCTTGTACTGGTTCTCGCCCACGGGCCGGTCACCGAAGTATTCCCGCAGCCTGCGCAGGCTGTCCGCATCTTCTTCCAGCGGCAGGCCCAGGACGCGGGCCACGGTCTCCTTGGTGAGATCGTCGTTGGTGGGGCCCAGGCCGCCGGTGGTGATGACCAGGTCGCTGCGCTGCAGGGCGGCGCGCAGGCATTCTTCCAGGCGGGCGGCGTTGTCGCCCACCACGCAGGCATGGTGCAGGTCGATGCCCAGGGAGGAGAGGGCGCGGGCCACATGGGCGGCGTCCGTATTGATGGTGTGGCCGAGCAAAAGCTCGGTGCCCACGGAAATGATCTCGGCTTTCATGCGATGTTCCTTGTCTGTGGGGATGCGTCGGGGCGGGCTCAGGCGGTGAAGACGCCGGTCAGCCAGCGGCGGAAGAAATCTTGTCCGGCGGCCGCGGCACGGCTGCCCAGGTCGCGGGCATCCTGACGGATGGCCGCCACGTCCAGACGGGCGGCGGCCAGTTCGCAGGCATGGCCCATGAGCCAGTGCTCCATGCGGGCGGCGTCGGCCTCGGCATGGAATTGCAGGGCCAGCTGGCCTGCCCCTGCCTGAAAAGCCTGATGGGGCGTGATGTCCGTGGAGGCCAGCAGGGTGGCGGCGGGCGGCAGGTCGAAGGTATCGCCGTGCCAGTGCAGCACGGGGGCCCCGCGCAGGGCTGCCAGGGGCGAGGCTGCGCCGGCTTCCGTCAGCTGCAGGCCGCCCCAGCCGATCTCCTTGGCCTTGCCCGCATAGACCGCCGCGCCCAGGGCCTGTGCCATGAGCTGGGCGCCCAGGCAGATGCCCAGCAGGGGCCGTCCTTCGCCCAGGCGGCTGCGGACGAGCTCCAGTTCACGGGAAAGGAAGGGGTAGGCCGCCCCGTCGTGGACGCCCATGGGCCCGCCCAGGACGATGCACAGGTCGGCATCGCGCCAGTCCCGTGCATCCGGGAGGCCATCCGCCACATGGCAGGCCTGTATGGTCCAGCCTGTTTCAAGGAGTACGGGCGCGAATGTCCCAAGATCTTCAAAAGCCAGATGTTGCAGTACGCAGCAGCGCATGGGGACCTCCTGTGAGGGAGCGTCGTCCGGTGTCATGGAAGGTACGGGCGCTCCCGCTGCCCCCTGTCATACACGCGGAATGCCGGGAGGGAAAGGCTTGCTCCCTTCATGCGCTTTTGATAGGAAATCATGTATGATACCCGGGATGACCCTATGAGTGATGTACCTTTACCGGCTGACTGGTATGAATCCCATGTCATGGGTGCCGCAGACCCCCTTTGGCAGTGGGACGTCCACAGTGACCGCATCGTCCTGAGCCCGGAGGCCGCCAACCTGCTGCAAGGCGGGGCGGGGAATGGTTACCGGGGCGAATGCGGTGCCTTCTGTGACGGCCTTGCTGAAGACCGGCAGGAAAGTGTCCGGCAGCTCTTCGGCAGCCTGCGCCGTTCTTCCTTCGACAGTGCCATGGAGATCCTGCAGACCGTGGGCGAGGACATCATCTGCTGCCGGGCCATCGTGCTGGAGCGTTTTTCCTGCGGCACGCCCCGCCTGCTGGTCGGGGCCCTGACCAGGCTGGACGGCAGGGGCTGGTTGCATGAGAGCGGCGCGGAAGGCCGGTGGATCTATGATTGCGCCCGGGAGGAATATACGCTGGACAGGAACTGTGCCCGGCTGCTCCGCCTTCCCGGCAGCGTCGGCCTGCGTCTGCCCCGCCAGACCATCCGGGATATGCTGGGGTCCGATGCCACACGCTTTTTTTCCAGCCGTTTTTCCCGGCTCGTGAACGCCCGTGACCATGACGGCAGCTTCGTGGAGCGCGTGCTGCTGCATCTGCCGGACGGCAGCCGTAAAAATTTTCTGGTTTCCGGCACCCTTGTGGGCCATGACGATTCCGGGCAGCCCGTCTATGTGACAGGGAACCTCGTGCAGCGGGGCGGGGAAGAACCTCAGGAGGCCCTTTCCAGCAAAAGCTGCGAGATCTCCCTCATGGCCCTGTTCGGCAGCGGTGACGGCCTGTGGGACGGGAACATGGAGACCAACACCATCTACTACAGTCCCCGCTATACCGCCATGTTGGGCTATGACAGGAGCACGTTCGGCAACACCTTCGAAAGCTGGCGGGACAAGTTGCATCCCGATGAGCGTCCGGCGATCCTGAAACGGCAGATGGACATCATCATGTCGCCCCGTTACGGTGACAGTTACGAACATTCTTTCCGCATGCGCAAGGCAGACGGCACCTATTGCTGGATACTGAGCCGGGCCCGTGTCCTGCGGCGCAACGCCCACGGTCGCGCAACGCGCCTCATTGGCCTGCATACGGACATCACCACCACCCAGGGAGAGCGCGACCGGCTGGCGGAGATGATCGAATACGATCCCCTGACGGACGTCCACAGCCTGGTCTATTTCCATAACGAGCTGGACCGGCTGGACATGCAGCCGGACAAGGTGGTCAGCATCATCAGCTGCGACGTCAACGGACTGAAACTGATCAACGACTATCTGGGACACGACACCGGCAACAGCATGTTGCAGACGGCCGCCCGTCTGCTGCGGAGCTCGCTGCGTTCCACGGACTGCGTAGCCCGGCTGGGCGGTGACGAGTTCGCCGTGCTGCTGCCCCAGTGCAATCTGCGCGATGCCGCGCGGGTCCTGGAAAAGATCAGGGCGGTGTTCCGGCATTACAACGAACATTCCGGCAATGTGCCGGTCATCATGTCCTTTGGCCTTTCCGGTGCGGAGGAGGCACCCTCCCTGAGGGAGGCCCTTGCCCTTGCCGACCGCCGGATGCTCCACGAAAAGCACGGCAGCCGGCTGGTTTCCGGCCATGCCATCAAGGCCTGGATAGAAAAACGCAAGGATTGCGTGGTATCCCTGGAGGAGAGCCGATATGATGGGTGAAGCGCCCGACCCCAATACAGTCATCGTGGATCCCCGCGAAGGCGGGCAGAAGCTGCTGCAATTCCTGCAACGGCGTCTGGATCTGCCGCCGTCGCTGCTGCATCGCTGGATCCGCACGGGTCAGGTCCGCATCAATGGTGGCCGGGCAAAACCGTTCGGCCTTGTGGCCGCGGGCGACAGCGTGCGCCTGCCTCCCTTTGCTCTGGGCATGAGCCGCCGGAGCAAGGCCACGGGAGGTCAGGCCTCCCCGGAGCAGGAGCATGAGCCGCGTCAGCGGACACAGGCCCTGCCCCCTGCCCCCCGTCCATTGCAGAAGGACGGGGACCTCTGGGTCTTCTGCAAGCCGGCGGGCCTGCCCACGCATCCCGGCACCGGCCACGAGGACAGTCTGTCCAGCCGTCTGGCGGCCCGGGCAGGGGATGCCCCGTTCAAGCCCACGCCTGTCCATCGTCTGGACAAGGATACTTCGGGCATCCTGCTGGTGGCTGCCAGTTTTTCCGTCCTGCGCGAGCTGACCACGGCTCTGCGTGAACGGCGGATGAAAAAAGAATATCTGGCCTGGGTGGAAGGGCGCTGGCCCCATACGGGGGTGCGCCTGTTCCGGCACTGGCTGCGCAAGGAGGCCGATAACGGCCGGGAACAGATGCACGTCCGGCAGACCGGCGCACCGGGCAATGGAGAGACGGAAGCCCTGCTGCTGGTCCGGCCCGTACGGGTGGAGGATCGTCGCAGTCTGCTGCTGGTCCGTCTGTTGACCGGGCGCACCCACCAGATCCGGGCCCAGCTTTCCTCCCTGGGGCATCCCATCGAGGGGGACGTCAAATACGGGGCCCGCGGGCGTGACGCAGGGACGCCCATGTACCTGCATGCCATGCGGGTCATCCTGCCGGACGGACGACGTTTTGCCTGCCTGCCCGACTGGCCCGCCGACAGGCTGCCGCAGGCCGTGCCGGACGAGATCGACGAGGCGGCGGCCCGGCAGGGGAACTGAACCCTAAGATGACCATAAAGAAAGGGGACGGCATGATGCCGTCCCCTTTTTGTTTGCTTGTTGCCTTGCCGGAAGGAGAGCGCCCTGCCGGTAAAGGACGCGCAGTAAAAAAGGACTTTTTCGCTCGCGTTAGCGGGGCAGGGGCACGTTGGTCTGGAAACCGGTGGCCAGACACTTGGCCACATGGGCGCCGCTGCCGTCATAGACGTTGACGTCGTAGGTGAGCACGTGGGCGCCGTTGCGCACCAGACGGGCTTCGGCCTTGAGGGGGCTGACCACACCGGGGCGCAGGTACTCGATGGTGGTGGACAGGCTGACCACACCGTGGTCGTTGCCGGCATTGGCCGCACAGCCGAAGGCCACGTCGGCCAGGGAGAAGATGGCGCCGCCGTGGGCCACGCCCATGCCGTTCTTGTGGTTCTCGGTGATGGGCATGGTCACGCGGGCGTATTCGCGGCTGACTTCTTCGATGCACATATCAAGATGACGCACGAGCTTGTCGTGCTTGCGGACATAACATTCCATGTGGACTCCTTGCCCCGCCGGGCGGGGGATAAAAAAGGCCGGAAGAACTTCCGGCCCCGGTTACTTAGTAATAGTTCTTCTTTGCGTATATTACGCTACTTGCTGGATGCCGTCCAGCTTCCAGGTGCCGCCATCGAGCTCACGGACGAAATGCCAGATCTCGCGCACGTTGGAAGGCGTAGGCTGATCGGGACGTTCACGCATGAGGACATCGAAGTAGACCTGGGCGCGCTGTTCCTTGTCTTCATTGACCACGCTCAGGAGCTGGGCGTTGACCAGCAGGATCTCGGTCTTGCTGGGTTCGGTCTCTTCGGCCAGCTGCTGACGCACGGCGTCCATGACGGCCGGGCTGGCGAACTGGGCGATATCGTTGAGATCACGGCTGTCCCAGGCAGCCTGGAGGCGGTTGTAGGCCATCTTGGCGCCGCGCAGGAATTCTTCGGCATCGAAGTCGGCGGGCATGGGGATGACCACTTCGGGCTGGCTGTTGTAGGCATTGTTCTGGCCGCTCAGAGTGTCCCAGCCGGAAGCCGCGGTATCGTTGCGCTGCAGGGGGGGCTCCATGCCGCCCATGGGAGCGTTGCCGGCACCGGCGGGCGCGGGCTGGGCCTTGCTGCGGGCGCGGGCAAAAAGCTTCAGGCCCACGAAGAGCAGGATGCCGAGCAGCAGGATGTCCATGATGCCGCCACCGGAGAAGCCGCCGCCGAAGAGCAGGGAGCCGATGAGCGAACCGGCCAGAAGGCCGCCGAGCAGGCCACCCATACCGCCGAGGAAGCCCTTGCGCTGGGGCTGCTGGGCCTGGGCCGCCTGCTGGCGCTGCTGCGTGGACTGGCGCTGCATGGCGCTGGGGGCCTGGGCGGGCTGAGACATGGAAGGACGGCTGCCGAAGGAACGCCCCCCGCCCAGACGGGCCGCATCGGCGGTGTCGGGCAGGGCATACATACAGGCGCCTCCCAGCATGATGAGCATGGTCAGGATAGCTTTGATCTTCATTGATGTCTCCGTAAGGGTAAAGATGCGTTCAGGCTTCTTTTCTCAATACCATTTACTATAGCTGGCTTGGGCAAAAAGGCAAGGCCCGCAAGGCTCTCCCGGGGGGACGGCCGGGGCTGCACGGTGATAATCGCGGGAAATACCTGCTAAAAAAAGTGTATTTTCGGCCTACCGGTTTTTGTCGGGCTGTTCCGCCGCATCCACGTACAGCCAGAGGACGCTCCCCAGGATCAGGGGCGTGGGCTGGCCGTCAGGGCCCTTGAGGGGCTGGCCGGGCACTTCCACCACGCAGCACCACCAGCCGGGCGCTCCGGGGGTGAAGGTGAACTGGCCGTCGGCATCGGTGCGGGCTTCCAGATCATGCTGCCAGGGCAGGGGGCCGGTCTTTTTTTCCGTGCGGATGCGGTCCATGTATACACGGGCACTTGTCAGGGGACCGTCAGGACCCAGTGCCTTGCCCGTAAAGCTGCTGCCTGCGGTCAGGCCGAAAGGCCGGGTCAGGGGCAGGATCTCCAGGCGCAGTCCGGCGGGCCGCTCCCAGCCTTCTTCCACGCCGCAGACCGGCAGGATGCTCTTGACGTACTGCTGCTCGAAGCATTGCCGTTCCGCATTGAGGCGCGGGCGGGTCTCGGTGATGAACTGGTAGAGGCCGGGCTGGTCGATGGCCACATTGGCGCCCCAGGCCTTGGTATCCAGGTACAGGCTTTCTTCCATGTCGCCCAGCAGGTCTCGGCGCTCGGGCTGGGGAGTCCCGTTGACGAAACGGGTCCCGGCATCGTGCCGCAGCACGGCGAAGAGCTGCGGCATGTCCATGGGCTGGGCGGCATGTTCTCTGGGACGCATCAGGCTGATGAGCATGTCCACCTCCGCATTGAGCGGCGGGGCGGGCTGGGCGGCAGCCTGGGCCTTGTTCTCCTCACCGGCGGCTTCGGCAGGGGCCTCCTTGCCGCTGTCGGCGTTGTTCTTGGCTTCTTTGGCGGCGGGCGCTTTGGCAGCCTGGGGTTCCGTGCCTTTTTTCTCGGCGGGGACGTCGATGAAGGTACGGCTGGGGATGAGCAGGGTGACTTCGGCGCGGGCCGGGGCAGGAACAGTCAGGGAGACGGCCAGGGACAGCATACAGCCCAGCAGGGCGGCACGTGGCAGTGACATGCTTCGATCCTTATTTTATGGGTAATATAGGGCAGATGTAGCAATTTTCCCCATTTTTGTCATGCGCCATTTCCAGAGGCGCCTCAGGGACGGGGCGTCCGCGCCAGGGCCAGGACATCCACGCGCGCGGCCCCGGCACGGCGCAGTTCGGCGCAGGCGGCCCGCAGGGTGCTGCCGGTGGTGATGATGTCGTCCACCAGCCACAGGTGCAGCCCCCGGACGTCGGCAGCCTGAAAGCTCCCGGCGGCGTTGCGCTGCCGCTGGGCCGCGGTGAGGCCTGTCTGGTGGGGGCTGTCCGCCGGGCGGCGCAGCAGGCCGGGACGGACAGGAAGGGAGAGCAAGAGCCCCAGCGCCACGGCCAGCTCATGCGCCTGGTTGTAGCCGCGTCGGCGCAAATGATCCTCATGCTGGGGGATGCCCAGGACTGCGTCGGGCAATGGCAGGCAGGAGGCGGCATCGGCCAGCATCCCGGCCAGCAAGAAGGCCAGGGCCGGTTTGCCGCCGTGCTTGAAACGCAAGATGAGCTGGCGCAACGGCCCGTGGTACTGGCCGTGCAGTGCCAGTCCCTGCCAGGGAGGCGGGGAAGCCAGGCAGTCTCCGCACAGCAGCGGCTGCCCGGCGGCAGGCCAGGGCAGGGGGAGCCCGCAGGCCCGGCAGCGGCCCCCGACGTACGGGCCCAGGGCCCGGGCACAGGCGGGACAGAGGCCGTGGGCCAGCATCCCGGCTTCCGGGCCGGAGCCGCCTGCCCCGTCATCCTCCACAGGCGTGCCGCAGACCGGGCAGCGGTGTTCGCTGAAGCCCAGCAGACGGGTCAGGCGGAACAGGAAGGAGGAACGCCGCAGCGGCGCCTCCGGGACGGCGCTCGGTCTCCTCTCCCTGACGTGATCCCGCCCGGCAGGGCTCACGGGCGGCCCTCCGCCAGACGGACGGCCCAGTCCCGGCCCCAGCGCTCAAGATCGGCGCACAGGTCGGGACGGGAAAGCAGGTCCTCGGGACAGGCCAGGCCCCGAAGGGTGCGGGTATCCGCTATCCGGGCGCCGAAGCTGGCAAAAAAGTATTTCAGGCCCAGCAGGCTGCCGGTGAAGAGCTGTTCCCCGCGCGGACGGGCCGCCGCCAGAGCCGCCAGCACCAGGGGGCCTTTGCCTGCCGGTCGGCCCGCCTCCACCCCGGCCCAGATGCGCTGGGAACGGTCCACCAGCGCCTTGGCCTGGGCGGGCAGGCCGTAGAAGTAGACGGGGGACGTCCAGAGGACCACGTCCGCGGCGGCGATGGCCGCAAAGACGGCCTCGGCATCGTCCGTCCGCGCCAGCGGGCAGACATGGGGCGCGGCGTCACAGCTCTGGCAGCCCCGGCAGGGACGGATGTGCTTTTCCTGCAGGGCGATCTCCTCCACGGGCCCGCCGCCGGACAGTCCCCCGGCGATGAGGCGGGCCATGCTATGGGTGGTGCCGTTGGCGCGGGGACTGCCCAGCAGGGAAAGGATGCGCATCAGACGAAGTCCCCGCAGAAGGGGTTGTTGCGGCGTTCGTTGCCGATGCTGGTGGCCGGGCCGTGACCGGGCAGGACGGCCGTTTCCTCCGGCAGGGCGAAGAGCACCTTGCGGATGGAATGCAGCAGGGTGTCGTGATCGCCGCCGGGGAAGTCCGTGCGGCCCAGGGAGCGGTAGAAGAGGGCATCACCGGTGAACACGGCCTTTTCGTCCGGGAAGTAATAGGAGACGCCGCCGGGGGTATGGCCGGGGGTGTCCAGCACGGTGCAGGTCATGCCGCCGAAGACCTGCGGTCCCGTGGGCAGGTCACGGCTCTCGAAGGCAGGCACCAGCGGGAAGCCCCAGATGCCGCCGTCGGAGGATTCCGTACCGATCAGGCAGGCATCGTGGACCGGAGAGTAGACAGGGGCGCCGGTCTCCTTCACCAGCGTGGCCACGCCGTACATGTGGTCGAAGTGGCGGTGCGTGAGGCAGATGGCGGCCAGCGTCAGGCCCTTGGCGCGCAGGTCGTGCAGGATGGGGGCGGGGTCGCCGCCGGCATCGATGACCACGGCCTGGCCGTCCTTGTAGACGAGGTAACTGTTGGTCTCCAGCGGACCCAGAGGATAGACGGAATACGGCATGGGATCCTTCCTTTTGCGAATGGGATTTTCTTCTAGGTAGCGCAGGAGGGTCCGTGGGGCAAGCCCGCCCGGTACCGGCATATTCGCGGACGATATTTCTTGATTTTTTCTAGACAATGCCCGGGGGGACAACTACACTGGCGGCATGAATATCGCTCCTTCCGCCTGTGACCTGACCCGCAGGGACCTCATGGACATGGACGCCCTCCTGATGCAGGAACTGGGCAAGTTCATCCAGTGTTCGCACCATGCCCTGTACTTCCCCACCACCCATGCGCCGCGCCAGCCGGAACTGCTGCCGCGCGAACGCCGCCTGCTCCTGCCCCTGTACCGGCAGGGGAGCCTTTTGGGCGTGCTGATGCTGCACGGCGTCAAGGTGAGGGATGCCCGTGTCCTGTTGCCGCAACTCCCTGCCATCGCTGACCTTTGCCTGGAACTTCTGGCCCGGGTCAAGGCCACGCGCGTGGACGCCGTCACCGGCCTTGCCACGGAGAACGTGCTCTACGGCTCCATGGAAGACGAGGCCGCCCGGGTGCGCGAGATATTCGCGGACCCCTCCCGCGGGGACGGACAGAGCTCCCCCCTGCACCGGCTGTGCATGGGGCTGGTGCTGCTGCATTTTTCCAACGGGCGCGAGATCGTGGGCCGCATGGGCTTCCGCTTTGCCGATGAGCTCATGCGCCGCGCGGCCGAAGCCTTGCAGGAGGAGCTGCCGTCGGATGTGGTGGCCGCCCGTGTGGGGCGCTTCGGCATGGCCCTGCTGCTGCCGTCGGTGAGCGGCCGCAGCGCCTGCCAGAAGATGGCCGAGGCCGCGCTGGCCCGCATGGCCGGGGCCGCCATGCCCGCCCCCCTGACGGGCAGGACCATACGTCCCCGTCTGAGCGCCGGACATGCCGTGTACCCGCAGGACATGGAGGGCGCCGAGCTGCGTCTGCCCATGTTCGAGCAGGCCCGCATGCTCATGGAACGTGCCCGGCTCGCGGCCCGCATGACCTCCCAGCCGGGAGCGCCGCGCGTCATGCCCTTTGCCCGCATCCTTCAGGACGGCGGTACCGTGCTCCGGGCCCTGCCGCAGGGCCGGGTGCGGGTGGGGCTGGGGGCCCAGGCCAAGGCCCGCGAAGGCATGCGTTTCGCGGTCTGGGGGCCGTCGGGACAGGAAGGCTCCGGCAACCAGTACAAGGGCGAAGTGGTGCTCCTGCAGGTGCGGGAATTCCATTCCGTGGCCGAGACCGTGCATCTGGCCGATGCCACGGCGCCGCTGGAAGCCGGGGACAGACTCAGCCTGCTGGAAGTGCCCTCCCTTGCGGCGTCGCATCCCCATACGCCGGGCGGCAAGGCCGCTGCCGCCGATGCATCCGGCACGCCCGGGCAGGAAGGGACGGCCGCGGCGGATAAGGAAACGGAGGAGGCTTCCTCTGCCGGGAGCGTGCAGGAGGTACGCGCCCGCATCCCTGTTCTGGAGGACGGCTCCTGCGCGGGCATCTACGGGCATGGGGACTTTTTGCATCTTTTTGCCCAGGAGAAAGAGCGCACGGGGCGCTTCGTGCTGGCCATCGTGCGGGTGGATGTCCCGCATGACGCACGGCAGGAAGCGGCGCTGGGCGAATGCCTTGCAGCATGGCGGCAGATCCCCGAACTGTGCGCCGGGGAACCGCTGGCTGGGCTCTATGGCAGCAATGCCCTGGTCTTTTTCCATGCGGACAGCAGCGCCGAGACGCTGTTGCCCCACTATGCGGCCCTGTGCACCCGGCTGGAAGGGGCCGGACTGCCGGTCTCGGCCGGTCTTGCCGGGTATCCCCTCCTGCACTATCGCAAGGGCGAGATGCCCGACTGCGCCCTCAAGGCTCTGGAGTACGCCCAGCTGCTGCCTTCGCCGCGCGCGGGCCTGTGCAACTCCCTGGCCCTGAACATCAGTGCGGACCGCCGCTATGCGCTGGGGGACGTCTTCGGCGCCATCGACGAATACAAGCTGGCCCTGCTGGCGGATGCGGAAAACGTGCTGGCCCGCAATTCCCTGGGCGTCTGCATGGCCGCTCTGGGGCGTTATCACGAGGCCCGGCGGCATTTTCTGGAGGCCCTGCGCTACAAGGGCGATGCCGGGCCGGAACGGCAGGAGCGCATCGCCCAGACCCATTACAATCTGGGCACGGTCTGCCAGCAGCTGGGCGAGCGCCGTGCCGCGGCCCGCTATTACCGGGAATGCATCAAGGACGCCCCGGAACACGTCTATGCCCACCTGCGTCTGGGGCAGCTGTGCGAGGAGGGCGGACGCCGCAACGAGGCCCGGCGTTTCTATGAGCTGGCCGCCGCCATCGAGGACAGGCAGGCGGAGCAGGCCGGGGAGCAGCGGCCCAGCCTTGCCCGGCGCTATCTGGCCCGGCTCGCGGCCCGGCAGCGGCATGGCGGCGAGGCCCGCGAACTGCTGCACGATACCCTGCTGCGCAATCCTTTCGATGCCGCGGCCATGCTCCTGCTGGCCCGCCTGTATCTGGACGGTGACGAGGATCCGGCCATGGCCGAGCTGCTGGCCCGCAAGAGCGTGGGCCTGCGCGACACGCCCGAAGGCTGGCAGGTGCTGGCCCGGGCCCTGCGCGCCCTGGGCCGTGAAGAGGAAGCCAGTCTGGCCGAGGCGCATGCCTCCGTGGGCTAGCGGCAACGTATGGGCAGTGAAGGAAGAGGCCCTTGCCTCGTTCTTCTGTCTGTGCTCGTGAGGGCAAGGGGACGCCCGCGCCTTTGGAGCGCTGCCGGCGGCCCGGCAACTCTTCCTCCGGACGGGCCGGGAAGGAAAAAGGATGGGCGGCCCTCCCTTTATCCGGGAGGGCGGGAAGATATTTCTCCGCTTCGTGTGTCCGGCGGAGAGGATGCGGGACGGCCCGGCCGTACCGTGCATCGTGAAGAGGGGGGAGCCTGCGGGCCCCCCTCTTTTCGCATTTGCGGCGGACGGGCATGAAAAAAAGGCCACCCGCATGGCGGATGGCCCCGGATGTTAGCGATGTGTGGAAGGCCAGGCCTAGCGGCCCAGTAGGGCCTTGCTGGCCGGGGTCAGGCCGCGCAGGCTTTCCACGACCTTGGCCGTGCCCAGACCGGCCGGATCCTGTTCCATGATGATGAGGATGCGGGCGTCATCGGCGCTGACGCGGGTCAGGGTCTCCATGGCCATGGCCCGGCTGCGGGGCGTGCCGCGGAAGGTCCACATGGCGCCTTCCTGCTGCAGGTCCGTGGGAGCGTCCTGCATCTCGCGCATGCGGGAAGCAAAGGTCTTGGCGTCCATCTTGTCCTTGTTGGGCAGGATGAAGATGGTGATGTGGGCCTCCACGGCTTCCTCGCCGCGCTTGCCCAGCAGGAGCATGTATTCGTCCGGGTGTCCGCTCTGGAAACCGGGACGTTCGTCACTGGTCCAGCCGTCGGGCAGGTCCACGGCGAACTGGCTGAAGGTCTTTTCGGCGGCCGGGGCACTGACGGCGGCGGTCAGCAGGAACACGAGAGCAAGAAGAATGTGGCGCATAACGGATCCTTTGGAGTGGGATAAGATGTCCTCGCCAGCATAGCCCGCAGCGGGGACGGGAGCAAGCTGGTCAGGGGCGCGGCAGCTGGGTGAGCGGTACGGCCATCCGTATGAAGAGGAAACACCAGGGCAGGAGCTGCAGCACAAGGTTGCGGGCCTTCCGGGGCCGGTACAGGAAGACGCTCCAGCTGATGATGGCCAGGGCGGCCAGCACCGACAGGATCAGGGCGTTCATCTGGGGCATGATGTCGAAGGGGACGCCGCTGTGCAGGCTGCGCAGCAGGGCGGCCAGCAGGGTGCTCCAGAAATCTATGATGGAAGGCAGATATCCCACCACGGCCCAGACCGCGCACCAGCGGACGGCCAGGGTGAACGCCCTTTCGTCCGTCAGCGGCGCGCGATGGCGCAGATACCAGAGCCAGAGCAGGGCAGCGCCGCCCGCCAGCGAGAGGTAGCGGAAGAGCAGGTGCAGGGCCTGACGGATCTGGAGCAGGATGAAGTTGCTGCGCTCCATGCCCTGCGGCGGCTCCAGCAGCAGGCCTGTGGACAGCAGGCTGCCCAGCAGGAAGAGCAGCAGGGCCAGCAGGCAGCCCCAGAGCGTCAGGCGCAGGTCAGTGGTGCGATAGGCCGTGATGGCCGGATCCGTGGCGTCGGGCCAGTGACGGGAGGCACGCAGCAGGCCCCAGAGCAGCAGGGTGGCCGGCAGCCAGGCCAGCAGGGCCACGCTGGCGGGTTGGACGAGAAGGTCGGCCAGCGGAGGCATCTGCGGTTGCCGCAGGGTTTCCAGCAGGAGCATGAGCGGGAACAGGGGCAGGGAGAGGGCGGCACAGAACAGGCCCAGACGCAGGAGCTGGCGCCCGCCCCAGAGGCACAGGGCCGCGTTGCCCTTGCGGCCGGCCAGCAGGGTCATGAGGATGAGGAAGGGCAGGGCCTGGGCCGTCTGTGCGAGCAGGGCCTGCAGGTTGCCAAGCCAGTATATGAGGATGAAAGTCATTTGCATGGGATACTCTCCTGCCCGCTATATAAGCGTTGCCCGTGCGGGCTGCAAGAGGAGGGCGCCGGGACAGCAGCCTTTGCCGCGGGCCGTCGGGATGCGGATCTGCCGTGCGGGCGCGTGATCGTGCTGCCGCGCAGGAACGCGGAAGTGGTTTCCGGCCCCGGAGCCTCCTCCCGGCCGGGGATGCTGCGGCGGAAAACTTGCCGCCGTCGTGCGCTTGGGGTATGACTCGTCTGTTTCACCTCCGTCAACCTGCGGGATAATCATGTCATTTTTTACTGTTTTTCTGCTGGCTGTGGCCCTGTCCATGGATGCTTTTGCCGTGGCGCTGGCCTCGGGATGCGCCATCCGCGAAGTCCGGCTGCGCCAGTATGTCCGGGTCAGCGCGGCCTTTGGCTTTTTCCAGTTCTTCATGCCGGTGCTGGGCTGGTTCCTGGGGCAGTCGGTGCATCATTTCATCGAGGCCTGGGACCACTGGCTGGCCTTCGTGCTGCTGGCGTGGATCGGCGGCAACATGCTGCGCTCCGGTATCGGTGGCCTGCGCAAGAACGAGCCCGTGTCCTGTCCCCAGAGCGACCCCACCGCAGGCTGGAACCTGCTCCTTCTGGCCGTGGCCACCAGCATCGATGCCCTGGCCGTGGGCCTGACCTTTGCCATGACGAATACCAATGCCTTCCTGCCTTCCTGTCTTATCGGGGTGGTCTGCGCCGCCATCTCGGCCTGCGGGCTCTTTTTGGGCAAAAAGCTGTCCTCGCTGCCCATGCTCAACGGCTGGGCCGAGGTGCTGGGCGGCGTGGTGCTGCTGTGCATCGGCCTGAACATCCTGCACGAGAGCGGTGTCATCTAGCCTGCCGGGAAGGCCGCAGGCCCCTGCCGGATGGTTGCCGAGCCGCGCCAAGATGCCCTATAGTGCCGGAGGCCCGGAGACCGTCCGTGCCGCAGGCATGTCCGAAATCATCCGGCATGCCGGAGTGTTGAGAGGAGACCATGATCAGTATCTGCCGTTATCATGATATTTCCGTGGGACACCGCATCTGCGGGCACGAATCCCACTGCGCCCGTCTGCACGGGCATAATTACCGCATCCATTTCACCTGCACCGCCGACGAGCTGGACGCCCTGGGGCGCGTGCTGGACTTCCAGGTGGTCAAGGAACGCCTGTGCCAGTGGCTGGAAGACCACTGGGATCACCGCTTTCTGGTCTGGGACAAGGATCCCCTGCTGGAAGGCCTGCGGGCGCTGGATCCTTCGGTGAGCGTCCTTCCCTGCAATCCGTCCGCCGAGAACATGGCCCGCTATCTGGGCGAAGTGGTGGGGCCGGCCCAGCTGGAAGGCACCGGGGCCCGTCTGGTGGCCGTGGAAGTGGAAGAGACCGCCAAGTGCAAGGCGCGCTGGAGCCTGTGATGCGGACCCTGGCGGTCAACGAATTTTTCGTCACCTTGCAGGGCGAGGCCTCCTTTGCCGGGACGCCTGCCGTGTTTGTCCGTTTCCAGGGCTGTCCTGTGGCCTGCCCGTGGTGCGATACGCAGTACGCCGCCCGCCTGGACGGCGCGACGCTGGATTTTGCCGCCGTGCGTGCCAAGCAGGGGCCGGGAGCGGGCTATGCCGATGTGGAGCCCGGGGCGTTGCTGGCAGCCATCCGGGAGGCCGGGCCGCGCCATGTGGTGCTGACCGGCGGCGAGCCCTGCCGCCATGACCTCACGGAGCTGACCTCCCGGCTGGTGGCGGAAGGTTTTCGTGTCCAGATCGAGACCAGCGGCACCATGCCCATCCGTTGCCATGCGGATGTCTGGGTGACCCTGAGCCCCAAACTGGACATGCCGGGGGGGCTGAAAGTGCGTCAGGATGCCTGGGAGCGGGCCGGAGAGATCAAATTCCCTGTGGATACGGCCGCGGATCTGGCCCGTTTCGAACAGGCGCTGGCAGCGGCCCGCAAGGCGGCTGCCCGGCCGCTGACGGAGCTCGTCTGGCTGCAGCCCGTGAGCCAGGGGAAGGAAGCCACACGACTGTGCGTGGAGGCGGCCTTTGCCCATCAGTGGCGTGTGAGCGTCCAGGTCCACAAATATCTGGATCTGCGCTAGCTCCTGTGGCGCAGAAAAAGACATAAGGAAGATGAAAGGCGGCATGCATGGCATGTCGCCTTTTTCTTTGGGGCATTCCCTTCCGTCGGACAGGAGCGTCTGCCCCTTTGTGGGGGAACGCAAGTTTGGGGAAAAGTGCCTGCCCTCATGTGCAGGAAGTATTCCATGCAGGCTGTAAAATCGTTGCCGGCAGTTGTCCGTGTCGCTATCACCCGCAGAGTGATGCATCGTTCATGCTACTCTGTATAGTGATGGATCGTCATGGGCATGGTGATGGATGAAACGTATTAGGGTAACAGGGAAATACAGTTTTTGGGAGGAATGAATTCAAAAAGGAGTTCTTTGAAAGCGATGCTCTGCGGCGGGATATACCGGTTCTTTTTTGAGATCATGATATATTTACGCAGAGGAATCTCATCTATTATATTTGTTATGCAAAGATCATTGTCATCTTTTACGGCAAATGAGTCGATGATCGAGATGCCAATATTTGCTTTGACCATATTGATGAGAGTATTGAAGCTGGATATATAGGAAATGGTATTCAAACTGATATTGTTCTTGCTGATATAATTTGAAATCGTTGATCCTACGGCATATTCAGGAAAAAATGATATGAACGGGAATTTTTCTATGCTTTTTATGGATGCTTCTTTCGGAAGGGAAAAATGATTGTTGCGCGATGATATTATCTGAAGGCGCGCACCAAACAGCGGAGTGATGTCAAGAGCTGTATCTCTATGGTCTGTCATGTCAAACTGGTTTACTATCCCGAAATGAACCATACCATTTTTTACTTTTTCATAAATTTGTTTTGAGCTTCCGCTGAAAAGGGAAAAGCAGACCCCTTCATGCTTGTCATGGAATTTTGAAATGACCTCAGGTAGCAGGTTCTGGGCGATGGCATGGGGCATGGCCATCGAAATGGTGCCGCTGAGGTCGTTTTTATTTGAAGAGAGCGCATGTCTTGTTCGCTCAAGCATATCGAAAAATTTTTCTGCATCTCTATAGAGGATCTCTCCTGCCTCTGTCAGGATGAGGCGATTGTTCTCTCTGTAAAACAGTGTCGTATCAAAT